>Ga0315274_10005090_pt1 | contig 19274 bp, 21 predicted proteins | sample YL17G02_20_MG_FD_203700 | JGI IMG/M metagenome (GOLD analysis project Ga0315274, IMG submission 203700) | Sediment microbial communities from Yellowstone Lake, YNP, Wyoming, USA - YL17G02_20 | ecosystem: Environmental > Aquatic > Freshwater > Lake > Sediment | place: USA: Wyoming | collected... | reverse complement strand
CCATTAACAATAGCAAAGAATGCTAGGATCTTCGAGATGGAAAAATCCTATCAACTTTCTTATTACTTACAAAAATTGAAAGCAGATGTATCTGTATTCTTCCATTCATTCTATTTCTTAGATAGCCTCAAAGAGTACATACCTTCTCTACCTGGAAAGAAGATCGCATATGTTCCCTGTGAAGGAGACTTGATCCCTCTCAACTATAGATCATTATTCCTAGACTTTGATGAAATCATAACTCCTTCAAAGTTCTCTCAGAAGTCCTATAAGAACTCCGATCTTGAAGCTAAAGTTGTTCCTCATGGAGTGGACATGGATGAGTTTAAACCTCCTACTGAGAAGTGGCATGAGTTCAGATATGGATATCTTGGTATGAATGATGTGAGGAAACAGATTCCTAGAGTAATGGAGTCTTATGCTAGATTGAATAAGGGCATACTTGCTCTTGCTACAGAGTCTCAAGGATCATATAACCTAAAGAGTCTTTCTAAACAATATGGAATAAATCCAGTGTTTGTAGAACAGAAGTGGGTGGGACTTAGTATGAGTAGAGAAGCTATAGCCAGTTTCCTTCAGACTTTAGATTGCTACATAAGTCCTGCATCAGAATCTTTTGGTATGCCCGCTCTAGAAGCACAAGCATGTGGTGTTCCTATTATTGCTCTAGATCATGGTGCAGCAAAGGAAGTTCTCGGTAAAGGAGCCCTATATGTGTCTGTTGCCGATATGCTAGAATCTTCAGTAGGAAAGGTAGGTATGGCTTCCACAGCAGACTTGTACAGGAAGATGAGATTCATAATAGAAGTTCCTCAGGTAAGAAAGAAGACTGGAGAATTGGCCTTGGCTAATGCTAAGTTATGGCCATGGAAGAATGCTACAGATAAACTTGCAGAGGTCTTCGATAAAGCATGAATCTAAATCCTATGAAATGTCTCAAAGTCTTAAAAGGGTAGTTTAAGAGAGAATAAGAAGGGATGTTATGAGCGAAGATGAACCAATAACTGAAGTGCATGGCTTCAGATGTAACTTCTGTGGAGAGATTCTACCTACAAAAGAAGCTGCACAGAAGTGTTGGGAACTTCATGCTTTTTTAGTTAATGATTATGTATTTCAGTTGGGAGAAGAGTTTCCAACTGAAGTATTAGTAGAGAAAGTTCTTGGAGGGTTCATAGAAGAAGTAGCAAGCTATGAACTTGTCAAGAAAGAGAAGATACATGTCGTGTATAAACCAAGGAGTGATAGTTGATGCCAGGAGAACAAACAGTAGAACAAGATATTGTAGAAGAACATACCTTAGAGGAAACCCCTATAGAAGAGGGTAATAAAGCACTCAATCCTGAACAGAAGCTGAAAGAATTGTCTAAGGAGATTAGGAATAAAATAGAGAACGAAAGAGTCTGGAGAGAGATGCGAATACTTTGGCATTCAGTAGCACCTTTCATATCATCTGGATATGGTAAGGTTACTAAGAACTTTGCAACAGGACTCTTTGAAAGAGGATTCCCCATATTCTGTTCTGCCTATTATGGTATTCAACCTGGTGGTATCCTTAACTTCAATGGTCTCTATGTACTTCCTGTAGAACATACTCAAGGTGATAAGTTAGGATTAAAGACTTGTCAAGAGCACTATCAGAAACTCAAGATAGACTTAGGAATATTCCATGCTGATTTCTGGGTATCATATACCTTTGCAAAGAACATACCTAACTCTCTGTGTTACACTCCTATAGACCAAGAAGAATACCCACCCAAGTGGTTAGAGGTTCTCAGGGCATATAAGTGGGTAGCAGTACCAAGTCTTCATGGACAGAAAGTACTCAAGAAAGGAGGAATAGATGCGTTCTATCTGCCTCATGGTGTCGATCCTAAGATCTTTAAGCCAATGGATAAGACCAAATGTAGAAGTTTATTCACTGTTGAGAAAGATAAGTTCGTGATAGGAACTGTTGCTGCAAACAATGATGATGAGCCAAGGAAGGGATGGGACTCAATGTTCCAAACTGTCAAGTACTTTATGGAAGCTAATCCTGATGCACAAAAGGATACTGTATTCTTGATTCACTCTGACCCTAAGAATGAGAAAGGAAGAAACTTATACGAATTGGCTAAACAGGTAGGAGTAGAGGAGTGGGTAATCTGGAATGATAGATATACTGCAGCGATAGTAGGATTACCAGAAACATCACTTGCTGCTTTCTACAATTCGATGGATGTATTTCTAATGATGAGTAGGAGAGAAGGATTCTGTATTCCAGTATTGGAAGCACAGGCTTGTGGTGTTCCAGCAATAGTCAATGATTTCTCTGCCTTAAGGGAAAGAGTTGATAATGGGAAATGTGGTTGGCTCTGTAAGCCAGCAGCTTATGTCTATTCACCTTTGAATGCAATAACATCTATACCTGATGCTCATAGAGGAGCAGATGCTCTTGGAGAAGCTTACAATGATAGAGAGAAACTTAAGAAGTTTGCTGCTAAAGGACTTCAGTTTGCTAAGAGACAGACTTGGGATGTAGCAATAGATAAGTACTTCCTACCATTCTTAGAACAATCTTGGCCAGAGATGAGTAAGAAGAAAGAAGAGAAGAAACCAGAATAAGGGAATTCTAATGCAGCCAAATAAGTCCAAAGCAAAGATGGATATTGTGGTCTGTACAGTTAACCTTTTAGAGAAGACAAAGACTGCTTTTGAAACTCTATATCGGAATGAACCAGAGCCTTTCCACCTCATTGTAGTTGATATTTGCTCTACTGATGGAACACAAGAATGGCTTAAGTCCTTTGCAGAAGAGAAAGGTAATGTTACTCTTTGTTTAAAGACTGAGAAGGACAAAGGATTCGGAGAGGGCTTCAATACAGGATTAGAGAAATGTATAACCCCTTTTGTTGGTTCATACCATTCAGATATGACTTTAACAGAATCTGGATGGATTAAGAAAGTTCTTCCTCTATTCTCTGATCCTAAGGTAGCATATGTTGGTTCTAAGCTTCTATATCCTACGGGACTAATCCAACATGCAGGAGCTTCTTTTAATCTTCTAACTCTCCTTTGGTATCATTTGGGATATAGAGAGATGGATGGATCTAAATGGAGCAGAATCATTGAAGTTCCTGGAGTGACAGGAGCAGGTTCAGTTACAAGGGTTTCTTCAATCCCACAAGGTCTTCCAACAAAATATGAGAGAGCAGAATATTCTGATGTAGAACTAAGTTGTAGACTTAGAAGTGAGAATTGGAAGATCCTTTATGATGGTGAAATAGTCTTTACCCATGAAGAGAGTCTAAGCAAGAAAGGTTGGGATAGAGAAGCTGCAGCAAGAAGATATCATAACCATTTCTCGACATTCAAGAGAGGATGGGAACAATTCCTGATTGAAGACATGAAAAAGAACATAGATCTTTATCTGGAAGGAATAACATATAACGCAACTCTTCAGACTCCTATTACCATAACTGCAATTAGTGGTGCAAAGGATAGGATAGCAAACTTGCCTCTAATTGTAAAGAGATTACAAGCTCAAACAATCAAACCAGAGAAGATTATAATCTGGCATGATTATGGTATAGATAAGGTAGACTTGAAGATAGAAGGAACAACTTGTATCAACTGCACTAAGGGAGATTGGCAGAGTTTCCCTCAATTCGTAATGGCTTGGTTACAGAAGTCTAAGTACATAGCAGTAATAGACGATGATAGACCACCAGGTCCCAAGTGGTTTGAGTATGTAACTGAATGGGAAGAGAGACAACCAGGAATATATGGATGCTTTGGGTATAAGATAAAGGATCCCCAGGCAGTGTACCACAACCTAGAATTGCTTGAACCTGATATCCATCCTTGGGATGATTCAATTCATGAAGTAGATATGGTGGGTCAGTCTTACTTCTTCCCAACAGATTACATTAAGTATTTCTTTAAGGAGAAACCTTTCACGTGGACTTGTGTAGATGACTTACACTTAGCGCATATGTGCTCCAAGTATGGAGGAATCAAGTCATATACTCTCTATCCAAGCGATCCTGATAAGAGACCTTGCATGAACAAGAATGAGAGCCCACTGAATGAGTGGACATTTGCAGAACATCAGCATCCTGACCATAGAAGGAATAGAGAAGAATATGTTAGGAGAGCATATGCAAATGGATGGAAACTTAAGTTCTTAGAAGGTAAATGATATGAAAGGAAAGATTAAACATTCGAAACCAATAAAGATTCTAGTTACAGGTGCCGGTGGGTTTATAGGATTCCATCTGGTAAAGTACTTGAAGAATAAGGGATATTGGGTTAGAGGAGTAGACATAAAAGAACCAGAGTTTGAAAAGACAAGTGCCAATGAATTCCTACTTCTAGACCTCAGAAGTAAAAGGAATTGTGAGACTGCAGTTGATGGTATGGAATGGGTCTTTAACTTAGCTGCAAATATGGGAGGAATAGGATACATCACGAAAGTACATTCACCCATCATGAGAGATAATACTCTTATCAATCTTCACATGATAGAAGCTGCTAAGAAAGCCAATGTTAAAAGATATTTCTTCTCCTCATCTGCATGTGTCTACCCAGTTTATCTACAGAATAAACCTAACATATCGGGTCTCAAAGAACATGAAGCATGGCCAGCAGAACCAGACTCTTTCTATGGGTTAGAGAAACTATATGCTGAGAAACTTCTAGAGGCTTACCAGTCAGAAACAAACATGCAGATTAGAATAGCAAGGTTCCATAATATCTATGGACCACAAGGTACATGGAATGGAGGAAAAGAGAAGGCTCCTGCTGCATTAAGTAGGAAAGTAGCGAAGGCAATAGATGGTTCTTCAATAGAGATATGGGGTGATGGAAAGCAAACTAGATCCTTCTGCTATATTGATGATTGTCTAGAAGGATTCTATAGACTTATGTTATCAGATTACCAGAGCCCTCTTAACATAGGCTCAGAGAGAATGGTCTCTATAGATGAACTTGCTGATATCATCATTGAGATCTCTAAGAAGAATCTTACAAAGACTCATAACAAGTCTGCTCCACAAGGAGTGAGAGGAAGGAACTCTGATAACTCCATTATGAAAGAAGTCTTGAATTGGGAACCAAAGATTAGTCTAGAACAAGGTCTAGTAATAACTTACAAGTGGATAAAGAAGCAGGTGGAAGGTTGAGATCTGCTGGAGATCATTTCAAATACTGTAGATTACAAGGAACAAATACTTTCCTAGATATTGGAGCCAGTCTTGGGGTTATAATTTGTAAGGCAAGACATGAGTTTGGAGGAAACCTCAATCTTATTGCTGTTGAAGTAAACCCAATAGCAAGAGGAATGCTTGAGAAGGGATATCCTGATATTAAGATCCCAAAGAAGGGAGCCTGGAGTAAGAAGGGAAAAGTATGGTTCTCTACGCCTGATGAAACTAACTATGTACATGGATCTATTTCTGAGACAAAGGAAGGGATTGAATACAAAGATGGTTATGTATGTGAAGTGGAAGTGGATACCATCGACAATATTCTTCTGGAACTAGGGGTCAGTAAGGTTGATTTCATCAAGTTAGATGCTGAAGGTGCAGAAGTAGAGATTCTTAAAGGAATTTCTTCTGTGAGTGTTGGAACTCAATTTCATATAGAATGGCATCACAATAACCTTTTTGGAATCCTCAAAGAACTAGAGAGACTAGAAGTAGATATAGTAGAAATCTTCAAGTCACAAGAGCCACAGTATACCGATGGATATGGAGAAGTCTTTGCTGAGAAGAAAAAGGAATATAAGAAGTGGATAATTGAATGAAGATACTTCTCCATTGTCCTCTTCATCCCAGTTACTTTCCCTATCTTATGGATTGTCTATCTGAACACGAATGGTTCATTGAACCAAATCATGGTTGGGAAGAAGGAGGATCACCTAAAGATCATATCAAGTATCAGATCCTGAAACCAGATGAATGGAGAGAAATGGACGCTCAAGTCATTTGTCTGAATGAGCATTATAACGCTGAGAATTTAATCAATAGATTCCCAGTTCCTCCCGTATGGTTAACCTGGTGGAAGACGAATATACCTCCTTATAAGATAAAGTATCCTCTTGTTTCTGCTATCAAAAATAGTGCGAATACCGAATATCCCAATATCCGTTATTCCTGTTATATGGTTCCTTCCGGGTCTATATGGAATGAAAAGTGGATAGGAGATGTTCCTAAGATCTTTGTGCCTCTTTCTCGTTGTAATTTGGATGTTAATTTGTATAGGAATTTACTAAGAAGTGGTCTAAGTTTAGATGTCGTGAGAAGCCCAGGAAGATCAATACCATTCAAAGCTTTCCAAGATAAATTCATTCATAATAGAGTATTATTGGAGATGTCTGAAAAGAATGCTTCTACTTGTCTACTCGAAGCTATGAGTATAGGCATGCCAGTTATTTCTACGAATAGACATGAAAATCCTTTTATGTTAAGGAATGGGATCGATAGTACAATTATTTGGACAGAAAAAGAATTGTTTGAATTACTACAAAAATACTTGAACGATTATTCATTTGCAAAAGAAATGGGAGAGAAAGCCAAAAGAAGATTCGAAGAGATCTGCAACCTGAAAGAACAGAACAAGGTTTGGAACAACGCTTTCAATGATGCTATAACTCTTTATAAGAATGCAAGTGAACCTTTTATGCGAGATCCAGTAATGCCTAAATCGGTAGAGATTATCGCCCCCAGACCTAGAGCAAGAGTACAGATTATATGGAAAGAAAGAGCTATGAGGACAGCAGTGATAGGAATAGGAAATGTTGGTTTGCCTTTCATGGCAGTAGTTTCAAAGTATCATCCCACAGTAGGGATAGATAAAAATAAGGAATGGATTGAAAAGTTAAGGAAGGGAATCAAACTTGAGGAACCATTCCTTAATCTTTATCTTCAAACACACCCTTCCTCTTTTTCATCTGATATTTCAATAGTGAGAGATCAGGAGATAATATTCATAGTAGCGGGCTCACAAGTAGATAAATATGGTTCCACTCAAGTTCTCAAAATATTAGAAGAAATAGAACCATATTTGAACGATCAGATAATAGTAATCATTTCTACCATGAAACCAGGAAGTTTTAGAAGAGATATACTTCCTTTCATGGAACTTAATGGAATGATGGAAAAAATAAGTGGATTGTGTTATTCACCAATGCTCGTAGCTCTAGGATCGACTATAGGGTATTTTGAGAATCCTCACTTTTTGGTCATAGGATGTTCAAATATTGAAGTAACGGAAAGACTACAGAACTTCTATAGAAGAATGAATAGAGAAACCAAGTTCTTTCCCACTACTTTCGAGAATGCGGAAGTAGTAAAATATTCTATAAACTTAGCTCTTATCAATAAAATCTCTCTCCTGAATGTTCTAACAGAATACTGTGAAAAATACCATGCTGACATAGACTTTGTTACAGACGTAATGAAAGAAGATCCGAGAATAGCTGGTACAAAGATGTTTAAAGGTGGACTTGGGTTTGGTGGTACTTGCTTTCCTTTAGACGCTAGAGCTTTCAAAGAAAGTCAAGAAGAAACAATACAAGATCCTTCTTTTGTAAATGCAATTATACGAGTAAATGAAAGACAAAAAGAGAGATCTATCAATCTTCTTAAGAACTTGCCAGGAAAGAAGATAGGCATCTTAGGAATAACCTACAAATCTGAGACTTCAATAGTAAAAGAATCACAAGCACTAGAAATAGCTAGAGCTCTAGGAGAATGGAAAGAAGTAATAGTTTATGACCCAGCAGGCACGGTGAATGCACAGAAAGTTCTTACTGCTAAGTTTGCAGATAGTCTTCCAATGATATTAAGAGAAGCAGACATTCTCTTCTTTGCTGTTGAGTGGTCGGAATTTAAAGAGATAAAAGATGAAGACTTTGGAGATAAGTTTGTGGTGGATCCTTGGAGAATGTTCAAGGGAAGAAAGATTAAGAAATATATTCCTTATGGAATGAGATCTTAATGGACTATCCAAAAATAATGATATGCATTGCTGTAAAAAACTCAGCCAAGTATCTGAAGAGATTCTTAAAAGAAATGGATCTCTTACGATATCCCAAAGAACAATTAAGATGGGTATGGATGTATGGCCCTTCTGTGGATTATACTCTCGAGATAATTAAGTCCTTTCACGAGTCAAAATCCTACGAGTATAATATCTATGAAGAACCACCATTTGCTAATAAGACTGGATCTTCACTATGGTTGGCAGACGTTGTCAATGCTTTCAAAGATCTCATAAGAAAGGATGAAGAGTATGTATTATTTCCTGACGTAGATATAGGAATTATTCCTCCTAAGACTCTTCAGCAACTTCTAAAGGTTAAGAAAGATATTGTTGCTCCATATGTTTGGTGTATGAATACTAATCCTAAAAAATTCTATGATACATATGTTTTTAGAGTTAATAAACAGTTGTTCGAGAAAGGTACTTTGAATGGAGTGAAGTATGATAGTTATTCTCCTCCTTTCATGAATTCTAAAGTCCCTGTGAAGTTGGACTCTGTAGGAACTTTCATGCTAATAAGAAGAGAAGTATTCTTATCGGTTGATTGGGAGAATCCTGTACCTCATTATCAGTTCTGTAAAAATGCAAGAAAGAAAGGGTATACAGTTTGGGCTTTACCATATCTATCGATTGAGCATATTAACATCGAAATAGATGAAACTGTGAAAGAGCATTGGCCAATAGAATGGTATGTTCGTAGAGGTCTTATAGAAGGAAATGCTCTTGATAAAATGAAGGATGATGCCCCATGAGTGAAAAGGAAATTAAATTCACTGTTTGTATTCTCAATAAGAAAGGAAAGAAAGACTTGAAGACTTTTCTAGATTCTCTGCGTGAGGAATTTGAAGGATTCTATAGATGGGGCAAAACATCGTCTCAAGTCTATAAATCTCTTATGAAACAAAAGCATATTACATTTATCCTAGGAAGATCGGAAAGAGAAATTGTTTCAATGACTTATCTTCTAGAAGAGAAAGAAACATTTCGTTTCGGCATAGTTATACGGAAGGAATGGCAAAGGAAAGGGATAGGAATCAAACAGACTTCATTCACCCTGAAATATGCCGAAAGGAAAGGAATTGATGAAGTTAGACTAAGTTGTAATCTAAGTCTAATGAATTGGTATACTTCTCTGGGATTCCATATCATACAAGCTTTCAATGATAGAGAAGCCCCTAGAGTCGAAATGTCTATCCTATTAAAAAAGAGAGGAAGTTGAAGAAGTATGATACAAATAACTTTAGCTACAGTAATTTATGATGAATGTGTAAACCAACTGAAAAGACTAGAATTTAACACTCGAGAACTAAGGACAGAATGGATTGTGGTTGTGGATAATAAGAGGACAAGTAGCGAAGTAAAGAACTTTGTAAAGAAACATGCAAGGATTCTAGTAAGGGACTTAAAGAAAGAGACTCCTCAAATGTCATACAATGCAATCCTAGAAGAGATTAAGACTGAATGGTTCCTATTGGTAGATCCTGATGAATTCCTAGTCGAAGAAATTGTAGAATATATCAAGAAGATCCCAGAAGGAACCGATAAGAATGGTTTTGTAATGGCTAGAGAGAATATTATTTACTGGGAAGGAAAGAAACTACAAGGTCATTGGAAATGGCCAGATCCTCAATTGAGACTCTTCAGAAGTAAATATAGGTATCCGGGTATCATTCATATTAATGCTCAAGTTCCTATGCCCATTGAAGCAATAAAAGAAGGAGGAATCGTTCATGACTGGCTCACTAGGATCGATGAAGAATACAAGAGAAAGATAAAGAATTATGAAGCTTGGGAGAAGGTATCAAAAGTGGTATGGAAGGTTAAGAAAGAATGAGAAAGAAGATAAGTTGGGCTGTACCTCTCATTGAGGAAGAAGAAAGGAATGCAGTAAGGGAAACAATGAATAGTGAATGGATATCAGGAACGAATCCCTTTACTGATGACTTTGAGAGAATCTTTGCTTCTAAGGTACAATCTAAGTACGCTGTAGCAGTATGCAATGGAACAGCAGGTCTCATTCTAGGATACCTGGCGATTAGAGAGAAACTTCAACTAACAGTTTCTGTTCCTAGTTGGACCTACATAGCTTCAGTAAATACTTCACAACTATTTGGTAAGACTTCCCTTACCGATTCAGATAAGCAATCTTTTACTATAGATCCTGCTCTAGTACCTGCTACAAACATCGTTATGCCAGTTAACATAGGAGGAGTTCCTCCAGATTATGATTCCTTCAAAGGGAAACATAAGTTTATCTTTGCAGATTCTGCAGAAGGAATAGGATCAACTTACAAAGGAAAGCCAGAAGGATCACAAGCAGATCTTCATATGTTCTCTCTTCATGCAACTAAGATTATTACCTGTGGAGAAGGGGGAATGCTTACCATGGATGATAAAGAACTATATGAGAGAATAAAGGCTTTGAACAATCAGGGGTATAGTGTAGGAAGAAACCCAGCAGATTATAATCATGGAAGCATAGGATATAACTTCAGAATGCCATCCTTACAAGCTTCGATAGGAATGGCACAATTAAAGAAACTTCCAAGATTCATAATACATAGAAAGAAGATAGCCAAAATCTATCATGAATACTTAGATGGATTTGTTAACTACCAGGAATGCCCAAAATATGCTACTTCGCCATTCTTCCTCTTTACAATACTAGTTGAACCAGAAGATAAAGAGAAGGTCATAAGGGCTTGTACGATCAATAACATTCAAGTTAAGTCCTGGAAGCCAGTACATTTACAACCACCATATATGAGATACAAGATGAATCTTCCCAATGCCAAGTGGTTGTATAAGAGAAACATACATCTTCCCATCCATAATAAACTGACAGAAGAAGAAGCTATGGATGTAGCAGAAGTAATTCAGAAGGTTTTGAAATGATTAAAGAACATGAATTAAAAGGAAAGAATATTCTTGTTACTGGAGGTGCAGGATTCATAGGATCTGCACTTGTCAGGAAACTAGAAGTCCTCAAGAATAATGTAACAGTCCTCGATAATCTAACTGCAGGAAGAAAAGAACACCTGAATGATTGTAAGGCACAGCTGGTTGTCGGAGACATTAGAAATAAGGAACTTCTCAAAGAGATATTCAGAAGAGATAACCCGGAATATGTCTTCCACCTTGCTGCAGAACCATATATACCAAAAGGATTCCAACACCCAGAGATAATGTTTGATGTTAATACAATGGGTACAATGATAGTACTTAAGGAATGTCATATTGCAAAGGTTAAGAGAATGATGTACTATTCAACATCAGAAGTATATGGTACTGCTAGGACTCTTCCAATGGGAGAGAACCATCCAACAACACCACACAGTATCTACGCACTAGCTAAGTTTGCAGGTGATAGAGCATGTTTTCTATTCTGGAAAGAGAGGAAGATGCCTGTTATAATACTTAGACAATTTAACTGTTTTGGTCCAAGAGAAGCACAACCATATATCATTCCAGAACTTATCAGACAATTTCATCATGGTAGTAAGTTGCATCTTGGTAACCTGGAAGCTAAGAGAGATTTCACATGGGTTTACGATGCTTGTGATGCACATATTAAGTTAATGGAAGTGGCGGGAACAGATGGTCAAGTAATAAACTTTGGAAGAGGAAAGAATTGGTCAGTAAGAGAAATCACTGAAAAGATAGGAAAGGTCATGGGTGTTGATAAGTATACAATAACACAAGAGAAAGCTAGACTTAGACCATATGATGTAGACGAACTCCTATGTGATAATAATCTCTTCGAGAGCATGGTAGGCAAGATGACTTATACTGAATTTGAAGAAGGGTTGAAACGTCTAGTAGAATGGTACAAGAATCATGAGTATAAGTGGTCTTGGGAAAGAGGGAAAAGGAATGGCACCTAAAGTCTATCTAATATCAAATTCAACTGCTCTTCCTGTCCAAGGAGATCTAGAGAGTCTAAAGATGATAGTCATGGGAAACGATACATGTGTAACTCAGGCTCTCTACTCGATCCTCAAAATTGAATTAGGACCAAGGGATTTAGTAATCTTCAATGAAGGGATAAACGATTGTATCTATAGGAAAGATAAGAGTAAGCAATCTTGGATGATTAATTACATTGAACAAGCTGCTCTAGCTGCAGGAGATAAAGGAACAGTTAAATTAATGAGAGAGAAAAAAGCATATGTTCTGAGGAAACCCGATGAAGAACTCTTTCAGTTCTTAACGTTTGAAGAGTTTGAAAAGTACTTAGACTTATGTTTTAATCTAATTCGTGGTCAAGGCATAGTCCTTCCAGTTCAGAAATTTCCTAAAAGTGCAAAAGAGATTGGTTGGGCCTATGATGAAGTTCTCCAGACCAATGAGATCCTGAAGAGGAAAGCATTGGAATATAACTTGGATTATTTAGATCTCTGGTCTATCGATTTGGAACATTATGATAATATTCACCTTACTGCGAAGGGAGTGGTAGACTTTTCTAAAGTACTCCATAAAGCAGTATTTTTTAAGGCTAGAGAATTAGAGGCGAAGACTCAGTGAGTCAAGTCTGTCTAATAACTGGTTCTACGAAGGGACTTGGAAAGATTATTGCAAAGATCTTTCTAAAAGATGGGTACAGAGTTGTTCTCAATTACTCTTCAGACGATGAAGCTGCTAGAGGAACTTTGAAGGAACTTGAAGTAGAGTTTCCCAATTCTGAAATAATGATATGTAAGGCAGATGTAGGATCAGAAGAAGATGTCTCTAGAATGGTAAATGAAATAATAACTAAGTATTCCAGTATAGATGTTCTAGTTTACAATGCGGGGATTAATAGAGATGCTGTATCCTGGAAGATGAAGAAGGAAGATTGGGATAAAGTAATCAATACTAATCTGACAGGAGCCTTCCTCTGCACTAAACATGTTCTTCAACATATGAGAGAAAAGATGAAAGGTAGTATAGTGTACATATCTTCAATAACAGGAAAGACAGGAGTATTTGGAGCATCTAACTATACTGCTTCAAAGGCAGGAATATTTGGGTTATCAAAGTCTATTGCTAAGGAAGTAGCAAATAAAAACATAACAGTAAATACAATAGCTTGTGGATACACAACAACAGGGATGGGTTCAAGACTACCAGAAGAAGTCGTTAAAGAAGTTCTCAAGAAGATTCCATTAGGAAGATTTGGAACACCAGAAGAGGTTGCAGACTTGGTATTATTCTTAACAAAAGCATCGTATATAACTGGTCAGATAATATGCATAGATGGTGGTCTAACTTGAAAGGTTGGTACACTTCTGAAGACTTGAGGAAAATAGGATATAAGTCGGTAGGCGAAGATGTAATGGTAAGTGAACAGGCTATTATTCGATATCCAGAAGAAACTACAATAGGATCACATGTTGCTATAGAACCTTTTGTTTTCATCTCGGTAAAGATGGATATAGGCAGTTATGTTCATATCTCTACTCATTGTAAAGTGACAGGGAATAAAGAATCTTACATGAAGATGAATGACTATACGGGTCTTTCGGCAGGTGTAACTGTGATCTGTAGTTCTGAAGATTACAAAGGGCCTTTAACCAATCCTATGATACCAATGAAGTATAGGAAAATTGAAAGGGGCTCTGTTATCTTAGAGAAGTATTCTGTGATAGGTGCAGATTCCACTATAATGCCAAATGTGACTATAGGAGAAGGAACTGCCATAGGAGCAAAGACTCTAATAACAAAGAACTTAGATCCATGGGGAATCTATATAGGCATTCCGGCTCGTAGAATAGGAGAGAGAAGAAGAGACTTGATAGATGAAGCAGTAAAAGAAATAGAAGGTAAAGCAGGAATATGAGAGTACTTCTACATGCACCTTTACATCCTTCTTATTGGGTCTATCTCATGGAAGTTCTTAAAGAACATAAGTTCTATATTGAACCAAGAGAAGACTTTCAGGAAGGAATGACTCCTAGAAATCATATAAAGTATACAATAGTTCCACGGAAGGAATGCAAAGAAATGGATATGGATGTTCAATTTGTAGTTCTGTCTGGATATAATTATCTCGATGAAATCTATTCACTAATCAAAGAGTTTCCACTCCCAACTGTATGGTTATCATATTGGAAAGATAATATTCCAGAATATGCCGTAAAGTATCCTCTCATAGCTGGAAATAGATTTAGATCAAATACAGAATATTCTAACATAAGATATACTCATGTTCCTCCATCTAGGAAGCTCTGGAGTAAGAATTGGAAAGGAGATATTCCTAAGGTTTTCATACCAGCACAGAGGTATCTTGAACCAGGATTCAGTCATACCTTCCTTCATAAACTAATGAAAGAACTTCGGAATACGAAACTTGAATTAGATGTACTGGAGAATGCACAGAGACTTATGCAATTTGATGATTGGAGATGGAAGTTCATACACGAAAGAGTCCTTCTGGATGCTTCTGATAAGTTATCATCCTTTGTCATAGAAGAGGCTATGATGGTTGGGATGCCTATAGTCACAAGGAACATAAATGAGCAATCCCTATTGGTAAGAGATAAGGTGGATGGACTTACTATTTGGGATGAAAGAGATTTAATTCAAATCCTTACCAGGTTTCTAACTGATTATGAATATGCTAAGGAATGGTCAGAGAAATCTAAGGCTAGAGGTAAGGAAATATTACTTCCAAACAAGACAAGAGAAGTCTTGAATAAGGCAATGGGCGATGCAATACGCCTTTTCAAGAATTCAAAAGAACCATTCAAGAGGGCATAGAAATGAAAGTCTTACTTCATTCAATTCTTCATCCTTCCTTCTGGACTTATCTAATGGAAATACTACCAGAGCACGAATGGTATGTTGAACCAGCAGATGGTTTCCAGAGAGGAGGAGTTCCAAGAGATCATGTAAAGTATACTGTTGTCCCAATAAATTCAAAGATCAAGTTTGATGTTCAAATCTACTGTCTATCCACACATATTGATTGCTTCGATTATATGATAGAAGCATTTCCAATACCAATGGTCTACCTAAACTTTGAAAGAACACCGGTTCCTAATCTAAAGATAGAATATCCTCTCATATCGGGCTGTCAGCATATTGCAAGTAAGGACTATCCAAATATCCGGTATACTTATGTGTGCCCTTCAAAGACATTATGGAATGTGGGTTGGAAAGGTGATATACCTAAAGTGTTTATTCCAGCACAAAGTTACTTGCAGCCACAGTATTCAAAATTGTTCTTCACAGACCTCATTAACAAACTTAAACAAACCGATATCCCTTTAGAGATAATAGAAAATAAGACAAGGACAATACCATTTCAAGAATGGAGAGATTTCTATATACATAACAGGGTCTTGCTTGACTGTTCAGACAAGAGTTGTTCTTTCTGTATAGAGGAAGCAATGACTCTTGGAATGCCTATAGTGACAAGGAATGCATTAGAAGCTCCTTTGATGCTTAGAGATAGAGTAGATGCTTTCCTTAGATGGAACTTTGAAGAATTGGTTGACATTCTCCATAAGTTTACAGAAGACTATTCCTTTGCAGCAAAGTGGGCTGAGAGATCAAGAAGGAGAGGGAAAGTAATACTCTCAGTAGAAGATACAAGAAGTTGTTTCAACAAGGCATTTGTTGATGCTATTGAACTTTTCAATTCAACTAAGAATCCTTTTGAGAAGAAGGTACAATAAAGATGTATGACTTTACTTTGATCTGTTGGGAACTTAAGCGTAGAACTCCTATGGGCATCTATGGAGGTTATCCTTGCATAGGTTATCCTCAAGCTGATGGTTTAGTTCCTGCCTTCCAGAAAGTGGGTGCAAGAATACAAACACTTGAATTCTGTGACTATGCTACTCTAGGATTAACAAAGGAACAAGATAAGAAAGAACCTTTCCGTAAGTTAGGGATGGACATAGAATCAAAGAATGTTCTCATTGAATGGGATGGAATTACTTCTCATAGAGACTTTGGTAATATCTGGAAGTGGGGAAAGAAAGTCTATACCATCCCACACAATGGATCAAATGTTAGTGGCAATCTTAATGACCCAGTGGAAGAAAAAAGACTTAGGAAAGAAATAACAGAACAGAGTCATAAAGTAATCTTCGCATTTGACATGGAAAGAGCTTTCTGGAAAGAATTTGAATGCAATAAATACTTAGTTATGAATCCGCCAACAAGGATGGGGAAAGTAACTGATAAACAGGAAGCTAGAAGGATACTTGGGATTGATACCAAATATGCTCTAATTGCCTGGGGTAACTATGAAGGTAAGGATAATCAGAATATACTTCCTTGGCTAGACGAATGGCGTGATACTGCACTCCTATTTGTTGGTTCAGGATGCCCAGAAGGAATGAAAGACCGAGCTGTTGTATTCGGTGATTCTTCCAAATATCTATATTTCACCAAACCAGGAATCTCAGACTTAGATGCAGACATATGGTTTTCTGCAAGTGACCTCTGTTCCTATCTTAGAAGTGTAGGAGGATCAAGTACACCAACCTACATCCTTGGGCAAGGTAAAGGAATTGTAGCAAAGAACTTACCTCTTTATCAAGAGTATGAAAGATTAGGAGGAGTAATAACAGGAGAAACTGATCTAGATGTAAAGAGGATAACGAGAGAACTTCTCCTAGATGAAGAGAAAAGAAAGATACTTGAACAAAAATCCTATGAATATGCCAAGAAGAATTCCTATGAGAAATATGCAATTAAATTAGGGAAGCTAATGGGCTTCAACTATGAAGAAAAGGGATCATAAATGAAGATACTATTTCTCACTTATGGGGCTCATTGGGAAGCTGCAACTGAACCCATTCTAGAAGTGCTTCAAGAGAAAGGATTTAATGCTAAGTTATTTCAAGGAAACTTTGCAGCAATAGATGGAGGAATAAGAATTCCTGATGATACTGATATCCTATTCTTAACTTCTAATGCTCTCTGTCCTCCGGTCCCAAGACAAACAAAGACATTCTTTGTTCCACATGGAATAGGAAGTGAGACTTGGGAATCTCCTATGGATAATGATAACAAAGTCTTCTTAGCTGGAAAGCTTCCATGGACCCCACCTGCTAAAGTAAATAATTGGGAAATAGTAGGATGGCCCAAGACTGATGCACTATGGAAACCAAAAGTAGAAAGACAAGAATATGCAAGAGAACTAATCAAAAGCCTTCCTTATGAAGAGACTGTCTTATATGTTCCAATGCCTGGTGGGGAAGGAATACCACTCATGAGATGGATAGCAAGATACTTGGAAGAAAAGAAAATTAATATGTTAGTCCCTTGGAGACAACATGCTCAGAATGCTGAAAGTTACTATAAGAGATTTCATTGGAAACATGTAGGAATACCAAAGATTCTAAATCTATACTATTTTGCTCCTTACATCAAAGTTATCATATGTTGGGGTCTGTCTTCTCTTTCAAGAGAATTCTATGTAACTAAGAAACCTGTAATCCACCTAAACCAAGGCGGACCAGAATCTAACTTAATCATACATAATGAAGATCGAAGAAGTCTAGGACCTGTCTTTGACAGTGTTTGGGATAATCCTTCCAAGTATTTACTTCCAGACAAAGTAGTTAAAAACTTCATAGAAAAGAATGATGGAAAGGTGGTAGAGAGAATATTGAAGGAGATAGAAGAACTTTGAGAGATATGACAAAACAGGCATTCTGGAATGTCTTCTCTACTAAATGGAAAGAGAAATGGATGGAAAGAAAGAAGTGGCAAATAGAAGAACGTAAAGCATTTGCCAAGAAGGTAAAGTCAGGGATCATATTAGACTTAGGATGTGGAGGAGGAAGAGATAAAGTATTCTTCGAAGAAGAAGGATTAGAATATGCGGGATTAGACTTCTCCAAACAGATGATGAAAGGAGAACAAGGAAACTTTATCTGTGGAAATGCAATATCTTTACCTTTCATAGAAGAATCGTTTGATGGGATCTGGTGTTGTTCCCTTGTTAAACATCTAGGTAGAAAAGAGATCAAGAATCTAATTCGAGAGATCTGTAGAGTCACAAAAGTAAAAGGATATGTATGGATCTGCTTTGATGAAGGAAAAGGAGTAGTACAAGAAGAAAGATGGGGAGTTAAGATTCCTCTCACACTTTGCACAGAAGCAGAAATACTTAGTTACTTTGCAGGAAGATTCAAAGTAGTAAAGGTGCAGAAGGTTAAGAAGTGGAGAAACTTCATATCCGTTCTAGCACAGAAGGTAAAGTAGGTTAAGAAAATGACAAGATATTATATCAGAGGACTTGGTAAGTTTATTGAATGCCCTAAGTGTCATAAGAAAGGAGCACTGCAATCTTACTTTAGGGAAGATAAAGGCAGACTCAGATTCCTAGGTTTTAGAGTTACCCATATAATCTATTCTTCTAAAAAATATGATCTCCAACGAGCAAGAAATATATCTGCCTATAAGGCCTGTAGAAGATCTCATGAAAGTCATTCTTGTCATCTCGGTAAAGAAAGTATTCTGATATAAAGGATGTTTTGAATATGTATGCTGGAACTCGCAACTGTCTGGTAAAACGAGGACCTTCTAGGGGAGGTCAAACCTATCGATAAGGAACTATCTGGTTCAAGGTATCTATCTGGAACCTTTCTACAGTTTGCTTCTGTTAGTGGTAATCAGGTATCTGATAGAGGTAAAGAACAATCTGGTTCTACCATTAGAGAGATCATGCCAGTGCAATACCATGGAAGCTCTTGTCAAGTTTTTACCTATGAAAGAGTTATGGTAGAGAAATTGACTAAACAGACTATCCAGAGAATCTATAGTCTCCAGAACATTAAACCTGGGAAAGAGATCACTATACTAGATCCACCACTCTATTATCTAATACAGTATACTGGTAAACCAGTAATCATGATAGGAAGGAAGGATGGTAGATTGTACTGCATGGAAGATGGAAATGATCTCAAATATCAGGAACATCAGGCTTCTATCTGCTTAAGGATCTTGAACAAGGTAGGAGTAGTTGTTGGTATACAATCTAAGGTGATGAAATTAAATGACAAGACAGATAGTCAAAAACACCTGGGATAAGGCTCATCCCGATCCAATCTGTAGAGGTTGGAAGAAACTGATTAGAGATGGATATGTGTCTTACACCTGGAGGATTAGTGATGCCTTACAGGAAAGGGATTATCAAGTATTCATGGGTGTATGGCAACACATTGACTATTGCCCCTTCTGTGCTAAACCCATCAATAGAGGTAATCCATTACATATTCAGACAGAAGAAGAGAAAAGTAGAGCTGACAGTT
>Ga0315274_10005088_pt1 | contig 19277 bp, 18 predicted proteins | sample YL17G02_20_MG_FD_203700 | JGI IMG/M metagenome (GOLD analysis project Ga0315274, IMG submission 203700) | Sediment microbial communities from Yellowstone Lake, YNP, Wyoming, USA - YL17G02_20 | ecosystem: Environmental > Aquatic > Freshwater > Lake > Sediment | place: USA: Wyoming | collected... | reverse complement strand
TTAAGCCGAGACCGAAAGTTCTTTTTATTAAGCAGGTCGCAAGTTCGGATTCCAAGGCGAGCTATCTTGTCAGCGAAAACAGGACCTATGCCCTTACGTGTGGTGCCTATAGCTCCCTTGCCTCGTCGTTCCTCTTCTAGTCCATCGAGGAGCGTGTGATATGGCATTATTAAATGTGCCCGGTCACTGATGAATAGATGGCTGGTATCAACGCCGTGTTTCTGGAGGTTATCAATTTCTTCCAGCAGTATGACCGGATTAACTGCTACGCCATTGCCTATTATGCAGACTACTCCCCGGTGGAATATACCTGAGGGAACGAGATGAAGTTTGAACTCACCATAAGGATTGATTACAGTATGTCCGGCATTATCGCCTCCCGAAAAGCGCACTACTGCTTTTGCCTTCTCAGCCAGGAGGTCGACTATTTTGCCTTTACCCTCGTCTCCCCATTGGGCGCCAATAATCGCTACCACTGACATTATCTTTTTGTTTGCTCCGCGTGAAAGTTTAAGGTAATTCTATGTACTAATAGACAGCCTCGACCTTACACTCGCGACATGTAGTTTTTACCCCAGAAGTAGAGCAAAGCCCCGCCACCCACAATCCATACCACCAAGCCGATAATTATTACCCAGGCAATGCTAAGTATACCAAAGATACCTCCGAGCAACATCCATAGCAGAGCCACTATGCTGAGAGCCGTCAGACTCCGTTCAAATACCTTTTCACTCATGGCATTTTAGTTTGTCTACAGCGTTATTGAGCTTTTGTTTGCCGCCGCACGTATACAAGCCGTTGCACCACGGTAACGAAGCCAAACACTACCAAAAGCAGTAAAGCGATGAAAATGCTAAATTTGTATACTGGGCTAAGTAGCAACCCGAGCGCCAGTATTATAACTCTCTCAGTCCTGGTAAACAACCCGATAGGGCAGTTTATGCCGAGCCCTTCGGCTCTAGCCCGTACATAGCTGGTGAGCAATGAAACAGTCAAGGCCAGGAAAATGAGCACTATTTCGGTGGTGCCTCCGCTCCTTATATATAACATCAAAAGTCCTAGAAGGAGTACGGCGTCCGAAATCCTATCGAAAGTGGAGTCTAACAGAGCGCCGAAGCGAGTTGCTTGATTAGTTAAGCGAGCTAATGCCCCATCGAGTATGTCGAACAATCCAGAGATAAGGACTAGAAAGCCGCCGATGAGGAGGTGATTCGTGGCAATGGTGCCAGCGGCGATTAAACTTATTGCCAGGGCAAACCAGGTCAAAGTGTTAGGTTTAAGTCGACATTTTACCAGAGCGGCATTTAGAGGCTCGGCAATTCGTCGAGCAGCGATTCTACGTAACTCAGCCAAGCTTATCAAAATATGTTCCTATGCCTACCTAGCTGCCAAGCAAGACGTTATAGTAATTCATAACTTGTCGGGTAATGTTCAGCCAGCTATATTTCTCAGCTTTAACTAGGCCCTTATTTCCCATCAGCAAACGCAAAGATTTATTATGCAGGAGGGATAGCAAGGCGTCAGCTAAGGATTCCTCGTCTCTTGGTGGCACGAGTAATCCTTCATCACCATTAGCTAACACGCTGGCATAGCCTTGAATGTTGGTAGCAACTATCGGCTTTCCACATGCCATAGCTTCAAGCAAGACTATACCGAAGCTCTCGCCGCCAGTAGCCGGGGCACAGAAAATATCAGCACTGCGATAATATGAAGGCAGCTCGGCACTAGAAACAAACCCGGTAAAAACCACATTGTTAGTCAGACTCATATCCTCCACTAATTTCTCGTATCTGAGACGTAATACAGTGCCAGGCCCAACTACAATGAGACGGAAGTTTGGGAAACTGCGTTTAATATTAGCGCATGCATTTAGTAAGTAGGCTAAGCCCTTTCGCCTTTCCAGCCGACCGACGAACAGGATGTTTATTTTCCCATCGGTGAATTCTTCCCGCCCAGAGCCATCAAGGCAAAAGTGTTCGGTATCTATGCCATTTGGGATAATGCAGTATTCACCTGGCAGGTGGCGGCTCACATGTTCCAGTGCTGGTTTGGAAACAGCGATTTTGCCGTGCAGTCTGGTAAGCCATCTCCGAAAAATAGGCTTTCCCAGCCAGTAGACTCTCGGTTTAGTATGGAAGGCATGAAAAGTGCCAACATTTATTGAGTCTGACTTAAGCAGCGCACTCAAACAGACCATAGGTGCGAAAGGTTCGTGGAGATGTAAAATATCGAATTTCTCTTGAGCCAAGATTTCACCTATTTGGGCCGGCAACCAGGGTGATATGGGGACCCGCGCTACGGCGCCAGCGTATGGAATAGGCAAAGGTCTTCCCACCGGTGTAACTTCTTCTTCGAAGTAGTGGGTCCCATCTTTTGTGCAGGGGGCAATAATTTTTACCTTATGCCCCGATTGGATTAGATTATGAGCTAGATAAGCAATGTGACTGACGACCCCGCCTGGGAAGGAATAATCGTATGGGGAGACTAATCCGATTTTCACTGCTTTTATCGCCTTATCTCTCCGGATGTGATAGCCTTTATACTTTGTCTAACTTTCCTTTATTTTGTCGCTGGCTATCTCGGGGAGACAAATCGGAGTCTGTTTTTCTTTGCCAGTGATGAAGTTCTCGACACGCCTATGTGCTTCGTCATCTGAATATTGGATGGGCGGCGATTTCATGAAGTAGGAGCTAGGAGCTACTATGGTTCCAGTTAAGCCTCTATCCATAGCTAACTTGCAGCACCTTATGGCATCGATAACGACACCAGCGGAGTTAGGACTATCCCACACCTCCATTTTAAGCTCTAAGTTGAGAGGGACATCGCCAAAAGTGCGTCCTTCCATTTTGATATAGCAGAATTTACGATCAGCCAGCCATGGCACGTAGTCACTGGGACCGATATAAATATTTTCCTTATCGATTTCATAATCTAACTGAGAGGTGACAGCATTAGTTTTGGAAATTTTCTTCGACTCCAGTCGCTCCCGTTCCAGCATATTATAGAAATCAGTATTACCGCCGAAGTTAAGCTGGTAAGTCCTTTCTAGCTTGACTCCACGGTCGCGAAAGAGCCTGGTCAATACACGGTGGGTGATTGTAGCCCCCACCTGAGATTTTATATCATCACCGATAATCGGTAATCCTGCATCGGCGAAACGCTTATACCAATACGGTTCCCGAGCGATAAAGACTGGTATACAGTTGACAAAGCCGCAGCCAGCGGCCAACACCTGTTCTATGTACCACTTAGTCGCCTCTTCACTTCCCACTGGCAGAAAATTTACTACTATATCTGTTTTTGTTTCCTTGAGTATGCCGACAATGTCAGCTGTAGCACCGGATGACTTAGTTATTATTTGTGATAAATATTTACCCAGCCCATCATGGGTCATACCTCGCGTTACTTTGACCCCGGTGCTAGGTACGTCACAAAACTTGAAAGTATTATTGGGTTTAGTGAAAATGGCCTCGGCCATGTCTTTGCCTACTTTGTTTTTATCTATGTCAAAGGCAGCTACGAAGTTAATATGGTTTATATGGTAGCCGCCAAGATTTATATGCATTAGCCCGGGTACGAACTCACCTTCTTTTACTTTTCTGTAATAATGGATGCCCTGAACAAGCGAGGAAGCACAATTGCCGACACCTATTATAGCTACATTTATTTTTCCCATAACCTGTTTCCTCTCTTCCATTTTACTCGGCTACTCAGCTGATGGAACTCTCTGATTTTAGCCTCGCGGTTTGACGATAACCATCTTGGGTGATCTGACTAATAAGATGGGTATTCTGGCCCCGTGTAATACCTTGTCGGCCACGCTGCCTAGCACCCATCGAGCAACACCTGTTCGACCATGAGTTGACATGGCTATCAAGTTAATCCCTTTATCCTCAGCATATTCTACTATTTTGTCGGCAGGGTCACCAGTGGCTACTTCGTATGTGACTTTAACGCCCCTGCCGCTTAATCTTTCAGCTACGCTTTTTAGATAATTTTCGCCAGCGTCGTGCATAGCCTTAACAAACTTTCTCCAGTCGGGGCCGCCAAGCAAGTTTGCCTCTACTGTTCCCGGTGGTGATATAACCTGCAGCAGGCTGACCGAAGCTCGCGAGTTTGTAGCTATTGTTTCAGCATATGGTAGTGCTGCTTCTCCGATGTCTGAGCCGTCCAAAGGGGCCAGGATTTTATGAGTAAAATTTAGTTTGTCTGTGGCCCTGGTCGTACTAGGCCGTTTGCTTCGAACAAGCAGAACCGGCGCTGTAGCCTCGCTTATAACCTTTTCAGCTACACTTCCCATCCACCAGCGAGTGATACCACTTCGACCATGGGTAGCCATGATAATCAAAGCAATCTCTTTTTCGGCGGTGAAATCAAGAATTTTATCAGCTGCGACGCCGTAACGAATCACGGGTTCAGCTTTTATATTATCACTATGTAGCTTGTTTGCGGTTCTGTTTATGTAATCCTCAATAAGGCGGTTTACACGGCGTGTCTTTCTCCCGATGCATACACCCAAAATGTGCACACGAGAACCAAATTTTGGAGCTAAATCTCTAAGATAAGGAAGTACACTTTCAGCCTCCGTAGAACCGTCCAAAGGAATTAGAATTTCCTGTACTTTTAACATATTCTTTGCCATTTTATTTAGTTGATTATAACCGACGCTCTTGTCTAAGACAACCATTTATGGTATTTTTGAGGCGTGCTTTATGATTTCCACACCCATACTTTTCATAGCGATGGCGTTTTATCACCCATTGAGTTAATACGTCGTGCTTTCGTTCAAGGCTATTCGGCTATTGCCATTACCGACCATGTAGCCATCGGTTCACTTGGCAGATTAATCAAAGAAATAAGCGACGATTGCGCTCTGGCAAGGGCTTATTGGGATATTCTGGCAATCCCGGGCGTGGAGCTTACCCACGTTCCGCCGCAGGCTATCTCTGAGATGGCCAAGAGAGCTAAAGAAATGGGAGCCTGGTTAGTGATAGTTCACGGCGAAACACCTGCAGAGCCAGTAGAAAAAGGTACTAACTTTGCCGCTGTTCAATCTCCCTATGTTGATATCTTAGCCCATCCAGGCTTATTAACGGTTGAGGAAGCCTCTTTGGCAGCCCAAAATAACATCTTTATTGAACTTACGGCTCGGAAGGGCCATTCTGCTACCAATTCTCACGTTGCTTCGGTTAGCCAAAAAGCAAAAGCAAGGCTCCTGGTTAGTTCTGATGCACACGATGAAAATGACCTATTGATGCCGAGCTTAGTTGAGTCTATCCTTCACCAAGCAAACATAAACCAGCGGCAACGCCGACAAATTATCGACCGCAACCCCCTGCTTTTAATCGAGAAAGTCAAAAATCGTCTTTAAGCTCTGATTAAAGCATGTAGTTGAATTAGCCTTTGCCAATTCGAAAGACCTTGGTTCCACAGGATGGGCAAGTACCGCGTGTCGCTGGCCTCTTGTTCTTCAGAGTAACGCTCTGCGGATTCTTCATTTCTGTCTTCTTCCGGCATTTGAAGCAATATGCCTGCGCCATGTATTTCACCTCCTTTCACCAAAGCTAAATCATATCTATTATAGTGTGGACTGTCAAGACCTCTGAGTATTTGGCGGATAACTTACGAGAGTGAGAAGACCTTTTCTGGATGCCATAGCCGTTTTTCAGGAATAAAATGCAGCACAGCTAGAAAATTACCATCGAGGTCGTAAGCTCGGCAGTATTCCTCTGAAAATAGGTAGGTTACATCTAAGGGCAATGAACGGCCGTTTCTAATGTCTAGTTCGTTTTTTTTGCCAACAATGATTGCTTTCCAGTTCGAAAGCGGGCTGTCCACCGGATGGATAAGCTTTTTCCAGGCATCTTGCTGAATGGCATCTTCGACTTGGTCTACAGAAAGAGCATCTTGTATGGAAAATGGACCACACCGTAACCGTGTCAGGTTTTTGAGATGAGCGCCACATTCCAGGTATTGTCCAAGGTCGTTAGCCAGGGAGCGTATATAGGTACCCTTGCTGCAGTCTATATTGATTTCTATTAGCGGTAACTGGTAGCTAACAAGCTCTAGTTTTGTGATTTCAACCCGCCTTGACTTCAGCTTTATCGGGACACCAGCACGGGCGAGTTCATAACATCGACGGCCTCCCTGTTTCAGAGCACTGAATACTGGAGGTACTTGATCAATGACCCCTCTAAAAGCGGTAAGAGCCTCTTCTATCTGGGTCACGTTAATTCCGCCGGGGTCTCTACGTTCAACTATCTTCCCTTGTCTGTCGAAGGTATCCGTGGTTACACCTAGTTCAATCTGCGCTAAGTACGTTTTGCTGCTATTTGTTAGAAACTGTGTGATGCGGGTCGCCTGACCAAAGCAAATTGGCAGTACACCTGTAGCTATTGGGTCTAGTGTACCGGCGTGCCCAACGCGTTTCTCTCTAGTGAGGCGCTTAAGCCAGGCAACTACATTAAAAGAGGTCTTGCCTTCGGGTTTGTTGACGTTGAGGATGCCGTCAATGCCCATCTTCGTTTTCAGCGTCTTTTGAAGCGACCTCATCGATTAATTTCAGGACTTCAGCGGCATGCTCTATAGAGTCATCAAAGTGAAAACTAAGTTCGGGCATGTGCCTTAGTTGCAGGCGATTGGCCAATTGGCGACGTAGAAATCCTGAAGCAGCAGTGAAGCCCTGTAGTATCTCTTTTTTATCCACGTTGTCTCCAAAAGTGCTGATGAAGACTTTGGTTTGCCTTAAGTCGGAAGACGTCGAAACCTCAGTAATTGAAATAAGGCTAGTAAGTCTCGGGTCGTTAACTTGCTCTCGAAGCAACTGGCTGATTTCTTGCTGAATTACGCTGTTTAGCCTTTCTATGCGCCGTGTCATATTATTTATTCCTTTTAGCTAAAGGATTGCGATTTGGGATAGAAAGCAATTTAAACTGGGAAAAACAGAGACGAGGTGGTTTAGCTTACTATTTCCTGTCGGTAGGATTGAATTATATCGCCAATTTGGAAATCTGAAAAGCCTTCTAACCTGAGCCCACACTCAAAGCCAGTAGCTACGTCCTTAACATCTTCCTTGAAACGCCTTAAGCTATTTATGCGGGATTCGTGTATTGGTTCGCCTCGACGTATTAACCGAGCTGAGGCATCTCGTCTCATCTTCCCTTCTTTAACTGAAACTCCAGCTATTCTGGCTTTTTTGCCCGTTTCAAATATAGCTATCACTTCGGCTTGACCTTCAATGACCTCAGTATAAGTAGGCTCCAGCATGCCTTTCAGTGCTTTTTCAACATCCTTCACCAGCTCATAAATCACATTGTAATACCGAATGCTTATTCCCTCTGTTTCGGCCAGTCGTTGTGCTCCTGGTTCAGGTCGGCTGTTAAAGCCGATGATTATCCCTTTAGAAGCTAAGGCTAGTAGCACATCGCCTTCTGTAACACCGCCACTGCCCGAGTGGATAATTCTGACCTTAATCCTCTCGTCCCCAAGATGCTCTAGAGAATCCTTGATGGGCTCGATGCTTCCTTGTACATCTGTCTTAAGGATGATGTTGAGCTCCTTTATCTGTCCGGTGCTGATTTGAGTTGAAAGGTCACTAAGGCCCAGGGGCCTGGCGCGACTTGAGACTTTTTGTTGCGAGGCTTTCTGCTTTTCTAAGAGCATTCTGGCTTCACGCTCGTTGGTAACAACCTTGAAAGATTCTCCGGCTTGAGGGACAGCATTTAATCCGAGAACTTCTACCGGGGTAGCAGGCTCAGCTTTCTTAAGATGCTTACCCAATTGGTTGAACATGGCCTTGACCCTGCCCCAGGTATTACTGACTGTGATGTTGTCACCGAGCTTGAGTACACCTTTTTGGACCAGAAGGGTAGCTAATGGCCCCCTGGTTTTATCTAGCCGAGCTTCAATTACTACTCCTTCTGCCGGGCAATCGTGTTCAGCTTTGAGTTCCAGTATATCGGCGACAAGGAGCAGGTTTTCTAGAAGCTCATCTATACCCTGTTTTTTCTTAGCTGATATAGGCACGCATACTGTGTCTCCTCCCCATTCCTCAATAACCAAGCCCAAATCGGACAGTTGTTTTTTCACTTTCTCTGGATTGGCGTCAGCTTTGTCAATTTTGTTGAGGGCGACCACTACAGGTACATTGGCCGCTCGAGCATGGTCTATGGCTTCTACAGTCTGAGGCATCACTCCGTCATCAGCAGCTACCACCAGGACAGCTATATCGGTAACTTGAGTTCCTCTGGCTCTCATGGCAGTAAAAGCCTCATGCCCCGGTGTATCCAGAAAAGTAATCTTTCGTGAATCCAGCTCGACCTGGTAAGCTCCTATATGTTGAGTAATAGCACCAGCTTCGGTGGCGATTACATTACTTTGGCGAATGGCATCCAGGAGGCTTGTCTTGCCGTGGTCAACATGCCCCATGATAGTAATCACCGGCGGCCGTGGGTAAAGTTTACCGCCAGCTGTTGATACAGGCCGTTTTATTTGGGCGAACATCGGCTGCTTTTTAGCTTCGTAACCGAAATGAGCAACTACTACTGCCGCAGTATCATAATCTACGGCCTGATTGATATTAGCCATGACACCGTTTCTCATCAGCTGTTTGATAATCTCGACAGCACTAACCTTCAACAGGTCAGCCAATTGTTTTACGGTGAGAGTTGGTGGAAGGCTAATATGATGCAGCGCCTTTAAGGAACTGCTAGCTTCTGGGTTATTCTCCTCTTGGTCAGCAATTGATTCTTGTTTCTTATTCCTCAACCCCGGCTCTCTCTTTCTGGTAGGCTCTTGCCATATTCTACCAGCACCTGGCGATTTTCCAAAGTTAGCTTAACCCGCAAGGTATGCTCAAGGCGGTTGCCTTTAAGTCCTGTCTCCCAGCATTCACGTATCGGGCATAAATAAGCCCCTCGACCTGCGTCTTTACCCTTAGGGTCTATTTGTACTGCGTCGGCATTACCAACGAGTCGTATTAACTCCCTTTTAGCCCTTTTCCCCCGGCAAGCAATGCAACTACGTTCAGGCATGTGCCTTTGACGATGGCTTTGTTTCTTAGGATTATTCTTCAAGTTCTTCTTCGTAGGCTAACCGTTTTTGACGAGCCTTCTTAGTCCGGCTTTTACTTGCCGGTACATCGGACTCTTTCTTGCCGCTTTTTTCCTTCTTGGCTTTACTGGCTCTTCCCGGCAGGATGTCCTCAGCGAACCTGATTTGTCGGCCCTCTGCAGATTTTGCTGTTGAGGGTACACCCGTAGCGAAAACAAGGTCAAAATCACTTACAGCTGCGGCTACCTCTTCGGTTTTCTCCTCAGTCACTGGCTCCAGTTCACCTGGTATTTCCTCTTCACCCAGTGCTGATGGACTGGAAACTTCTCCTGCAGCAGCAAATTCGGGGATAAGCTCTTCTGGCTCAGCGAGTGCTTTTCTGCCCGCCACCGCAGCTTCTCTGTCCATACTTGCCTTTTCCGCTTCAACCGCTGAGGTGCTTTTAATGTCGATTCGCCACCCAGTTAGTTTTGCCGCTAATCTGGCATTTTGTCCTTCTTTGCCTATGGCCAAAGATAACTGTTTATCCGGAACGGTCACCATAGCAGTATTTTGTGCTTGATTTAGTTCAACGCTTGATACCTGAGCCGGGCTGAGGGCATTAGCAATGAAGGTTGTTGGGCCATCCGACCATTCAACCACGTCTATTTTTTCGCCGCGTAGTTCATTCACTATATTTTGTATCCTAATTCCACGCAGTCCGACACAACAACCGACAGGGTCGACACCGTCCTGGCGGGCTGCCACAGCCACCTTGCTTCGGTAACCTGCCTCGCGTGCTATTGATTTTATATCTATAGTGCCGCCATACATTTCTGGGATTTCTAATTCGAAAAGCCTGCGCAACAAATTGCGATGCGAGCGAGATACCAATATCTGAGGCCCTCGGCTACTCTTAGTCACCTCTAGGACGTATAATTTGAGCCTTTGTCCAACCCGGTAGCGCTCGTTATGCACTTGTTCGATGCTAGGTAGTATTGCTTCAGCTTTGCCTAAATCAATATGAATTTGCTCTGGAGTAATGCGTTGCACTATTCCAGTAACGATGTCACCCTCTTTGCCGGTAAATTCCTCGAAAATTGCATGATGTTCTGCCTCATGCAACCGCTGCAATATAACCTGCCTTGCCGTCTGAGCAGCGATGCGTCCGGCATTCGGGGGTGTGGATTCTATGCTTACAATGTCCCCGATCTGGGCATTTTTGTCTTTCTTTTGAGCTTCGCCAAGGGATATCTCACGAAGTAAATCGGTTGCTTTTTCAACTACTGTCTTCCTGACATAGACCTTGACCTCGCCAGTGGTGGGGTTGATTTTAGCTGAGATGTCTTGGCCGGCGACAAAAGCGTCTTTTCTGTAGGCGGAGACGAGTGCTGTCTCTATGGCAGACAGCACTACTTCCTTCGGCAGATGTTTCTCAGCCGATAACTGGGTAAGGGCAACCATGAACTCTGTTTTCATCGCATACCACTCCCCGTTTCTACTCCATCAACAAAAAAGTGGGAACTAGCCCCACTTTTTACGTACTCTTAGGTTACGACGCAAGTATAACATAACTATACGCAAAATGCAACTCAGTCTTTATTCATAATTTTCCATCCTTTTTCCTCGCCGTTTAGTAGCTGATGACCTGAATGTTGCGGCAAACAACAAAAATTGGGCCAATTCATTTGCTGCTAAAAACTTACGGTCTTGCTATTCAGGTAAGCTTGGTGCAGAACTCCATTAACCCGTACTAAGCGCCTCCTGCCAATTTCTCTAGTTTTTCTTTCAGTTCTTTTCTTTTTGCCTCGTCAAGCTTAATCGGGTTGGGTTGGGTTCGATAACGTGGTTCGGACACTATCATTTTTTCCGGCCCGAGGTCTTTGGTCAAGCATACGTGAGAACCAACGACGGAGTTGGGTCCGATTTTGATGCCAGGCATGACACTAACGTTAACTCCAGTTTTACAATTATCGCCAATTATAGCTCCGAACTTATCTCGTCCGGTATCGATAGCCTCGTCACCAACGGGCACCGAGACATTCTGCTCGTCAAAGCGGAAGTTGGCCAGGACGGTGCCGGCGCCGAAGGAGCAACTTTTGCCTATTATAGAGTCCCCGATGTAGCTGGAATGAACCCAACAGCCGTCACCGATATAAGAACCTTTTACCTCTGTGCAGTAACCTATGACACAGTCGGCACCTATATGGCTGTAGTCTCGCACTAAAACGTTATTACCGATTATAGAGCCGGCACCAATGTAGGCTGGCCCTCTTATCACTGCGTTTTCCAGCACCTTGACACCGTCACCTATGATAACCTTACCTTCTATGGTAGCTTTGGCTGAAATAGAGGCTGAACGGGAAACCTTTGGCTGGCTCATATCCAGCACATATTTGACTACATCAAAGATATGCCAGGGGTATTTTACGGGCGCCCAGAAATCATCGTAGGGAATTATCTTGACTTTGTGCCCGGCTTTGGTCAGGTTATCCAGGGCGCATTCGTAGACATCGTCCTTAGTTGTTTTAACCTCTCCAATATATCCTAGAAGTCTTTTAGAATCGGTATGAAGGTGAACCAGGATATTTACCAGGTTGCTAGGTTCCTCCCCTGGTTTCGGCTTTTCTACGACGTGTTCCAGCTCATTTGCTGCGTTTACGACCAAATAACCCCCGGGGAAATAACTTTTGGTGTGATAGCCGAGCATATATGAATCTGCCGATTTCTTTTTAGCCTCTTGAAGAAGGCTAATGTACGCTGAGGGGGCAAAAACATCGTTAGGATTGACTATCAAGATACTTTCATCTAGGAAAGAGGCGGCACTTTTCAATGCATCAGCAATGCCCAGCGGTTGTTTTTGTAGAACCAGCTTAAATTTTATTCCGGAAACAATTCTAGCTATTTTTTCTATTTGTTCCATATTGTATTGATTGCAGACGATTAAAAAATTACTCAGGCCAGCCTGCCTGGCCGCTTCCAGTTGTATCTGGAGTAGCGTTTTTCCCAGAAATTGCAGCAGGAATTTATCCTCGGTAATGGGGAACATCCTTTTACCAATGCCACCGCACAGAAAAACTACTTTCATCTTTCCATCCTATTTTACAAAGCTACTAATTTAATCTGTAGTTACCTTATGTTTTATCATGGGCTTTATCATCTGGGCAGGAATAGAGATAGCCAGGTGCTTCAATGTTTTTAAGATAAGTTCGCTGTGCCAATCAAACGAGAAATCGTCAAGCTCAGCTATAAACTGTGGCATGTCGTTGTGGCTGATAAAATTATATAAACGCTCAATTTGCCGGTTATCGAGCAGCCGGTAAATACGATGTGCCCAGTAGCCGATTTTAAGTTCTCTGCCCAGCCTGGCTCGCCATTTCTTCTCGTAAGAAGCCAGTCGAGACTCGGAAAATTCATGCAACTGCAATGCCTCATGCAGAGTATCAGCGGCTATATCAGCACACACCAGCCCGTAATATATACCACCGCCGGTAGTCGGCTTAACCTGTCCGGCAGCCTCACCAACCACCAGTAGTCGGTCGCTGTATGTCCTGGGTAAAGATTGGAGGGGTATTGCCCTGTACGCGGGGATAACTTCGGTGGTAGCTATTTTACCTTGAGTTTTGAGGGCTGAAAGCAGCTTTCTGAAGTATCGTTTTGGCTGCCGGTGTGTTAATTGTCCAACCAAGCCTCTATTATCTCCGGTAGGTACTAACCAGGAAAAACCCCCGGGGGCCAGTCTCCGGTCAAAGTAAATTTCTATCTCGTCGATGTCTGTTATGCTTACCTCCGCCTGAGCCCCGATGACGAAATTGCTTATTTCTCCTAAACCAAGCTTGGCGGGCAGCGGTGAGCCGAATCCAGTGGTAATGACCGCTGTCTCGGCTTCAAATAAAGTTTTATGCCCTCCACAATTCGCTGTCACGTGTAAGCATCCCGTTGCTCTCTGAATGTCAATGACGTTACTTCCGAAAAGATAACGAACGCCGGATGCCTGAGCATAGTCGACCAGCACTTGCTCAAGAGCCACCCGGTCAATTATATAGGCTACCTCATCGTTTCGCGAGAGTTTAAGCGATTTACCAGAAGGCGCCACGAACCTGGCCGAGCAAACCGGCCTTTTAGCCAGATTTATCTCGGTAGGAAGCAAATTAAAACAATCTTTGCTAATGATACCGGTGCAGCAGATGTCCTGCCCGGCAGCCGATTTTTTATCAAGGACAAGCACTTTGTGTCCTAGCTGAGATAGTTTCGCAGCCAGGTAGCTGCCAACTGGACCGGCGCCGATGATTATGGTGTTATACAACTGTATTTCCTGTCTAACAAGCCACTACGGGGAAATGACATCGATATAAAGTCTGAGTGGCTCCTTTAAATAGGGTTCTGTTTCGCCGTTTTTAAATAAGATAAAGTCGACCCTCTGTCCTTCGCCAACTACCTGGGGAATGAAACTGACCTTCTCCTCCCATTTTTGCTGATAAGCCAGCGTACCTACATTTACCTCCCCAATTTCAATGCCATCCATTTTTAGATATACCTGATAGGCGGCCGGCTGATATTCGTGGTTGACGACACCAATACGTATGTCAACAGGATGACCTACGGTTACCTGTTCCGGATAATCCTGAGCTTTACCTTCTGCGTTCAGGACATAGAATTCAGTGAATTTCTCTACTTCCTGTGGTGTAACCGCCATATAGATAATAAAGCCCGACGTAACCACAATGGCTACCACCAGGAAAATAAATAAGGCTCTATTTAGCTTACTCATGGTATCAAGTTAGGCAAACCAATTAAAAGTTGGGTCACCGGTGCAATTATATAGGTGGTGCTGTCACACTTGCAATGGATGGTTCGAGATGTAGCGGCGGTTATTTGTTATTCTGATTCAGGAATTCCCCGTACTTAGCCAAGTAGGCGAAGGCTGCTGCTGCTTTGTGAGGCATGTCATAAGATACGCAATTTCTGTCGGCCAGGGCGCGGATTATTTTGTTGGCCAGGTCAGCACCGAAAGCAATTGGCTCGGAGCCGACAACTATAGGCTTGTCATACTTATCGGTCAGTTCTTTCAGCTTGTCGAAAACGGTAATTATGGCTGAGAGTATGGCGTCCCGCATGCGGTCCCTATCTTCTAATTTGGCAGCGCGAGAGAACTGCTCCATAGGTAAGGCAGGCATTATTCCCAAAAAGATGACTCCGTCAACCACAGGGCTGCGCAGCACTACTTCAATGCATCTCATTACCCCGTCTCCAAAAAGGCCGGCTACGAGGTCAACCGGATTACCATGACTCCACCATGCCGGCATGAAGCTATTCAGTTCATTAATGGTCTCGGGAGGAAATTGAACGACATCGAGTCCCAACTTGGCGCAGGCATCCGCAGCCAGAACTCCCCATCCGCCACCGGCAGTGACTATGCCGACTCTACGACCTCGGGGCAATGGATGGCATAAAAAGGCGGTGCCGGCGTCAACTAGCTCGTCCAGATGTCTTACCCTTACGATTCCCGATTGCTGGCACATGGCGTCGACCACGGTGTCCATGCCGGCTAGAGATGCCGTATGTGACTTAGCAGCGATGGCTCCGGCTGGTGTCTCACCTGTCTTAAGCATTACAATTGGTTTTTTCCTGGTTACTTCCTTGGCCACTTCGAAGAACCGGCTGCCGTCCTTGAACCCTTCGACATAGCTAAGTATGACCCTGGTCTGTGGGTCATCCGCCAGGTATCGAATGTAGTCCTCGGCGTGGAGGTCGGCCTCGTTGCCGCTGCTAATGCATTTGGCGCAACCGAAGCCGCTATCTATCGCCAGGCGCATCATGGTTCCCACTATGTTTCCGCTCTGGGAGACTATGGAAATAGGACCTGCATAGGGAAAAATGGGTGGCATCTCGGCATAGAGCTTGTGATGCGGGTTGACTATGCCGTCGGTGTTAGGCCCTATAAATCGTACGCCCGCGCGTTGGGCTATGTCGACCATCTCCTGCTGTAGTTTTTCGCCTTGTCTATCGACCTCGGCGAAGCCAGCGGTTATGATCACAACAGCTTTTATCCCCTTGTCGGCGCATTCCTTCAAAACTGCGGGTACGCCCGGAGGGGGTATCACAATGACAGCCAGGTCAGGTATTTCCGGGATTTCACCTACGCTTTTATAGACCTTTAGCCCCAGTATCTCTTGCTTGGTCGGATTTATGGGGTATAGTCGGCCTTGAAATCCACCATTTACAATATTGGCGAATATACGGAATCCCCATTTAAATGGGTTATTGGTCGCTCCCAGAAAGGCAATGGAGCGAGGTTCAAATATAAGTTTAAGCTTGGCTATCAGGTCAGATGTTTCGTTGTTCAAGATGAGTTATTTGTCTTTTTGCTCTAAGGTCTGCGTTAGAAATCCGAGTTATATTGTAGCAGCAAAGCATGCCTGAGGCAAATTCGGCAGGGGGCGATTTCGATATTCTCAATAGCGGCTGGTACCCGGTACTTTATAGCTATTATTTTCTGGGTGTGCCGAAGGTTGAGCTCAGAAAACTGGTTATTTTCCGTGCGATGACTGGATACCACAGCCAGAAGGTGATGTGTGTACCTGGCAACCATACGATGGGCGGTTTATGACAGGCTTCCCAGAAATCGAGCGTAGCCTCTTTGGGGATGGTTTTGTCCCAGAGCGCATTTAACATTAATACCGGGCGTCCCCGGAGATACGGAGCGAAGGTCAAGGCGTCGGTCAAAAAGCAGCCTTTAAACGGCGCGACATTACCGAAGCCCTTTTCGGCTGTCTCAGCCAGATACTGAGGATAGTGACTGCGTACTTCGCGGCATTCGGCTTCGGTACAGCCGTGACCTTTAATTATAGCCTCACTCCTTGTAATCCAGGTTATCTTCTCCGAGTTTCCTCCGGCGACCATGAATATCCCTGCCTTGATACGTTTATCCACTCCCATAGCTATTTCCGAGACGAATCCGCCAAGGCTTATTCCAAGTATGGCTATACGCTCTTTATCCAGCTCCGGTCGACTGCTCGCCCAGTCTATTATCTGGCGAACTTCAATTACCGAAGCCCGGTAGCCTTCGAACCAATCTTCAGGGGTAATATATGGTAGATGGCTTTTCATGGTCTCTGGCATACGGCTGGTATGGAACACCAGATATAAGATAAATGCAGCAATGCCCTTTTTCGCCAAAGTTCGCGCCAGGAGTTGGCATGGAATTGCGCTCCGGTCGCCCCATCCGTGAATGACTATAGCCAGCGGGGCACGGTCAACATTACGCGGCTGAAAATATTCACCCAGGACGGTAGTGTTTTCGTTATAGATGGGGTAAGCGGTGGGGAAATCGACTTTATAACGCAGCCACCGTGAGGTCGTTTCTTTCAGCCGCACGTTAGCCTGAATATCCTGGCTTTGATAGCTGTATGGGTTCATATATTTATCCGACTAATCTTCTAAACAACAATCGTGGTATAGTCACGCACATCTTTATATATTAACTTCGTGGTAAATTTTTGGCAAACTCTGCCAGCGCATTTAGTGATGCGAGTAAGAGATGAGCCGGAATCGGAATTTTTACTAGGCGAACTGCCCTTAGGTGGAGGTGCCTCAGGTCGGGCTGCTGATGCAGGACTTGCCGGAAGAACAGGTGCCGAAGGTGGAGAAAATCCTTTGCCGCTGCTTTTTGCCGCATTTGGGACATTTTAATTCGCTGTCGCTGTCCGTAATTTTGCGGTGCGCTTCAAACTTTTCGCCGCAGTTAGGGCATTCGTGTTCATAAATTGGCATTAGTTTTCCTTTTCCACCCTCACCCTACCCTCTCCCGTCAAGGGAGAGGGAAAAGGTTTTTTCTAAGAGGGGCAAAGCCCCTCTTAGACTCCCTCTTTATATCCATAATGGAAAAAGGTTTTTATTCTATTAATGATTCACCCTCACCCTAGCCCTCTCCCGTCAAGGGAGAGGGAACAAAAAAACAATTCTCCCTCCCTTGGTGGGAGGGAGTTAGAGGGAGGGGGAAACAAACTATACAAGGGCTTTTACTGCCAGCTCCGATACGCTGCTGACTTCGACGTTCAAGCCGTAATGTTCGCTTAGGTCTCCGATTTGCTGGCGGCAGTTATCGCAAGAAGTAATGACCAGGCTGGCCCCGGTGCGCTTAACCTGCTCTGCCTTGAGCTTTCCTGCCTGTATACGGATATCTATCCACTCCGGCTCGGCTACAAGGCCACTGCCGGCGCCACAACAATAGCTCTCCAGCCTATTTGGCGTCATCTCTCGATAATCGCTGACGGAGGCTCGGATTACATGTCGCGGTTCGTCGAAAATGCCGCCTTTACGTCCTAAATTACAGGAGTCATGGTATGTGGTCGGCTGGCTGTTCTTGGAGGCATCCAAATGCAGGCGCCCTTCTCTAACGTATTCATCGAGTACTTCGAGTATACTGCGAACCCGAAACGGAAGTTGCCCAAACCATTTGGGAGCTTCCCAGCGCATAGTGGTGTAACCGTGTCCGCACTCGGTGATTATGATCTCCTCAGCTTTAAGTTTTTGGGCCTCATTGATAACGCGCCCGGTGATGCGCTTGGACTTGATACCATCGGCCAGAAAAACGGCGTAGTTGGATGACTCGAACATGCCCAGGGTCCATGATTCCTTAGCTGCATTGAACAGGATGGCCTGAGGGACAATAGTATGAGCCCCGGCTAAGGGCACATAAAGCATACGAGCGCCCTTTTCTTCCACGGGAATGCGCGCTTTGGAACTGCCCAGACGGTCCTGGACTTCCTTTTCCAGCTCTTTAACCTGGTCCCGATATATATCACGAAATAGTTCAGTGTTCTCTTCCTTGGCAATGGCAGCGTTAGCCAACTCTACAAGCATTTCCGGAGCATTGCCGGTAGCGGTAGCTATTGACCTCATGACTCGCATGATTTCGGCTGTCTCCACGCCAAATGGGCAAGCAAAAGTACAACGGTGACACAGCGTACAACTGGCGAAAGCTATCTCGGCCAGCTTGGCTAACATTTCGTCCGTCGACTCTTTGACGCCCACCCACTGCGGGAAAGCGCGCCCGATAGGGTCAAAAAAGCGCCTGTACAATCGCCGTACCATTTCGGCGCGGTAATAGGGGGTGTGCTCCGTCTTAGGATTAGACTGGTAATAGTGGCAGCTTTCGGTGCATATACCGCAGCGGACACATACTTCCAGCGCCGTCAGCACCCTGCGGTCAACCAGATTGCCCAGCATTTCTTTGGTTACGGTGAATTTATCTTTTTCTGTTTTTACTGCGCTACTCATGTGTCCACTCCAGTACGCCGCGGCGTCCGAAAAACAGGCCGATAAACACGCGTTCATAAAAGAAATAAATAAAGTGTTTAATCTTACCGAACGGCGCGTAAGCCAGGGTTATGCCGGAGACCACCCAGAATGCGGGTAAGAAGTCCGGTTTGATAGCTGCCACAGCACCTGCTGCCAGGAATAGCGTCACCAGCGCCAGAGAGAAGTAATCATCCGGGGTACTTAGCAGCCGCATTGTTGGGTCGCCTAATCTTATGCCGAAACCAGCCACCCCCAGTACAGCGCCGACGCCAAAAATAGCCGCCAGAGATAGACGTAGAGGCAATACCATCTGTGCCAGCCATGGACTGGCTATAAGAAACGCTGCTGCCACAAATATGCCAACATGAATGATTATGCCGCGTATATAAGCTACCCAGTGCTTTCTGGCGCTCTCCTTGGCCCATGGCGCCATTCCCAGCGTGAAAGCATAGACAACGCCCAACGCCGGGGAGCTTTTGACTGGCGCCAGCTCAGCCAGGTAGGGCCGGCGCTGGGCAGCCACGAGAATGTATACCACGCCAACCACAAAGATGACGGCGCCGACCAGGGCAATCCCGGCGGTCACCGTCTGCAATATACTCATTTCACCCTCTTGATGAGAAACTTGATCAGTTTGCCCTCTCTTTCGATGGAAAGGAGCTCGTTACCTGTGCTCTTAGTCCAGGCAGGTATATCGGCAAGTACGCCCGGGTCGGTGGCTGTGGCTTCGAGAACGCCGCCCACGGCCATGCTTTTAATTGCCTGGCTAACCTTTACAATGGGGATAGGACAAAGAAGCCCCTCTAGATTTAGTTTTACCTCTGACTTTACCTCTTGGGGCATTGTCACCTCCTTATGTATTATACGAATAACGTTGCCTTAGAGTGGAAAGCCATCTCCAACATGGTGGCCACGCCGCAGGACTCTTCGACCTCGTCAATTAA
>Ga0315274_10005087_pt1 | contig 19281 bp, 17 predicted proteins | sample YL17G02_20_MG_FD_203700 | JGI IMG/M metagenome (GOLD analysis project Ga0315274, IMG submission 203700) | Sediment microbial communities from Yellowstone Lake, YNP, Wyoming, USA - YL17G02_20 | ecosystem: Environmental > Aquatic > Freshwater > Lake > Sediment | place: USA: Wyoming | collected... | reverse complement strand
TCCCCCTCTCCTGCAAGACTGGGGAGGGGCTGGAGGCCTGGCTGAACTGGCTGCGGGAGCAGATGACAAGGGTTACTTGACCTTATTCCACATATCTGGTATATATAGTCCTCAGCACAAACCAGGATAGGAGGCCCGGCTTCAGCCGGGAAATCCCCGCTGAAGCGGGGCGTCTGCGTGACGGTCTTGCACGCCGACTATGCTGACGTGGGAAGTCCCCGCTCAAGCGGGGCGTCCGTGACGCACTCATCGAGTCGAAAGGAGGTCAACCGCCCACCTAATTGTTCATGCATTGCCAGTCCAGAAAATCTGAACCGACTTTAGTCAACATTCCAAAAAAGGAGAGTATACAGCCATGTCTTTCAAGTCACCTAAAGATACGGTCAGTGCTGTAGAGGGCATTGGGTGTACCAAGGCCAATCTGTCGTGGGACAAGCTGCTCATCCTGGGCTTTCTGGCCGGCGCGTTCATTGCCTTCGGAGGCTTCCTGGCCATCATCGTTGGCAAAGGGGTACCGAATCTCGACCCCGGACTACAAAAACTCCTCTTCGGCGGTGTTTTCCCTGTCGGCCTGATGCTGGTCGTGATCGCGGGCGCGGAACTCTTCACCGGCAACACCGCCTGCGTCATCCCCGCCGTCATGTCGGGTAAGGCTCGCTGGAGCGGGTTGCTCCGCAACTGGGTGCTGGCCTATATCGGCAACCTGGCGGGCTCGATCTTTGTGGCTTACTTCCTGGCCTACCTGACCGGCGTGTTCAATGACGCTCCCTATCTCGGGGCAGTGGTGACAATTGCTGCCAACAAAGTGAAACCGGACATCTTCCTGCAGCTGTTCCTTAAGGGCATCGGCTGCAACTGGCTGGTCTGCCTGGCGGTCTGGATAGGCATCTCTTCCGACGACATCACCGGCAAGATCCTGGGCATCTGGTGGCCCATCATGGCCTTCGTCACGCTGGGCCTGGAGCACTCGATCGCCAACATGTTCTTTATCCCGTTGGGCATCTTCTACAGGGCGAACATGATTATGGCGGGGCTGCCTGATGTGCCGGTGGTGACCTGGGGACAGTTCTTCATCACGAACCTGGTCCCGGTGACGCTGGGGAATATCATCGGGGGATCCTTCTTCGTCGGCTTCATCTACTGGTGGGTGTACGGCAGCCGCGCTGAGAAAAAGTAGCCGCTGGCAGAGCAGTCATAGATGGGACGGAGCCAAGGTCATCGTGGGTGAGTACACCCTTTGACTTTGGCTCCGTCCGTGCGTTCAGAACACGTCTCTTGTGATTTTACAAACCGCGCGCTTTTACGTGACATTTGGGTTTTGACTACTCGGCCCAAAGATGATACAATCTCAAAACGGCAGGGTAACTTGCGCGAGGTCGAACTGGGAATGGATGAGCATAAAGGAGACGAGACGATCGATGAACACGGTGAACATCACCATCAACGGCCAGAAAATCCAGGCCAAGGCGGGACAGACAATCCTGGAGGCGGCCGCGTCGGCCGGCATCAAGATTCCTGTGCTGTGTCACCACCCTGCCCTGGAGCCCATCGGCGCGTGTCGCGTCTGCCTGGTGGAAGTCGCCAGGCAGAAGACGCTGCAGCCGGCCTGCACGTTCCAGGCTACGGAAGGGATGGAGGTCCTGACGAACTCGCCGAAAGCGGAGGAGGCCCGGCGTTTCGTGCTGGAACTCATCCTGTCCGACCATCCGCTCGATTGCATGACCTGCGAGCGGGCCGGGAATTGCGAACTGCAGGACCTGGCCTACCAATATGGCCTCAAGGAGACGCGCTTCCCGGGCGTGCAACACGACTATCCCGTTGATAGCACCAACCCCTTCTACGAGCGCGACTATACCAAGTGCATCTTGTGCCGGCGCTGTGTGCGCGCCTGCGACGAGATCAACGGGGTCGAGGCGATCGGCGTCATCCAGCGCGGTTTCAGTTCCAAGATCGGCACCCCGTTCGATGGCCTGATGCAGGACAGCACGTGCGAGTTCTGCGGGATGTGCGTGGAAATCTGCCCCACCGCCGCGCTGCTGCCCCAACTGGCCAAGGGGAAGGGGCGGACCTGGGAGTTCGAGAAGGTGGCGACCACCTGCCCCTACTGCGGGGTGGGCTGCCAGTTTTACCTCAACGTCAAGGATGGGCGGATCGTCCAGGTGTCGTCCAAGTGGGACGCCCCGGCCAACCACGGCTGGACCTGCGTGAAAGGGCGCTTCGGGTGGGACTTTGTCCACCATCCCGACCGGCTGACCAGGCCGCTGATCCGCCGGGAGAAGGGGGGCACACTCGAGGAAGCCACCTGGGACGAGGCGCTCGACCTGGTGGCGACCCGCCTCAGCGAAATCAAGACGGAGCAGGGGAATGCTGCGCTCGGTGTCCTGGCCTCCGCCAAGTGCACCAACGAGGAGAACTATGCCATCCAAAAGTTCTCCCGCGCAGTGATCGGAACCAACAACGTAGACCACTGTGCCCGTCTCTGACACAGCGTCACCGTGACCGGTCTGGTCACATCGTTCGGCTCTGGCGCGATGACCAACTCCTTCGACGATCTGGCCGACGACGCGCAGATCTATTTCATCATCGGTTCCAACACCACGGAGAACCACCCCGTATTGGGCATGCGCGTCCGGCAAGCGGTGAAACGACGCGGCGCCAAACTCATCCTGTGCGACCCGCGCAGCATCCCCATGGCCGAGTTTGCCACGCTGCACATCCATCAGAAGCCGGGCACCGACATCGCCCTGCTCAACGGCATCATGCACGTCCTCATCGCCGAGGACCTCTACGACAAAAAGTTCATTGAGGAGCGCACCGAGGGGTTCGAGGAATTCAAGGCCAAGGTCATGGAATATCCCCCCGAGCGGGCGGCCCACATCTGTGGCGTCACGCCCGAGGAGATTGTCCAGGCAGCCCACATGATGGCCGAGAACCGTCCGGGGGCGCTGCTCTACGCCATGGGCATCACCCAGCACACCACCGGCCACCAGAACGTGGTCACCTGTGCCAACCTGCAGATGCTGCTGGGCAACGTGGGCATTCCCGGCGGTGGCGTCAACCCGCTGCGCGGTCAGAACAACGTGCAGGGCGCGTGCGACATGGGGGGCTTGCCCAACGTCTTCACGGCCTATCAGGCCGTTACGTCGAAAGATGCCGTGCAGAAGTTCGAGCAGGCCTGGGGCGTGACCGGAATGGACGGCAAAGTCGGGCTGACCGTCATGGAGATGATGAACGGTGCCGAAAAGGGCACCTTGAGGGCACTCTACGTCATGGGTGAGAACCCGATGCTCTCCGATCCCGACCTGAACCACGCGGAGCACTGCCTGCGCAGCCTGGAGTTCCTGGTAGTCCAGGACATCTTCCTCACCGAGACGGCCGCCCTGGCCGACGTCGTGCTGCCTGGGTTGAGTTTCGCCGAAAAACTGGGCACGTTCACCAACTCCGAGCGCCGGGTCCAGTTCGTGCGCCCGGCGGTGCCCGCTCCTGGCGAAGCCAGGCCCGATTGGTGGATCGTCGGAGAGGTTGCGCGGCGCATGGGATACGATGGGCTGACCTACCATTCGTCCCGCGAGATCATGGACGAGATCAACCGCCTGACTCCCAGTTACGCCGGCGTCACCTACGACCGCATCGGCGAACAGGGGCTGCAGTGGCCCTGCCCGAACACCGAACACCCGGGTACCCCCATTCTGCACGTGGGTAAGTTCAGCCGTGGGCTGGGGCACTTGAGCGCAGTGGACTGGCAGCCGCCGGCCGAGGAACCTGATGCGGAGTATCCGTTCATCTTCACCACAGGCCGCGTACTCTACCACTATCACACCGGGACGATGACGCGTCGCTCGGTGGGGCTGGAAGCCATCTACCATGAACCAGTGGTGGAGGTCAACACAGTGGATGCGTCCAGGCTGGGCATCGCCGACGGAAATCTGGTCAGGGTCGCCTCACGGCGCGGTGAAATCCAGGTCAAGGCGCTGGTCAGCGATAGGACTGAGCCCGGCGTCGTCTTCATGGCCTGGCACTTTGCCGAGGCAGCCGCGAACAAGCTGACCATTGCCGCATTGGATCCTATCGGCAAGATTCCTGAGTACAAGGTCTGCGCAGTCAAGGTCACAGCGGCTTGATGGTGTACGTACGCCGTGAACCGGGTACGGACGACGCACATCCAGGACACGCTGCGCCAGTTGGCCCAGGAAGAGTTGGGGCACAAGGGAGGTAAGTGAATGGCAACAGGTACGCACGTTCCTGATCCCGCCAAGCGGGGACGTTTGCTCACTGCGCTCTACATCGCCCAGGAACAGCAGGGCTATCTCACCCCTGAGGTGGTCGAGCGGATTGCCGAGCGGTTGAACGTGTCGGAGACAGAGGTGTTTAGCACCGCCAGTTTCTACACGCTGTTCCGCACCGAGCCTGCAGGCCGCTACGTGCTTCAGGTCTGCACGGGATTGTCCTGCTACCTGGTCGGCGGTGCCGAGCGGCTGCTGGATTACCTGGAGCACAAACTGGGGATCGAGGCTGGCGAAACGACTCCAGACGGAATGTTCACGCTGGAGACAGTACAGTGCCTGGCCTCGTGCGGCACCGCACCGGCCATGCGCGCGAACGATGAACTGTACGAGAATCTCACCACGGAAAAGGTGGACACGCTGATAGATCAGCTGAGAGAGAGGGCAGAGCGATGGGCAGTTTTGAACCGGTCCTGACGCGTAACGTAGGCATCCCCAACTCAGAGCGCATCGCGGTCTACCTGGAACGCGGCGGGTACACCGCCCTGCGTAGAGCCCTGCAGATGCCCCCTGACGAACTGATCGCCATAGTGAAAGACTCCGGCCTGCGTGGGCGTGGTGGCGCCGGCTTCCCGGCCGGCCTCAAGTGGGGCTTTATGCCCAAAGACCCGGTCACCAAGTACGTCTGCGTCAACACCGACGAGGGAGAGCCGGGGACGTTCAAGGACCGCCTGTTGGTAGAGCGCGATCCCCATTCGATCATCGAAGGGGCCATCATCGCCGCCTACGCGGTCGGCGCTCAGCGGGCCTTCATCTACATCCGGGGTGAGTTCTTCCTGGGGCTCAAGCGCTGGATCAAGGCCATTGACGACGCCTATGCCTATGGCTTCCTGGGCAAGAACATCCTGGGCAGTGGCTTCGGTATGGACCTGTCGGTCCATCGCGGGGCGGGGGCCTACATCTGCGGCGAAGAGACGGCGCTGATCAACTCGCTGGAAGGCAAACGGGGTGATCCGCGCATCAAACCGCCCTACCCGGCGCAGATCGGCCTGTGGAACGAGCCCACCCTGGTGCACAACGTGGAGACGTTGGCCAACGTGCCGCACATCGTCAACCGCGGCGCCGGGTGGTTCAAGTCCATCGGTACGGAGAGGAGCAGCGGTCCCAAGTTGTTCTGCATCAGCGGGCACGTGCGGCAGCCGGGTAACTACGAACTGCCCCTGGGCACGCCACTGCGCACCATCATCTACGAGTACGCGGGCGGGATGCGCAGCGATCTCCCGCTCAAGGCGGTCATCCCCGGTGGGGCCTCCACACCCATGTTGATCCCCGAGCAACTAGACGTGCCGATGGACTTTGAGTCGCTGGTCCAGGCCGGCTCGATGCTGGGTACCGGCGCTATCGTGGTGATGGAGGAGGGCACGTGCATGGTAGAGGTAGCCCGTCGCCTGATGGACTTTTTCGCCCACGAGTCGTGTGGCCAGTGTACCCCCTGCCGCATGGGCACGCAGCGCCTGAAGGAAGTACTGACCCGCATCGTGCGGGGCAAGGGCCAACTTGCGGACCTCGACCTGTTGGAGGAGATTTGCGCCGGCATCGCCGGGCATAGCCTGTGTCCGATGGGCGACGCAGCCATCAACCCGGTGCTGTCGTCGCTAAAACTGTTCCGCCACGAATACGAAGATCACATCAAGTACAAGCTGGGCCTGACAACCACCTTCCCGAAAGTCCTGAACTTTCGGGAAGGTAAGCAATGTAAGGAGGAGTAATATGGCCAAGATCCTGGTCGTAGATGATGACCCTGATTTTGTCGAGGCTACCCGCATCGTGCTCGAACGGGAAGGGCACACGATCGCCAGCGCGGCCGATGGAAGCGAGGCATTGGGCAAGATCGCCGAGGACGTACCTGACCTGATCATCCTGGACGTGATCATGTCCACGATGCTGGATGGCCTCTCGGTCTCGCAGGAGTTGGGTGCGCACTCCGAATACAAGGACATCCCGATCATCATGATCACTTCCATCGCCAACACCGACTATGCCGAGTTGTTCCCGACCGATGAATACGTCCACCTGGACACCTTCCTGGTCAAACCCGTCGCACCAGACCGGCTGATCAAGGAAGTGAACCGGCTGTTGAAATCGGCAGCCTGACCGTGAATGTACTGCCCTGCCCCACGGTAGATTGCACGCCAATCTGACCGTGGTAGGTCTCGACGACTCGTTTGACGATGGCCAACCCGAGGCCAGTCCCCATCTGCGAGGTTGCTTTGGCAGCCTTGGTGCGATAGAATTCCTGGAATAGGCGCGGCAGATCGTCAGGGGCGATGCCGATGCCGGTATCACAGACGGTAGTGACGGCCTGGCCATCCTCTACGGTCATCGTGACGGTCACTGCACCCCCAACGGGTGTGTACTTGATGGCATTGCTCACCAGGTTGCTCCAGAGTTGCCGGATGTGCTTGGACTCGGCCGCCATGAAGGGATCCGCTTCCGGGAGTGAGACGGTGAACTGGATCTGCTTCTCCTGGGCGCGGCTGCTCATCAGATCGCATACCTCGCGCAGGGACTCTGCCAGGTTGACTGGCTCCAACTCGACGCGCTGGTTGGGGTTCTGCAGGCGGGCCAGGTCTAACAAGTCGGCGATGAGGTCCAATTGGGCGGAGGCCCGCTGTTCGGCTCGCATCAGGTACTGTCTTTGTTGCTCGGGGGGGATGTACCCATCCAGAATCAAGCGCAGGAAACTCTGGATCGCGGCGACGGGCGCGCGCAACTCGTGCGCTACCGTGAGCGTGAAAGATGACTTGATGCGGTCCAACTGCTCCAACTCCACTTTGCGTCGCTCCAGGGCCTCTTTCTCCGCTTCTACCTGTGCCAACCTTCTAGCCTCCCGGGCCAGCCGCCGCCGCTCCAGTCCCTGATGCACCGCCAGGGCCAGCGTGTCGGCGTCGAAGGGCTTGGCGATAAAGTCGTATGCTCCCTCTTTGATGGCCTGGACCGCCAGTTCGATCGTGGCGTAGCCGGTGATGATGACGCAGATGATGTCAGGATCGAACGCGGTGATCCACTTGAGCAACTCCATGCCGCTAATGTCCGGCATCATGACGTCCAGCAGTACCAGGTCGAAACGGCCGGACTGCACCTGCTGCCAGCCTTCTTGTCCGGTAGCCGCCACGATCACTTGATGTCCCTCACGGCTCAGCACCCGGCGACACCCCTCACGGATGCCCAACTCATCGTCAATCACCAGAATGGTTGCGGGTTCTAACTCCATATCCACACCCCTTGAGACCTCACACGTTCTGCCCGCTCGGTATAGTTGTTCACGATAATCTCATCTACTGAATCCTCCATTCGCCGCTCACGATCACCGGTTTCCCATCCAGGAACAGGTCTGCCTGCGGCTGGACGAAGTCGTCGTGCAGGTCAGATTCCACGCGCCCTCCCATGTGCAGGTTGTCGCCGATGGCGAGGTGGACCGTGCCCTTGATTTTCTCTGCCTCGAGAACGTTATCGGGCCTGCGGGCATTGGGGTTGGCGCCGATCCCCAGTTCCGCCAGGTTGCGCCGCGCTTTGCAGGTGGGGTCATCGCTCCCCAGGTCGAGCAAGCGGCGAAATTCGTCCCCGACCGCCCCTCCACCCAGCACTTTTACGACCTCTCCTTGCTCGAAGCGGAAGCTCATGTCTTCGGACAGGCGGGGATACCAGCCAGCTGGGGCCACCAGGCTGCCTTCGCCCGTTCCCTCGACCGGGACGGCGAAGGCCTCGCCCCCTGGCAGGTTGCCCCACGCCCCCTTGACCCGGTAGAGACCCGTATCCGCATTGCCCGGTCGCCCCCTCAGGCTGAAGCGCAGGTCCGTGCCGTGCGAGCTGCGGACGACGACCTCGGTCGCACCGGTCAGCAGGTCAGCGAACGCCCGGCAATCCGCCGCGATCTGCTCGTAATCCGCCGCCATCGGCCCACCAGCCTCGAACATGCGGGCCTCAAAGGACGGCATGCTGGCGACCCGTGCCCCTGCCTCTACCGCCCCAGCGCGGGCATCCGTGTGCGTGAGCGAATAGGTGGTCAGGGCGATGGCCACGTCGGCTTCGCGCATGCGGGCACCCACGGACCGCTCTGGCTCCGTGCCGTGTTGGCCGGTCGCCGGGAAGGGCAGCAGTTGGACGGAACAGCCAGGGAAGTTCTCTGTGGCGATGTCAGCCACCAGCCGGGCCAGCAGACCGCGCTCCAGCATGTCTTCCAGTTCGGCCGGACTCAGCGCTTGCCAGTCTTCGGCGCGGGGTAGGTCCGTCACGACGAGCAGCCGCTCGCCAGGTTTGAGCCCCATGTTCACGCGCAGCATATCGGCCACGCCTCGAGCGATGGCTTCTTTCTTGGGCCAACTCATGGGCGATCCTCCTGTTCAGTATCCCGGCGCGCCGATGGCGCGACACAGGTCCACCAGTTCGGGGTGCACGTAGCGCCCGTTTTCTTCGATCTGTACCGGGTGACTCCCGGCGTCATTCAGCCACACCGACGGGTTGAGCACCACGCCGTCGGCGTGGGCGGGCGATCCATAGGCAGGCGCGCCGACCCCGAACTGCATGCAGCCGAAGATTCGTTCATCCTCCAGGATGCGCCCGCTGGGGCGCGTGACTCCCGGGTTGAAGCCGTAACAGGCGTGGTCCATCAGGTAGCCCTGGGGATGCCCAAGACACTCCAGCCACCGGGCGTAGATCGTCGCCTCTGTCCCTCCCTCGATGCGTTTCACGTACCCTCCTTCGATGGTCAGGCGGACCGGCGTGTGCAGCACCCCCAGTTCGGCCGGAGGCCACAGCGTCCCATCGAAGACCAACACCCCTTCGAAACTCTCGCGATAGGCCATAAAGCCCGATTGCCCACCTAGCATCTGGGGGAAACCCCCTGCGGCTGGCGGCGGCTCCCAGAAGGGGTCGCCCGCCTTGTCCACCCGCATGGTCAGATCGGTGCCGGCCGGGCTGGTGACGCGGATGGTCTCGGCGGCCTGCGAGAGTTGATAGAGGTGGGTCGTCATCGCCTGCAGGGGAGCGTAGTGTGTGCGTCCAATCGTGCGCACCATCATACTTACGTCCATCCCGGTCAGGCAGACGTAGATGCAACCGTTCTGGATGGCGGCGTGGTAGGCGGGGCTATACAGTTGATAGGCCACCGCAAAGTCAATCCACACGTCGGCCCCCAAGACCGCCTTGACCACTGGCGTGGGCGGCTCCTGCATGGGGACAGGCAGCGTCGGATACGTGATGATCGTTGGCACCCCACCGACAGTATAGACCGCCCCGGCCGTTGCTCGTACCACGCGACCATCCACGGCCGTGTCGGCCGTGATGAGCACCTGCTGGCCCGGCTTCACCGGGCGGACCTCTGTCACTAACTTGTGGGCAGCCAGCGCCAGTTCAATCCCGTAGTATTCATCACGAGGTTCCGTGCCCAGCGTGAATTCCATGTTATGCCCTCCTTCTCGCGATTTCTTCGATGGGGACGTAGTCAATGTCGAAACCAAAGTAGCGCGGGCCAGACGCTTCGTTCAGTCCGAACTCTGTGCGGAAGGCTTCCAGTCCTTTCATTCCTACCGCCACCACCGCATCACCCTCTTTGAGAAGGGTGTTGGTCGTTCCGTCCCCACCTTCTTTGTAGGCCAGTGTGAGCAAGTCTGGGCTGCAGACCCACGGCGCACCATTCAACCACGAGACGTGGTTCTCGTTCTTGAACCATACGTCCAGCGTCTGCCCCGCGTAGTCACCGGTGCCTTTGATGTGCGTGGTGCCGAACATGTAGCCACCCCGGTCCTCCCATTCTTTGCCGGTGACTACCCCCTCGAAGAGACGCCAGCCGCCCGTGGCTTCCAGCGCTGCATCAAGCGGGTCTTGGCCACGTTCTCGTGCCTGGCGCATGGCCCGCCCGATGGTCAGGCATTTGGTGAGCGTGCCACGGATGACGATCTCCTTCATCTCCCGGCCGGGCAACGGGGTCGCCGCCATCATGGTGTTGCCGTAGGCGGCCACGGCCAGCATTTTGCCGATCCGCTCCAGCATGTGGGGGTTGGCCGTGTATTTGACGAGCGCCACGTTGCCCCAGCGGTCCACGCTGGAGAAGGGCCAACTGTGCTTGCCATACAGGTAGGGTGTCCCCTGCATTTCGTCGGGGATGGCGCGGCCCGCGTAATCGCCGTCCACCACCGGGATGCCCAGGCGCGCGCCGGTGACCAGGGGGCCGGGCGTGTTCCCTGCCCCCAACTCGGCCGCCACGACGCAGCCGATCGGTTTGCCCAGGTAACTCTGCAGTTCCTTGACCGCTTCTTCCATGGCGCGCTCACCGAATTTGTCCACCAGCCCCAGCCGCTCGATTTCGTCCAGCGTCTCCTGCGAGGTCGGCGCGAGCGATCCCATCCCATAGGTCGTGATCGTCACCGCCTCGTCGGGGATGTCGTCCGCGTCCACCCATTCCAGCGCGATGCCATCCTGCAGCGCTTCTCTGAGCATACCCATGCCCCAATCCACCCGCCCCCCGCCGCCGGTTCCCATAAACAGGCAGCCTCGGACAAAATCTTCACAGTCTTGCAGCGTTTCCAGCCTTCCGCGTGGCATAGTGTGTCTCCTTCTGATTGTGGTCTGATAATATACCCGGACAAGTCCGGGCATCCGGATGCCTCAGGCAGGCGTAGAACGAGATGGCATCTTGCCCAGCGCTTCCAGGTGGCAGGCCACCAGGTGGCCATTGCCGATCTCGGTGAGAGCGGGCTCCACCTGTGTGCAGGTTTCCATCGCCTGGGGACAGCGCGGATGGAAGGTGCAGCCCGGCGGCGGGTTGGTTGGGTCAGGCACGCCGCCTTTCAGGATGATCCGCTCTCTCCGCATGTCAGGGTCCAGTATGGGGGCTGACATCAGCAGCACCTGCGTGTATGGGTGACGCGCTCCCCCGCTAAAGACGGACTCGGTGGCGCACAGTTCCACTACCTTGCCCAGATACATTACGGCGATACGGTCGCTGACGTGCTGGACCACGCTCAGGTCATGGGAGATGAACAGATAGGTGAGCCTCAGTTTGCGCTGCAGCGTTTGCAGCAGGTTGATGATCTGGGCCTGCACCGACACGTCCAACGCCGACGTCGGCTCATCCAGGACGAGGAACTTGGGATTGAGCGCCAGCGCCCGGGCGATGGCCAGGCGCTGGTTCTGTCCACCGCTGAATTCGTGGGGATACCGGTACAGAATCTCGCCCGGCATGCCCACCTGTTCCAGCAGTTCGCACGCCCGTGCGACCAGCGCCTCACCGCGCAACGTCGTGTGTGCCCGCAGCGGTTCGGCGATGGAGTTGAGCACGCTGAAACGGGGGTCGAACGAGGAATACGGGCTCTGGAAGACCATCTGCATGTGCCGGCGGTAGGCCCGCATCTCGCCCCGGCTGAGGGGAACGATGTCCCGTCCCTCGAACAATATCTGGCCTGCCGTCGGGTGGATGAGGCGCATGATGGCCCGTCCGAGCGTGGTCTTGCCGCACCCGGATTCCCCGACCACTCCCAGCGTCTCCTGCTGGCCAATGGACAGGTCCACGCCGTTGAGGGCGCGCACCCGCCTCTGGCGCTGGCTCAGGAGGCCGTGCCGCGAAACGAAATGCTTGGTCAGCCCACGTACTTCGATCAAGGGGGTTTCGCTCACGCCTTACCCTCCTCACGTATAGAGATGGCAGGCCACCTCGTGCTCCTCCGAGCCGGCGGAGACCATGGGCGGTTTTTGTGCCCGGCAGTTTTTCCTGGCCTCAGGGCAGCGGGGAGAGAAGGCACATCCCGGTGGCAGGTGGAGACCGTCGGGCACGCTGCCTTCGATGGATTGCAAGGCTTGCCCGCGCTGGGCAGGGCGGGGCAGCGCCGCCAGCAGCCCTTGCGTGTAGGGATGCTTCATCCGGTACAACACGTCGTCGGTCTTGCCAGTTTCGACGATGCCGCCCGCGTAGGCGACCCCGACCCGGTCACAAGTTTCCGCCACCACCCCCAGGTTGTGGGTGATGAGGAGCACGGACACCCCCTGCCTGCCCTTCAGCTCGGCCAGCAGCGCCAGGATCTGGGCCTGGATGGTCACGTCCAGCGCTGTCGTCGGTTCGTCGGCGATCAGGAGTTCGGCGCCCGAGGAGAGGGCCATGGCAATCATCACCCGCTGTTGCATGCCACCGCTCAACTCGTGAGGATAGGTACGGAAGATGCGGGACGGATCGGGCAGGCCCACGGCCGCAAACATGTCCAACGCCCGTTGGCAAGCCTCGCTCTTGCTGGTCGCGATGTGCTGTTGGATGACCCGCGTGACCTGGTCGCCGACCGTGAAGACAGGGTTCAACGAAGCCGAAGGGTCCTGGAAGATCATCGCAATCCGCCCGCCTCTGATCTTTCGCATCTCGGCCTCGCTCTTCCGGAGCAGGTCTTGACCGCGGAAGCGTATGCTTCCTCTCACAATCTCGCCGGGATGGGGCACCATGCGCAAGATTGCCAACCCTGTCACCGATTTGCCACAACCGGACTCGCCCACCAGGCCAAACATCTCGCCCCGCCGCACGTCGAACGTCATGCCGTTGACGGCGTACACCAGCCCGGCGTACGTCTTGAAGCGGACGTACAAATCTTCGACGTGGAGCAGATGGTCGTTCATGCGACTGCTCTCCGTGTGCGAGGGTCGGCCACGTCGCGCATCGCGTCGCCCAGCAGGTTGAAAGCCAGCGTGACCAGGAAGATAGCGGCACCGGCGGACCCGGCAAACCATGGCCGCTCGATGAAGTAGATGCGTCCCGTGCTGATCATTTCGCCCCAATCAGGGGTCGGCGGCCGCACGCCCAGGCCGACGAAACTGATGGCTGCACCCGTCAGGATGGCCGAGCCGATGTCCATGGTGGCCTGCACCAGCACCGGCGCCAACACGTTGGGCAATATGTGCCGCACGATGATCGTCACATCGCTCACTCCAATGCTGCGTGCGGCCTCGACAAAGTACTGCTCGCGCAGCGACAGCGTCTGTGCCCGCACCAGCCGGGCATACCAGGGCCACCAGGTAAAGGCGATCGCGATCATAGCATTGATGAAGCTGGGGCCGAGCGCCGCGGCGATGGCGATCGCCAGCAGCAAGGGGGGGAAGGCCAGGAACATGTCAGTGATGCGCATGATGAGGTTGTCTATCCAACCGCCATAGTATCCGGCGGTGGCGCCCAGCGGGATGCCGATGACGCTGGCCACGGTGACCACCAGGAACCCGATGCTGAGCGAACTGCGCCCGCCAAACAAGATGCGAGCCCACACGTCCCGCCCCAAGTAGTCGGTACCCAGTGGGTGCGCCGAACTGGGGGGCCGGAACTTTTCCAGGATGTTGGGATCGCCCCGTCCCTGCCCCGCGTAGGGCGTGAGCAGCGGTGCCAGGATCGCACCCAGGACAAACAGGACAATCACCACCAGGCTGAGGACCGCCAGGATGTCCCGCCGGAAGGCCTGCAGCATCAGGTGGTATTCCCTGAAACGGGCTGTACGGTGCTCCGTCTGCAATCCCGCGCGTTCGACGTTGGGTGTCGTAGCCATAGCCCTTCGTTCTCCCTACTGCAACGTGACCCTGGGATCAATCATCGCCTGCACCAGGTCCAGGAACAGGTTGATGAAGACGTAAAAGACGGCGACGACCAACGTGACCGAGACGATGACCGGGAAGTCAATGCTGAGCACGGCGTTGGTCACGTAGGTGCCCAGCCCGGGCCAGGAAAAAATCACCTCGACCAGCAGCGCACCAGTCAACGAATAGACGAACGAGAGGCCGAGCACAGTGATGGTGGGAATGATGGCATTCTTCAGTGCCAGGACGAACAGAACGGTGCGTTCTGGAAGGCCAGAGACCCGCGCTGCCAGGATGTATTTCTCGTTCAACACCTCGATCATCGTCGAGCGGGTCATGCGGATGGTCAGGCCAATGGCGTAAGTCCCCAACGTAAAGGCGGGCAGGATGATGTGGTTGAGTGCATCCTTGAAGGCCACCCAGTTGCCGGTAACCGCCGTGTCAACCAGGTAAAAGCCCGTGATCCGCGTCACCGGGTGGTAGAGGGCGATTTCGGTAGAGACCCGGCTTCCCAGTGGGAGGAGCCCCAACCGCTTGAAGAACAAGAGTTGCAGCAACAATCCCAACCAGAACGTGGGCATGGAGACGCCGGCGATGGAAAAGAGGCGAGTGACGTGATCCAGCGGCCCCCCCTTGCGGGCTCCGGAGAGAACGCCGAGAGGGATCCCGATCACGATCGCCATCACCATGCCGGCCAGCACCAATTCCATGGTCGCAGGCAGGAAGGTTTTGAGGTCAGTGGCCACGGGTTGGTGTGACCGTACCGACGTGCCCAGGTCGCCCCGCAAGAGAGAACGCATGTAACGCAGGTACTGCTCGTACAGGGGGCGGTCGAGCCCCAGTTGTTGGCGGGCCTTGGCGATTTGTTCTTGGGTAGGATGCGACCCCACCCAGGCAGCGGCTGGATCGGAGGGGATGATACGGGCGATGACAAAGGTGATGATGGAGACACTGGCGAGCACGACCACCGCCATCGCCAGCCGCCGGATGACGTACTCCCACTTGTGCATCGCGTTACTTCCTCGAGAGCCTTGAGTTAGCCGGCTGACCTGGTGTAAGGTGTAGGGGCACAGCATCGCTACGCCCCTACACCTCCTTGCCGCCTGCCTATTCCGCTTGGGTCAGTTGGTAGACGAAGACGACGTGCGGATACGCCGGGTTGTCTGCGTATCCCGTGACGTTCGTGCGGGCGATGTGGGTATTGCCCAGGTCGTAGAAGTAGAGCGACACGGCGTCATCAATCAGGATTTGTTGGGCCTGAATGAACATGTCCGTCGCCTTGGCGCGGTCGCTGCCGGAAAGTTCATAGGCAGTGTCAATCAACTGGTCGTATTCCGGGCTGCTGTAGTAGGCAAGGTTGAATAGGATCTCCTCCTCCGAGTGGAACATGCTGTATAGGAAGGAATACGGCGAGATGTAATCGGGCCACCAGTACATCACCAGGACGTCTTGGGCGTTCTGAGGATCCGACTTGCTCAGGTCCCACTGCGCTTCCCAGTTCATGCCCTGGATCTCCAGTTCGATGCCCAGTTTGGCCAAATCTGCTTTCCAGAGTTCGCCCAGTTGCTGCTCATCGAGGTCGCCGGCAGCGTAGGTGAGCAGCAGTTTGAATCCGCCGTCGGGATAGCCCGCCTCAGCCAGCAGTTGCTTGGCCTTTTCCAGGTCGTAGGAATACTGGAGGAGGTCGTCGCTATGTCCCCACATGCCGGCCGGCACCGGCCCGTGGGCCTGGGTCGCCCGATCTTGCATCACCCCTTCGATGAACTGGGCATAAGGGAAACTGTAGGACAGCGCCTGGCGGACCAACTTGTTGTCCAGGGGGGGCTTGTGCGTGTTCAGCAGGCCCAGCAGGTTCTGATAACTGGGGTTGGTGTAGACGACCAGGTCGTCGCGAGCGGCCAGTGCGGGCAGGTTGTCCGGTGGTGGCTCGTACGTGAAACTGGCGGTGCCCGCTTCGATCATCTGCTGCCGCACGACCGGGTCTTCGACGATCTCGAACACGATCTTGTCGAACTGCCCTGCGCGCCATCCACCCCAGTAGTTCTCGTTGCGGGTCATGACCAACCGCGAGCCGCGCTCGTAATTCTCGATCGTGTAAGGGCCGGTCCCCGCACAATGGCCCTCGTTGAACCACTCGGTACCTTTCTGCTCGTAGGTCTTGGGGCTGTAGATCCAGGCGGCGTATCCAGCGGAAGCGACCAGGTCCAGAGGAGCTGGATAACTCAACTTGAACTTGATCGTGCTTTCGTCAACGACCTCGACAGTCTCCACCGCGTCCCAGATGTAGGCCGCGCCCACGCCCAATTCCTTCGTCTTCTCGATAGAGTACTTGACTGCCTCGGCGTTGAACGGCTCGCCATCTTGAAAGGTGACGCCCTGGCGGAGGTGGAAGGTCCATTCGGTCGCCTCCTCGTTGGTCTCCCAATCAGTGGCCAGCACAGGGGCCAGGAGCGTGTCGCTGCCGGGCGGGTTGTAGAAGGTCAGCGTCTCGTAGCAGTTCGACATGATCACGGAGTCGTTGGAGTAACTGATGGCCGGGTCCAGGTCGGGGAAACTGGTGGGGTGGGCGTAGACGAAGATGTTGGGGGCCGCCTCTGCGGTAGGTGGCTCGGTGGGCTGTGGAGCGGCGGTGGCTTCGGCGACCTCTGCGGGTTTCTCCTCCACCGTCGGCTGTGGAGTCGGCGTCGTGCACTGCGTGGCGAGTAGCGCCACTATGAGCAGGCCGACGGCCAGAACTGATGAGGGGTAACGTTCTCTGTCCATCTCTCCTTCTCCTTTGTCCAAAATGGGGGTTTCGGAACGAACAAGCGGCCGTGACTTGGCGTGTCGAGTTCAGGTAAGCGTCGGTACGATAGGCTTCACCTCCCTTTCGCATCGTTCAAGTCTGGCAAACCGGTTCGCCAGCAAGGGCAGAGGGCATCGGCTTGACGTTGGGATGAGCCTATCCACATCCAACCCGATGCAAGCGATAAACGGCCGCCTTTGGTCATGATTGGAGTAGGGCCCTGGCCAGGTGGTCATGATTATACTGTATAAGGCGCATTCTGTCTACATCCTGGTCCGGCTCATGGACAGTGATCTGGAACGCAAAGCCGGTTGCACGGAACGGGGCGAGACCTATGGCCCGGAAGTGGATGATGCGTTGCGGGTCATCGCAGAGAGCCCGGACTACATCTGTGCGGAGCGCCTCACATCTCACCTGGTGTGGATGGCGACGCATCTGGCGACCCACGGCGAAATGGTGACCTCTCCGTCCTTGTTGGACCAACTCAGCGCCATCAGTGTCTCCACGGTACGGCGGCGGCTTCGCGCTCTGGCTAGACCACCAGACTCAAGAAAGGAGGCGGGCATTCCGGTAACATTATCATTTGGTAGAACCATCCGCTCTCGGTAACATTATCATTTGACTTGACAGGACTGGAGGTTGGGCTATAATTGTCCCCAAATCCGAAACTGGTAGAGGGCAAACGGCTACGGGACATTAGCGATTTGCCGTTTGACCTGGCGATATAGCACGCAGTGTTTGCCGATCTGTACCACATATTACACGTGCCAGACACTTTCCCCGCATCCGAGCCCCACTTCCGCACCGCCTTTACCGGGCGGCTGCTGGATTGGTTCGCCCGCTGCGCGCGTGACCTGCCGTGGCGGCGCCAGCGTACCCCCTATCGCGCCTGGGTGGCGGAGGTGATGCTCCAGCAGACGCGCGTCGAGACGGTCGTGCCCTATTACGAGCGCTTCCTGGCCCGTTTCCCCACCGTGCAGGCCCTGGCGGAGGCGTCGTTGGAGGAGGTGCTCAAGGCGTGGGAGGGGCTGGGCTACTATGCGCGGGCCCGCCACCTCCACGCGGCCGCCCGGCAGGTGGTGGCGGCGCACGGCGGCCGACTCCCCGACACGTTCGAGGGGCTGCTGGCCCTGCCGGGGATGGGCCGCTACATCGCTGGGGCGGTCGCCTCCATCGCCTGCGGGCAGGACGTGGCCGCCGTGGACGGGAACGCCCGGCGAGTGCTGTGCCGCGCCTTCGCAGTGCGAGAGGACGTGACCCGGCCCGGCACACAGCGGGCACTGGAAGCGCTGGCGACGGGGCTGTTCCCCCCAGGGCGAGCGGGCGCGTTCAACGAGGCGCTGATGGAACTGGGGGCCACCGTGTGCACGCCCCGCGCGCCCGGTTGCGACCGCTGCCCCCTGGGCGAGTTGTGCCAGGCCCGCGCGCAGGGAGACCCGGAGACGCTGCCGGTGCGCGGGCCGCGCCGGTCCGTTCCCCACTACGAGGTGGCCGCCGCCGTCATCACGCGCGCCGGTGGTGAGGGTGCTGGTGGCCCGTGCGGCGGCAGCCGCGTGCTGGTGGCGCAGCGCAAGGCCGACGATATGTTGGGCGGGCTGTGGGAGTTCCCCGGCGGCAAGCGTGAGGAGGGAGAGACGCTGGCGGAGTGCCTGGCCCGCGAAATCCGCGAGGAACTGGGGATAGAGGTCCAGGTGGGGGAGCGGGTGGCCGTGGTCAAGCACGCCTACACCCACTTTCGCATGACGCTGTATGCCTTCCGCTGCTGTTTGGTGGCGGGGGAGCCGCGCTGCCTGGACTGCGCCGCCTTCCGCTGGGTGGCGCGAGCCGAACTGGAGGCGCTTCCGATGTCGGTGGCCGACCGTAAGATCGCGCAATCCCTTTGACACCCCATCCCGATTGGGTTATACTGGCCTCCACCTGGAGGGATCAACATGCGCAAAGTCTCGATCTCCGTATTGTTCGGGCTGGGGTTGGCTTTGCTGGTGCTGGCCGGGCCGGGCCTGGCCCAGCGCCCGGACGTGCCGGCCCTGGTCCGCCTTGACCTGACCGGCTTCGAGGACCTGGCGCGCGTGGCCGAGTTGGACTTGCCGGTGTACGCCCACCTGACTGCGCCGGGGGCCGACTATCTCCTGGCGGTGCTCACCCCCTCGCAGCAGGAACAAGTGCTGCGCCTGGGCCTGGCGCTGAGCGTGCTGGACGCGGATGCGCGGGACGCGGTCTATTACCTGGTCGAGAGTGGCCAGCCCCAGATGCTGGAGCAGGCGGCGTCCGCCTTCACCATGCTCTACGACGATGGCCACCAGGCGGTGGGCCGGCGGCGGGCGGGAGTGATGGTCCAGGCGGTGGAAGAGGTGGGGCTGCACGTCGTTCAACTTGGCCCAGAGCCGGTCGTGCTCACGCCGCGCTCTAGCGGCGCCATTCCCACGGCTCCTGCTTACGACCCGTTGGTCGCCGGGTTGCTCACCCGTATCTCCACCGACGCCCTCGTCGCGTACGCTGGAGGGCTGAGCGGCGAGTGGCCCGTACCGGTCGGCGGCCAGCCCTACCTGCTGACCACCCGCTACACGTACAGCGGCGAGCCAATCGCCAAGGCTACGCAGTACGTCTACGAGCATTTGCAGGGGCTGGGCTACGACGTACGCTACCACGACTATACGTTGTCGGGCTATGCGCTGC
>Ga0315274_10005085_pt1 | contig 19284 bp, 23 predicted proteins | sample YL17G02_20_MG_FD_203700 | JGI IMG/M metagenome (GOLD analysis project Ga0315274, IMG submission 203700) | Sediment microbial communities from Yellowstone Lake, YNP, Wyoming, USA - YL17G02_20 | ecosystem: Environmental > Aquatic > Freshwater > Lake > Sediment | place: USA: Wyoming | collected... | reverse complement strand
TCTTGCAGTAACAAATCCAATACTATCAACATTAGTTACATCATCATAAGTAACAGTTCCTCCAACAGAAATATTACCAGTAAAAACTGCATTACCTACTACAAAAAGTGCTTCAGTTGGATTTGTGGTTCCAATTCCAACATTAGAAAGTGTATGAATACCTGCTGATGTGGACACCCATTGAGATGCTGAACCACCACCACTTACAGAAGTACCAATAAACTTACCAGTAGATGCTTGATATGCAAGAACATAACCATCAGTCTTTGCACTATTTCTATCTACATCATCCAGAAACTCAAGACGTGTTTCTCCACCACCACCTAATGTAGAGAGTTGTTGTTGGATGCGATTAATAAAAGTTCTGTAATGTTCTTGTAGTTGGTCTAGTGTTACAAAGTTTTGGTCTAATGGTGTTAATGGGTCACTAGTTTTAACTGTTGGTGGTTCATTAAGTAATCCTTCATTCAGGATTGTTTTTTCATTAAACTTATTAAAGACTTCCTCAAGGTAATTTATCTTTTCAAGAAGTCTATGATTTTTTTCCTCGAACGATGAATATAACTCATCAATTTCTTTTATATACTCATCTTGATTCGGAATTTTAATTGATAAGACTTTTTTGTAAAGTTCTTGAATTTCTTCATTTAGACTCTTAAGTTCTTCATCATAGTACTTAACTTCTGGAACTATAGGAATTGATTCTTTAACAGAAATAATCTGTTCTTTAAGTTTCTTTACATCTTCATCATAGTACTTAACTTCTGGAACTATAGGAATTGATTCTTTAACAGAAATAATCTGTTCTTTAAGTTTCTTTACATCTTCATCATAGTACTTAACTTCTGGAACTATAGGAATTGATTCTTTAACAGAAATAATCTGTTCTTTAAGTTTCTTTACATCTTCATCATAGTACTTAACAATTGGAATTGATTCTTGAATTTCCTCAAGACGCAATTCAATTGCAAAAATCTCATCATCATAATACTTGATTTCATGTACAACTGGAATTTCAGAACGAACTTCTTCAATTGCATTGATAATCTCACTCAGTTCATTTTCATAATATTTAATTTCAGGAATAACTGGGATGCTATTGCGCACATCCACAACCATCTCTTTCAGTTGATCTAACTGATAATCATATAGAATTGGTTCAGGAATTGAAGGAATTTCAAACTGAACTTGTTCTATCTTGTCTTTAAGTGCTGAAATATTTTTATATAAATCAGAAGGGTTAAAAACTTCAGGTGTTGGAATATTACTTTCAATTCTTGCAAGTTCTTCACGAATAGATTCAAAATCTTCATCATAACTCTTTTGTTTTGGAAGACTATCAATTCTATTTTTAAGATTTTTAATATCTTGATAGACTTCTGTTAGATCAGTTTCTTCTGGAATTGTATAAGAAATTTGTTCTAAATTATCCTTTAATACACCAATCTCTTCAAGATATGGATCTACTGGCTCTTCAACAATTTCTTCAACAATTAAAGGATCTTCAACTTCTACTATCTCACCAAATAATTCTTTTGGAGAAATAATTCTTTTATTCTTTACTTCAACTTTTTCTTTTTTTACATTTTCTTCTGCAAGAGATTGTAATCTCCTCTGCTCAAATAGTTCAGTTGGTTTTTTAAGTCTCACTTATATAAACTTTACTTGTATTCTCTATTTATTTTAGGACAAAACTGATGCATTTACAAGTATATTACCTTCTCTTTGTTTTTTCTTGACTGAACTTCCATCAACAGTAAAAACATTATAATAATATCTACCAGCATCTAATGTTGCAGTAATAGTACTTGCAAGTGAGATGCGTATTGTGGAGGTACTTGTAGTAATACCAGTCGTAAATGGATATGTTGTTATGTCTCCTGCATACTTTGCAAGAAATCCAGTGGAAGTAAAAGAAGAAATACCAACCAAAGATTGGTCTGGGTTTTTAAGAATAAAATCTTTTGAGAAAGTCTCACCTTGTTGTATTGTGAAGTTCTCTGCAATTACAGACATCTTATTGTGTTTTTTAAGTATTTATTGATTTATAAAGGGTACAAAATACAAGTTACAAAGTACAAGTATCAATAAGTCACACACCTGAAGGCACGAACACAGGTAGCAGACGGCTTATTGCGGCCGTACGCACTACCATTAGAAAAGTCCACGCAGCAAGCGAGATGAGCATTGGACTCTGTACTACTCCAGTAGGAAGTGGAGGAGAAACAAGGTGATGGACCCCAGAAGGACCTACAACAGTATCCTGGGTTTTGTAGTTGTGTCGCCGTTGGTACAAACCATCCGGTGCATCCTGATACTGATTGAGCAGTGGTATTAGCATCATTTCTTAAGTACCAGGTTCTGGATACTTCTGCACTTCGAGGACTTACAACCCATCTAATAGGACTTGATTTACATATTAAAAATCCACCTTCATATGAGTCACCTAGATTTAATGCTACTGTTGTAAAACTATGAGTATCAGCACCAGTAGTATTAAGACCTACATAACCCACAATAGCAGTAGAAGGTATAATGGTATGAATGGATGTAGAAAATCCTAAATTGTTAGTTGGATTAATAATAAAATTGTTTCCTGATGTAGTAATACTAGAACTTGTGGAAACATTAAAGGATTCTATAACTGTTCCTGATGTACTACCAGACCTTAATGTTATGGTTCCCGTTCCTCTTGTTGGTGGACTATTAAATGTAAGAGTTACATTGGTATCAATACCAACCGCAGTAGCACCATTAGTAGGATTAATGGATTGGAATACAAAGTTTACTGTAGTAAAGTTATAAGTATTAATACCTGCATAACCAGCAACAGCATTATTAGGAACTACAACAAAATGAGTAACACCAATACCCAGATTACTTGTTGGGTCTATTGTTAATGTGCTAGTACTAAATGTTAATCTAGCACTTGAGGTTACATCATAAGATTCTACAATTGTTCCACCAGCACTTACGGTTCTTAAAGTAATAGTACCGACACCTGCTCTAATATTCTTATTAAAAGTAAATACAACATTAGTATCTAATGAGACATTAGTGGAACCAATACCAGGACTTACTGAACTTAATGTTGGTCCTGCTTCTGTTGTAAAATTATAAGTATCTAATAATGAATTATTACCACCAACATAGTTAGTTACAGAACCTTGTGGTACTACAACATAATATTCTTGGTCATAATCAAGATTACTTGTTGGGTCTATGGTTAAAGTTTGATTACTTATAGTTGCTCTGGTACTTACTCCAACAGTAAAAGATTCTGCAATATCACCAGAAGCACTTGATTTTCTTAAGGTTATTGTACCAACACCAAGATTAACTGGTTGATTATAAGTTAAAACAATATTAGGACTACTTAATGCACTGACTCCTGTTGCACCATCAGTAGGACTGAATGAGGTTATAGTAGGACTAAAGATTAATTTATCACCAGTACCAACAAATTCATTCGCAGATACAGAAGAAGCAGTAATGATACCAGAAGTGTTTATACTATCTTCTGTACCAACTCCAACTCCAGTAAGTCCACTACCATCACCAGAAAAACTAGTTGCAGTCACTACACCTACAAAACTTGCACCAGTGTTTACATTTCCAACTAGTTGTACTCTTGTAACAGACATCTTATTACTTTTTTAGTTATTTAGTTCTCAAAAGAAGTTAAAGTTCACATTCACTCTACATTTATCATCACTACACGTTGTACTATGATGAGGTCTTGATGCATCAAAGATTAACAAACGATTTTCTATTGATTTGATTTCTATTGTGTCTTCTAATACTGTAAGACCATTGTTGGTATTTAGATAAAAGATTGCACCACGATGAGAGAATTCATAATCTGTATGATTATCGTGATGTACTATAGTTTCTGTAGATGGATATAGATTTCCTTTGATTCTCATCATTGCCTTACACTCTAAAAGGTTGAGAATGGGTGCAAAGATTTGTGTTTGTGGTTCAGTATGAAAACCAGACCAGAACTCGTGAGTAAAATAATAAGATGCTGTGACTGGTAGATTTTCCTTTTCGTTTGTGACGACTGGTGTTAAGTTCCAAGGAAATCCTGGATTTAACATAAAGTTCTTAATATTATCAAACTCTTCTTGTGAAAGAGCATTGTCTATAATCTTATGCATAGTTGATATTAATCACACAACGAGGGTTGTCTGTTGATGTAACTGAATGATGTTCTATAGACCCATCAAAAAGTAACATACGATTTTTTACACATTGTACTTCAGTAGTGTCTTTAAGTACAGTAAATCCATTAGAGGTTGTTATATAAAACAATGCAACATTATGAGGTACTTTTCTGTCTGTATGAAACTCGTGATAAATGTGAGTTTCTGTTGGGACTAAAATATTTGCACGAATATCAAAAAGTTGTTTTATTTTAAGTTTATTTAATATTGGTTTGACTATGGAATAATACTTATCAAACTTAAGTCCATTATCACTGGAGTATAGTGGATGTACATAAATCCAATCGTGCTCCTCATAACCAGTTGGACCTAACTCTGGGTTTCTTACAATACCCTTTTGATAAGTCCAAGCAAAGTTATTTGGATTATTTAAGTCTTCTGGAAAAAATGTAGAAGTAATAAAATCAAAATCTTCTTTCTCAAGAAAATCATCTATAATCTCATAAGTCATAAAATCATTCTAATGTGTAAATTGCGAACATTCCACTTTGAGTGAATGCTTCTTGGATTTCTACAAGTTCTTCTGGTGTAAAAGGAATACCAGAAACAATTTCAGTAAGTACTTCTTGGATTTTTACAATATTTGCTTGATCTCTTTTTGCATCACTCATTAGTGCAATAAACTCTGTTGCAAGAGTATTTGCTTGTAGTGATTGTGTTGATGCAGTTTTGATAGTTGTATATGCACCAGTGTCTAAAAGTAAATCCCAGAACTTTTGATATTGTACTCTTCTTTTTTTCTCATACTCATCAAGTTCTGTTGCATCATACACACGAGTTTCTGTATTCCACAGATAAGAATGTGTAAAGTAACTAGTTCCTGGATTTGATGCAGGAGGCATTGCAATTGGTCCTTTCCAATCAATTGCATTGAGTTCTGCATCTGTAAGGTCAGGAAGGTCAGTTCTTATTTCTTCTCCAGGAGAAGGTCTCCACAAATCAGGAATTGTTTGTGGGTCATTTCCATTTGGAGGACTAAACATCCCTCTTGCTTCTGTTGCAAAAATATCTACGTAAGCCATATGATTTTTATGAGTTCCTTTTCTTTATTTATGCAAGTTCCACAAAACCGTGATGCATCGCGGATGTAAGGAATAAACTTTACTAAATACTTATGTAGTTTGACTTATTCTACATAAGAATGTATAGAGCATTTCGTTATAGATTTTACCCTTCACCATCCCAAGAAGTTCTTTTACGGAAGACTATGGGTTGTAGCAGGTTTGTCTATAACCATTTTCTTGCTCTACGTATTAAAGAATGGACTACAAATCAAAAAACAGTTTCTTATAATGAAACTTCTTCTTTATTAACTAATTTTAAAAAAGAGGAAGAAACAAAATGGTTAAATGAAGTTTCATCAGTTGCTCTTCAGCAATCTCTTCAACACCTTCAAGAAGCATATAACAACTTCTTTAAAGGATTGAAGAAAAAACAAAAAGTTGGATTTCCAAGATTTAAGAAAAAGAGTAATAGAAACTCTATTACTTTAACTAAAGCAGGTTTTTCCTACAAAAATGGAGAAATGTTTATTGCAAAATCCAAGAAAAAACTAAACATCCGTTGGAGTAGAAAACTACCAAGTGAAGATATTAGTTCTATTACTATTTCTTTAACTCCTTCTGGGAAGTGGTTTATTTCTATTTTGGTAGAAGATAATGTAGATTATACTCTACCTCTTTGTGATAAAGTTCTAGGAATTGATTTGGGTATTGAGACTTTTGCTACCTTATCTACTGGCGAAAAAGTAAAAATGCCTGACTTGAAACCTCATTATAAAAAATTAAAGAAACTACAAAAGAAACATTCTAAAAAGAAAAATGGTTCTAAAAACAAAAATAAAGCAAGAATAAAAGTCGCAAGGCAACACGAAAAGATTACCAACATCCGGGAAGATTTTCATCATAAATTGTCTACAAGGATTATAAACGAAAACCAAGTTATAGTTCTTGAGGATTTAAATGTTTCTGGTATGGTAAAAAACAGAAAACTTGCTCGTGCTATATCTCAACAAGGATGGAGTCAATTTGTGACCTTCCTGAAATACAAAGGAATTATGTATGGAAGAGAAGTAGTTCAGGTTGATAGGTTCTATCCTTCAAGTAAAACCTGTAGTTCTTGTGGAACTATTCAATCGTCACTTCCATTAAATGTTAGGGAATGGACTTGTGATTCGTGTGGTGCTATCCACGATAGAGATATAAATGCAGCAAAGAACCTTATGGCGTTGGGAACCAGCGTTACTGCCTTTGGAGGCGATGTAAGACCTACTTGTAGGCAAACTCCGTTGAAGAAGGAATCCACGATGTCTTTAGCATCGTGGTAGTTCAATTATAGACTTTTATCTCTTGATAAGATGACTTATACTTCTCATTGATTTCTTTTTTTATTCTTGCTCTTAAGTCATTCGTGATATAAACACTTCTTGCAAGGTCTATAAAAGTTGCATCAAAGTCTTGTGATTTCTCAAGAACTCTTAAGTCATCTTCTATTTTCCAGAGTTTACGATTGATTGAGAGTAATTGTGAGACATAAGGTGCATCATAGACCTGATGTTTTTTTGCGATTGCTATGAGGTCTTGGAGTTCTTTTGTTACATATTGATTGGTTGTATGTTGAGATTTGATTGAGAGTATAGAAATCTTATCTAATAGTTCTCCTACTGATATTGGTATTTTTATATCATCCATAGTTAATGTTTTTTGGTTTTTCTATAATGATTTGTGGTTTCTTATCTCCTTCTATGTTTCTTATAATGTCCTGATATGCACTTTCTATTTCTTTCTGTGTAAAATCTATTCGTGGTTCATTGAGTCTAGAAGACATATGTGCTTGGAAACCTGAGATTCTCATTGAGTCTGGATAAAACTCAACATCTCTCTCAATAATATGAAATCCATCATAAGTCACATTCACACGATGAGTTCCTGCAATCACAACTGATGCCTTCTTATTCAGTGCTTTACAGATATGCTGTCCACAACTATCACAACCCACAAAATAATCAGCAGCACCAATGATTGCTGCCCATTCTCTTAAGTTAGGGTCAGGGTCTGGTTTATAAGTTCTTATTTCGTGAAACTCCTTTGCACCCATAAAGATAAGGTTATAGTCCTTTGAGAGATTATCAATAAAATAATCCAACATTGGTTTTGGAATAGACCTCAAACTATCATCAAAAATACCAGATGCGTGTGGAGTTGCAGTAGAACCATAAGGTTGCAACACGATGGTCTTTGATTTCTTATGTTTATTTCTTGCTTGTTCTATGATTTCATATGCTATTCTTTTTTCCTGAAATGAAATATTCAGTTGCATTGGAGGAAGGTCACTATGGTCTGTGGAACCATTGATTTCTACATCAAATGCTTCTCTTAATGAAATCTCATTACGATAATATGCAGGAAGACGATAAGGTTCTGGTGAGATTACTTGGTCTGCTTTCCAGAATAAATCAAAAGAACCACGAGCATCAGGATTAAAAGTTCTTTCTTGCAGTTCTGGAATACCCCAGGTTACAAAGTCCCATCCTGGAATCATTATGTACCATTCTTCGTCTGGATGATTCTTGGAGTATTTAAGTAGTGCTGGAATTGCTGTGATGATTCTTCCAAGTCCACCATCTAATGAAATTATTGTAGTCATAAGTAACTCAACTCAAAATGTTTTGCTTTGTGTGTATAAGTATTCCACCAATACTTCCAGTCTATGTATGGGTCTTCTTGGAGACTTGATTGCATATGAAGAACTAAACTTGGAATAGGGTTGATTCTTATAATGTGCTTGGACCAAATATAAGAGATTGTATTTCCTTCGTGTACTGTATCATTTTTATTTCCAGTTCCATCCCATTCCTTATATTCAGTTGCTAAAGTCTCAAAGAGTTTCCAGTGGTCCTGAAATACTTTTGGAGAAGTCATCATTGTATATGTGGTTCCCCATCCAGTTTTCCAGTGACGATATTGACCTCTCATTATTAACTCTGGAGTATTGTGTTTTGGGTCATAGGTTTCTGGTTCATCCCAAGGAAAAATACAAAGTGGTTGTGGAAGATTATATTTGGAAGAAACATAATCATATTCACTCAACATCTCATAAAGAGCACTTGGTGAATGTAGATAATCATCTTCTACAGAGTATACTAAATCAGCAGTGGAGTTTTTGCAATACTCAAATTGACTTAATGCACTTTGATTTGCTCCACCTTGTTTTAATGAAATGATTTTTGTGAAGTGTCTTGAGGTCTTGAGAATATTATGAAGATTATGAAGAAACTCTTGAGAACTATGGTCGTCTAATACAATAATGTTGATTTGGTTCTTACATTGATTTGCAGAATTAATCAATGATGTAATACAACCTTCTATGAGTTCTTTTTTAGATACTGATATAAATCTTGGAAACTTACTTATATTAGATTTATCGTGTGTTCTTATGATAATATCAAGGGATTTCATTTATAACTTAATGTAAGTATTTCTTTTTGTTCTTTGATATAAGTCTCATTCATAACCTTCTTCCAGTCTATTATAGGACTGATATGATTTTCATCACAGTGAGTACTCCAACCAGGCATTGGAGAAATCAAATATCTCTCTTGTTTCTGTAGTTCCCAGAACTTATTATAGTCTCTTGAGAAAGAATATTCATCCATTTCTCTTATACCATATATGGAATATTCTTTTTGTATCTCCATATCTTCTATGAGTGTCTTATATTTACAGGCAAAGGTATTGGTTGTTGCTGGTACTGCTCTCCAATGAGAACTTGGTGTTGTAAAGATTTCACATAACCATCCTTTTGCAATAAAGAAATCAAAGTCATATAGAGTGAGATAATGGGAGTTAATATCAAATCCTTCTAACATTACTTCACTCCATCCTGGACGATGCAAGTAATCATCCTCTAAAAGATAAACAATCGTATCATCACTTAAGTTTTTAGATTGGATGATTTCTAATGTTTTTAGAAAACTATCGCATTCATTACCACACTTAATGATTTCTACATTCTTTTCTTTCGCAAGAAAAGTCTTATCAATACTACCATAAAACTCATCATAAACAATCGTATAGTTTATAAGGTTTGAGTTAAGAGTATTCTTAAAGTTCTCAAAGACCTTAATCTTATTAAACCAAGAAGGTCTTATTCTGTCTGGAAGTTCTTGGATTTTTGAGTAATAGCAGTGTCTTATAAAGACCTCAATTGGTTTTTTCATTTTCATTTATAAGTGTAAGTGATATTCATAATCTTTTTCCAATCTATCACAGGGCTGATAGCATTTTTATCGCAGTGAGTGCTCCAACCAGGCATAGGAGAAATCAAATATCTCTTTTGTCTATGTAGTTCCCAGAACTTATCATAATCTCTTGAGAAATGAAACCCTTCTTGCTCTTTTACACCATTAATAGAATATTTTTGATGTACCTCTATGTCTTCTATGAGAGTCTTATATTTGCAGGCAAAGGTATTTGTGGTTACTGGTACTTCTCTCCAATGAGAACTTGGTGTTGTAAAGATTTTGCACGAATATTCCTGCGACATTCTATCAAAGTCATAAAGAGTGAGGTAATGAGATTTAAGTTTAAATCCCTCTAGCATTATATCACACCAACCAGGACGATGTATATAATCATCCTCTAACAGATAAATGATTTGTTCATCATCAAAATTTTGTGACTGAATGGTTTTAAGTGTTTCTAAAAAACTATCACATTCACTTCCACACTTGATGATTTTTACACTCTTTTCTTGAGATAAAAAAGTTTTATCAATACTACCATAAAACTCATCATAAACAATCGTATAGTTTATCAGGTCTGGATTTAATGTGTTCTTAAAGTTCTTAAATACTTGAGTCTTATTATACCAAAAAGGTCTTACTCTATCTGGAAGTTCTCCAAGTTTTGAGTAATAGCAGTGTCTTATAAAGACCTCAATTGGTTTTTTCATTGATACTTCATATTATTTTTTTTAGTTTTATCTATTTTATTAGTTCTCCACTGAATCGTTACTCTTTTTTTGATTGTTCCCGGAACAATACAAGTTACGCAATGTACATTATGAGGGTCTTCTTCTGTTGCAGAGTTTACAACCATAGAGTTATAAGTTGGTTCTATACCTTTGATTTCTTTTGTTTGACTATCTTTGTATAAAAATACTCCACCATCATCACTATCCCATTCTTCATTTAAGTATATTGTACCATTATAAGGGTAACACTCATCTGGATGCCAGGTAATATAAGAACCACCACTCCAAACATAAATGGAAGGAACAAAGGTTAACTCTTCTTTCTCAAAATCAACATCAAGTGCTGTTTCTATACTGCTCTTGATTTCTTTTTCTAAAGTCTTATTTGATATTCTATGAGTAAGTGTATTGGAAGATATGAGACTTAAGTTTTGATCCCATCCAATACTTGACCCCCATACATCTGCGCCCATTATAGACTTAAAGTAGTCCATAACATTTTTAATCAGTTGTTCATCTAAAACATTATTATAAGTTCTTATCATATCAACAACCCCAAGCAACACCAGAATATCTTATATTTTCTGTGACTTCTTCTATTCTATGAGGAAATAAAAATAAGGAAGGAAATACAACCACATCACCTTCTCCTAAATCAACTTTATAATCATCCCAGAAAATTAAGTCACCACCTTTATAATCATCATTAAAGTTTATGATAATACTTAAAACAGGTATTCCTCTCACTTCACCCTCAAAAAGAGTTTTGATGTGGTCACAATGTATTCTCATAGTTTGACCTTTTTGATATCTATTAAATCTAACAGGAGAAAAACAAGTCACTTGTGATACTTTTTCACTTCCAATAAAATCATTATAATATTTAACTGAAAGAGATATTAAGGGGTTTAGGATGTCTTCTAAATCTGGTGTAGGTTCTAAAACATCAAGTTCTTTTGTTGGGTAACTAAAGGAATCTGTTCCATCAGTAGACCATGAATGACTATTCCACGATTCATTTTTTATAGAATCAATCACAAACCTACAAGTATCTTTTGGTATTAACCCTCTTTCTATATGAATAAAGTTTTTCAGTTGTAAGTTTTTAATATTATTCTTCATTTTGATTTAAAAGTTCACTTCCCATTTGTGCGATTTCATCCCAACTCATTTTTCCAATCTCTTCATATCCCACTTTTTCCAATACTAATAAGTAACCTCTTGGAACTACTTCAGTGGAAAAATAATACTCAAGTTCTTCATAAAGTGGGTTATCAGTATCCAGTCTTATTTGTAGTGCTTTTAAAACTTTCTTTATATCTTTAACTGTCTTAAGTCTTTCCGTACAAAGTTCGAATCTTCTTACAGGTTTTTCAGTCATAAGTCACTCCAAATGATTTGATTTTTGAGTATTTATCCCACCACTTCAGGTGGTCTATATGAGGGTCTCGTTGCTTCTCAAACTGAATATGAAGAGCAAGAGAAGGCACAGGATTTACACGAGTCACATAATGTTCCCAGATATTTGAGATTGTATTTCCTTCGTGAATCAGTTCTATTTCATCTATTCCATTCCAAGGAGTGTATTGAGATGCAAGTTTCTCAAAAACTTCCCAGTGGTCACGAAATACTTTAGGTGTCGTCATCATTGTAAAAGTGGTCCATATTCCTTCTTTCCAGTGTCTTGTAGGTGTTCTAAACAATCTTCCAGGAATTACAAAGGTATATTCATAATCTTCCCTATTATCAAAAGGAAATAAACAAAGGTCTTTTTGTAGATGATAATAAGACTTTAAGTAACCATAAGTAAATAACATTTCTTGGATTGCTTCTGTACAATGAAGGTAATCATCTTCTACAGAATATACTAAATCGGCAGTAGAATTTTTGCAATACTCAAATTGTTTTAATCCACTATGATGAAATCCAGGAACTTCTAAATCTATAAGTTGATATGAGTGCTTTGAGTGTGAGAAGATTTTATGAACTTTAGAGATACAATCATCCGTGCAGTGGTCATTAAGAACAACAAAAGAAATCTCTGCATTTGTGACTACATTTGCAGAGTTAATCAAAGAAGATAAGCAACCAAGTATTAAATCTTTTTTAGGTATATCAATATACCTTGGTTTACCTCCGTGAATATTTTTACCATCGTGTATTCTTAAGATGATTTCTAGTTTCATTGATAAGTAAAAGATTTAATGTTAAAAATACGATTCATTTCCAATGTACTTATACCAAAACCATAAACCCACAAAATTCTTGGAATATCACCAGATATTTCTGTGACCTCGTGTTCTAAATGAGAAGTAATATACATTATCATATCATTTTTATCAAACTGATAAGGAGTATTCTCCACATATGTAATACCACCAGATTCTGGATTTTGAGTTACAAAGTTGCAGTGTAGAGTATAAGTATTCTCAAAATATATTGGGTCAGTATGTTTACAACAACTTCCTGGAGGAAATGCAATAGTAGTGCATATTCCATCTGTAAAAGAAGGCCAGGGAGCAATAGTATTATCTTTTATTTTTAAGTAATCAAGTAATCTTTTTTGTATATCATAAACTTCTTTTGGATACTGAACCTTATAATCTTGATATTCTTTACATCTACCATAAGAATGCCTTGTGGTAAATCTTGTTTGAGATTCATCATTATTCATTCCCGGATTCATAAAATATGGTTGCTTATAGTTGCTCAAAGTCCATTTATTTAACTCATCAATCTCATTATCAGTAATAAAGTTTTTAACTACTTTAACCAGTTTTTTCTTGTTCATTTATTGATAAGAGAATAGTTGTTTTGTATCTTTGATATATGAAAAGTTTTGATAATCAATATCGTATATTTGATAGAGCATATTTTTAGATTTTTTTGTAAGTTCTATTGTCTTCTCATCTTTTATTTTAGAAGAGTTTAGTTTTTCTATTTTATCAATACCAATCTTTTGTAAGTCTTCTAATAGATTTTCATATCTTACATAATAATCTATTTCTTTTTCTCCATTTTCATTTGAGACTATAAAAGTTTGTGGAACAATCCAACGATTAAACTTTTCTGGATTTTTATAAAGATGAGAAATATATTCATTAATATTCATCTCATTACAAAGTTCATAATGATGATGTTTCTCAAGACCTTCTTCGCCAGTTGCAGAGAACCATCCACTTTCATCCATTCTTGCAAACTTATATGCAGAGATAAACCTATCTATTGGTTCACGAACAACAGTAAACTTTTTATAATCCTTCCAATAATCTTCATAGTGTTCTTTATATTGTTCTATGGTCTTATCCATAAAAAGATTCTCAACTCCCATTGCCTTGATAATAGAAGTTCCTGCATTTTTAGGAATATGAATGAATATAAGTTTTTTTTCGTGATTAATGGTCATTGATACATCAGTTTCTTATTCTTAATTGTGACTAAAGTTTCTATCTCTGGTAAGTATAAGTATTCTATCATACTATTCTTAAGAGTGTAAACTGCGTGATTAAATGTTTCTACTAATGGTTCTCCCCCAAGATTAAAACTTGTATTTAATAACATTGGAACACCAGTCTTCTCAAAGAAACAAGAAATGAGATTGTAGAAATGTTGATTTTGTTCTTGAGTAACAGTTTGTATTCTACAAGTATTATCTGCGTGAATGATTGCTGGTGCTTGTTCTATTGCGTTCTCATAAGAATTCATTGCATATTGCATATAAGGACTTTCTTTGAGTGAGAGCATATCAAACCATTTTGATGCTTCTTCTTGTAGAATACTTCCTGCAAATGGACGAAAGTTTTCTCTTTTTTTGATTTGATTCACAATATCTTTACCATTTAAAACTCTTGGGTCAAAAAGTAAAGAACGATTGCCAAGGGCTCTTTGTCCTGACTCACTCTTACCTTGGAATAATGCAACAATATTCTTTTGTAGTATTAGATTTACTATGTCTTCATAAGATACTTTTTGTGTTTGTAGATTTTTTAAGTCATAAGAAGTTTCTTGATGCCCAATATAAACATTTTGGAGTGATTGTATTGGTTCCAAAGAATGATAATATGCAGCACCAATACTAATACCTGCATCAAAACAAACAGGGTCTATGTAAAGGTTAATATTCTTAAGGTTTTTAAGGTAATGATAATTTGCAACGCAGTTTAATCCATAACCACCAGAAATCACCACATTTTTAATACCAGTTTCTTCTGTGTATTTGTTGATAATATTTAATATGTGACTTTGAGTTTCTTGTTGTAAGTCGTATGCACAATCAACTCTTTTTTTCCATTCTTTTGTGTTATAAGGATGTTGTAGTTTATTCTTATGGTTCTTGTATTGTGCAAGACCCATTACCTTTCCTGCACCATCTATTGGATTATAACCAAAATCTGCTGATATTTTTTGATATTTTTCTCCAACACTTAAATCTTTATCATCAATAGAAGAAATATGTTCCCAGAAACTGTTAATAACTTTTGTGGTATCAAACTTGCGAGTTCTTTGATAAAGTTGAGTTTCTTTAGAAGTTTTATTTAAACAATAAACAGTCTCAATCTCTATCTCACCATTACTTAAAATCGCACCAGATGCATCCACAGAGAAACATATTGCTTCTTCATATCCAGAGTTATAAAATCCACAGTATGCGTGATATAAATGATGTATTTCACTCTCAATAATGAGTTCATCATAAGAAAGATTTTTTATTTTGTTCTTTATTTTTTCTATGGAATAAGTATAATCATCTAAAAAATGTGATGAAATAATAATCTTATCAAAATGTTTATGATTTTCTTGACTTAAAAGTTCCAGAATATTATCAAAACTTAAGTCGTGTTTTACTCTGGAATATCTTTCTTCCATTTTATAGAAGGTGATAATACCATTCTCTAAAATACAAATAGATGCATCGTGTGCTAATGTTGGTATTGATAGTATCTTCATTCTTCTATCCATCTTCTTAATGGTGCCCAGTATCCTTCTATACCCATTCTATGAATATTTTGTACCAGTTTCTTATTTAAGTGTTGATAAAGTAAATGTTCTATGTCTGCTTGTTTTTTTGTTGTTGATGCATAGATAATATCTTTTTTCATTTTATCATAAGTCTCTATCATTACAGAAAGTAAACTAAAATCAAAACTCCAACAACGAGTCATATACTGAAACATACTTGCCTTTACCTCAAAGTTATATAAGTTTTGACTATTATATGGAGGTAGTATCACAACCTTATCTTTTGCACTTTGATGTTTAGAATCATTAAACTTGGAGTTTAGTTTATATCTTCCACTGATTTTAAAGATTCTATCATAAGAACTTGTGATATTTTTTAAGTAATCACTAAACATCATTATTTCTAACATTGATTTAATAATAATATCAGGCTCAAGGTCTATATCTTTCTTTAAGTACTCACCAAGATGATATTGGATTTCTTCATTCTTTGTATAATCAATGACCTTACAATCAAATAAGTTCTCGTTCACACTCTTCTCACCACAATCTATAAGAACCATAGAAGAACCAGGAGCATAAGTCTCAATGGACTTTAATGTTTCTCTGGTTTGTTCTATGCGTTCTTCTGTAGAGCACTTACCATAAGAAGTGTATATTGCAGATGTTATAATAAAGTGAGAAGTCATTTATACTCAATAAACTTCTTATCTAACTTCTCAATAATATCAACATCAATTTTGTAACCTTCTTTCCAGAACTCCATATTCATTTCATTATACTTCTGGACGATTTCTGGTGGTAGAATACATCTTGGAGGATTATATTCTACTCTTCTTTTGACTGTATGAAGATCTTTAAGATTACACGCTTTATCAAAGTTTTCATTTGAGTATTCTACATTCTCAAAGTCGTGAGGATAATAAGGTCTCTCTAAAAACTCATACACTTCTCTCATTGTTTTTTCTGGTTCTTTACATAAGTTCTCATAATCAATCAACATAATCATTTCTGGGTTCATTGCATAACCTTCACGAAGTAATATCCAAGGACCTGCAACAATACCACCATTTCTATCCATCATACCATCACATCTCGCAAATACATTATCTTTGTGTGCTGTAAGAGTAGTAGTATGAAATGGATTTTTAGATGCAATCAACTCAAAGGAGTTAAGAATAGAAACAATATCTCTTACAGGGCATAAGATTTTAGTATATGGAAAGAGTGCCTTGAGAAATGGTGTCTTCTTTGTCCATCCACGACAACTATCAAAGATGACTGGTTTTTCTATGTGTTTATAATACCCATCAAAAACTCCATACATTAGATTTTTTCTTTGGTCTTCTGTAATATTAAGGTTATTTTCACCACTTGTAATCACATCTATTGAGTTTCCTGTAAGTCCTTGTACTGGTGATGCAATATCAGCATAGAAGTCTGGGTTCTGTTTGAGAATACCAGAAAGTAATGTAGAACCGGACCTTGGAAGTCCGGAGATGAAGTAGTAAGATTTCATAAAAAAATCAGGTTTCTTCAGTCTGTGTTGGATATGCAATCGTACCTTTAGGAAGTGCAATCAAATTAAATGAGATTGAGATACGTTCTTCATCGTGATTATTGGTTTCTACTGAATGTGGTAAGTAAGAAGGAAAGAGAAGTATATTACCTTCTACTGGTTCTATACGAATACTTTCTCCTGTGAATTGGTTCTTTTGTGAAGTAAGAGCACAACCATTCCACATACGATTGATTGCTGGATTTTGGAGTACCAGTTTACCACTTTCTTCTGGTGCTGAAAGGTAAAAGACACCAGAGAACACTTCACCGTGTACATGATCACTATTCATACACTGACGACTATCATTAATGTTTAACCACGCAGAAGTGAGTGCAATATCACAATCCACAAAGTCTAAATCTGCAACTGCTTTAAATCCTAACTGACAGAGATACTCAAAGAGTGGTCGTAGTTCTGGTACTCCTTGTAATGTTTCTGGAGAATGATAACCAGCAATATTTGATTTTTGTACGGAAGGATTTTGGTCCTTATAAGTTCTTACTGCATTCAGGAAGATTTCTTTGTGTTCATCAAACTCTGGATATTCACTTTGCCAGAGAGGAACTGAATAAATGGGCATTAAGTTCATAGTGTTTTCAGTGCAAGTTTCTCATATTTTACCATATTTAGATTGTTTCGTAAAGCGATTGATTTTCTTAAATTGTAGCAATTAATATGTCGCATCATACCAAAGTAAGAATTTATAGATTGTGGTTCTTTCGCAAACTTTGCTCTTTGTTTTGTTGCGTTTCTTATATAGATTGAGAATGGTTTGATGATATATCCACAGAAGTTTCTACCATATTCTAACTTATTGTGAGTTGTTTTATAGGGATTGAGTTTTAGATTTAAAGTTTCCAAATAATCATTGACTTTTTGTATGATTGTAGATATTTTTTGGTCTTTGTGAACCAGAAACAACATATCATCCATATAACGAAAGTAGTGCTCTGTAATCTCATTCTTGCAATACCAATCAAAGTTATTGAGGTAATGATTTGCAAAGATTTGAGATGTAAGATTTCCAATGGGTAGTCCAGTGCTCTTACCAAACAATGACTTTCTTTTTAATATTAGTTTTCTTAATTTTGGAGGGCCCTTATAATAATAGTTGTCTATTGGATTTTGATTGATGAAGAGTTCTAAAAGTTTGATTGTGGTCTCATTAGTAATCTTTGGATACAAGTCTTTTTTAATCTGGTTCTTATCAATAGAAACAAAAAAGTTTGCAATATCTACGTGAAGAATACGATAATCATCCTTATGTTCCCATAATTTCCTTAAGGACTTTTGTACGTCTTTAGCACACTGAAGAGTTCCACGATTTCTTAAGCAAGCATAAGTTGTTGGGATATAATTCTCTTCTATTTGATAAGTTCTATTATAGATTAAATGGTGAACTATTCTGTCCTTAAACTCTGCTGCCCAAACCTCTCTTGGTTTTGGTTTGGTAATGATAAAGAATAAATGAGAACTTGGAGTAAATGTTTCGTTCTTAAGTTCTTCATATAAGTTCCAGAGATTGTTCTCTAAATGAAACTCAAATTTTAATTGTTGACTTGTATTTCTTTTATTTCTTCTGCAGTCATAATATGCAGTGACTACTTCCTCAAATGTGATGTCGTTCACAACTTTCCACTCCTGAAGGCACGAACACAGGTAGTAGACGTCTTATTGTTGTTGTTCGCATTACCATTATTAAAGTTCACGTTGCAAGCGTTATTAGCATTGTTCTCTGTACTACTCCAGTAGTTAGTGGAGGAGAATGAGGACTGATTTCTAATCACAAGTCTTTCTTTTAGGGAAAGAGTGTTCTAGAGTAAATCTAGAACTTCTACCTTTATAAGGCATAGAAATCGCGTGGAACGAGTACACTGCTATTTCGTAAAGAAATAACATTCTGCTCATTATGAACGACATTCTATTTAGATGCTTGAGATTTAAACCAACCCGATGCTTGTTTCACACAAGGAACACTTCTCTCAATAAAAAGACCATATTGTTTTTCTGTTACTATATTCATATCTTTAGAAATACGAATGAGATATGAAAGAAAATCTAAAGATGCAACAAGATTATCAAGGTCTTCTTGTTTGTTTTTATGTCTTGATGCTCGGTAGATTAAATCCACAACATCTAATGCAGTATTCTGTATCCGGGTTCCTATAGTGTACTTATAATCTCTTGGAAACTGTTTGACTATGATGAAGACACGTTTAATCAGTTCACTTGCGTCTTTATATATTTGAAGTTCTTCTACCATAATACTTTAAAAAAAATGGGTACAAAGTACAAGTATCAAAGTACAAGTATCAATAAGTCACACACCTGAAGGCACGAACACAGAAAGTAGCCGGCTTACTGCCGCTGTACGCAAGACCATTATCAAAGCGCACGAGGCAAGCGAGACTAGCATTGACCTCTGTACTACTCCAGTAGCAAGTGGAGGAGAAACAAGGTGATGGACCCCAGAAGGACCTACAACAGTATCCTGGGTTCTGGAGTTGTGATACTGTTGGTACAAACCATCCGGTGCATCCTGATACTTGTTGAGACCTGGTGTTT
>Ga0315274_10005084_pt1 | contig 19285 bp, 21 predicted proteins | sample YL17G02_20_MG_FD_203700 | JGI IMG/M metagenome (GOLD analysis project Ga0315274, IMG submission 203700) | Sediment microbial communities from Yellowstone Lake, YNP, Wyoming, USA - YL17G02_20 | ecosystem: Environmental > Aquatic > Freshwater > Lake > Sediment | place: USA: Wyoming | collected... | reverse complement strand
TGCTGCGTTTGAGCTTCGCGGATCTTGTACTTCATCGTCTCCGAACTTGCGTCCACTTCGGCGCGGATGCCAAGTTCGAAAAGCCGCTGGTAGACGCTCTGAGCGTATTCGAGGAATCCGTCGGCGACGGAGATGATTATGACCTGAACCGGCGCAAGCCATACGGGGAACGCGCCGGCAAAATGCTCGACCAGCATCCCGAAAAACCGTTCGATGGACCCATAGATCACGCGATGGACCATCACCGGTCGATGCGGTGCGCCGTCCGGACCGATATATTCGAGTTCAAACTTCTCCGGCATCGCAAAATCCAACTGAATCGTCGCGCATTGATGTGATCGGCGGAGGCTGTCGCGGATGTGGAAATCGATCTTAGGTCCGTAAAATGCGCCGTCGCCTTCATTGACCTTGTAATGCAACCTCTTGGCGTCAAGGGTCTTCCGAAGGCTTTCAGTGGCCACTTCCCACATCTCGTCGGTGCCTATCGAGTTCTCCGGCCGCGTGCTGAGTTCGATGGCGTACTCGAGACCGAAGACACCGTACATGTAATCGACGAAGTCGATGATGTCGCACACCTCGCTCTGGATCTGATCCTGAGTCATGAAGATGTGGGCGTCGTCCTGAGTGAACATGCGGACACGAGCCAACCCGTGAAGGACACCGGACTTCTCGTGACGGTGCACCGTGCCGAGTTCCGCCCAGCGCAGGGGCAGGTCGCGGTAGCTGCGCATGCGGCTTTTGTATATGAGCATGCCGCCCGGGCAGTTCATGGGCCTCACCGCGAAGTCGCGCTCGTCGATCTTCGTGAAATACATGTTGTCTTTGTAATGGTCCCAGTGGCCGGACTGCTCCCAAAGACCCCGGTCCAGGATGAGAGGCGTGCGCACTTCGCCGTAACCGCGTTTGCGGTGCTCTTCGCGCCAGAAGGCGAGGAGTTCGTTGAGGATAATCATGCCCTTTGGATGAAAGAACGGGAATCCGGGGCCTTGCTCGTGGAAACTGAATAGGTCGAGCTGCTTTCCGAGCTTTCGATGATCGCGTTTTTCCGCCTCGGCAAGGCGCTTCAAGTGTTCGTCAAGATCGGCCTTCTTTGGAAAGGCGGTGCCGTAGATTCGCTGGAGCATGGGCCGCGACGAATCGCCTCGCCAATACGCTCCGGCAACGCTCAGGAGTTTGAACGCCTTGATCCGGCCCGTCGAAGGCAAATGAGGCCCGCGGCAGAGATCGACAAAATCGCCATTCCGGTACAACGTGATATTGCCGTCTTCGAGCCCCTGGATCAGCTCGACCTTGTAAGGATCGTCCTTGAGGTACGCAAGCGCGTCGGCTTTTGACATCTCGTTGCGAATGAATGGGGCGTCTTCATTCACGATGCGCGCCATTTCCGCTTCAATGGCCGGGAGATCCGCTTCGGTAAACAGCGGTTGCGTGTCGATATCGTAATAAAAGCCGTCTTCGATCGCGGGGCCGATGGCGAGCTTCACATCGGGCCGGATATGCTTAATGGCCGAGGCCATGAGATGAGAAGCGCTGTGCCGGAAGATCGCGCGGCCTTCATCCGTTTGAAACGTGAGTATCTCGACGCGATCTCCATCGTGCAACGCCGCCGTCAGATCAGCCAATTGGCCGTTTACCTTGGCGCCCACCGCATCTTTGGCCAGACGCGGCCCAATCCGTTCCGCCAATGCTTGTGCGGTGCTTCCGTCCGCCAGTTCCAAACGCGAACCGTCCGGCAATTCCACCTGAATCATCGTTCCTCACTTTCCTGCATCAATCCAACATCCGATCTGTGCTCTGAAGCATTGAGTGTTTGTTGTACAGGCTTCAGCCTGACTGACGAGCCGCCTTTGCGCCTGTTTCACTCGGATGTTAACATATACGAAGAAATGAACGGTACTTGGCGGCCGGATCGCAGGTTCTGTTGGCTGCGCGAGCCTATGTCCCACTTCCAGTATCGGAGAAGTGTGTAAAATGCCCGACGAATTCCACGATTCCACAGCCATTAGCGCCGCGCGCGATCTTGCGCAAGAGATCGTCCTCGGCCATCCTCTGCTGATGTCATCACAAGCGGATCTGGGAGTGGTGTTGGCCGGCAGCCGCGCTGTGGGATATCAATCGCTCTCATCGGATTACGATTTTCTCGTCATCTGCGAAACAGAGGTGTTCGATCGTATCGCGAAGCGGGCAGGAAAAGCGTCCGATGCCAAAGGCGTTGACATTCCCGTGGATCGTGAAGCGCTCAAACGCGAGGCCGGCGCAGCAGTCGACATCGCTGTGTACGATATTGGCCGCCTGTCGCGCGCTTTCAGCGAGTACAGGGACGTCGTCCTGTGGATATGGATGAACGCGAAGAGCCTGTTTGATCCTGCCGGGCGCATTGCAGCTCTTCAGGACAGTTTCAAGGGTTACCCGAGAGAAGTGCTTGAACGGAAGCTCAAGAGGCACTTCCTAAGGGACTTTCATCTGAGCGTTCACGGCCTTACATATGTGCCCGAATCAGACAATGTGTTCTCGATAGTCTACGGCATTTCCGCGAAAGTGGCAGAGTTCTGCAAGCTTTGCTGCCTGTTGGACGGCAAACCGTTTCCATATGAAAAGTGGCTCCTCAGGGCATGCAGGGACACGACGACGGGCCAGAAGCTCTATCCATTTCTCGAGAGATCCATCGATAGCCTGACTCGGCTGCACGGAGGTCTCGCAAACAGTGCCGGCCTTCTTACGAAAACAGTCCGAGCCCTTGATACCGAAGCCTGCGACATTCTCGAAAGTGCCCTCGTGGAATGGGGTATAGACAGATCGTGGATCAAAGACGCATATGGTTGCCTGGAGGACGTCCTGTTTGAGGAAGCTTGACGAAGCCAAACCGATTCCCTCTTTTGGATCATTGAGTGTTCCCCAAAACCGATTGAGTTGGCAGCCGTTTCCTGGCATACTTCACGCATGGAGTGAGAACCATGGTTACCGTTCATCCTCAATACGTGCTTGACGACAACCAGAAGCCCAAGGCTGTGATCATACCTCTCGATGAGTGGGAACAGATCATTGAAGAGCTCGATGAGTTGGATGACATTCGAGCCTACGATGAGGCAAAGACTGGACCGCAGGATGCAATTCCCTTTGAGCAAGCTGTACGGGAGATCAACGAAGGATACGAGGCGTGACCTACGCCGTCGAGATCCTGCGGTCAGCTCAGAGTCAGCTTGCTCGAATCGCCAGCCAAGACCAGCCTCGCATTATCTCCGCGATTCGTGAATTGGCGCACAATCCGCGTCCGCCGGGGGCCAGAAAGCTTCGCGGCAGGGATTCATGGCGAATTCGCGTCGGCGTCTACCGCGTCATCTACGAGATTCACGACGATCGCCTCGTTGTTTTTGTCGTGGCGGCGGGACACAGGAGAGAGGTCTACCGATAGAGGAATGGCGCGCGCCCGTGATCTGCGTGGTTCGCGGCAGTCAATGAAAGGATAGGGTCATGCGTTTTCCTACAATTCGATTTCGTTTGGTGGTACTGCCGCTATTTCTGCTGAGCCTGATGGCCCTTGCGGATGGCTTTCACATAGCGCCGTATCTGCAGAACGTCACAAAAGATGGGGTGACGATCTTTTGGGAATCGCAGGATGAAAGCGTCGGTACGGTGGAATACGGGTTGGAGCGCAAGCTCGACAAGCAGGCCAAGGAAGACAAGCCGGCCAAGATTCACCGGGTCCGAATCGCGGGTTTGACGCCTGAGACGGCTTATGGGTACCGGGTGAAGGCGGGCTCGGATGAACACTCGAGCGTCTTCAAGACGGCGCCGGCCACGCAGCGTGCCATCACGTTTATAGCTATAGGCGACTCGCGAAGGTGGGAGAAGCGGTGGCAGGAAACGAACATGGCGGAACATATTATGCAGTGGAATCCGGAGTTCGTGATCAACAACGGGGACTTGGTGCTTGAAGGGCACAAGTACGAGCTTTGGCCCGAACACTTCGAGCGTTTCGCGAGCTTCAATGACAAGATCATGATGCTCTCGGTACGCGGAAACCATGAGGGTCCGCGCAAAGTCGACACCGAAAACGACTGGTTTGCCAAGTACCACGACCTGCCGGACGGCGGCGAGCCGGTGTCGACGTTCGACTGGGGCAACACATACTTCATCGTCGTCTCGGTGGATTCGCTGGGCGAGTCGGTCGAGGCGCTCGAAAAGGCGCTGCAAGACGCGAAGAACAAGTACACTATGGTGATTTTCCACTATCCGATTTACTGCACGGGTTATGCATCGCCGACGGATGACCGCAAGACAAACGGAGAAGGTCTGGAGAGGATCTGGAGACTTCTCGACAAGTACCATGTGGCGATCCATCTCGCGGGACATACGCACATCTATGAACGCACGTGGCCGTTGCGCGACGACAAACGCAATGACAAGGAAGGAACCACGTATGTCATTCAGGGCGGAGACATCAACGCGAACTATCCGGATTCGTGGTCGGCGGCAACGGATGACCCCGCGACGATGGCCAAACCCACCTACACGGTCTTCTTCTGCAAAGATGATCGGATCGAGAGCCGCACGTTCTGCTGGGGTTCGAAAGAGAACAAGATCGTCGAGGTTGACCACTTGATCATCTGGAGGGACGAGTCGGTTCCGGCGGCGTCGCTCGCGGGACTGCCGGCGAAAACGGGGGACGAACTAATCAAGGGCATAGACGAGCTGGGTGCGATGATGTACGGACCTGCCGCGAAGGCGCTCGCGCCGTATCTGGCGCAAAAGGATCAGGCCGTGCGCCGCGCCGCGGCAGCGGCTCTCTGTTCGATTGGGAGCCGGGAGGCCGCGGAAGCCGCGCTGCTCTACATCAAGGACGGCGATGTGATTGTTGGCAAGGAAGCGGCCCGTGCCCTCGAGATCGCCATGCCGGAATCGCTGGCAAAACCCGTGGCGGAGGCGGCACAGGATAAGGCTGTGAACGAGAACGTCCGGGTTCGGCTGATCGGGGCCCTTCAATTGCACGCTCCTGCGGCTACGGCCCGTGAGACCGTCTTAGGCATCCTCAAAGGAGATGATCGAGGTGCGGTGCGGGATCGCGCGGCGTACGTACTTGCTTATGTCTGCACGAAAAAGGATGTCAAGCTCCTGACGAAGCTTCTCGACAAGGAACCGGAACAGTTCGCCATGCTCCGGATCGCCTTTGCCCTGAACAAGCTGACCGGCAAGAAGGTGAGCCTGAATGACAGACAGCCCCTGGCCAAGTCCACGCCCGGCAATCGCAAGGAATTCGTCAAAGAATGGCTGTCGGACTAGCGATTGTCTTAGAGCGTGTACGGGAAGGTTCCGGGATGGCTTCCAAGGAATGGGTGCCATGGATAAGACGGCGTCGCTTTCCGCTGTTGTGCCCAATGGACGGGCTCATACGACGCCGTCTTATCCATGCCACCCCGCAGCCAAGGACCTTTCCGTACACCCTCTTAGTCGGTTCGCATTGCCGTTGGAGTGTCGCGGGAATCGTGGGCGACGGCGATTTGTTCTATAAGCGTGCGTCGTTGGCGGTAAACAAAGAGCAAGGAGAACGCAGATGAAACACAGGGTAACGCTTATAACACTTTGGGTTTACGTGGTGGCCATGCTGGCGGCCATTAGCCCGCTCGCCTACGGGGCGGAAGCATCAAAAGACGCGTATCCAATTGATACGTGCATTGTGTCGGGCAAAAAACTCGGGTCCGCGGGCGATCCGGTCATTGCCACGTACAAGGGCCGGGAAGTGCGCTTCTGCAGTGCGGCGTGCAAGACCGCGTTCGAGGCCAAGCCCGATGAATACTTGAAGAAACTCGATGCGGCGATCATCGCGAAGCAAGGGCCGACGTATCCGTTGGATCACTGCGTGGTCCTGGGTACGAAGTTCGACGAGAAGACGAAGCCCGTCGATTACATCTACAAGAACCGGCTGGTGCGTTTCTGCTGCCCGATGTGCATCAAGGATTTCGAGAAAGACCCGCAGAAGTACCTGAGCAAGATTGACGAAGCGGCCACCGCGAAGAGTAAGAAGGGGTAGGCACGGCCCGCTAACGTCCGCAACTTCAAAGTGAGTCCAAGGTGTTTGCTAGGTCTGAGGCTGTGATTCCCTCAGACCATGATTTGGCCAACCGCCCATCCTTGCCGAATAGAAGCGTCGTGGGGAGGGCGCCGCCCCAGTCGTCGATGTCGAGGGTTTTTGCGAGTGCCTCCGAGGATCGATCTCGAAGCACGTATACGTTGAATGGGATCGCGTGGGCCTTCAGGAAGGGTTTTACGCGATCCGCGACTGTATCGGGATGGTCAACGGAAACGCTGATGAACTTCACGCCCTTCGTGGCTGCTGTCTGGTAGAGTGACACGAACACGGGCATCTCTTCGATGCACGGCGGACACCACGTGGCCCAGAAATTCACGACGACGATCTCTTGGCCTCGCGCTTCCTCGATCAGATTCGCAAGCTGCGACGTGTCGACGACCTCGACGGCGGTTGGTGTTGCAGTCGAGCCGGGTGGATCGCCTGCCGGTTCTGTGGAACTCTTGCCGGAAGGAGCGGTACAACCGATCATGAGGACGGCAACCGCGAAGCGCGCAATCCGCCGGATCATTTTACGCGCTTGATCGAGCATCCCCATGCCTCCACTTCCTGTGTCTTCACGGGATTTCCGGCCAGGAGGTCATCAAGGGCCTTGCGGACATAGGCGTTTTCACCCGCTTTTTCAGGCACTTTGCGGTCGTCGAATGCGCCATGGTACGCAAGTTTCTGATCCTTGTCGAGGATGAAGACCTCCGGTGTGCGCGTGGCGCCGACGGCATCAGCGTAAGTGTTGTTGACGTCCTTAAGCACGGGGAAGGTTATCTTGTTCTCAGTGGCGTACTGCTTCAGTTGATCGGGCGTCGTGCTCTTGTGGCTGTCGATGCCGAAGAAAAGGACCCCTTTGGGTCCGTACTGGTTTGCGAGTTCGACCCACGACGGATCGGTGCCGCGCGAGTACGGACATTCGATGCTGGAGAAGTCCAGCACGACGATCTTGCCTTTGAGCGACGCGAGAGTATGCTCTTGCCCGTTGAAGTCCTTCAGAGTGAAGCTGGGCACGGCGCTTCCGATCGGCAGGGCCTTGATCTGCGCCCCGGATGAGCAACTCGTGAGCGCGAACGCAACGACGAACACTCCAACGAGGCAGAATTGTGCCCCTTTCAGAATAGTTCCTCCCTTGTACATGGCTACACCTCCTATGCCGGGTTGTGATCTCATTTCAGGACGTTTTGCATATTTAACACGCCGTGAGCATGCGGCATTCCGCGCTCCGAGTCAGTTGTAGAACGAGCGGTATTTGTCCAGCGCCTCAAGGATTGCCTCGATGTTTTCGAGCGGGACGTCGGGGCCGCATTCGGCGGCCAACCACAGGCCGCCCTCGGGCGATCCGAGCTTTTCGACGGCCTCACGGATGTGTGCGTCGATCTCCTGCGGGTTGCAGAAGGGAAAAAGCTGCCGGTCGAGGTCGAGACATACGCACACCTTGCCTTTGCAGGCGGCGACGAGATTGTCGAGGCCGTTTGCGCGGACTTGGGCGTTGACGATGTTGACGCCTACGTCAATGAGGTCGGGGATGATCTCGATAATGTGGCCGTCCGTATGCATGTAGATCGACCAGCCCACTTCGCGGCACCGCTGATAGATCCGGGCATAACAGGGCTTGAGGTGCTTGCGCCATTTCTCGGGACTGATCGGCAGGCCGTGCTGGAGGCCAAGGTCGTCGCCGAAGTGGATAATCCGCGGAGTTCGGTCGCTTTCGCGGATGATCTTGTCGATTTGCCGGAGGTTATACTCGAGGACGACGTCGATGAGCATGCGCAATTCGGGCGGTTCCTCGGCGAAATCGATCATCATTTCGTCGAAGCCGCGCAGGTCGCATAGGCGGAGGTACATGAAACCGTGCGGGAACCCCGCGTCAACGGCGGGTGGTTTCAGCGAATGTACGGCTTTGCGCGTTGGCGCCGGGTGGCCGGTAACCATGGATTCCATCCCGTCTCGGATGTTGCTCCAGACGCAGCCCCACACGTCGACGTGGTTCCCGGCGACGTATGTGCCGCCGGCGGCATCATAGTCGCGCGGGCCCTCCTGAGGGCTATAGACGTTTGGATAGCTCCTGACGAGGTCGTCGAGGGCCTCACGATGCTTCATCCAGGCGGCCGGGAGGAAACCGACGCCGACCGGGATGTGTTTCGGACGCTTGTACAACATCGCGGCCATGCGATCCTCAGCTTGCCACATATCGCGGTTCCTTCTCGTCTGTCGATTGAACGCAGCGTGATACTCCGCAGAGATTTTAGTGCATCGTGATCTGGATTCCAAGCCCATACATCGAGTGCCGCAGTACCCGCACGTGAACTGGTAGGGTCGAACTCCCGCTCGACCGTCCACACACATCGAGACCAGGTCAGACTGGCGATGCCGAGCTCGGTCGAGCTGGAGCTCGACCCTACCAGCTATCAAGATTCCCCGCCCGTTGTTTTTTCTCGGGGAATCGGATAAGCTCCGTTTGGCGGTTTTTCGGGAGGAGGATGAACATGGCTGAGGATTGTATCTTCTGCAAGATCGCGGCGGGCCGGATTCCTTCAACGGGGGTATATTCGGACGAGGAATTCTACGCGTTTCGAGACACTCATCCGCTTGCGCCGACACATGTGCTGCTGATCCCGCGCAGACACATCGCGAAGATCACGGATGCGAAGGCCGAAGATGGCGCGCTGCTGGGCCGGTTGCTGCTCAAGGCCAATGAGATCGCCGTTCAGGAGGGGCTCGCGGAGAATGGGTTCCGCTTGGCAATCAACTGCGGGGCGTGGGGCGGCCAAGTGGTCTTACATTTTCACGTGCATATCCTGGGCGGGCGGCGGATGTCGGATACTTTGGGGTAGGCGTTGCCATGCGAGTAATTGATGAGTCGTGCGCCAGGCGCACAATAGATGCCGAAACGCAGTTGTGCGCCGTGATCGGGAACCCGATCGAGCACTCGTTGTCTCCCGCGATCCACAATGCGGCGTTTGAAGCCGCGGGGTTGAACTTCGTGTACCTGGCGTTCCGGGTCGAGGATGTGCGGGCATGCCTGGCCGGAATGCGCGCGATGCCGAGCTTCCGGGGCTTGAGCGTGACGATCCCGCATAAGCTGGCTGTGATGGAACATTTGGACGAGATCGATCCGATGGCGGAGCACGTCGGGGCGGTGAACACGGTGTGCCACGCGTCGGGGCGTCTGATCGGTACGACGACGGACGGGCCCGGCGCTCTGCGCGCTATCGAGAACGCCGGGGTGTCGCTCGATGGCAAGCGGGTGCTGTTCATTGGTGCCGGGGGCGCTGTTCGCTCGGCCGCGTTCGCAGTGGCGGAGATGACGGCATGTTCACAAGTCACGATTCTGGGACGGACGCAGAGCCGGGTGAACTCGCTGGTCCGCGATCTGCGGGAGAAAACGAAGGCCGCTGTGGAAGGACGGCGACTGCCGGAGGATCTTTCGGCGGCGATGGTTGCGCATGAGGTCATCATCAACGGGACGCCGTTGGGGATGTTCCCGAATAGCGTGAATGACACCCCTGTTCCTAAGGAGCTTCTTTCCCGCGACCACGTGGTTTTCGACATGGTGTATCGTCCCACGAAGACACGGCTGGTTCAGGAAGCGGAAAGAGCCGGCTGCAAGATAGTGCCTGGAATCGAAATGCTCATCCATCAGGCTGCACTCCAGTTCGAGACCTGGACGGGCGTCAGAGCGCCCATCCAGGCGATGCGAAGCGTGGTGTTCTCGCATTGGGAGGCACAGCAGTAGCGCGTGAACAGGGGCCGTCTCCCTGTTGCAGTGTACGCGGCATCGGAGTTCGTGGCAGGGCAGTGCCGGAAGCGAGGCCAAGGGCCAACGCTGAGGAGGAGCAGGCCATGCGAGTTCAGACGTTTGTGGGTAAAGTGAGCGTCGAGACGCTCAAGCAGATGGATGAGCACATCAATGAATGGCTGGCCAAACACGACGTCCAGGTGAAGTTCATCAAGCAGGTATTCGGTAGTGAGCGCCATTCGCAACATCAAGACATGGAGCCGGTGGTTGTCGCGAGCGTCTGGTATGAGTAGCCGGGCGGCTTTCGCGTAAGAAAGCGGCAAGGCTTCGGCATCGGGCAAGACAGCCGATGGGGGGCCGTTTGTTGCGGCCGGGGGCGAATCATGACGGAGGACCACGGACTTTGAGTTTTCAGGCAGGCTTAGCTAGAATTGAGTCGCGATGGTCCGAAGCCTTTGCCCGGCGTCGTCGAAAACGCCGGAGCATGGTGAGGGACGCCACATGATTCTCGAGGGCCAAAGAGAGATGGTATTGACGAAGTACATCACGAGATCCTGCATCCTCCCACATATGCTTGTAGCGAATAAATCAGACGCGATTAAGGAACTGACGCATCTGCTGTTTGAGCGCAAGAAGATGAAAGAGATGGCCCCTGCGCTGGATCAGGTTGTGGCGCGCGAGGTCACGGAGAGCACGGGGATTGGCAAAGGGATCGCGGTTCCGCATGCGCGCGTTTCGGGGATCAAGATGCTGGCCTGTGCCGTGGGCCGCGTTCCGGGCGGGATCGATTTCATGGCAGTCGATCACAAACCGGTGCACCTTGTGTTCCTGATTTTTTACCCGCCTACGCAGCAGACGACCTACATTAATTTCCTTGCATCGGTGGTGAGGGCGTTCTCTGACCCGAAGAATCGCGATGCGATGTTGGCCGCGGATGGGGCGGAGGGGATGTTTGAGGTAATCGAGTGCGTCTCCGATTCTCTATCGGAGAATCCGGAAGCGATCAAACGGAAGCTGTCGGCGGACCCGGCCATCGCGAGGATGCCCGACGCGCACGCGGACCTTATTTTGCTCGCCCGGATGCAGCTCTACGAGGAGATGCTCGAGGGATCGAAGACCGGCAAGACGGAGCTGCGCCAGCGCGTCGAGAAGATTCGGGCCTTGGTGGATCCGCGTCTGCTTAAACACTATGACCGGCTTATGCGGGGACAGCCCCCTGCGCTCGTCCCCGTTGAAGGGGATACCTGTCAGGGATGCTTTATGAAGCTGCCATCGAAGTTTGCGCAGCAGGTTCGGCAGGACACGGCGCACATTCATACGTGCAGCAACTGCAGCCGGTTCATCTATGTTGTCTAGACAAAGAGGTTACACCTTTGACCATGGGGTTGCGGCTGCGCCACATTAGGCGTTGGAGGAGGTGAGATTATGATGGACAAGGCGGCGATGAGCACGGTGCTGGTACAGGAAGTGGAACTGTTCCGCGGACTGACGCCCGATGATGTGATGAAGATCTTTGCCCGGGGCATGACGATCCGGGTCCTGCGAGGCGAGACCGTCTTCTACAAGGGGACTATCGGGAGTCAGATGTACGTCGTGCTCGGGGGAAAGGTTGTCGTGCGCGACGGAGACAAGGAGCTTGCGTCGCTTGCGCGGGGCGATATGTTTGGGGAGATGGCGCTGATCAACAATGAGCCGCGGAGCGCGACGGTTGTAGCGGAGGAAGACTCGCTTCTTTTCGTTCTGAGCGAAACGACGTTTCAGCACTTGCTCACGAAACGGGTGGCCATTCAGATCCTGCTCAATATCGTTCGCACGTTGAGCCACCGGCTGCGCGACGCGAACGTCAAATCAAGGGCCGCCGTCTGATTGTGGATCTGACCGGTCGGACGGGTCCGACGGGTCCGACGGAAATTAGCCCGAGGCCTTCGGGGCTTCCGAGGTAACGATGAGAAGCGAGACCTTGAAGTTGGGGGTCGCAAAGAAAGGGGGCCACCATCTTGGCCCAGTGCGGACGTCGCGCAGATGGATGCCAACCCTTTCGCCGTTCGCGAAGTCGACCTCGGCAACCGCGAAGTCCTTTACCCCGCCCAGGAACTTAACCGTGTAGCCGTCGGGGAAAGGCCGCCCCTTATACTGGGCGATCATGTCCTTCTCCATAAGGTGTATGGCGGGATCGAGATCGGGCATGTTGCCGGCGCGAAGATGAGCGATGGATTCCCTGACGGCGCGTCCGGCGAAATCCGTGCGCATGTTTTCGTCGGCCATGTTCATTAGCATGAGAATGCAGAGGCCGACGCACACGGCCTGGGCCGCAAAAGCGAACTGCGTGGTGCTGCCTGCACGATAACGTCTCCATTCCCTGAAGCTCAGAAACAGGCAAAGCGCCAACAATACTGCGAAGATGAGGATGTTCAAGGGCATTAGCGTGCCTCCCAACCCACTACGCGCTATTCACTGTTCTTATTATGCCACACTCGAAAGATATTTGCGCCGACGATCACTGGTCGTCGCGGCCGGCGGCTCTGGCCATGTCGTCCTAGTGCTTACTTGCAGAAATAGCCGACATAACCCGCACGGCCTTCATTGTAGGTCCGATCTCCAGGTCGGACCTGAGATTCGCCCATGTTTTCGATTGGTCCCACCTGGAGATGAGACCTACGAAACCGTGTAATGATAGTGGCTCTGACTTCTGCAAGCAGACACTAGTCGGCCGGCGGGTAGAGTGAATGATACGCGGCGTAGTTTGCGAGGACGATCTTCACGTATTCGCGGGTCTCGATAAAGGGGATACTCTCGATGAAGGTTTCGAGGTCCGTTTTGGCGAACTGCTTCCGCCATTTGGCGAAGTTTCCGGGCCCGGCGTTGTAAGACGCGAGCGCGAATGCGATGTTGCCTTGCCAGCGGTCAAGCATATGGTGGAGATAATGTGCGCCAAGCCTCAGTGAACTGAGCGGGTTTTCGAGGTTGTCAGCGGTGTTGCGAGGGACTTCAGGATCGCCCTTGGCCAAGAGATCGGCGGTGGCGGGCATTACCTGCATCAGCCCGACGGCGCCCGCGGACGAAATCAGTGCCGGGCGGAACGTGCTCTCCTGCCGCGCGACGGCAAGGACCAGATAAGGGTCGAGACCGTTTTCTTTACTGACCTCGAGCACGAGAGGCCAGTACGCGCGCGGGTAGTCGAGGCGGCGTCGCGCGATCGAGGGTTTGTTTCCCGGGTTCTCCCATCGAAACGCGTCAGCGTAGTTGACGGCGGTGAAGGCAAGCCCGGCTTCGGCCAACGCTGGGTACAGCAGCCGCGCACTGGGATCTCCCTTGAGCGTTGATGCCAGGTCCAGGGCCTCCCATTCCGCCTCCTCCATGCCGTGCGTGGCGAAGAACGAGAGACGCAGGAGGGCCGGTGTCGAGAGAAACTCCTCCGGGATCGCCGGAGGGGTTTCCGACGGCAACGGAAACGCCTTGAGAAACGCGGAGGTCCCATCAACCTTGATGTCGCGGCCCATCTCGAGTGAGGTGTCTTTGTATGTACGCAGCCGGACGAGGGCCCGATGTGCATAGTAGTCCCCGCAGCCGTGGGTGGCGGTGCGCCGAAATGCCTCAAGCGACTTCTGCCTGTCGGTCTTTTGCTCGGCGCAACCCACCCAGTACCACGCTTTCGGAAGTAATGGGCTCTCAGGATAGCTCTCGGCGAGGGTGTGGGCGGTCTTTGCGAGGTCCTTGACCTTGCCCAATCCGCGCTGGAGTTCCGCCACGGCGAGCAGGGCGTCATCGGCCCGTGGGTTGTCGGGGAATTCGTGGGTAAAGCGTAGAAACTGTTCAATAGCTTCGGCCTGTTTTCCGTCCTTGGCAAGGCGCGTCGCAAGCCACCAAAGCGCCTCCGACGTTTCGTCGCTCTTGTGGAAGGCATCGAGAAGGAGCTCACAGGCGACGCTTGCGGTTTGGGTTGTGCCTGCGGCGGTCTGCGTGCGCGCCAGGTACGCAAGCCACTCACGCACCCAAAGGTTGTTCCGGAAGTCGCGCACAAGATCGCGCACCGGATCGAGACCGCGCGGTGCGTCCGGCACTGCGGCCTTTTTCTGGGGCAGCAACGCGCGCGCATATCCTTTCCAGTCGAAGTCCCTTGTGGGGCCTGTCAGCAAATCGGGCGCAATCGCCGCCAAGAGGTCCAACGCTTTATCGCATTCCCCGGACTTCGTCCAACCCCACGCGGCGACGAGTTTGTCTTTCGGGTCCGCCGATTCCGCGAGGTGCTTGGCGGCATCGAGCCGCGCAATTCGAGATCGCGTGGCCGCAATGACGTTCTCATAATAGGCATACCCTCGCGGGGCCGTTTGAGGGTACTGAACAAATGCGTCCGCCGCCACGGCATCATACCGGTCTACCCACCAGGGCTTGGGCGCGAAGTCGAGGGCATCCGCCAGGAGCACGGTGGCTTGTCCGAAGTCCTTCTGCGTGGCGAGCAGCGATCCGAGGTAGGTCTTGGCCATCCTTACCCACGGACCGTTTGGCTGAGCCTTAATGAGGTTCAAGTAGGCGTTCGCGCCCGCCTCGCGATCCCCGGAAGCCGCGAGGCAGAACGCCTTGCGGAGTTCCGCATACGGGGCGAGCGGGCCTTCCTTCGCGGCGCAGGCCGAAAATGCCTTCACGGCATCGCCGTATCGGGCGGAACTCAAAGCCTGATATCCCTTGAGATAATCATCGGACCCGGTCAGCGGGGCTGTAACGCAGACGGCGAACAAACACAACCACGAAGACAACGGAACATCTCCTTTCCAGAAGTATGACCTTTGTGACCAGTACCGGCACAGGAAGTAGTGCGGTCTCTCCGAATGTGTGAAGACGTCCTCACGGGACTGTGGCACAGCCGCCCTCGGCTGTGTAACGGACAAAAGCGTCGTAACCTCTTCGCTGCATAAAACAGCCAGGGGCGGCTGTGCCACATCTTCTCACGAGAGCTCTAAAAGCGCGGCTGCCAGGCTAAAACTTTTCCCAATGGATCACTTCGTTCAGCGCGCGCTTCGACGCCTTAGGGGTGGTTGTCGTGTGGCCGAGGGCGACAAGGCTCACGAGTTTGTACCCCGGGGGCGCGCCGATAAGCTCGAGCACCGCTTGCGCGTATGGTTTCTTATCGCCCGCGACCCAGCATGAGCCCAGGCCGAGGGCCCGCGCAGCCAAGAGGATATTCTGCGTCGCGGCGCTGCCGTCCTCGAGGTAGTAGGTCCCGTCCCTGCAAATGGTCACGATGCACGCCGGAGCTTCCGCAATGAAAGGGCCGTTCGTGGCCAGTTTCCCCAGACGCTCCCGGATCTTCTGATCGGTGATGACGATGAATTCCCACGGTTGCTCGTTTCGGGCGGTTGCCGCGAGCCGTGCACAATCCACGATGTCCTCGAGGACCGATTTCGGGACAGGCTCTCTGGTGTACGACCGCACACTACGCCGCGTTTTCAGAACCTCGATAGCATCCATACAGCGCAGACCTCCTATTGCCTTGGAAACTCGATTCTCACCCAAAGTCGTTCACAACAAACTCTAAGTTTCGCCCGCCTTCGAGTCAAGTTGCCCGATGATTTTTCTTTGCGGGCCGGGAGCCCGCGGCAAAGAAAAAGATAAGAAAGAATAAAGTTTTTGCAAAAGACTTTTCGTGCACGCCCGTGCTACGAATGGTCTTGAGAGCCCAAAGTTGTGCAGAGCACCCCGGGTCCGGAGCGGCACGGACGCCGGCAGCGAAAGGCCCAGGGCGCGTACGGCGGGGACAGGAGAAACTACAAACGCGGGGCCTCTGCGCCCCGAGGAACGGTGAAACATGATCGAGATTCAAACGCAATATGGCACAGTCCGCCTCGACGATGACCTCGGCCCGTTCGTCAGCGCGGTCGGGATATCAGTCTGCGGCAACCCCGAGTATCCGCGGGTGCTCTTTCGGATGAGGCAGGTCAGCACTGCGCTCTTCAAGCCGGGGAAGGGTTTCGTCGTCGACCACATTAACGGCGACCCACTCGATAACCGGCGTGAGAACCTGCAAGTGCTCAGCATCCGTGCGAATACGATGAAGGCGCGCACCACACCGCACCCCGGCGTGACCGCGGTCGCAAGCAAGGGGCGCTGGCGAGCCACGGTCGGTAAGCGCCGCCACAGGGACTTCCGCACGATCGAGGAGGCGCAACTTGCGGCGGACGCCTACCGCAGGAGCCTGGGGATCAAGGGCATGCCGCTGAACTTCCCGGATATCGGCGAACACTACTGGGACGGAAGGAGAAGAGACGCATGAGCACGCGCGAACAGATTGGAGAAGCGTACCACCTGGTCAGCCATCTGCGCGAGCAGCTCGACGCGGAGACCCGCGACGGCGTTGAACCGGCGGACGCTGGAAAGGAGTGTCTTACGATGAACGTGCGCGTGCCGCGGCGGCTGTTCCGCTCGATCTGTTGGCTCGCGAACGCCAAGGGCCTGCTGCTGAGCCAGGCGCTGATAGAGCTGGCGGAGACCGGCGCGATGCTGCGGCCCCCGGCGCCGCCGCTGTCGGGGACTCCGTCATGCTAGCCGAGAACGCGGGCCGCCCTGCGTCCAGGTACCCGTTGATTCGCGGGGAAGACGGCATCATGAGACAGGTGAGCCACGCGGACCTCATAGGCGAATGCAGACCTGTCGACGCCGCGGCCGTACGCGGTTGGCTCTGGGGCGTCTCGAAATGCCTGACCGCGCGCCAGAGAGCCCTGCTTAGGGCGCTTCTGGAGTGCGACATGAGTAAAGCCGAGGCGGGGCGCCGCCTCGGTGTGACGCGGGCATGCGTCTGCCACACACTGGACCGGGTTGCGGCTTCATTGCGCCGAAACATAGTTCAGAAAGGCCTTCCGCCCGGCTGCGAGGCCTTTTTCAGTGACCGGCCGTCGCGCTCAGGGGCGCGTGCGGCCCTCTTTGCATGTTTCAACCAACTCAACGAAAGGGAACAACATGAACTTCGAAAACGTTTTAACAGAACTCTGGCCCGATTGGGCCGCGAACCTCGACGACCGGCTGATACGCCGCGTCAGGACCCATCTCAAGCTGCACGGTATCGAATTGACGCCGTTCACCGGACCCATCGCTTTGGACTTCTTGCGCGCCGCCGACGCCTACTTGAAAGCGCTCGCGGCGGGCACGGAGCAGGACCCGGACCTCGCGTTCTGGCTCGAGGGCGCGTCCATTGCGGCCGCTGAGGCCTTTGGAGGCTCGCGCAGCCCCGATGACGGGTTTCTCGCTATCCGGAAACCGAGTCCAACTAACGGCACGCTTGCGAAGCAGGCGGTCGGCCTTAACTAACGACAGACAAGGGGTTGCAACCCCTTGTCCAAAAGGAGCGATTCAATGACACAGAACGACTTTTTCACGGCGATGGAGGCCGTCTACCGGCCGTACGGCGCAACGCCCCGCCTCCAATTCATCATGACGACGCTCGAGCGGCACAACGTGCACCTCGCGCCATGGACCGCGGCGCTCATCTTGAACTTCGAGACCGCCTGCGACGCCTTCGGCGAAAAGCTCGCGGAGAAGAAGCTCGATGATTGCATGAAGCTCAGCAAATGGCTGGTGGACGCCTGCCTGAGCCTCCAGGAGTCCTTCATCAGGGCGGGCACTCCGGCTCCAACGGGACCTGCCGAACTTTACCAGGACATGCTGAAACATGGCTATATCCCGCCCGGCTTCAAGTGCCAAAGCGTAGGTCCGAGCTCCAGCTCGGACACTCCCGCAAGGCAATCCGACATCCCCCTAACCCCCTTCCAAGGGGGAACTCGCACAGTTCTCGGAGACAGCCCCGCGCACACAGGAGGAGACGGCCATGAAGCTGCTTAGACAGATTCCCATCGATCTGCGCCGGGCCGTCCGTACCGCCGCACGGCGGGCGGCGAGGCCCTACGCAAGCGTCATCGAGCTCGAGAGCCGCACGGTATTCGCGGCCAACCACATCCAAGAGCAGGATGAGTCGCCCTGGAGGGTCCGCGATTACCAGATCGCGTCCCTCGAGTCGCGCGCCCCGCGCAAGGTCAACTGCTGCGCGCGCGATGTGGGCAAGACGGCCGAGATCATTCTCTCGGCGTGCTGGGCCTCGGTCTGCATGCCGTGCAAGACGGCCCTCGTAACAGCGCCGCTGGACAACATGCTTCAGCCGGTCATGCACGAGATTCGCCGCCAGTGCGAGTCGAATCCGGGGCTTTCGGCCAATTACGACGGTAGCGCCATGAGCCCGTCGTGGCGGTTCCAGTTCAAGAACGGGTTCAAGCTCTACGGCCGCATCGGCGGCCTGACGGGGCTGAACTACAAGGGCATGCACTGCGACTGGGTCTGGGTCGACGAAGCCCAGGACATGACGCAGCAGGCCTGGCGAGAGCTGTATCCCGCCGTCAAGCCCGGAGGCCGCCTCTGGGTCTACGGCGTCCCGAATGGCGTGCGCGGCGATTTCTTCAAGCACGCGAAGGACCCAACGTGGGAGCACTGGGACTGGCCGATGCACCTCAATCCACACGTGCAGCCGAGCGACCTCGAGAGACTCCAGCGCGTCTTCGGCGGAAAGACGGCCCCCGCCTACCTCCACAACGTGATGGGGTCGTTCTGCACCGCCTCGACGCTCGCATTCCCCGTCGAGCTGATCCAGCACACCCACAGGTGGTATGTGTTCTCGACGTACGACGCGGAGAGCAACTCCTTCAGCCGCGAAATCTTCTGCCATCGGTTCGGCCTATGTTACCTCGGTGTGGACCTTGGCTTCGCCGACGATCCAACTGAGGTCACGGTCCTCGAGGAGACCGACGACGGCAGCCTCGAGACCGCGGCGCGCGTTCACATCGGCCACGCAACCTACGACAAGCTCGCCGAGATCCTCGCCAAGATGGTGGAGATATGGAGACCTCAGCGCGTCGGGATTGATGCTGGCGGCCCAGGGCTGCCCGTCGTGCACCTGCTCGCGAGCCGGAACTTGCAGACCATGGTCTACCCGGTGTTCTTCAACGCCTGGGTGACGTGGAGGCCGCCCGAGCTCGAAGGCGGCATACGCGGCTACCTCAAGAACCTCGTGACGGACGCCATGGCCGCCGAGATTGCGTCCGGCACGCTCCGTTTCAGCCCGAGCGACCCGGAGCGCCTCGAGCAGTACGGCGCACAGACCGTCATCGAGACCGCAACGGGCCGCGTCGCGTACTCGAAAGGCAACGACCACATCGTCGACGCCGACCGATGCGCGTTCTTCGCCGCCCGAAGCCATCTGTTCACCAGTTCGGTCGAGCCTACGTTCACCGGCATACGCGTCGAGACGTTCGGCGCGCTTCCGGGCGATTACGGCGGCGCATACCCGCTTCGGGAGGCCCTATGAGGCCCCTCGACCTCCAGAGGGCCGCCGAGGAGCTCCTCTCGGCGGCCCTGAACAATCATGTGGGGCGGGGTTACAAGCCCGCCGACCAAGGCGGGCGTGGAAGCCCGCCCCCCCACGCCGCGGGTTCAAA
>Ga0315274_10005083_pt1 | contig 19285 bp, 14 predicted proteins | sample YL17G02_20_MG_FD_203700 | JGI IMG/M metagenome (GOLD analysis project Ga0315274, IMG submission 203700) | Sediment microbial communities from Yellowstone Lake, YNP, Wyoming, USA - YL17G02_20 | ecosystem: Environmental > Aquatic > Freshwater > Lake > Sediment | place: USA: Wyoming | collected... | reverse complement strand
CCTTATCTATCGGAGTTTCTGCGAGGTGAGGATGGAGTATGCGACCTTAGGAAGGTAATTTGACAGGACAGCCGTAGGTAATACTCTGGCCGTTAAAAATTCTCCCACAATCTTTGGGACGATTACATATTCTCCAGGGGCTTGCATGGGAGGCTGGTTGAATGGTAAGATAGTCTCCAAGAGGCCCAACGGAGAAAAGAGCCATGCCAACGGACGACAAGAGTCCGGAAGAGATTTTTGAGCAGGCCCTCAGGATCGCTGATCCCGCAGAGCGTGCGGCGTATGTGGTTGTGCGTGCGGAGGTGACGAAAGGCTCCACGCGGAGGTTCAGGCCCTGCTCAAGGCCCATGAAGAAGCAGGCAGCTTTCTCAAGTCTGTGTCTGTCGATCCCCAAGCGACTTTGGACAGCCCTGGTCAGGTCGAGAGTCTCGGCACACGGATCGGCTTGTACAAACTGCTCAGCGTCCTTGGGGAGGGTGGGTGCGGGATCGTCTATCTCGCGGAGCAGGAGCGGCCCGTCCGGCGGCGCGTGGCCCTGAAGGTCATCAAGCCCTGGATGGACACAAAGCAGGTGATTGCCCGCTTCGAATCGGAAGGGCAGGCCCTGGCCCTTCTGGATCATCCCAACATCGCGCAGGTCTACAACGCTGGCACAACCCGGGCCGGCCGGCCGTACTTCGCAATGGAATATGTGGAGGGTTTGCCCATCACGGATTATTGTGACCGGGAGAAGCTCAGCATCGAGGAGCGGCTGGAGTTATTCAAAGGGGTCTGCGAAGGCGTACAGCATGCTCACCAAAAAGGCATCATTCACCGCGACATCAAGCCCTCGAATATCCTGGTCTACACGGAGGGCGGCAAGGCGATTCCCAAGATCATCGACTTCGGCGTGGCCAAGGCGACAAGCCAGCCGCTCACCAGTCGTACGCTCTTCACGGAACAAGGCCAGTTCATCGGTACCCCGGAGTACATGAGCCCGGAACAGGCAGAGATGGCTGCTCACGATGTGGACACCCGTTCGGATGTTTACTCGCTTGGCGTGGTTCTTTACGAGTTGCTGACAGGTACATTGCCGTTCGATAGTGCTACTCTTCGGGAGGGCGGGGTAGATCAGATTCGGCGCATCATTCGCGAAGAGGAGCCGAAGACGCCGAGCACGCGGCTGACCAGCCTGGGGCAGGAGGCCGCCAGGGTTGCCCAGAGACGCCGGACCAAAGTGAGGATGCTGGCCAAGCGGTTACGCAAGGAGTTGGAGTGGATTCCTCTCATGGCCATGCGCAAGGAGCGTACCCGCCGATACCGGTCTGCGTCTGAACTCGCAGACGATGTCGGCAATTACCTGGCGGGCGCCCCTTTGATTGCCGGACCGGAGTCTATGACGTATAGACTTAGCAAGTTCGTCCGCCAACACGCCGGCTCTGTGGCCACTGCCGCCCTCATTGCCGCCGCCATCATTCTGGGCTTTGTGGCCAGTACGACCATGTACATTCGAGCAGAGGCCTCACGGGCACAGGCCAAACAGGAAAAAACACGTGCTATAACGGCCGAGAAAGCTGAACAGGTGCAGCGGATTGCCGCTGAGAATGCGACGAGGGAGGCTCAACAGGCACAGAACACGGCGGACGAACAACGCAGACAAGCAGAAGAGAATCTCGCCGTCGCTCGCCGAACCTCGTATGTTAACTTGATTGGCCGGGCCAGTAGCGACCTTTCCAACAGGGATTTCTACCAGGCTTCAGTGCTGCTCGCATCATGCCCGAGAGATCTCCGTGGATGGGAGTGGAATTACCTCTGGCGGTGCGTTCGCTCGGCGGGCGACATTCTGCCGATCCGCTATGCGCTAAACTCGTTTCCCAGCGTTGCACTCAGCCCGAACGGAGAACGTATAGCCGTTTGGCAAACGAGGTCTGACTATTCCAACTATTTGTGTGGGGTCAAGTTGGCCGTCTGGGACATAGCCACCGGATCGGAGACGGTACTCTTTCCTGGGAGGCGCGAAGACAACCTTGGATGGGGAGTAGCTTTCAGTCCAGACGGCAATAAGCTCGCCTTAAGTTGTGCGGACAACACGATCAAGATCCGGGACTTGGCAACAGGCTCCGTCATCACAGCCATTGCCGGACACGGGGATCGCATAGGGTCGATGGTGTTCAGCCCGGATGGTAAACGGATCGTATCGGCCGAAATGAATGGCAAAGTCAGCGTGTGGGATATGTCCACAGGGCATGAACTCATCCGGCTAGATGATGCAGCATCTGTGGACCACCTGGCATACAGTCCCAAAGGTGGACGGATTCTGGCGACCGATGGGTGGAGTGGGCATATCAGACTGTAGAGCGATTCCGGTGAGTACCTGGCGAAGATCTCGCAGAGTACTGCTGGTGAACATGTGAACTGTGCCGCGTGGAGCCCGAATGGAGAGCAGATTGCGTACTCTGCGGGACCCCGAGTCGCTATCCGCGATGTGAAGACTGGCGAGAGACTCCGCGAGTTTCCGACCAAGTCGGGGGTTTGTGCAATTGCATTCGACCCTGACGGTCATCGCATTATCTGGGGGGACGGTCGAGGCGTCCTTGACGTGCAAGATATTGAATCGGGCTCAGAGATGCAGACGACTCGTGTGCATAAGGGGGCCATTGGGTTGGTGGCCGTCACCAGAGACGGCCATGAGATTGTCTCCGTAGACCGCAAGGGGATGGTGAATGTCTGGCGTCCCGGTGCGCTTGACGATGGCAGAGGATGGGTGACTCGGTCCGATGGCTCTCCAGGCCAGATCGAATATGGATCGCCGGTACTCACTTCTGACCGCAGGCAAGTTGTATTCACCACGCAGAATGGGCTCTACATTCGGGATGTCGAGGACCCAACGAGGGCAAGAGTCCTTGACGTTAATGCGGAGCAGCAGGTTGTTCTAAGTCCCAACAAGGCATACATCGCTGCGGTGGGTCATCAGAAAACACCGAAGGTATGGGATTGGGAGGCGGGTAGTGAGGTGTGGAAGTTTGACTCAGAACCCGAAGTAAGGTCCATCGCCTTTAGTCCTGACGGCAATTACATTGCTTTGTGTCACGACCAACGTTTACTCTCCGTATGGGATATATCCAAGAAGAGAAAGATCCATACTCTGAACGCAAAGGAATACTACTCCTACGAGGAACTGATTGTCTTCTCTCCCGACAGCAAGTCGCTTGCCACAAATGAGAATGGCACAATCGTGGTCTACGATGTCCAATCGGGTATTGAAAGGAGTCGATTTAAGGCAGGTGAATGGCTGACTCATATGACGTTCAGCTCAGATGGGAAACGTATTGTGTCTGCCGATGTCTCTGGCACAATTCGACTTTCCGATGTAGCCTCTGGCGCTGTAGTCTCGCGTTGTTTCCTCGGCGAAGTCGTGTGGGCGGTTGATCTGTCCCCTGATGGTAGCCGCATTGTCTCGGGTGCCGGCACGATGGTTAGCGTTTGGGATGCCAATACGGGATCGAGAATGCTCTCCTTGGATGCGGAAGCCACAATTGGAGATGTAGGATTCAGCCGAGATCTCGACGGCAAGCGGGTCGTGGCGGCATGCCTCGATGGCACCGTCAGGATCTGGGATTCGAGCAGCGGCGATCGGATGGACGATGCCCATGATTGGCAGACCCGGGGGATTACGCACCTTCACAACGGTGACTTAGATCTAGCGGTCTTGTTCTTCACCAACGCGATTGAAGAAGATCCGAAGAACGTTGGCTCGTACCTCAACCGAGCCCGGTCATATGTGCGCCAAAAGGAAATGGACAAGGCCGAGACAGACCTCAAGATGGCAATACAGCTTGCGCCCGAGGACCCTGCCACCTTGGCCGCGATGGCCGAACTGGCTATCTGGTACGAGGTGTCGGAACGTTTAGATGAAGCCAGGAGATTGTATGGCATGCTTCTTGACGCGAGCAAGAAGGCACAGGACAAGAATCTATGGTTCTCGTATGCACGCACCGTAAGCAGAGGTTATTTCAGACTGGGCGACTACAGGCAGGCGAAGGAGATTCTGCTGATGTTGACGGCGATGCTGCCGCAAAGCAGCCTGCCGGCAGAGGATCTTGCGCAGACTGTGAATGCCCTTGCCTGGCTCTGTGCAACCTGCCGTGATGCCGAAGTTCGGGACGGGGGGCAAGCAGTAGAATATGCCATGAAAGCCTGTGAATGGACAGCTTGGAAAGACCGGACCTGCATTGATACGTTGGCGGCCGCGTATGCAGAGGTGGGTGACTTCGATTCCGCCATCAAATGGCAGCAGAATGCCATCAGATTGACGGATGACCAAAGGGCTCGTGGTAGCTATAGTCTGAGTTGGCAAGATGCACTAGACGCCAGACGTGCCGAGTTGGAGGCTCAACTGAAGCTCTATTAGGAGGGTAAGGCCTATCGTGAAGAACCCCGGTACCAGCATAGGGACCGTCAGTGAATTGAATCAGAAGCTCTACAGGCGGATTGAAATGCAGTTGTCACGATTCAGTCTGACAGACGGCTGACGGGCGAGGGTGCCTGTCTGTAAGGTCTCGCCTTCCGACCCGATATTCACGTCATTTCGTCGCTGGAAATACCGGCCATCGAGCAGGCCCTGCTTGATTTCCCGGTGATCTATGTGCCGTTCGGTCCGATTGAGTGGCACGGCAGACATCTGCCGCTCGGCAACGACCCAAACAACTGGCAAGCCGTGACGCCTTCACCAGGCCGATAGAAAAACCAAATAATCAGAGTTTTTTACATATTACGTACCTGATGAAATGGGCGATGCAGGAATCGGACCTGCGACCCGCTGATTAAGAGTCAGCTGCTCTACCTGGCTGAGCTAATCGCCCTTAAATGCTTCCGACATAAAGTCTTGGCTAGTGCCATTTCCATTTATAGAGTTTCGCAACTTGTCACTATAGCTCAGGCTACCTTCTTGGTCTGCCAGTAATATAACTCCCATTTCTTGACCCCAATTGGACGGTTGCGATTTCGCCGGTATCGCAACAGCATTTGACCGGAACACTTGTTGAATCTCGAAGACAGAGCGGATAGCATGAAGCGCCAAACCGGCATGTATTATAGAAAGGGCCATGAGATGAACCGTATTGACATGCATTTCAGTAGGCACAATTCCTCCCTTACTCGTCGCGACATACTTAAGAATGCCGCTGTAGTTGTTGGGGCCTCATCAGCACTGGCGGCATTGCCTCAGGTCGCGTCAGGTCAGACCGGGAGAGTCGTGAAGAACGGACGCATAAAGCAATCCATCTGCGGTGGTTGTCTGCGAAACGCTGGTAAAGACGCGGAACAGACGGCGAAGCTGCTGGTCGAAATGGGTCTAGTCGGGCGGGACCTCGTGGGCAGGAATGACTGGCCTGCGCTAAAGAAGCATGATCTGGTCGCAACAATGGTACCGGGTGCGGGGTCCATCAAACAGGGCCTCAACGATAAATCGATGCACGCCAAGTTCCTTGAGGACTTCAAAACGAACATCAAGGCGGCGGCCGAGTATAAATGGCCCAATGTGATTACCATGGCCGGCGACCGGGCAGGCATCAGCAACGAACAGGGCATGGACAACTGCCAGACAATACTCAAGGAGGCGGTCAAGATCGCCGAGGACCACGGCGTGACCATCTGCATGGAGTTGCTCAACAGTAAGGTCAACCACCCCGGCTACATGTGCGACAAATCCGAATGGGGCTTTGAACTGTGTCGGCGTGTGAACTCGCCGCGATTCAAACTGCTCTACGACATCTACCACATGCAGATCATGGAGGGCGACCTGATCGCCACTATCCGCAAGAATATCCAATACATCGGTCACTTCCATACGGCCGGTGTGCCGGGCCGACATGAGCTCGATGAGAACCAGGAGATCAACTACCCGGCGGTGATGAGAGCGATTGTCGAGAGCGGCTATCAGGGCTACGTGGCCCACGAGTACACGCCCGTGCGCGACCCCATCGGGTCGCTCGTGCAGGCTGTAAAGACGTGCGATGTGTAGTCGCCGACGCTCCAAAGCCATGGCGACGGAGCGGCGAAAACCAGAACCAGACCAATCACCTGCGCCAGGAGGACACCATGACGAATCACTCAAGGAATTGCTCACGAAGAGGCTTCATGAAGACATCGGCAATGGCGATGGCATTATTGTCAGTTTTCTCATTGGGTCTGCCCGACAGGGCTCATGCCGCCGGCTCCGGCAGACTGATTGCCAGGACGTACAACTCCGGGTTCGATTTGGCCCACGATACTTACAATGGCATGGGCACTGGCAGCGACGGCAAGATTTACTATGTGCTGTCCTCGGAATCGTTCGAAACCGGCGCGCGGATGTTCTGCTACGATCCGGCTACAGACAAAATCGAGCATCTCGGGGACATTACCGAGGCGTGCGGCGAGAAGGACTCGCGGACAATTGTGCAAGGCAAGGTCCATGTGAACTTGGTGGAGCACGACGGCAAGCTCTACTTCGCCACGCACGTCGGTTACTACAGCATCGTGGACGGGATGGAAAAGATCGGCATCCCGCCGCAAGGCTGGAAGTCGTACCCAGGCGGTCATTTTCTCGCGTACGATGTGGCGGCGAAGAAGTTTGAGAATCTGGCCAAAGCGCCGCACGGCGAAGGCATTCTTTCGATGACCATGGACACTCGGCGCGGTCGTCTTTACGGCCTCACGTGGCCGACCGGTCACTTTATCAGTTATGACCTGGCCACGGAAAATCTCAAGGACTTCGGACCGACCTCAAAGCAAGGCGAAAATGGCAAGGGCGAGAACTACCGCACACTCTGCCGCTCCCTCGTCGTCAATTCGCGAGACGGCTCCATGTATTTCACGACGGGTGACGGTGTGATCCTTCGCTATAGATATGATTCTGATTCTATCGAAGTCGTTGAGGGTGAGGACATGAAGAAGGATTACTTCGGACTCTACGACCCAACCTCGCCCGGCCATATGGGGTATAATTGGAGGCAAACGGTTTGGTATGAACCGGAGAGAGCCGTCTATGGGGTACACGGGAATTCGGGTTATCTTTTCCGTTTCGATCCCCAGATTCCGCGGATAGATGTCCTTGAACGCATTACCTCTCTGCCTTCCAAGCGAAGTGGAATGTACGATCAGTTCAGCTATGGGTATTTGGGGTTTACTCTGGGTCCCGATGGCCGTACGCTCTATTATCTCACAGGTGGGCCCATCTATGTGGAAGGTAAGAGAGTGGTTGGCAAGAGCCAAACCGCGATGGGCGAATCAAAGGGCATTGAGAATCTCCACCTGATCACCTACGATATTCCAAAGGGAAAGTACACCGACCATGGCCCCATCCTGTTCAGCAACGGCCGTAGGCCGGCTTATGTCAATTCGATAGCCGTGGGAAGGGATGGAACCGTTTACACCCTGTCGAGAATCATGGAGAACGGCCGCACGCGAACGGATCTTATCGTTATTCCAGGGTCATTCAGCAGCAAGTAGGCGGACAGTGCCCCATATCGCGGCATGTCTTCGCTCGGCTGGGTGTTCCTGTCAAAGCCATTTGTGAAGAAAATGGCCAGAAAGTCTGATTTGTCGATATGGACTTTGACTCCTCGGCAGAAACGTGACATCATATCGACAGCAGTCAGCCAAATAAACCGATATACCAAAGGGTACCAAGATGAGTCGGCAGATCATAAATAATCCTCAGTGCAAACCGATGATGTTCAAGCAGGTGCTGTTATTGCTTTTTATTTCGGTGTTCTGTGTTAGCTGCCAGAGGCCGTTTAGAGGGCCTGATGTCGCAGTTGATCAGCAGCGGCAAGAATGGAAAGCGGGCGTCGCCTCGGTTGTTATTACGCCAGAGAAGTCAATGTGGATGGCTGGGTACGCGTCGAGAACAAAAGCCTCTGAAGGAAAAGTCCACGACCTGTACGCCAAAGCGCTGGCGTTTGAAGATTTTCAGGGCACCAGAGTAGTAATCGTTACGGTTGATTTGCTCGGCACTCCGCGATCGCTACGGGACTGGCTGGAAAAGGAAGCCAACAGATGCTACAAGATTCCGCCGGCATTTCTATTGCTGAACGCATCCCATACCCATTGTGGACCAGTTCTAAGAGAGAAAAGGGACTCTATCTATGGGGACTCTTTCTATGGCCTGTCAGCGGAGCAGATTCGACAGAGTGAGCAGTACACCGAGTCCTTGCAACAAAAACTGCTCGGGATCATTGGTCAGGCGGTAAACAACCTGGCCCCGGCACGGCTGGCATACACGCACGCCCGGGCTGGCTTTGCCATGAACCGACGATCAAAAACCGATCAGGGTTACCAGATTAGTCCTAATCCTGATGGTCCCGTAGATCACGATGTTCCTGTTTTACGGGTTGACAGACGGGATGGTGGGTTGCAAGCCGTTCTGTTCGGATATGCGTGCCACAATACTACACTGAGCTTCTACAAGTTCTGTGGAGACTACGCTGGCTTTGCCCAGCAGTATTTGGAGGAGGCACATCCTGGAGCAACTGCGCTGTTTGCAAGTGGGTGTGGAGGTGACCAGAACCCTTACCCACGAGGAGGCCAAAGCGGTCTTGACTACTGTATGCAGCACGGCCGGGCACTGGCCAATGCAGTGGAAGCATCGCTGGGCTGTACACCGCAGACTGTGCGTGGACCTCTCAGGGCAGCCATGGATTCGGTAACACTGGAGTTTGCCAAACCACCCAGCCGCGAACAGCTTGAAGAGCAGAAAAAGTCAGGAAATAAATATGAACGCTGGCATGCAGAAGTTCTACTAAAAGAACTGGAGCAAACAGGCAAGATTCGCAAAACATATCCGTACTTGGTACAGGCAGTCCAATTTGGTAACGAGCTGACTATCGTGGCGCTGGCTGGCGAAGTGGTGGTTGACTATTCACTGCGATTAAAGGCTGAACTTGATAGTCCACCGGTTTGGGTGGCTGGCTACTCGAATGACGTTTTCGGTTATGTGCCTTCGCGGCGCGTCTTGCAGGAAGGAGGCTATGAAGGCGGTGGCGCAATGCTGTACACCGACCTGCTGGGCCCGTTTGCAGATTCGGTGGAGAGGCGAATCGTACATAAGGTGCACCAGTTAGTCCATAAAGTGCGAGCACCAATGTCTGGGCAAGATTAGAGAAATTTCGGCTTCTGATTAACCGCTCTGCTGTATAATAGATGAAGATGATTCAAGAGAGTGCCCAGAGTGATTGTTTCTCACTGTTGTTGTAACGGTGCATGACGAACGTAATCAAGTAACAGACGAGTCAACAGGTAGGGCAATAAGAATAACCGTTGTGAGCTTTTGTTCTGTTGAAACTTGAATTTTCTGTGAAAAGTCTTGTTGTAGACAAGAGGAGTTGGAAATGAATGAAAATGACTTAACCAGACGACAGTTTATGGCCGCAGCTTCTGTGGGCACCATTGCTGCGGTGGCCAGTGAATCCATCCCCGCTTCCGCAAATCCCAGCACAAAAGGGAGCAAACTCGCGATTAACGGCGGCAAGCCGGTCAGAACCAAGCCCTGGCCCTCCTGGCCAATCTGGGATGAATCAGCCGAAGAGTCTGTTCTATCTATACTGCGCAGTGGAATCTGGTGCCGGCTCGGGGGAAAGACCGTGTCCGAATTTGAGAAAAAGTATGCCGAACTAATGGGGGCAAAGCGATGCGTTTGCACGGTAAACGGATCCAACGCTCTGCTGACGGCTTTGCACGTACTTGATATAGGGGTCGGTGATGAGGTTATTGTTTCCCCCTATACGTTTATTGCCACATATAATGTGGTTATCGGTTCCTGTGCCCTGCCGGTTTTCGCCGACACCGATCCCGAGACATTCCAGATAAATCCGGACAAAATAGAGGAAAGAATTAACGAAAATACTAAAGCGATTCTGCCGGTGCATATTCTCGGGCTCCCGGCAAATATGGATAAGATTAACGCTATTGCGAAGAAACACAACCTTAGAGTAATAGAAGACGCGTGTCAGGCCTGGATGGCGGAATGGAGAGGTAAAAAGTGCGGCACGCTGGGAGACCTGGGGTGCTTTAGTTTCCAGAACTCCAAACATATACCCTGCGGTGAAGGCGGTGCCATTATTGGAGATGATGATGAAATCATGGACCGATGCTTCTCTTACCACAACTGTGGCCGGCCCTATGGCAGCGTCAAAAGCACCAGTGGCTACCCCATCATAGGAACGAACCGCAGGATGACAGAATACCAGGCAGCCATCCTCCTTTCCCAGATGAAGCGCCTCGAAAAGGATACCCAGATACGTAACGAAAACGCGCATTATTTAACCTCGAAAATCAAGGACATCCCCGGGATTATCCCCCACAAATTGTATGAAGGTGTTACCAGGGCAGCGTACCACCTGTATCCGTTCCGGTACAAAAAGGAGCAATTTAACAACATCTCCCGGGAGAAATTTCTCTCTGCCCTAAGCGCGGAAGGCATCCCTTGTAGCGGTGGGTATGGCCCCCAATATAGAGATGGCTTGATTGAAGTGGCTTTGAATTCCAAGAATTTCAAGAGAGCGTTTTCGAACGAGCGATTGAACAGATATCGGCGGGAGCTTCACTATCCCGATAACGACCAACTCTGTCAGGAAGCAGTATGGCTGAGTCAGAATCTTCTTCTGACAACCAAGAACGATATGGATGATATAGCAGATGCCATCTCAAAAATCTATGAGAACCGGGACAAACTCACATAGAGCGGAAGAATCCTGCATAATTTGAGAAGAGATTCCAATGGAATTGATTCTGTTTCTCGGCCATAGACTCTTTACGTTGCCGGTCCGCCCAATTACGTTAATTATTCTGCCTTTAGCTGGTTAATGAGGTTCAATGCCTCCTTTATCATGATTTCACTCGGCCCTGAAAGCGATGAAAGGCACTTTGCACGATGGGTTCCTTACGTCGCTTTACCTGCTGAACGCCAAGACTTTGCCCAGAGAAATTGGTAATACATATAGAAGATATAAAAAGTAGGTTAGGGCGAGCCGAGGCAAAGGCGGAAGCAACAGCACAGCCCGTACGGTACAAGAACTCATCTGCGCGATACGGTCAGAGAATCTCTTCGCTCTTCTCATCCCAGCGCACCATTCGCTTCTCGCGGTAGGAAGTAATGGCCATGTAGCAAGCGATGGCGGAGCGGAAGCCGATCTCAAACGGACAATTCGGCTCCTTCCTACTGCGCACACAATCCAGAAAATTCTGCATGTGCAGCAACGTCGTATCGGATCCGCCAACAATAACCGGAGCTCTTGCAGCAGCACTCGCAGTCTCGCCGGATTTGGCAGCCGCCCCGCGTTTGTCCTGGGCTTCATACCGTACCTGGTCGGCATCGTCGCGGAGAATGGTTCCCTTGTTGCCCAAGACCTGGTCGTACCCTTCACCGTAAGTGTTGTTGCCGAACATGGAATTCCAGGTGAAGAGCAGATTCTCGGGCTGATTCATGGAAACGTCCATCGTGTCCGGAACCTCCATTTCCGGTGACAGATAGTTGCCGCCGGTCATCGTCACGCTGGTCGGAATCTTCAGGCTCATCAACTTGTACCAGAAACCCACCTGGTGAACCATGTTCTCGTATACATTGCCGCCCGCATAATCCCAGTAGAATCGCCAGTTGATGACCCGATTGGCGTCGAAGGGACATTGCTTCGCCTCGCCCTGGAAACCAATCCAGTCGACGTGCTGCGGATCACAGTCGGCGGGAATCGCCCTCTTCCAGCCGCCGTAAGGGGCATTGCGATAATGATGCGTGTGGATCGCGGTGATCACCCCCATCTTCTCGGGGTTAAGGAACTCCCGTGCGTGTTCGACGGCGGTGCTGCTCGTAGATTGAATGCCAACCTGGACTACCCGCCCCGATCCCTGAAACGCGCGCCGCATCCTCTTGGCGTGGTCCAGGCTAAACGCCATGGTCTTCTCCTGGAAGATATCCTTCCCCGCCTCTATGGCAGGGACAAAGTTCAGGGCATGCTGGTGCTGGGGCGTCGCGATCAACACGGCATTGATGCTCTTATCGTCGAGCACTCTCCGGAAATCCTGGTAGGTTTTAATCTGAGGCGCAAACTTCCTCACCTCCTCCAGGTGGCGCGTATAGACGTCCGCCACGGCCGCCGCTTCTGTGTTTGGGCAGCGAAGGGCCGTCTTGAGAATCTCCTGGCCGCGACCACCCGCGCCGATCAGACCGATGCGAATGCGATCATTGGCTCCAAACACACGACTCGCGGGGAAAGCCCCGGACACTGCCAGCGAAGCTGCACCCGCCAGCACATTGTGGACGAATTCACGACGAGTAGGCATGGGTATCTCCTTATGGCGGACATCGAAACAGTCTGGGACAGCGATCTCTTTGTGCTCTTCAGCAACGGCTCTATCCGCCAACGCACATGACAGTCCAGGAAGAACCACTCCACACTGTCTTAATATCTGTGCTATAGAGCCACTGCAGCGCATCCCTTATACCTTGCCCTTTACCGGGTTGCTTATTTTCATTTTCCATCTTCTTCTTTTCCGCCGGCACTACTTTTTAGAGCACCTTCGTCTGGCCAGGCATGGCTACCGGGTAACGACCCTGGATATCGGGCTTGACCGGCGGGTCGGAGTCCATCGTGTAATTGTCCAAACCTGGCGCCAACTCCAGGTCTGAAGCCATAGCCTGTTCCCACGTGACCATCTGGCCTGACTCGGCGGCCATACGTCCAAGGATGCCTGCCATGGCAGCGTAGGCCGAACGCTCGGCCTCATTGTAAGGCTTGTCCTGGCGGATCGCTTCGAAGAAAAGATCGTGCTCCGCTTGGTATGCGTCGCAGCGTGGCCCTTGGTACTGCCAGATTGTGCTATCGGGCGTCTGCTTGTGGCCTTTGAATATGCGGGGCTGGGGGATCCCTTCGCCGAGCACGGCTGAGCCTTTCGCGCCGTGGATGATGTCGCCGAAAAAGCCCCAGCAGTTATCCATATGCCGGCCTTGGGCGAACAGTCGCGTGCCGTCAGGAAAGTGGTACTCCACCGCATAGTGGTCGAACAACTGATCGGGTTGAGTCCTGACCTGTCGCCCCCCTTGGCCCTGGGCCGATACCGGCCAGGCGCCCTTGCACCAACAGCACACGTCGATGTTGTGGATCAGCCAGTCCAAAATAAAGCTGCCGTTGAGCCAGGTGAAGTTGGAGTAATTGCGTATCTGGTGAGCGATTTCGCTTATTCCAGGGGGTTTTGGACTGAGTCCCACCGGGGTGTGCTCGCGGTAAGCCCAACAGGTAATGATTTCGCCGATGAGACCATTGTGCAGTTGCTCGGCCGCCTCTTCCAGCGGCTTGTAGTGGCGGCTCATCAAACCGCCGGCGATCTTGAGATTCTTCTTCCCGGCCTCACGGCCGGCTTTGAGCACGCGACGAATGCCCGGAGCATCGACCGCGAATGACTTCTCCATGAAAACATGGCAGCCTTTGGCCACTGCGTATTCTACATGGATCGGGCGGAAGGCCGGAGGCGTAGCCAGCAGGACGGCCCCACCCGGCGCGATGAGGTCGATTGCCTTCTTGTAGCCATCCATACCGTGGAACTGCCGGTCCGGAGGGACGTCTACCTGCCGAGCGAACTGACCGGAAAGACTTTTGAGGCTTGTCTCCAGACGCTGTGGGAAAACGTCGGCCATGGCAACCAGGCGAGTCGGCCCCTGAGTCGACAGGGCGTTGACCGCTGCACCGGTCCCACGTCCACCGCAACCGACAAGGGCGATTTTAATCGTATTCTGCTCGGCGGCATAGCTCCGCGCCGCAATGGCACCAGCCAGCGCCGCGCCGGCCAAAGCACCGGAAGTCTGTTTCAAGAACTCACGGCGGGAGGTTGAAAGTTCTCTGGCATTACTCTGCGCGTTCATAAGGCACCCCTTTCCTTCTATATACTGCCTCAACACCGGTTCAAATCCATCTTGATCTTGGTCGTTTCAATGTACGCTGAGCTGAGCCGATGTTCAACATGTTTCCCGAATCCTTTCCGGAAATTAAGGTGCTGCTCACAGGCCTTGCGGGGCATCTTACGGAAATACCATGCGGGCGCGATTCAATACGGGAATTCGCGAGTACGCCTATGGCAACCACCCACTGTTTGAGCTGGCAAAGTGTCTATATCGAATAAAGGAACAGCCATATTTGTTGAGCAGTGTCTTGAAACTGGGTGGTTACAGTTGGGCCTTCTTGCGCAGAGAGCCGCGGGAAATTCCTGCGGCTTTGGTTACGAACCTTAGGCATGAGCAGATGGAAAGGTTGTTGCATGTTTTTTTGAACAAAAACCGCTGATAAACGCAGCCAAAACAAGAAAATTTGCTTTGTTCGACACGGCTATTGTCCAAATGATCCCAGCAGCAGAAAGCAATCCACAGCCTTTATGGAAGCAGGCTATAATGTGGACATAATATGCCTTAAGGGGGCAGGGCAAGCCCTCCGCGAGCGTATTCGGGCGGTGCGGGGCGGCAGCGGTGCACGTGAAATATAATGTGGACTTGCGGTGTCGCCTTTCTCATGGTAGGCGGCTGTCCGTAGTTACCCCTGATTACCCGACCAAACACAGGCTCTGAATAGATATAACATCTTCGGCCTGGCTGTCCAGACCCATGAATGTGCCACTGACTTACGGCCAGATCTGCTCTTCAAGCCACGAGCCCGCTAACTTGGCAAAGTCCTTGAAGTCAATCTTCCTATCCTCATTCAGGTCAGCAGGCAGGGGCGGTAATGTTGCTTGATCAAGGTTCAGGTTATTGGTGATCAATAAACGGTCCAGCAACAGCCCGTCTTCCCTGTAGGCGAACTCCAGGGTGTACGTCCCAGCAGTCATCGTGAATTGCACTGTTTGATTGCCATCGTCGCTGCTGTGGACCTCGTCCCAGTGCCAGTTTTGTCCCCATGCTATGTCATTCCACCGCACCCAGCCACTACTGTGGTTTTTCGTCTGGGTGGTGGCTTTCTGGATGCGGATCCAGCAGGAGTCATCGTCAACGGTGTTGGTGAGTGTGATCACCCGACCAAGAATCTTGTAGATTCCTCCTTTGACCGTAAAAACATAGCTCGCCACACCCGTGGCAGGCGGCACCGCTGTACTATTGTTGCCGGCATCTACCGTAATGTACCGGCCGCCGGAGGAATCCGCTCTATCAGACCAGGCCCGCAGGGGCGAGCTAATCGTGTTGGCCGATTCTGCCTCCAACCAGACTTCCTCAGCGTCAGCCTTGGAAGTTGACGCCCCAAGGAGCCAATCATCTGCCATGAGCTTGAGGTCTAACCTGCATATTTCACCGAGGTGCTGATATCTGTAACAGGGTGTAGTTTTTGGTGCAGACGCCACCAAGTATGCCCAAGCAGACAAACTCAGCGCAAAGTCCCCCTTACCCCCATACAAACCGCCAGGATTTTCTCGTCATCAACCGAACCCAAAAGATAATCTCGTAACCCCTAACCCAGACATGCGAGAGAGCACTTGAACGAATAATTGTTTGAATGGATAACCCCCAGCCAATGCCGTAAGGCATCCCCAAGCGGAATGAATCACAATCCGTCTGACAGAATGCACAACCCTTGCCCCAATTTTGAGCAACTTGAGGCGAATCGTCCCCACCTGTGCGTTGGCCAACTCGCTATCAGCAAGGCATTTCCTGCGAAGTGTATCCATCAGAATATATGCGGCGCCAGACAGCAGAACCCGAAACTGATTTCCGCTAAGGGACGCCTTACGGCGGGCGACAAAATCATGACAACTGGTCCTGTCAGCAAATAACCCCAACCCCGTCAGGGATGGCTTACGCCACTGCTGCTCCTTTATACGGTTCTCCGTCTCACCACGCTGGCAATAAACCTCATCGTAGAGCTTCTGTGGCTCACCTTCAAGATTGGTGACTATGAATCTGGTATTGGCCCCCTGTTCGAGGTGCTCCGCCTTGACTATAACTCTACGCCGACAATCCCACGTATCTGCCGCATACGCAAACTCACCAAAGATTCGCTGCTTCTGGCCGGTCTGCTCAAAGTGCTTGGTCGATTCGTATGTCCATTGTTGTGCAAGTCCTTCCAGCACCGGATTGCGAGCTATGCCTGTGATATAGCCGACATTGTTCCTATCACACCAACGCATAAGCCTCCAGCGACAAAAGCCACTGTCGCCTCGAAATATAATCTTCACATGCGGCCATTGCTGGCGAAATCTCTTGACCAGCAGCTTCAGAATAGCTCTGCTGTACATGGATGGATCAATATCAGCAGGCCTAAGATACGCAACGAGCAGTGGCTAGGCCATACCCCAGGTACTGACTTCCGCAGAATACGTATAAAGGCAGAAAACAGTAGTTGTCATAGTAGCCGTGAAATCCCGATTTATCGGGACTGATTGCCGTGCACAGGGTCATCTGTGGCGTCAAAATCCAGTATCAGCACATCTGGCTTTTTGGTGTAAGAGTCAACGAAAGTCTCGACAAATACCTTGGCGATTTCTACAAGAGTTTTGCGGTCAACACGGTTTTCCAGTCGGCATAATGTAGGTGGCGAGGCCAGTGGTAAGTCATCCTTAATACCTCTTTCCGAGATAAGCTGAAACAGCGGGTCATCTCGGAGGCTCTGATGGTCGTTGAGGTCTTCGTAGCCAAGAGCGATGCCAAAGATTCGCTGAGCCAGCATGGTTTTTTGCTGATGGACTGTATAGAAAGGATTACGCGGGTCTGGGATGCAATTGTCGATGGCGCCAATGAGACCGAGATGTTTATCAACCTCTCGCAAAAGCAATGCGCCTGCATCGGAGGTAAGGCTGCCGCCGTTGAAATCGCCTTGAATTTTTCTAGAACCAAGACTTGAAAACGGTAATGGGTTTGTGTTACAGTCTATCATGACAAAGGCCTTTCTGTTTGAGTATGGATGTTTTCACAACCCTCTCTGCTACAAACAGTTAGGCCATTTGTCTATCAAAAACTCCACAATTCAGTGAAATATCCGGGCTAGCCCCCCGAGAGTTCGGCCTTCCGTCGGATTTCGAGCGCGTCCTTGGGACCTCGCCCCTGTCACGGCGATTGTCCGCTCTCCAGCCTCTTTTCCGCTGCTTCGATCTCCGCCCACGACGGCGCACGCCAGAGGTGGAGCTTGCCCTCCCAGCTGCAGGCTGCCAGCCATCTGCCGTCGGGGGAAAAGTCCACAAATCGGAACACGGAACCCTGTCCGGGGAGTGTCATAAGCTCGCGGTGAGTTGACAAATCCCAGAGCTTGACAGCGTCGGGGCTGCTCCCACCACCGGTGGTCAGTCGGCGACCATCGGGGGAGAACGCCACCCCGTGAGCTCCCTGCATGTGACCTTTGAAAGCGGTGATCAGTTTGAACGAGGACGGATCCCACAGCGCCACAGTGCCGTATGCGGAGACACTGGCGACCCGCGAGCCATCACCGGAGAAGGCGACTTTAATTGCAGAATAAAATGCAGGATACGGAGGGCCAGGGCCTGCCGTCGTCGCCAGGAGTTCTCCGGTCTCGGCGTTCAACCAGCGCAGAGCACCCGCGGCGTCGACTGCCAAGAGGCGACCATCCGGTGAGACAGCCCACCCCCCAACAAATTCCACCACAAAGGTTCGACCGGCTTGCCACGTAAGCGCATCCCACCAGATCGCCTTTCCTTTGGCGTCAATAGAGAGCAACCGCGTGCCATTTGCCCGGAAGTAGAGCCCCAAAATCGGTTCCTTGTGGCCATCCAACTCCCGCACCAGGCGGCGCTCGACACAGGACCACACACGGATTCTTCCATTCTCACTTCCGCTCACTAACAGAGTCCCGTCCGGTGAATAGGCGACCATATGAACGGCGCTGGTGCCCAGCGCGGGGACCTCCTCGATTTCTTTAAACATTGCCAGATCGAACAGGCTGACTATCCCCTCGCGCGGCACCGCTAATGCCCGGCTGTCCGGAGCGAAGGCTGGCCAGGCGAGTCCACCCAACGCGATCAGTCTGGGCATCTCTTCTTCTGGCCGGGGGAGAGTACTCCAGAAGGCAACTACGCCGTCCTTGCAGGCACTCGCCAGCGTGGTGCCGTCCGGCGAAAGCGCCAGTCCATAGACTTCATGACTGCTGCCGCGGAGGATGGCCAGACACCGCCGCTGCCCTACATCCCAGATCCGGATGGTTTGGTCGCCGCTGGCCGAATACAGCCGCAGACCATCTTTGGAGAAGATCAATTCACATATCCATTCGGTATGCCCTTCCAGTGCTCCGATCTGTTTGCCGGAGGTGGCATCCCAAAGACGGATCGGACCACCTGTATAGCCACTGCCAGTGGCAATGATGGAACCGTTCGGTGACCAGGCCACGCGGGTGATGGGTTCCGAGTGGGCCTCCGGGATGTCGAAATTCGTGTTTCCGCTGGCGAGGTCAACCACTTGAAGGTGATGATCGGCATCCCCGATGGCCAAGGCCTTGCCATCCGGCGAAAAGTCCAGCGTGCCTCTAAAACCTACGGTCTTTACGCCGCGAATTCGACGAACGACGGCCCATTGGTCAACCTCCCACACGGTGAGTTCATCCGGAGCGCTCAGGCTTGCAAGCCAGCTTCCGTCATGCGAGAACTTGAGGACACGGACATCACCAGGAAGGGTGTGTTGGGCGACGAGATCCGTGGTGCCGGTCCGCCAAAGTCGGATCTGGTTTCCGTATGCGTCGGTCGCCAGCAGATCGCCACGAGGTGAGAATGCCACGAGGTGGCCTTCATTTGGCTGAAGGGTGGCAATTCGCTTGCGGCCGGGCACATCCCAGATTTCGACGGGTCCTCTAGATCCCCCGGCCACAGCAAGCACTCTGCCGTCGGGGGAATATGCCACCGAGCCGACCGACCTCGGATAGCGGCAGAGCTCGCCGAGGGCGTCGCTTCGGCACTCCTGCCACAAGTAACGCCACTCCAAACCACGGAGATCGACCTCACCCGGCCCGGGTCTGTGGTCCTCCAGCAGTCGCCGGGCGCGGCCCAAGTCATTCATCGCCAGCGCCTGTTGCGCAAGGCTCATGTCGGAAGCGTAGCCTTCCGCCTGGACCTGCTGGCGCAAACGAGTTTCTCTTCGCTCCGCCCGCCTTGCGAGAGCCGCCTGCCAAGTGCTTACGAACACTCCGAGCACAAGCACCGCTGCCACGACTGCGACTGCGGCAAAGACCCCCTTGTTCCGCCGCAACAGTTTCTGGAACCGGTAGACCGTGCTTGGCGGGCGGGCTGTGACTGGCTCGTTGTTCAGATGTCGCTCAATATCCTGCACCAGACCGTTAGCGGTCTCATAGCGACGCGT
>Ga0315274_10005082_pt1 | contig 19286 bp, 26 predicted proteins | sample YL17G02_20_MG_FD_203700 | JGI IMG/M metagenome (GOLD analysis project Ga0315274, IMG submission 203700) | Sediment microbial communities from Yellowstone Lake, YNP, Wyoming, USA - YL17G02_20 | ecosystem: Environmental > Aquatic > Freshwater > Lake > Sediment | place: USA: Wyoming | collected... | reverse complement strand
ATGGAAAATTTAATTTACCTGCTTTAACAAGTGGCTCAGTTTTATTTTCAAACGGAACTACAATTGCTCAGGATAATGCTAACTTATTTTGGGACGATACAAATAATAGATTAGGTATTGGAACAATTACTCCCATAACTAATTTAGACGTCAACGGAGTTGGAACTTTTATGGCTTATAGTGCTCCAACATTATTGACTAAGATCAATGGAAGTTACGGTCAAGTAATTACAATGGCTCGAAACGGAGCGGGTAATAACGTAGGATTAGGAGTTGCTGGAAGTGGACAACTTGCTTTTTATACAAATAATGTTGAAACAAACAGAATAAATTCAAACGGAAATTTTTTATTAGGAACTACAACCGACAACGGAGGTAAACTTCAAATAAAAGCACCCGGAGCGTTGTCAACTGATATAGCTTTACGAGTTAGGAATAGCGCTGATACCGCTGATTTATTTCAAGTTCAAGGAAACGGAGCTATTGTGTTGTCATCGGGAGCATCTTTTTATACACTAGGAAATAATCTTAATTTTAGGTCAAATATTGCGGGAGGCTCAGGCTACGTTTTAGATGCACAATCATTTTATAATTTAAATAGTACAAATACCGAACAAGGTTTAGGATTTTTCTCAGGGACTTACGCTCCAACAAGTGGAACGGGAACGCTTAATGGTTTAAAAATCACTCTAACAATTAATCAAACGGGAGGGGCAAATGGTATAACAAGAGGATTGTTTATTAATCCTACATTAACCGCTGCTGCTGATTTTAGAGCAATTGAGACAACAATTGGAAATGTAATATTAGGCAGCACAAGCGGAAACGTAGCTATTGGAACACTTGCTCCAACGGCTAAATTACATATAGCCGCACCTGGAGCGTTATCTACCGATATAGCTTTGAGGGTTCGGAATAGTGCGGATTCAGCCAATTTAATGACTATAAATGGGTTAGGTGGAGTAAATATTACAAGTTCATCTTCAGGAAGTGATAAACCAATTTCAGTAAGTAATTCAACAGGTGAAGTATTTTATATTAGAGGTTTTGGTGATGCAATTTTTAGTAATAATGTTTGGTTAGGTGTAGTAAATGGAACAAGTAGAATAGGTCCTGGCTCTATGATTATTACTTCAAATCAAGGTACAGGAACTGCGTTTACAACATTTACACATAATAATTCTAATATAGCTTTTAGAATATTATCAAATTCTGTTATCGAATTAAATCCAATAGCAGGGAATGTATTAGTTGGAACTACAACAGACGTAGCAAGTTCAAAATTAACAGTTGAAAGTACAACTCAAGGTTTTCTTCCTCCAAGAATGACAACCACACAAAAAAACGCAATAGCATCACCCGCAACGGGATTAGTGGTTTTCGATACAACTTTAAATAAATTATGCGTTCGAGGTGCCTCAGCGTGGGAAACAATAACATCAGTATAAATAAATAATAAAATGGGATTATTAGTAAGTGCTACGGCAGACAAAAAGATTTTAATTAAGGGAACAGAAATTGAGTTACCAAGTGTTTATGCAAGACTTGAATATTCAGCAAGAGCGAATGGTGTAACCTTAGAAATTGCTTCTGCTACATACGATTCATTAGCAACATACGAAGCAGATGGGAGCACATTATCTACAGACGTTCCGCAATCAAATATAGTTGTTGAATTAGTAGAAGGACAAATGCAGGATTTATCAAGTGCGGAATTTTATGCTAAAGCAAATTACGAAGAACTTGGATACGTAGTAGAAGTATTAAGATGAGCAGAGAGCAGATAGATATATTAATAAATAAATGGATTAGTAGAAAACTAATGGTATTTATTGTAGCGTGTGCTGGATTATTTTCAGGATATTTAACTTCATCTGATTGGGTTATTATATCAACGGCGTATATAGGTATTCAAGGATTTACGGACATTGTTAATAAACTAAAAAGATAATGGATCAATGTAGTATTCGTGTTTACACTTTAAACGCTTTAACGCTTATAATAAGTTTTACAAATTTGGAAGCAACTTTAAAAATATTGTTGTTGATCATATCAATAACATATACATCGATGAAAATATACGATTGGTTAATAATTAAAATAAAAGGAAATAAAAATGCAGATAACAATAAAGAGATTACACAAGACTGACGTTTCTACAATAGGTGAACTATTGATTGACGGTATATTTGAGTGTTATACATTAGAAGATATTGAAAGACCAGTAAAAATTAAAGCGGAAACGGCTATTCCAAAAGGAACCTACAAAGTTATTATAAACATGTCAAATAGGTTTAAAAGATTAATGCCTTTATTGCTGAATGTTCCTAATTTTGAAGGAGTGCGTATCCACGCGGGAAACACTAATCACGACACGGAAGGCTGCATACTTGTTGGAAGAACTCGGTCTAAAGACTTTATAGGCCAATCAAGAAAAGCTTACGAAAAGTTATTCAAAAAGATGCAAGCAGCTAAAGATATAACACTAACTATATTATCATAATGAAAAAACTTATATTATTATTTTTAATTGTATTAACCTCTTGTGCGAGTAGACAAGTTCAGGTAGATAAATTAGATATAAAAAAAGATAGTGTAGCCAAAACAAAAGTTATAGTTACAACTATAGAAAACAAAATAAAAACAGATTCTACAAATATAGTTACAACTATTGATAATAGTGAAATAACGATTACGCCGATTGATACATGTAAAGAAATTATCGTAGAAGGTAAGGTTTATAAAAACGTTGTTTTAAAGATCAAAAAAAATAAAGCTAATACTTTATATACAAATAATAAAACAGAGTCTAATAATAAGCGTGTGGATTCTGTAGCGACCATTAAAGTAAATAAAACAGAGAAAGTTTCTGGTAAAAATAAAACTATAGATAGAAAAGCTAATTACTGGTGGATTCTATGGTTACTTTTATTAATATTAATATTATATCAATTATGGCGAAACAGACTGTCGTTGCTAAAGCTGTTGTAAAAGACATATCTAGACCTGGTGTTCATGCTAAATCAAAATCATCTAAATTAAAAGCTTCAAAGCTATATAAAAAAGCATATAGGGGCCAAGGAAAGTAAAACTTGCAAAAGACAGGTGATATATAAGTTATATCAATTTAATCAAATAAAATTATGTCAGACGCAATAGTCAAAAACTTAAGCTTTGGAAGAGAAGCCAGTGATAAAGTATTTGCCGGTATAGAAAAATTAGCTAAAGCAGTTAGTTCAACATTAGGAGCAAGTGGTAAATGTGTTTTACTAGAAGACGGAAACGGTCATCCAGTAATTACAAAAGACGGTGTAACAGTAGCTGATTCTATTATTTTGTTAGATCCTGTTGAAAATATGGGAGCTACGCTTTTAAAAGAAGCCGCCAGAAAAACGGTAAGAGAAGCAGGTGATGGAACAACAACAGCAACCGTATTGGCTCACGCTATTTTAAATAATGCTTACGCTATTGAAAATCCTAATGCTAGGAAAATAAAAGAAGGTATAAATAAAGCTGTTGAAAAAGTAATAGATTATCTTGAAAAAATAGCTATAACTGTAGATAATGACATGCTAGATCAAATAGCTACCATTTCAACAAACAATGATCCTGAGTTAGGAAAATTAGTTGGAGACGCTTTTAGATCAGTTGGAAATACAGGAATTGTAATGATGGAAACATCAGCAGAACCTGAATGCGGCTTAGAAGTAGTTGAAGGAGTACAGTGTTCTATGGGATTAAAGAATTCCCATTTTATAACAAATCAAAAAAACAAAACCGCGGAACTAGATAATCCTTTAGTATTATTAGTTGAGTCTCCGGTGGAAAATATACGTCAAATACAATCAGTATTAGAATACGTAATAAAAAATAATAAGTCATTATTAATAATTGCGGATATGGATCAAGTTCCATTATCAGCGTTAGCAATGAACAAGTCAAAAGGAAATATAAAAATTAATGTTATTGACGCACCGGTTTTTGGTGTTAACAGAAAAGAAATATTTGATGATTTAGCATTATTAACAGGGGCAACATTAATAAACGAAGATCTTGGCGATGATTTAGATTTAATACGCCCTGAAGTATTAGGTACTTGTATTAAAAGCGTTACTAACCATGAAGAGACAGTTCTTCAAGTTGGCGAAACATCAGAAGAGATTTTAGAAATTATAAATGATATTAAAAAATCATTATTAGAAAAAAATACGCCTGCTCAAGTAATTAGATTAGAAAAAAGATTAGCAAGATTAACAGCTAAAATTGCTGTTTTAAAAGTTGGCGCTAATTCAGAAATAGAATTAAAAGAAAAAGCAGATAGAATCGAAGACGCTATTTGTGCAACCAAGGCAGCGATTAAAGAAGGTATTGTACCAGGAGGAGGAATTGCTTTATTAAATGCTTCTCACAATATAGATACCTTCTCACTTGGGGAAGAAATATTACTAGATTCCATTAGAGCGCCGTTTAAGACTATATTAGACAATGCCGGAATTGAAGATGTGCCAATTAAAATTATATCTAGCGTAGGTTATGGTTTAAATGTTATAACCGGAGAAACTGTTGATATGATTAAGGCAGGTATTATTGATCCACTATTGGTTACAAAATCAGCATTAAGAAATGCGGCTTCAGTAGCTACTACCATATTATCAACAGATTGTGTAATTAACAACCTAAGAGCATAATGAAGGCAATAGGTAGAAATTTAATTATACAAAAAGTAAAAGAAGGAACCACTAAAACAAAAGGCGGTTTATTACTTGCTGAGAATCAAAGAGAAGATATTAGATATATTGAAGCTCAAGTGAAATCTATAGGTGAAGAAGTTGTTGGTATTAAAGAAAGTGATGTAATATTTTACGATAGACACGCTGGACATAAAATAGAACTTGGCAAAGAGATTTACTACGTTATAAAATTAGCCGATGTAGTTGTTGTTTTATGAGCCGTTTAGAAGCCTCGGATATTAAAGACCTTGGATTATTAAAACACTATAGAATAATACGTAGATGGGCTTGTAAAAATAATAATTTAACTGATGCAGATCTAGAGTTATTGATTTACTTTGATTGCATGGATTTCTTTACAAAGCAAGATTATAAAATAGGTACATACGCATATAGTTGGGACAATAAACGCTGGAACAATTTATTAAAAGAGGGTTGGATAGTGGTTTGGAGAAATAGAAACCATACAACTCAAAAATACAATATATATAAAGTTTCCTTCAAGTGTAAACAACTAATAAGTAAAATGTATCGTATAATGCTTGGCAAAGAGGATATACCAACAAGCCATAGGAATACTATAATGAAAGGCAAAACATATATGGATACTGTTGCAATAACAGCCATACATAATGTAAATAAAGATAAAACAAGAAATAATGGGTTTTAAAAAACAAGATACTCCTATAAAGCAAGTGGCACCCGGTGTTCCTGCAATACCCGCTACAAACACCGTTGTTACTGCTACAGGAACATCAACAATCCCTAATGCAGAAGCAGTTAGGGCTAACGATGTTGCCAATTCCGGAGCAAGCCTTGTTAGAAATAACGCGGGAGTAAGTAATAATAATATTTGGATGGGTAGAGCAATACAGGCGCCCGCGGCAACACAGCCTCAACCTGTTCAAACTCAACAAATTGCAAATGGACCGGCTATAGATGCTAGAGGAAGAAATGTGCCGATGACTGGTATGGATTTAAATCAAACAGGGTTTGTGAGCTCTCAAAAAGGCAGCCAAATTACAGCAATGAAAGGATTGTACGGAAATGCAATGGCAGGTACAGCGGTTACAAATAATTACGGATCTCCATTGGCTCAAATGCAAGATCCAAATGCTTTACAAGATACATCCGTATCACCACCAACAGGAGTACAACAATCAATTTCACCATATTACGATCTCTCAAATTAATAATTATGAATATAAACGCAATAAAACACCCAATGGTACCTCTTGATAAAGAGGCTAAAATGGCAGGATTAGGGGCAAACGCTTTATGGAGCGGGCCATTAGATACAACTGCTTACCCTAAAGGCAAAGGATCAAGTTCTGGTAAAAACGGTATTAAACTTAGGTTTGACGATCCAGTTTATAAGCCAGGTCCCATTACAATGAAAGCACAAGGAAAATATTAATAAACAACAAATAATAAACAACAAACAAAACAAATAAACAAAATGGTAAAATTTATCTCAATTCCGGTAACAAGTAAAGGAACAACATTAATTAGTACAGACGGCTTATGCACTGAGTTTGTAAGCGCTACATCAATTAAATTAGCGTCTGGCGGAAGAATAGTTACTTTAACTATGGCTGGTACTGCTACTGCCGCTGCTTTAGAAGCTATCAATAACGCTGCATTAACAGTAAACGGACCTGTATTGGCTGCGGTTTCTTTCCCAGCGGGACAAACTTGCACGGCTGCTGTAATATCGTAATAAGAATTTTAATCCCCCTATTGATTAATTTCTGTAGGGGATTTAATTAAACAAAAAAATATGCCATTTATAATGAAAGGGGCTCCTTACGAGGTAGACAATACTCCAATCTATAGCACAGATATGGATGGAGACGTATTAGGTATGGCGCAAAACAATGGGACAATTCTAGTTAATAAAGATGTATCCCCTTTAGAATTACAAAAGAATAAAACTATATCCCATGAGAAGGTGCATATAGATCAAATGAAACGAGGTGATTTGGACTATACTGATACTCATGTAATGTGGAAAGGTAAGAAATATTCCAGAGCAACTATGGAAGAGGGGTCTAAGAAACTACCTTGGGAAATCGAAGCTTATAAAAAGCAATAAATACGCGTAATAATAATATTATATAAATCTAATATTATTTAATTATGAAAAAAGTATTTTTAATTATCGCAATTACCTTATTTAGTTTAAACTCTTTTGCTCAACAAAAAATTAATGTTGATGATTTAGTTGGTTATTGGAAACCTAGTGAAGAATCTTCACAATTGTTTTTTTGGAAAGACTGTAATGGAAAATTGCAAGTTCAAGAAATTTGTGAATCAAATGGGCAGCCAATTGATTTAATTCGATTAAAAATTAATGAATATAGTTTAATAATTGACACTATCTTTAAACCAAACGAATGGGTTGTAAGAAGCGAATATACTTTAATGCAAGCAAATGAATTAGTATGTACTATTAGCGGCGACGCCAATACAACAATATATTATACAAAGATTAAATAACCAACAATTAAAAAAAACAAAATGGCATACAATCAAAACCCAGGTAGAGGTAATCAATCAAAAACAGGAAACGGAATTCCTAGTGCTTTATTGCAAAAACCGGATTATGCAAGAGAAGATGCGCGAGAAAACGCAGCGGTAAACGGAGGCAATACAATGGATGCTGTTAAAGGCGTTTCTTATACAGCTAGTAGAATGTTAACTAACTTTCCGGCTCAGGGTAGACATCTTAAAAAAAATGAGCAAACTAATAAAGATGCTTCCGGAAAAACTACATCTACTAGTTGGGAAACAAAAGTAGACGCTAAAAATGCAGTAGAACAATTGCAAGTTGCAAGAGACAGTAGTGGGTATTTAGGCAATGAAAGAGACCCAAAAAAGAGACAAAGACTTGGAGAGGAGTTTAACCTTTATTGGTCTCCTAACAATAAATACAATAAAAGAGAACAAACTAGATCCGGTAAAGGTTATACAGGCCCTAATGGAACATCCGGAACAGATCGTGATAAATACGAAGTATTAGATAAATTAAGACTGGAAGGAATTATGCATGGTGGATACGGCAGTAAGGAAGATGTTCCTGAAAAAGAATTTGGCCTAAAACCAACTCCAACACCTCTTAATCCAAAAGCTGGAGCGGATAAATTAAAGAAAATGGGTTATGATGCTAAAGGAAATAAAATAAAAGCGGCTCCTAAGCAAATGAGACCGAGTTCTCCAGCAAAGCAAACACAATTGGCGGGTAAAGAACCAAAACGCTCAGGACCACAAAAAAGCGATAAATTAATTAAGGAAGAAAGAATAGCAGCAAGTAAAGCGAGCTTTGAGAAACTTCAAAAATCTCAGGAATCTAAAGGAGACAAAAAAGGGTCAGGCCGTACAGAGCCAGTTGGTAAGCAAATGAAACCTAAAACTTCTGCAGCTAAAATGAAAAAATGCTAAATGAAAAATCTATCAACAACAGGTTATAAAAAAAATAGTCCTGATAAAGATAGACCTTATAATGTAATACCTAGCGGGGACATCACAATGAAAAACGTAGATTTCCCCGTTTTGGGTATTGATAATGAAGGCAATTCTAAAATGATGCAACCAGGTGAAGATTATTCTTTTCCAGGTGATACTGTTTTAGAATTTAGAATAGGAACAAAAAACAAAAGTAAAATATACAATAAAATATTTAAAAAATAATTATGGGACAATACGGAAATCAACCAGATTTTGGAACAAGAGCACAAAATATAACGCCTATTGGATACAACCCTGCATCAGGAGAAAAGTTAAATTCAGCGGCTTTGTATATTGGCACTGGCGGAATATTAGTATGTAATGTGGTTGGCGGAAATACAGATGGCAATGATACAACAGTATTTTATAATATTCCAGACGGAACGTTTTTTCCGGTTATAGTTAATTATGTTTTCAAAGGCAACGGAGGGGACATATCCACAACCTGCTCTGACATAGTAGCGCTTTACTAATGGGTTGGAATGGTATAGGTATAGGTTGGCCTAATGCAAGCGCATATTCAGGGCCTGCGCCTACAACAGAAAGATATTTAGTTGAAAGTTGTGTAAATGGAGAACAAATTGATACTGAATTATATGATATTGGAGATTTTGAAATAAACGATAGAGTTACTTATGATGTCTTTGGCAATCCTACATTCGGAAAAGTTATTGGAATTACAGAAAATGAAGACTACGCAATTACTATTACTTCTACGGGAGTAAATTCTGACCAATGTTATGATAATTATGTGGTATTAAATTCTGGTAATGGCATTGGTGATACTTCTGTAGATTTTGTTATTGAAATAAATTCAACAGAAGCTGATTTTATTTCAAATAATGAATACGCAATGAATGTTAATTATGTTAATAGTATTTTAGTTTTAGTTTATGTAACTGACGATGAGGGCGACAACTACTACGATGAAATTTCTATAGGATTTAGCGGTAGCCCAACTTTTAATACTTATTTCTACGAAATAGGAGGAGATTATGAAATAGTTTTTGGAAGCTATTCATTTCCAGATAATCAAACTCCAATTGAGTTTTATAACCAAGAAATTTATATCTCAGTATCTTTTCAAAATATTGATGGATATTCTGATCAGGATGGATGTCCTAATTATTCATTTTTAAGGAATAGTGGTACACAAGCTGGTTCATCTTTTAATATGAGTTATAGAAACGATGATTGTTAATTATGAAAAATATTATGAAGAATATAAGTAAAAATATAACCTTTGAAAATTGGATTGATTACAAAGGTAAAGAGGTTTTTAAAATAGAAAACACTCCAAATGAAGAACAAATCGCAAATGGTAAATTAATTGCTGAAAATATTTTTGAAGCATTAATAACTGAATTTGGAGAAGTTGTTAAAATTGAAAATGGATTTTTAAATTCCTATTTGAATTCTATAATTGAAAAAAATTTAAACTTTAACGATGGCGATGCTTTAAAGATTTCTGCAAATATTAACACAACAATAAACGCTGAAATATTTAACTACATAAAAGATAATTTAGAATTTGATACTTTAATTTGGATGTATGGTAGTTATAAAAGACCTCAATTTATTTATGTATCATATATTTCAAATAATAGAAAGCAAGTTTTAAAAACGCAATACAACAAGGAATTAAAAAAAACGGAATACATAAATTTTGAACAATAAAATAATAATTAACAATTAAATTAAATAAACATGGAAGTAGTAAAACAAATTACGCAAGAACAATTAGAAAAAATCGTAGGTCAACAAAAAGATTTACAAGCATTATTAACTAACATTGGACTATTAGAGTCTCAGAAACATGGTTTCTTGCATCAGATTGCAGACGTTAATAAAGCAATAGAAGTTTTTAAAACTGAATTAGAAGAAGAATATGGTCCAATTAATATTAATTTAGAGGATGGTTCTTATACTGAAATTGAGTTAGAAAACCCTGTAAGTGAATAATGGATTCTGTAATTAGAAAAATAAGCATAGGCGTTGATTATAAAAATGAGGCAATGCATTATTCTGTAGGCCAACAAGTCTATGGAGGCCATGAGATTGCATACATACTAATTAATGAAAAAGATTCCTCATATAATGTTTATATAAAAAAAGAAGATGAGGTAATGCCATGGAAAAAGTTTAACTGTAATATGGCAGTATCTGTAGAATACGATTTAGAATACTAATGCAAAGCGTATTTAACTTTATTGTAAAACCTCTAGGAGATAGATACAATAACAAAGTTAAAGTAGATGACAAAGAGTTAATACTAAATACAAAAATAGAAAGTTTTAAATCAGTGAATAACTTAGCGGAGGTGGTTTCTACCCCGCTAGCTTATTCTACGGACATTAAAAAAGGAGATATAGTATTAATACACCATAATGTTTTTAGAAGATTCTACGACATTAGAGGCAATCAAAAAGACAGTCGCTCATATTTTATGGACGATTTGTATTTTTGTGATTTAGATCAAATCTACTTATACAAAAGCGAAAATAAATGGCAAACATTTGGTGACAGATGTTTTATTAAGCCATTAAAAAATATAGACTATTTAAAGCTCGATAAGGAACAAAGACTTATTGGTATATTAAAATATGGAAATGACGCCTTAAACAAGCTTAAAATCAATCCAGGGGACTTAGTGGGTTACACTCCTTTTGGTGAATTTGATTTTATAATTGATGGAGAGCGTTTATATTGTATGAAATCTAATGATATTGTAATTAAATATGAATATAAAGGAGACGAAGCTGAATATAATCCAGGCTGGGCACAAAGCAGTGTTGGAGCTTATCAAAGTAGCTGAGGAAGCAATCTTAGATAACGGCGAAGAAGATTTAGCGGCAGACAAATTAAAGAATGCTGCGGCTACAAAAAAGCTAGCTATATTCGATGCATTTGAAATTCTTACAAGGATAGAACTTGAAGAGCGTATAATTGCTGATGAAGAAACCGCAAAAGACAATACCCAAAAAGTATTTAAAGGATTTGCAGAGGGGAGATCTAAATAATGTACGAACAGAATTTATTTAAATTAGTACCCGATCATATAAAACCATCTATTATTAAACAGCAAAATAGATATGGTAAATGGAAATATGGTTATAATAAAGAGCATGATGTTGTTGTTATAAGCAAAACCGGTAAGATTGGTGAAATATACGAAATACAAAATCTAAAAATTGCTTTGCCATTAGTAGATGAGGTATATTCAAGATCCAATAAAAAAGAAGAGCAATATTGGGAAAAGATAGATTACCCAAAAGAACTTGAAAAAATAAAAAATGTATTTGATTGGAATAAATATCCTGATCACTTTAAAGAACGCTGGTACGATTATGTAGATGCAGAATTTAAAAGAAGAGATGAAGGAGCATTTTTTAATAACAATGGAATACCAACTTATATAACTGGTACACATTATATGTACTTGCAATGGAGCAAGATAGATGTTGGAGCGCCGGATTTTAGAGAGTCAAATAGATTATTTTTTATATTCTGGGAAGCTTGCAAAGCAGATCCAAGGTGTTATGGAATGTGTTATTTAAAAAATAGACGTTCTGGATTCTCATTTATGTCTTCTGCAGAATTAGTTAATCAAGCAACAATATCAAGCGACTCAAGATTTGGTATACTATCTAAATCAGGAGGAGATGCTAAAACAATGTTTACAGATAAAGTTGTACCAATCTCACTTAATTACCCTTTTTTCTTTAAACCTATCCAAGATGGTATGGATAGACCTAAAACAGAATTGGCGTATAGAGTGCCGGCTTCTAAATTTACAAGAAGAAAACTAGATAATAGTGACTCTCCCGAAGAGCTTGACGGTCTTGATACAACAATTGACTGGAAGAATACAGGAGACAACTCTTATGACGGTGAGAAATTAAAACTTCTTGTACATGATGAAAGCGGTAAATGGCTAAGACCCGATAATATATTAAACAACTGGCGTGTTACAAAAACATGTTTACGATTAGGTAGCCGTATTATTGGTAAGTGTATGATGGGTTCAACCTCAAACGCTTTAGATAAAGGAGGAGATAATTTTAAAAAACTTTACTACGATTCAGATGTTACAAAAAGAAACCGCAATGGCCAGACTAGCTCAGGATTATATAGTTTGTTCATACCTATGGAATGGTCGTACGAGGGATTCATTGATACTTATGGCATACCTGTCTTCGACACTCCAAAAAAACCCATCAAAGGCGTTGACGGAAACGAAATAGAATATGGGGTTATAGAGCATTGGCAAAATGAAGTTGATGGTTTAAAAGCTGACCAAGACGGATTAAATGAATACTACCGCCAATTTCCAAGAACGGAGCAACATGCTTTCCGTGACGAAGCAAAACAATCATTATTTAATTTAACAAAAATATACGAGCAAATAGATTATAATGATGATCTAAGAAACTCAAATGTATTAACAAAAGGTAGTTTACAATGGGAAAATGGCATACAAGATAGTAATGTAGTTTTTTATCCAAATAAAGATGGCAGGTTTTTAATTTCTTGGGTACCACCTAAACATCTTCAAAACCGTGTAATAATAAAGAATGGGTTAAGATACCCAGGCAATGAACACTGTGGAGCATTTGGGTGTGATAGTTATGATATATCAGGAACGGTAGACGCAAGCAGAGGATCTAATGGTGCTTTGCATGGTTTAACTAAGTTTTCGATGGAAGACGTGCCACCTAATCATTTCTTTTTAGAATATATTGCAAGACCTCAAACAGCTGAGATGTTTTTTGAAGATGTTTTAATGGCGTTAGTATTTTACGGTATGCCAATACTTGCAGAGAATAATAAACCAAGATTGCTTTATTATTTAAAAAGAAGAGGGTATAGAGGCTATTCAATCAACAGACCTGATAAAGTTTGGAATAAATTATCGCCAGCTGAAAAAGAAATTGGCGGAATACCAAACTCATCGCAAGATATAATGCAAGCACACGCATCGGCAATAGAAACATATATTGAAAACAATATTGGTTTTACAAATGGATCTTATGGCTCAATGTACTTCCAAAAAACATTAGAGGATTGGTCAAGGTTTAATATAAATAACAGAACAAAACATGATGCATCTATTAGTTCTGGATTAGCTATAATGGCTTGTAATAAACATTTGTATACGCCAAGTATGCCTTATGAAAGGCCAAAGTTTGAATTAGGATTTAAGAAATATAATAATAGTGGAGATAATTCACAAATAATACAATAAATGGTTTATACTAATAGTAATAGTACATTTCCAAGTCAGGTAGTACCGGATGAAGAAAAACAAAGTTTAGAGTATGGAAAACAAGTAGCTCAAGCAATTGAATATGAGTGGTTCAATAATAATGGTGGTGCAGGTAGTATTGGTGGTATTTCCGGGGGCGGGATGCCTGGTGGAAGATGGGGAACTAACTGGCAAAAATACCATAATTTAAGACTATACGCAAGAGGTGAACAACCGGTTCAAAAATACAAAGATGAATTATCTATTAATGGTGACTTATCATATTTAAATTTAGATTGGAAACCAATACCTGTTATATCAAAGTTTGTTGATATAATTGTTAATGGTGTTTCTAATAAAAGTTATAAAATCAGAGCAATCGCACAGGACCCACACTCAATAATTAAAAAGACGCAATACACTCAATCTATATTGCGTGATATGATGGCAAAGAAATTATTGAATAAAATACAAAGCACGTTTGGTGTTAACTTGTATAATACGCAAGACCCAAGTTCATTACCAGAAGATCAAGAAGAATTAGAACTTAATATACAATTAAACTTTAAGCAAGCGGTTGAAATTGCAGAGGAAGAAGTAATAAATAATTTTTTAGCACTTAATAAATATGATTTAGTAAGTAAAAGATTAAATTATGATTTAACCGTAATTGGTATTGCTGCAACTAAAACAAACTTTAATAGATCAAACAGTATTACTATTGATTATGTAGACCCTGCAAATTTAGTTTATTCTTATACTGAAGACCCAAATTTTGCAGATATATATTATGTAGGGGAAGTAAAATCTATAGGGTTACAAGAATTAAAAAAACAATTTCCAGATTTGTCTAATGAAGACCTACAAGAAATAGAAAAATACCAAGGGAATACAAGTTATGTTCGAAATTATAATGGAGCTTATCAAGATGGAAACATTGTTCAGGTATTGTATTTTGAATATAAAACATACTCTAATCAGGTATTTAAAATAAAACAAACAGAGCAGGGGTTAGAAAAAGCTTTAGTTAAAACAGACTTTTTTAATCCGCCACCAAGTGATAACTTTAATGTAGTATCAAGATCAATTGAAGTATTATATAGCGGAGCTAAAATATTGGGCCACCCAAAAATGCTTGAATGGAAATTAGCTGAAAACATGACACGTCCTGTAGCTGATACTACCAAAGTTGATATGAATTACGCTATTACAGCGCCAAGAATGTATCGTGGCAGAATTGAATCATTAGTAAGTAGAATAACTACTTTTGCGGATATGATCCAATTAACGCATCTTAAGTTGCAACAGGTATTATCTAAAATGGTTCCCGATGGAGTATTTGTAGATGTAGATGGACTGGCTGAAGTTGATTTAGGGAATGGTACAAACTACAATGCGGCAGAAGCATTAAATATGTATTTTCAAACCGGTAGTATTGTGGGTAGATCAATGACACAAGATGGTGGTCAAAATCCAGGCAAAGTACCTATTCAGGAGCTACAAACATCGGCAGGAAACGCAAAAATACAATCATTAATAGCTACATATCAATATTATTTACAAATGATACGGGATGTAACAGGATTGAATGAAGCGTCAGATGGAAGTACACCAAGCAGAGATGCTTTAGTTGGAATTCAGAAAATGGCTGCGGCAAATTCAAATACCGCAATACGCCACATACTTGATGGAAGTTTATTTTTAACATTAAGGATTTGTGAAAATATATCTAAAAGAGTTGCCGATGCATTACAATTTCCAATAACTAATAATTCCCTGGTTAATAGTATATCTATATTTAATACTGAAACATTAAGAGAATTACAATCACTAGATATTCATGACTTTGGTATATTCTTAGAATTGGAACCAGACGAAGAAGAAAAACAGCAATTAGAACAAAATATACAAGTTGCTTTACAGTCAGGCGGAATTGATCTTGAGGACGCTATTGATTTAAGAGAAATTAAAAATCTTAAATTAGCTAATCAATCTTTAAAATATAAAAGAAAGAAAAAACAGGAAAGAGATCAAGCAAATCAACAAGCCAATATTCAAGCACAGGCGCAAGCCCAAGCACAGGCAGCGGAATCTATTGCAATGTCAGAAGTACAAAAGCAACAAGCATTAGCTGACACTGAAATTCAAATTGCTCAAGCAAAAAATCAATTTGAAATACAAAAGATGGAATTTGAAGCGCAATTGAAGAAACAATTAATGCTAGAAGAATTCCAATTCCAAATGCAATTAGCTCAGGTTCAAGCTAATGCAGACGCAGATAAACTAGGTAAATTAGAAGATAGAAAAGACGCTAGAGAAAAATTAAGAGGCACTCAACAATCTGAATTAATTAACCAAAGACAAAATAATACAATGCCCAAAGATTTTGAATCCGCCGGGTTTGACAATATGGGAGGGTTTGATTTAGCCCAGTTTGAACCAAAATAAATTTTATTAACAATTATATAATATTTTATCATGTCAGAACAAGTACAACAAGAAGGCGAGTTTAAGCTTAAAGTTAAGAAAACTACGCCTAGGAAATTAGTTAAAAATGATCAGCCAATAAAAGTTGATTTAACTACGCCTAAAGAGCAAGAGGAACCAATCAAAGTAGTAATTCCTAAAGAACAAACAAATGCCGTTCAAGAGCAAAGCCCAACAGAAAGCGTGTTACGCGCAGAACAACCCGAAGCGGAATTGCAAACAGTGGGACAAGGAAACGAAGGGTCCACTGAAAATGTTATTGAAGAAATCAATCAACAAGAAGTAGCTCAAGAAGCAGCAAATTTAGAACAAGAATTAAATAAGCAAGTTCAAGAGCAAACAAACACGGGTAAAAAATTACCTGAAAACATAGAGAAATTAGTTTCTTTTATGGAAGACACTGGTGGAACGGTTGAAGATTATGTTAGATTAAATACTGACTATTCAAATGTTGACAGTAATGCTTTATTAAAAGAATATTATAAAAATACAAGACCTCACTTAGATAGTGAAGAAATTGACTTTTTAATAGAAGACAATTTTGATTATGATGAGGATCTAGATGATGAACGCGATGTCCGTAAAAAAAGACTCGCTTTTAAAGAGGAGGTTGCAAAAGCTCAAAGCCATTTGGAACAAGTTAAGAGTAAATATTACGACGAGATCAAGTTGAGACCGGGTGTTACTCAAGACCAACAAAAGGCAATGGACTTTTTTAACCGATACAACAAACAGCAAGAATCAGCCGAAGCACAACACTTTAAATTTAAAGATGAAACTAAAAAATTATTTGCACAAGAATTCAAAGGTTTTGAATTTAATCTTGGTGAAAAAAGTTTTAGATACGGCGTTGCAAATCAAGAAGCGTTAGCTGAAAAACAATCTGATATTTCAAATCTTATTAAGAAGTTCTTAAATAAAGATGGAGAAGTTGCGGATGTTAAGGGTTATCACAAAGCGATTTATGCAGCAGAAAATGCGGATACTATTGCAAAACATTTTTATGAGCAAGGCAAAGCCGATGCAATTAAAGAAGTTGTTGCAAAATCTAATAATATAACTAATGCCCCTAGGACAGCTCCTAATGGTGATGGTTTTATAAACGGATTTAAAGTTAAAGCTATAAATGGTGTTGATTCTTCTAAATTAAGAATACAAACAAAAAAATTTTAACATTAAAAACAAAAAATTATGTCAAACATGATTAATACCCAAACGGGTACTCCTTACGGTTCAATTAAACCGTCTCAAAAACAACAAGCGTTAGAGACAAATTATTTAAACTTCGCAAATGGAAGTGGTAATGATTTTGCTCAACAATATTTACCTGAAATCTACGAAGCTGAAGTAGAACGTTATGGAAACAGAACTCTTTCTGGATTCCTACGTATGGTAGGGGCTGAAATGCCAATGTCTTCTGATCAGGTTATTTGGTCTGAACAAAATAGATTACACATTGCTTACAAAGATGTAACTTGTTCTACTGCAACTACTTTAACATTTACAACTGGTGGAACTGGTATTAACTTCGTTCAAAACGTTGTTTCTCCTGGTCAAACTTTAGTAGTTATGAATCCTGCAACTGGTACTGAACTTAAAGTACTTGTTAATGCTTCATCTACTACAGGTACTACCGCTACTCTTACTGTGTATCCTTATACTCAGGCTAGTTTAACTTCTGGTACTGTATCATTCTCTGGAGCAACAGGTCTTAAGATCTTTGTTTATGGTTCTGAATTTATAAAAGGAACTACCGATGCATCTATTAATGCTGTAACTCCTTCATTTACTCAGTACAACAATTCTCCTATCATTATCAAAGAAAGATACCAAATCTCTGGATCTGATACTGCACAAATCGGTTGGGTTGAAGTTGCTACTGAAGATGGTACTGGTGGATATTTATGGTACTTAAAAGCTGAGTCTGAAACAAGATTACGTTTTGAAGATTATTTAGAAATGTCAGTTATTGAAGGTGAGTTATCAGCTGCTAGTTCAGGTGTATCAACTTTGACTCCTGCTACAGGTGTAACTTACAAAGGAACACAAGGTCTTTTTGCTGCTATTAAAGAAAGAGGTAACATCGTAAATAACTTTACTGCTGCTGCAGGATTAAGTGATTTTGATTCAATCTTGAAAGGGTTAGATACTCAAGGAGCAATTGAAGAAAACATGTTCTTCTTGAACAGAGCTACTTCTCTTGACTTTGATGATATGTTAGCTTCTCTATCTTCTGGTGCTGCTGGAGGTGTTGCTTACGGTTTATTCGAAAACTCTGAGCAAATGGCATTAAACTTAGGTTTCTCTGGTTTCCGTAGAGGATCTTACGATTTCTACAAAACTGATTGGAAATATTTAAATGATGCTTCTACTCGTGGAGGTATGGCTAACACTTCTATTGATGGTGTATTAATTCCTGCTGGAACATCTACTGTATACGATCAACAATTAGGTACTAACATCCGTAGACCTTTCTTACACGTTCGTTACAGAGCTAACCAAGCTGATGATAGAAGAATGAAATCTTGGATCACTGGATCTGTTGGAGGTGCTTACACTTCTGATCTGGATGCAATGCAAGTACACTTCTTGTCTGAAAGATGTTTAGTCACACAAGCTGCTAACAATTTCGTATTGTTTACTGCATCAGTGTAAAAATATGGTGATATTACCCTCGTTAAATTTACGGGGGTAATTATTACCTTTTAAAAATTTATTAAATTATATTATATTATGGCGACAACGCGAAAACCAAAAATTAAAGAAGAGTACGTAGATACAAATAATGTTGAAGTACAAGATTATATTGAAGTGGTTGAAAAACCAAAAACTATTGAAGTTAAACTTCCAAAAAATAACTGGGAAATAAAAAACAGAACTTACATCATTGCAGATAATCATTCACCATTAACTTATACTTTGCAAGGTAAGCATACACTTAGATACCCATTGTTATGGTTTGATAAAATAACAGGTGAACAAGAAGAATTAAGATACGCTACAAATCAAAATTCTCCTTTAGTTAAAGACCAAAAAGGTCAAGTAACATTAGGTCATATTTTATTTGAAAACGGAACTTTATTTGTTCCTAAAGAAAAACAAAACTTACAAAAATTATTATCAATATTCCACCCTGGTTTAGGAACTAAGTATTATGAATTTGACGCTGTTGTTGAAGCAGAAGATGATTTAGATTATATTGAGTTAGAGGTTGAAGCAATGAACATGGCATTTGAAATGGACATTGACGAAGCAGAAGCTATTGTTAGAGTAGAAGTTGGGTCTAGAGTTAATAAAATGAGTTCTAAAGAAATAAA
>Ga0315274_10005081_pt1 | contig 19290 bp, 16 predicted proteins | sample YL17G02_20_MG_FD_203700 | JGI IMG/M metagenome (GOLD analysis project Ga0315274, IMG submission 203700) | Sediment microbial communities from Yellowstone Lake, YNP, Wyoming, USA - YL17G02_20 | ecosystem: Environmental > Aquatic > Freshwater > Lake > Sediment | place: USA: Wyoming | collected... | reverse complement strand
AGGACCTGGGCATTGAGGCCGTTATCCAGGCCGCCCACCGAAGCCTCGGCGGCACGGCCGACGCCATGCTCAAGGCCCTGATGGACCTGACGGAGTCGGTGACCCCGGACGGCCGCTTCCGCGACGACCGCACCGCCGTCGCGGCCAAGCGCATCGGGTAGAGCGTTTTAAGATTGCGTGCATACACTACCCCTTTGCGCGGCGGGTCTCCGCACCCGCCGCGACAGGGATGGTCGCATCGGTACCGCGGCGGGTGCGGAGACCTGCCGCGCCAATACGCAATCTTAAAACGCTATAGGCCCTTGAGCCGGCGGCAGGCATTTCCGCCGAAGCCTTTGGCGAAGGCGGACGCCGCCGTTGGATTGCATCGCAGTGCGGGTTCCGAGTGCCATGACAAGCAAGCCCCATAACGCCGAGGTCGCCAGAGATGGCGGCTTGGACCGCGCCACCGACCCCGAATATGCCGCCATCAGCACGAAGGCCGTCCTGGCCCTCGTGCTGAGCCTGGCGGGAGCGGGGGCGTTCCTGGCGGCGCCGATGCTGGTGCTGCCGATGGTGGGACTGGTCCTGGGTTTTGCGGCGCTGCGGCAGATCCGCCGGTCGGAAGGCGTGCTGGCGGGTCGCGGCATCGCGCTGGGGGCCGTGGCGGCGGGGGCCGCCGTCCTGGTCGCCGCGACGGCCTACCACGCCGGTGCCTGGCTGGAAGAGCACCGGATGCTCTCGGACCTGGAAAGCCGCTCGTACGAAATCGTCGATGACCTCATCGCCGACCGGTACGCCGAGGTGTATGCGATGATGCCGGAGGAGTTCCGGGGCCAGGCGGGGGCCGGCCCCGAGCCGTTTCGCGCCCGGATGGCGCCGCTCCTGAAGGGGGCCGGCAGCGTGCTCAGGCGGTCGCTCGTCTCCCTCCAGGTCCTCCAGACCGAGGACGGGCAGACCCTCGCCCCGGCCGAGATGCGCGTCGAGTTGGAGCGGCGGTATCTCCAGTTCACCCTCTGGTTCAAGCAGATGCCCGACGGGCAGTGGGAACTGGTGGGTGTGGCCGGCACGGAAACCTTTGAGAGCCTCGGCAAGTTCGGCTCGGCGTCGCCGGACGAGGCGCCCGCGCCCTAACCCGTCTGTGCAAGCGCGAAACTCGGAACTCGGAACCCGGAACTTACGCCCACGCAGGCTTTCGCTCCGCGCTCCGCGTTCCGAGTTCCGCGCTCCTGGCGCTGCTCATCGCTATTCTTTGATGCGTCGGATACGGGCGCCCAGGCGGTTCAACTTCTTTTCCAGCCGCTCGTAGCCGCGGTCCAGGTGGTAGACGCGGTGGATGACGGTCTTGCCTTCGGCCACAAGGGCCGCGATGACCAGCGCGGCGGAGGCCCTCAGGTCGCTGGCCATGACGTGGGCCCCCGAGAGTTTCTGCGGCCCGTGCACCACGGCGGCCGGGCCCTCCTTGCGGATGGCGGCGCCCATGCGGGTCAATTCCGCCACGTGCATGAACCGGTCCGGGTAAATCTTCTCGGTGACGACGCTGATGCCGTCGGCCACCGTCAGCATGGCCATCGTCTGGGCCTGGAGGTCGGTCGGGAAGCCGGGGAACGGCAGCGTGGTCACGTCGACGCTGCGGAGGCGCCGCGGGGCGCGGATGTGGAGGATGTCGTCGAAATGCTCGACCTCGGCGCCCGCCTCGCGCAGGAGGTGCACCAGGGAGAAGAGGTCGTTCCAGCGAGCGCCCTCGACGGCCACGTCGCCGCCGGTCACGGCCGCGGCCAGCAGGAACGTCCCGGCCTCGATGCGGTCGGGAATGATCGTGTGCTCGGCGCCCGAGAGGCCCTCGACGCCCTCGATCACCAGGCGCGGGCTGCCGATGCCCTGGATGTCGGCGCCCATCTTCACGAGCAGGCGCGCCAGGTCCTGCACCTCCGGCTCGCACGCCGCGCAGTCGATGACCGTGGTGCCCCTCGCCAGGACGGCGGCCATGAGCACGTTGGCGGTGCCCGTGACGCTGGAGCCGAAGGGGCCGCCCAGGTACATCTCGGCCCCCCGGAGGCGCTTGGAGGCCCCGACCACATATCCGTGCCGGACGTCCAGCCTGGCCCCCAGGGCGCGCAGGCCCTTCAGGTGCAGGTCCACAGGCCGGTCGCCGATGGCGCAGCCGCCGGGCAGGCTGACCTCGGCCTTGCCGCGGCGGGCCATGAGCGGGCCCAGGACGCAGAAGCCCGCCCGCATGGTCCGCATGATGCTGTAGGGCGCGAGGTGCTTAGCGGGGTTCTCGTTGGCGAGGATCATGTCGCCGCTGCGGTCCTCGCGCTCGACGCGGACGCCGAGTTCCCTCAGGAGCCGGGCCATCGTGCGGATGTCGGCCAGGTTCGGCACGTTCTTGAGGCGCAGGGGGCTGTCGGCCAGGATGGCCGCCGCCATGATGGGCAGGGCGGCGTTCTTGGCGCCGCCGGCCCGTACGCGGCCCTTCAGCCGCCGGCCTCCCGTGATCACCAACGCATCCATCGTTCCACCTTCTCCCGGGTTCGGCGCGGGGCGCTGTCGCGCCGTGAGTTGTTTGCGATTCGCAAACTTGGTCAAACCGCAAAGAGCGCGAAGGAAATATCCTCAATGAAGTACGGCGTCAGTTACGAGGGTGGCATGGTCACGCTGTTGCGTGACCATGCGCCTGCCGACGGGCGAGAACATGGTCACGCAACAGCGTGACCATGCCACCCCCCTAAGAGTGACGCCATATTCAATGAAAGACCCCATGATCTTTCCCTTTGCGCCCTTTGCGGTTCAATCGCCTGCTCCTGCGCTCAGTGTACCGCGGCTACCCCTTCCGGGCCATAAGGATTCGGTCGAGGCCCGCATAATCTTTGACGATGCGCACGTCGGCCAGGCCGCGCACGTCCGCCGCTTTCTGCGCGACGGCCGCTCCCTGCTTGTCGCCGATCTCCACCAGGAGCGCCCCGCCCGGCTTCAGGTACGCCGGGGCGCCCTTGAGAATGCGCTCGATGATTTCGGTGCCGGCCGGTCCGGCCACGAGGGCCGCGCGCGGCTCATGCAGGCGGATCTCGGGGGCCAGCGATTCCCACTCGGCCTCGGCGACGTACGGCGGGTTGGCCGCCAGGAAGTCCGCCGGCTGCACGTCGGCCGCATCCAACGGCTCGTAGAGGTCGCCTTCGAGCAGCGTCAAGCGGCCGGCCACGCCGTGGGCCTCGGCGTTCGTGCGGGCCACCGCCAGAGCCTCCGGCGAGAGGTCGGTGGCCGTGATGTGGCCGTTCGGCAGGTACGCGGCCAGGCTGATGGCCACGCAGCCGCAGCCCGTGCACAGGTCGATGGCCGACAGGGGCGCGGGCGGTGCCGCCGCCCGGCCGTCGGCCGCGGCCGCGCCCGCCGCGGGGGCCGCCATTGCCGGTCGCCTGGGCGACCGGCCCCCCGCCAGGCGCAGCACTTCCTCCACGAGGAGTTCCGTCTCGGGCCGCGGGATGAGGCAGGCGGGCGTGACCTTCAGTGCCAGCGACATAAACTCGCAGCCGCCCGTCAGGTAGCGGGTGGGCTCGTGCCCCGCGCGGCGGCGCACGAGGTCGCGGTAGGCCGCGCGCTCGGCCTCGCCGACCGGCTGGTCGTACCGCATGTAAAGGTCGATCCGCTCGATGCCGAGGACGTGGGCCAGGAGGATTTCGGCCTCGAGGCGCGGCTGCGGCAGGCCCTTTTTCTCGAAGAACCCGCGCGTCCACTCGATGAGTTTGCCGAGGGTCCACTCGGCGGATTGGTCGGCCATGATACACCGTTCCCTTGCGTCCGGCGCTCGTTTTACCGCAGAGGTCGGCGCGTGGCAAGCCCAAACGTCGTCTCGTCCAGGAGCGGGGACACGGCGACCGGAGGCATTACAGCGTTACCGTGAAGATCCAGGCGTTGGGGTTCGGCGTGTCGGGGCAGCCGAACCGCTGGCACAGGAGGGCGTCGATGCGGACAACCTCGACTGAAGCGGCGCGCCGCTCAAAAAGTGCCGCGGTCCGCGAAACACTCAACTTGTTAACGTAGTAGGGACCGGCGGGGCACACAACGTGCTCGTCCGCATCGCACATGCGGAAGAACCCCGCCAGCAGGCCGCGGCGAGTGACGCGGCAGGCCTCGGCCACGGCCGCCTCCAACGCATCAAGAGAGAGGTGCTCAAACAAGTCGTGAACGAAGCACAAATCAAAGGCCTTGTCTGGCGCGCGGATTTCCAGGGCGTTGTCCACTTCAAATCGCACATCGGGAAACATCGCCCGGGCGTTCCGGACGTTCTTCTCGCACAGATCGAAGCCGACATAGTCGAGGAACCGCGCGATGCCGAAACGGCTCAGAAACCGGTAGTCGTTGGCCGACCCGCACGCGGGCTCAAGCACGCTCACGCGGGGAACTTGCTCGCAACCCAGCGCCGTGTGCCACAGCAACTGAAACGTGGACCACCGCTGCTCGTCAACGTGCGCATCGCAAGCGTGACCGGCCAGCCAGGCGAGCCCATCCCTGAGGTAGTCGGGCACCGCCAGGCCGTCCGCCTGGCCGGGGAGAGACGCAAACGCCTGCGCCACGTAGCGCGGGATCGCGATGCCGTCGGCCGCGCTTTTGCCGCTGGCCATCGCCAGGAGAATGTTGCTGAAGCGATCTGCGGAACCCTCGGCCTTCGCAAGCCCGAAAACCCAGTTCATCACGGCGGCGAACTGGAGTTCGCGGTCCATCAGCTGCATAAACCGGCCCGGGAAGAGTTGATCGACGAGATAATGGCGGGTCAGAACGCTCGCCACGTTAATGCGCGGGTCCTGCACGTCCCGGACCAGGTAGTCGGCGAGCATCGCCTCGTCGTGCCGCATCCAGGCGTCCGTCAGGCACTGCGTTTCGCGCTCAAGGCGCTCGTCCACGGCCGTGGCCCCGTTGCGATGCTTCCCGTGAAGTACTCGCAACGGGCAGAACAATCCCTCGCCATTTCTTGAGGCCGGCCGGGGACGCGCCCTTCTTACTCGGCCATCTCCAGCGACCCCAGTTTGGCGGCGCGGTCGGCCTCCAGGAGGGCGTTGACGAGATCGTCCAGGTTGCCCTGCATCACCTGGTCGAGGTTGTAGGCGGTGAAGTTGATGCGGTGGTCCGTCAGTCGGTTCTGCGGGAAGTTGTAGGTGCGGATGCGTTCGTTGCGGTCGCCGGATCCGATCTTCGACTTGCGGTCGGCGGCGCGCTGGGCGTGCTTCGCGGACTCGTGCAGTTCGTACACGCGGGCCGTCAGAATGCGGAGGGCCTTCTCGCGGTTGCGGTGCTGGCTTTTTTCGTCCTGCATGTGCACGACGAGGCCGGTCGGGATGTGCCGCATGCGCACGGCGGAACTCGTCTTGTTGACCTTCTGGCCGCCGGGGCCGCTGGAGCGCATGGTCTCGATCTCCAGGTCCTCTTCCTTGAGTTGGACCTCGAGCGACTCCGGCTCGGGCATGACGGCGACGGTGGCGGCGGAGGTGTGGATGCGGCCCTGGGCCTCGGTCTCGGGGACGCGCTGCACGCGGTGTCCGCCGGACTCGAAATACATGCGCTTGAAAACGTCCGGCCCCTCCAGAGCCATGAGGACTTCGCGGAAGCCGCCCATGCCGGTGGCGCTGGCGCTGAGGGTCTCGCGCTTCCAGCCGTGCGCGTCGGCGTAGCGGCCGTACATCTGGAAAAGGTCATGGGCGAAGAGGGCGGCCTCTTCGCCGCCGGTGCCGGCGCGGATCTCCAGGATGATGCGCGTGGCGTCGGCGCCTTCCTCGCGGTCGAGGAACCGCTGCTGGATTTCGGCCAGGAGCCGGCGCTCGATGTCACCCTGGACCTCGATCTCGGTCTGGGCGAGGGCATGGAGGCCCTCGTCGTCTTTTTCGGCCTTGAGGAGTTCCTCGGCGTCGCGGCGGGCCTCGCGGGCGGCGCGCCAGCGGCGGTACGGGTCCACGACCTGCATCAGGCGTCCGCGCTCGCGCATCAGGGCCGCCATCTTGGCGGGCTCGCGCGCGATCTCCGGCAGGGAGACCAGGGCCTCGATCTCCGCGACGCGCTTATCGAGTTGTCCCAGGTGGGCCGCAAGGGTCTGCGGCGGCTTGGGCTGATTCTCGGCCATGGGCTTCTCCTGAACCGCGGTTTTCATTCGCCTACGTAGGTGTCCCGCCGCTTCCGCGGCGGGCTCAAAAAAGTCAGGGCGAAGCCGCGCCTGCGCGCACCCTTCGCCCTGCGTGTTTCCATCGGCCCTAATAGGCGTATTGGCGCCTGCCGTTATTCATCAAGTACCATTATACCCTCTTGGGCCGGACCTGCAAGATGCTGGGTGATGCGCCGGCGGCCCGCTATAATGGCCGGCTGACGGCCAGCCGTGGAAAGGAGCGCGCCATGGAGTCGAAGGAATCCCTGCGCCGCCGGGCCCTGGGAATTGCCCGGCGGCTCATCCAGGAGTACCCCGACGCCAGGTGCCGCCTGAATTTCTCGACGCCCTTTGAACTCCTGGTCGCGACCATCCTGGCCGCCCAGTGCACCGACGACAGGGTCAACAAGGTGACCGCGGAACTGTTCAAGAAGGCCCGCACGCCGGAAGACTTCGCCCGGATGCCCCTGCCGCACCTCCAGGAAGCCATCCGCTCGACGGGCTTCTTTCGCAACAAGGCCAAGAGCGTCAAGAACATGAGCCGGATGCTCCTGGAGGAGTTTGGCGGCAGGGTGCCGCGCGAGATGGAGGACTTCGTGAGACTCCCCGGCGTGGCCCGCAAGACCGCCAACGTGGTGCGGGCTGCGGCGTACGGCCTGCCGGCGATCATCACCGACACGCACTTCATCCGCCTGGCGCAGCGCATGGGCCTGACCGCAAACGAGCGGCCCGAGAAGATCGAGCAGGACGTCTGCGCCCTCCTGCCACAGGAGTTGTGGTCCGAGTTCAGCCACGCCATCCTCTTCCACGGCCGCGCGGTGTGCGCTGCCAGGAAGCCCGCGTGCGACCGGTGTGCGGCGAACGACCTCTGCCCGTCGGCGTGCAAGTTCCCCCACTTCCAGAAGGGGACCGCGAAGGACGCGTGACGTGGCGTCGGCCCTCTAAGGCTTGGCCGTTGCCCCGTCAAAACCCTTGCTTTTGCCTGTCGTTCCTCGATAGTTTGGCGGCGGAAACCTCTGACAATAGGGGGTGCGGCCATGCAACTGAAGTGGGCCTTCAACAGCGCCACCGTCATGAAACTCGGGTGGGACGAAGAGTTCACACTGTGGAAGAAGCACAAGTGGAAGGCCGTCGAGATCTGGTACGACAAGGTCAAGGCCTGCCTGGAGCAGGGGCGGACGTGCGCCGACCTGGGCCGGCAGATGCACGAGGCCGGCATCACGCCCATCGGCGTCGCGCCGGCCGTCGTCTGGACCCCCAGCACCGGCCACGACCCGCGCCACGAAATGGGGGAACTCACGGAACGCATGAACGTGACCCTGGCCCTGGGCGCCACGGCCCTGACGGTGGCCGTCCTGGGGAAGCGCGGCGGCGACATCGCGGCCGAGTACGACCGCCTGGCCGAGAAACTGCGCAAGGTGGCCGAGACGGCCGGCCGCAAGGGCCTCCGCATCAACCTGGAGTTCATCGGGGGCCTCCCCATCAACGGCACCATGGGCTCGTGCATCGAACTGCTTCAGAAAGTGGACCATCCGGCCATGGGCATGCTCCTGGACCTCTGCCACTACTACGCCAGCGCCAGCCACATCGAGGAACTCCAGCGCCTGCCCAAGGGCAAACTCTTCCTGGTCCACGTGGCTGATGCGCAGCCGCGCCCGATGGAAATCCTGGGGTGCGAGCACCGTTGCTTCCCGGGGGAAGGGCGGATTGACGTGCCGGGCCTGATCGGCGAGATCCGCCGCCGCACCAGGTACGACGGCCATTTCAGCGTCGAACTCTACGACAAGACGGTCTGGGAGATGAAGCCCCAGCAGGTCTTCAAGAAGATCGCTGAGAGCATCAAGAGGGTCGAGAAGGGCCTGCGCGGCAAGGCGGCAAAGAAAGCGTGATGCCCGCCCTTCGCCTGGCGGGTCGCGGCCGGCGCTGGGCCGGCCGGCATCATCCGACTGCAAGGAGGCAGACATGACCAGTATGGACCTGCGCCCGCTCTTGCGGGACAACGGGTCAAAGATCGTCCTTTACGTGTGGGATGGGCTGGGCGGCATCCCGGCGGGGCCGGAAGGGAAGACCGAACTGGAGGCCGCCGACACCCCGAATGCCGACCGCCTCCTGGGCGGGGCCTCCTTGGGCCTGCTGGAGCCCGTCGCGCCCGGCATCACCCCGGGGAGCGGGCCGGGGCACCTGGCGCTGTTCGGGTACGACCCGCTGGAGTTCCAGATCGGCCGCGGGGCGCTGGAGGCCGTCGGCGTGGGCTTCGACTTCCGCCCCGGCGACGTGGCCGCGCGCCTGAACTTCTGCACCCTGGACAAGAAGGGCATCATCATCGACCGCCGGGCCGGCCGCATTCCCACCGAGGCGTCGAAGCAGGTGGTCGCGCGCCTGGCGAAGGCGATGCGAAAGATCGACGGCATCGAGGTCCTTTGGGCCCCTGTCAAGGAGCACCGGGCGCTGCTGGTGCTGCGCGGCAAGGGCCTGGGCGACGGCCTCGCGGACACCGATCCGCAGAAGGAGGGCGTGGCCCCCCTGGACGTCCGCGTGACCGACGCCGCCCGCCCGAGCGCCCGCACCGCCCAGGCGGTCCGGAAGGTCCTGAAGCAGGCGATGAAGGTCCTGGCGGCCGAGAAGAAGGCCAACGGCGTGCTGGCGCGCGGCTTCGCCAAGCGGCCGCACTGGCCGTCTATGCAGGAGCGGTTCGGCCTCCACGCCGCCGTCATCGCCGGCACGCCGATGTATCGCGGCGTGGCGCGGCTGGTGGGCATGGAGGCGCTCGACGCCACCAACGAGATCGCCAGGGACGTGGCCTCCATGGCCGCCGCGTGGGACAAGTACGACTTCTTCTTCCTCCACTACAAGCACACCGACAAGGCCGGCGAGGACGGCGACTTCGCCGCCAAGGTCCGGTACATCCAGGAGGCCGACGCCGCCATCCAGGCCATCGAGAAACTCTCGCCGGACGTCCTCATCGTCACGGCCGACCACTCGACGCCCAGCGCCATGAAGGGGCATTCCTGGCACCCGGTGCCGGTGCTGCTGTGGGCCAGGACGGCCCGGCGCGAGGGCCCCCGGAAGTTCTGCGAGACGGCGTGCGTGCGGGGGCACCTGGGCCTGAGGCCGAGCAAGCACCTGATGCCGCTGGCGCTGGCGCACGCCGGCCGCCTGGCCAAGTTCGGGGCGTGATCTTTATTTCGCCCCCGGTGTATTCACCGGGGGCTAAATGCGAGCCTGCCGCGCCACGCGCGGCGCGTAAAGTAGCGCGGGGGTTTATCCCCCGCGCCTTGGTGCGCGGGGCACAAGGCCCCGCGCTACGTGCGTATGGCCGCCGATTGCCCCAACGCCGAAGAGGCCCCCGCGTTCTGGTGCGACGCCATGCTGGGGGGTCTGGCGCGCTGGCTGCGCGCGGCCGGATACGACGCCGCCTGGCTCGCCGGCATCGACGATGCGGAACTCCTGCGCCAGGCGCTGGCCTCGGGGCGCATTCTCCTGACGGCCGACACCGGCCTCGCGCGCCACGGCGCCATCCAGTCCGGCCGCGTCCGGGCACTCCTTCTGCCGCACGGCATGGGCAAGTTCGACCAACTGCATTTCGTCCTGGGTGCGCTGGGTCTTCGCCGGCGCGAGCCGCGCTGCATGGCCTGCGGGGGCCCGCTGCATCCGATCCCCAGGGAATCCGCCCGCCCCGAAGCGCCCCCTCGCACGTACGCCTGGTGCGAGGAGTTCTATCGATGCGCCCGGTGCGCCAAACTCTTCTGGCGCGGCACGCACTGGCGCCGTATCGAGGCCCGCCTGCAAGACCTGTAGCGCCCGGCGGGAAAGGCCTTCGTTTGCCGCGCGCCAGGCACGTTTGCTCAAGATGGGCCCCGCCGCGGGGCCGCTCACGCCCGGAAGATGGTCCCCAGCCGCTTGCCCATCAGGGCGGTTGCGCCCACCAGCGTGGCCGCCAGGAACACCATCGCCCAGACGCCCAGGGCGCTGGCCACCGCCTCGCCCGTCACGGCGTACTCGCTGGAGTAGATGCGCCAGATGGTGCGGGTGATGGGGTTGAAGGCGTCGTCCTGCGACAGGATGAGGCTGTCGGAGACCTCGAGCATCGACAGGGCGAACACCAGGATCGCCCCGGCGGCCAGGTTGGCGGCAATCAGCGGCACGGTGATGCGGCCCAGGGTGCGCACCGGCCCGGCGCCGACCGAAAGGGCCGCCTCCTCCAGGGTGCGGCTGGTCTGCTGGAACCCGGCGACCGTCGAGCGGACCATCAGGGGCAGCCGCCGCACCGCGTACGCGATGACCAGGAGGGCCGCCGGGTTCGTCTGCGGGTAGAGGTAGTTCTCGCTCCACAGGCCCGCCCGGACCAGGCGGTCGCCCCAGTCGGCGTAACAATTCAGGTATCCAAATGCCAGCACAAGCCCCGGCACCGCCAGGGGCAGCATGACGGCGGCATCCAGCACGCCGCGCCCCGCGAACTTCTTGCGCACCAGGACGTAGCCGATGCCCACTGCCAGCACGAGGTTCACGGCCACGGCCCCGAGCGAATAGACCACCGAGTTCCAGACGCTGGGCAGCGGCCGCAGCGCCTGGGGCACCGCGTCCGCGTACGGCGGCAGCGCCAGGGCCGCCTCGTGGTGGGCCAGCGTCAGGCCCGACGGCAGCACGGTGTTCTGCCACTCGGTCTTGAGGCTGAACAGGACGACCGCGATGTGCGGCACGACGGCCAGCAGTGTGACGCCGCCGCAGAGAAGCCACGCCAGGGCCGTCCCGCCGCGGCCCAGCCTTCGCGGCACGGCCGCGCGCGTGGCCACCGGCATCATCTCGAACGCCTGCCGCCCCAGGCCCGCCCGCGCCCCCCAGTACAGCAGGGCCACGAAGGCCAGGAGGACCACCACCAGGGCGTTGGCCTCCGGGTTCGAAGGCCGGCCGACCTGGTCGAAGATCTGGACCGCCACGACCTCGCGGTAGTTGAACATCAGGGGCGTGCCCAGGTCGGTCATCGCCCAGATGAAGACGATGACCGCCCCCGCGAAGTACGCCGGCAGGATGAGCGGAAACGTTACGCGCCGCAGCACCCGCCACGGGCCCGCCCCGACGCTGCGCGCGGCATCCTCGAGCGACGGGTCCACGTTCGCCAGCCCCGCCACCACGTTCAGGTAGAGAATCGGGAACAGGTGCAGCGCCTGGAGGACGATGACCCCCGCCAGCGGGTACACGCGGAACCAGTCCACGGCCCCGCCCGGGTCCAGCAGGCCCAGGCCCACGAGCGCCGCGTTCAGCGCCCCGTAGGGCCCCAGGACCTGCTTCAGGCCGAGCGCTCCGACAAACGGCGGCAGGATCATCGGCACCAGGATCGTGGCCGCAAACAGGCGCTTCCCCCAGAACTCGGTCCGCGCCTGGAGGTACGCCAGCGGCACCGCCAGCGCCGATGCCAGCAGCGTCGTGATGACCGCCAGCCAGAGCGCGTTCTCAAAGCCCGCCCGCGTGGTCGCCTTGGAGAGCGTGTTCTTGACGTAGTGCAGCGTCGGGCCGGTGGATTCCCAGAGCGCCGACTCAAACACGCTGGCGATGGGGTAGAAGAAGAACAGGCCCAGGAAGGCGACCACCACGAGGACAAGCAGCCAGGTTTTCCGGTCCGGTCGCATGGATCCCCGACGGCCTTTCCTGCCGCGCCAAGCGGCGCCGGAGGACTACTGGTCCGTCACCATTGAAGTCGTGAGTAGTGCTCGCGCGGCGGGCAGTCTTGCCCGCCGCGCGCATGTAGGGTGGGTGCTCTGCACCCACCATTTTCACTCAAGCGTACGCCGCCTTCAGGCCGTAGCGCGGCCGTACGGCCGCGCCTTCCTGCGCGGGGCACAAGGCCCCGCGCTACGGCGCGTAAGTCTAGTTGTGACAAGAGGTTGTGTTCGTTGCCAGGCGTCAAGTGGCGATGGAGGACTACCTGGCCAGTTGCTCGTACCGCTGGCGCAGGGTTTCGCTCCACTGGGTCTCGATGTCGCTTTTGCAGCGCTGGCGCAGTTCTTCCTGTCGCTGGAGTTCCGCCTTCTTTTCGGGCGGCGCATCTTCCGGCGCGAGGAGGGGCGTCCAGACCTCGCGGCCGAGTCGCAGCATCTCTTCTTCGGACACAAGCGGGCGGGCGAGTTCCGCCGCGCGCTCGGCCCCAGGGCCCGCCTCCATCACCTTTCGCCACGCCTTCTTCAGCGCCCCGTGGTTTTCCACGAGCGCCACGCGCAGGTAATCGGTCAGGATCGTCTGCCGCGCGTTCTCCTTGGCCGCATCGTAGAAGTCGGCCGGCGGCGCGGTGAACGGATTCATGCGGGCCGGGGCATCCTGGGGTGGCCGCTCCGCCGCCTCCGCGTACAGGCTCGGCAACACGGCCGACCGCTGGAGGGCGTACTTGCGCGGGCCGCCCGGGGCGCCGGCGGGCAGCATCCACAGGCGCTGGCCTTCCGGCCGCAGGACGAACTCGATGAACTTCTCCGCCACGGCCCGGTGCGGGGCGTTCTTCAGGAGCGCCACGGGGTCGCACGTGATGACCGTCATCCCCGGCGGCACGACGAAGCGCAGGTTCGCCCCGCCCTCGGATCGCATCTGCCGGAAGGCGTAAAAATCGATGCACGGCCCGGCGGCAATGAACCCCTGGGCGCAGTTCTTCGGAATATCGCTGGCGCTGGTGTAGAATTCCCGCGCGTTGGCCCCCATGCGCACCAGGATCCCCATGCCGCGCTCGTACCCGTAAGCCTGGAGGATGACCTCGTACGCCTTCAGCACGCTGACGGATTTCGCGGGGTCCCCCGCGCCCACGTAGCCGAAGTACCGCGGGTCGGCCAGGGTCTCCCATCCCTGGACCTGCGGCAGGCCCTTGTCCTTGATGAGTTTCTGGTTGGCGATGAGGCCGAAGGTCGAGATGGCGGCGCCGTACCAGTAGCCGTCGGGGTCATAGAGCGGCTGGCCGGCGGCCTTCGGCGGGATGGCCGCGAGGATCTCCGGCGGCAGGCGGACCGGCTCGAGCATGCCGAGGGTTTTCATCTGGCCGAAGATCGGGCCGCCCCCGAAGACCAGGTCGATGTCGAAGCGGCGGGCGCGGAACTTGTCCTGGAGCCGCCGCAGAATCTGCGTGCCCCCGCCGCCCGCATCGGGCCACGAAATCTCCACGCGGCGCCCCGCCTCACGCTGGTACCACGCCTGGAACGCCTCGGTAAACTCCTGCTGAATCTCGTCGCTGTGCGGCGAGTAGATGACCAGGGTATCCGTGTCGGCCGCAGGCTGCTGCCCCCCGCCGCAGCCCGCGAGGGCAAGTGAAAGGACGGCGCCCAGTGCGATGAAACGATTCACGCTTCAGCCCCCAAAACGCGCTCGCCCTTGCGCCGGCGCGAGCGCCGTTGTTTAGCCGTCGCCGGTACGGCGACGCGAACGGGCGCCCGCCCTCGATAACGACCGTCGCCGCGCCGGCGACGGCTAAACCTCCGCCGGGATGCGCGCCTGCTCGCGCGCGTAAACGCGGACGGCCTCGGCGGGAATGTGGATGCGGGCCGCGCCGCCCGGCGCCACCGGCGGCAGGGCGGTCGGCCGGTCCGAGACCGTGACCGGGGCCGACCCCAGCCGCACGCGCACCTGTTCCGTTTCGCCCTGGAAGGTGCGGGACTCGACCGTCACTGGGTACACGTTGGCGGCCGGCGCCGGGCCCTGCGGGCCGAGGAGGCGGACGGCCTCCGGCCGCACGATGGCCGTCACGGGCGTGCCGGGGCCGAGGTCCGCCGGGGCGCGGGCGGCCGCCAGCGCCCCGAAGTCGGCCTCGATCTCCGCCGCCTGGCCGTCGCGCCGAGCAATGCGGCCCTCCAGCAGGTTCGTCGCGCCCAGGAACCCCGCCACCCACAGGCTGGGCGGGTCCAGGTACAGGTCGCGCGGGTTGCCGAGGGCCTCGATGCGTCCCTGGCGGACGACCGCCAGGCGGTCGGCCATCGCCAGGGCCTCGTCCTGGTCGTGCGTCACGTAGATGCTGGTGACGCGCGCGGATCGCTGGATGCGGCGGATTTCGTGCCGCATCTGGAGCCGCAACTTCGCATCCAGGTTCGAGAGCGGCTCATCCAGCAGAAGGAAGTCCGGCTCGATGACCAGCGCCCGGGCCAGGGCCACGCGCTGCTGCTGGCCGCCGGAAAGTTGCGTCGGCCTGCGGCGGGCGTACTCGGCCATCTGGACGACCTGGAGCATGGCCATCGCGCGGCGGCGGCGCTCCGCCTTCTCGATGCCGCGGACCGCCAGGCCGAACGCCAGGTTCTCCAGCACCGTCATGTGCGGCCAGAGGGCGTAATTCTGGAACACCAGGCCGCAGCGCCGCCGATGCGGGGGCAGGGCGGTCACGTCGGTGTCGCCGAAAAGCACCCGCCCGCCGTCAGGCTCGTAGAAGCCGGCGATGATCCTCAGGAGCGTGGTCTTGCCGCAGCCGGAAGGGCCCAAAAGGAAAAACAGTTCCCCCGGCTCGACCGCCAGCGACACGTCGTCCACGGCCGTGACGCTGCCGAAACGCTTTGTAATGTGCGCGAGGCCCAGTGGAAGCATCGTTCACCGGCGGGGAATCTTACCAGTCCCGCCGGGCCGATGCAAATGATACGGAAAGTGCCTGAGTACCTGAGTGACTGAGGGACTGAGGAACTAAGAAAATGGGAAGGGGGGAGCCATGACGGCCAAGGTATCGAGCAACAGGATTCAGACCTAACGGGACCTGGTGGCCTGGCAGAAAGGGATGGAATTGGCCGAAGCCGTCTACGCGGTCACACGGGGGTTCCCTGCTGAGGAGAGGTTCGGGCTGGTTGCACAGATGCGGCGAGCGGCGGTGAGCATTCCGTCCAACGTGGCCGAGGGGTGGGGGCGGTTCGGGCGGGTGGAATTCCGCAGGTTCCTGGAGATGTCGCGCGGCAGTCTTTTCGAGTTGCAGACACAGGCGGAACTGGCGCGGCGCCTCGGTTGGCTGAAGGGGCAGCCATTGGCCGGACTGCGAGAACACGCACGCGAGGTGGATGCGCTCCTTGCCGGACTCATCCGCTCCATGGGTCCGTGCAAGGCGTGAAGCAGAGGGCTGCCCTCTGCCATTTGCCTCAGTCCCTCAGTCGCTCAGTCACTCGTCTCGGCGATGCGTAAACCTCTTGCAAACATCTGCCCACGCGGTATGCTATCTGCCGACACGTGCGCAGGGTTCCGGTCGGGGGACAGCCATGGCGCTGATCGTTTGTTGCCCGAAGTGCGGTGAGAGCAAAGAGCATCCGGAGACCGTTGTAGGTCGCACCCTCCAGTGTCCCGGGTGCGACACCCGCTTCACGGTGGCCCGGGCGCCCGGCCGCGGCAACGTGGCCGTTGTGGTGAGCGGCGAGGTGCGGGTGGGCCCGCGGTTGAAGACGTCGGGCCTGGCGGCGGCGGCCCTGGTGGCCGGGATTGCGGCGGTCTTTGGGCTCGGAGTCTGCGGCGTGCTCGTCGGGTTTATCGGCGGCGCGGTCGCCGGGCTTATCGGCGGCGCGGTCGGCCTGGTCCTTGGAATCGTGGGCCTGGGGCAAATCAGCGGCGGCCCGCAACTGAAAGGGCGGGGCCTGGCCATCGGCGGCATCGCCACGTCCGCGTCCGGCATCGTCCTGGGCCTCGTCCTGATCCTGTTCGGCCAGACGATCTGGTATGCCATCACGGAGCCGCCGGACGAGGCGACCCGGCGGATATTCGTCGCCCTCGATGCAGCGCTTGGCCGGTACTACGACGACTGGGGCAAGTTCCCCTGGACCGCCGACACCTCCGACGGACTGATGGGCGAGGTGGATGCCCGCAAGGGCCTCCGGCCGGCGAAGGGCGCCGACGATGACGCGGCCGCGGTGCTCTTTGCGGCGCTGAACCTGCGAATGAAGCGCGGCCCGTACATCCCCAACGCCGACATGCGAATCCTCGAGAAGAATTCCGGCGGGGCCTCCTACCGCGTTTACTGCGACGGCTGGGGCCGCCCCATCCACTACGCCCCGCCTCCACGCGGCGCCAAGAAGCCGCTCCTGGCGTCCGATGGCGAAGACCCGGACGATCCGGACGACAACCTGACGAACCCGTAGCGCGGGCCGCCTCTACCCGGCGACCTGTCTCGGCGACCTTTCACGGCATAGTCCCGATTCATCGGGGCGACGCCGGAAGCCGGAAGACGAAGCCGGAAATTTACCCGCCCGTGGTGGGCCGGGATGCTTGCCACGTTTAGAGCAGTTCACGGTTGTTTGTAGCACGCCGCGCGGCGGGCAGTCTTGCCCGCCGCGCTTCGCCTGTGCCTAGGCGTCCCGTGGCGCGGTCGCCATCAGGCTGGGCGACCGCGCGAGTTCCCGCTACACCCGACCGTTAACTGCTCTCGCCGCCCCAGCCGGCCGGAATTGACTACCGCCTCCCTGCAACTCGGCCTCGCCATTCTCGAACGGGACGCTAGATATAGTCTGTAGAGTTTCGGTCTCCATCGTGGCATTCTGATAACGTGCTCGGCGCCGATCCCAATCGAATCGTAGCCGCGAATGTTCGCCGGCTCCGGCTGGCCCGGAGGTGGTCGCAGGAAACGCTTGCAGCGCAATGTGGCCTTCACAGAACCTATATCGGAGCCATCGAGCGCGGCGAAGGAAATATCACGCTCCACACGCTGGCTCGCCTGGCGCAAGCGCTGGGGTGCGGCTGTGAAGTGTTGATACGCGAACGGAGGGGCACCGGCAGGAAATGAGTTACTGGGACCGTCTAGGCGCGGCAAAGGAATCCCTCCTGGCCGAGTTGGTGCGCCGGGGCGTGGAACCGGGGTATCTCGATTTAGGGGGACCGGGGCAGAAGCCTTCTAGAATGCGTAGGTTGTTCCCACAGGAGGCCGCCTGGAACTCGATCCGGCCTTGATCGAGAAGGTCCTGCTCGCCTGGCCGCCTCGACGCCGGCTGCGATAACTGCTTCATCAATCGCCCCGGACACCCCCTGCACCAAGCCAACTGGGGAGCGAGAGTATTCGTCGAGGCGCAGCAGTAAGTCATGGAGTCTCCTGAGGGTTCGCTCCGAGACCGCCTCCAACTGCGGAACGCTGACCTCCAGTAGGTCCCGCGGCTCAAACTTGCGAAGGCCGCCTCCATAGACGCGCTGCTGGTGCTGACTTGTGGCCTGCACGACGGTGCTGTTCAGGCAAGCCACCAGTGCGGCCACAAAGTCCGGATCCCCGCGGCGCGGATAAACGCAATGAAATGTTGTCAGATTGTGAATCCCGGCTCTGTTCCAGACGAACTTGAGGCGATTCCGTCCGAACACAGCAGCCCAAATCGGCGCCGGAGGGCGGGACTCCATGGCATACCACGGCGAGCGACAGGCCAGCAGATAGCGCTGGGGTAGTCCGAGTGCCTCCCCTTCCGCAACGTAAGCGCTCTCGGAAGGCGTCAGCCGGCCCTTAAGACATACGAGGTAGGCGGGCCTGCCGCTGGCTGATAGTCCTGCGAAGTCGCGCTCGTCAAAAACAAATCCTTTGACGTCCTTGGCCCTGCCCACGCAAGGCACCAGATGCCCTGTGCCGATTCCGCGCTTCTTCGATTCAGAATCGGGCAGGTGGAAGAAGGAGTTCGCTCCCGTCGCAACACCCCGGCAAGTCCTCGCCAACACAGCCAACGAAACGAAGCCCGGCCGCTTTTCGGGAACGCCGTTCTGAAGGACGTAGTCCCATTTCTTCTCCGCAACCAGTTGCTCTGTTGGCAGGGTGAGTTCAGAAATGCCTGCGGTCGTGCTTTGCTCTCCCCGGAGGTAGGCTCGCAACACTTCTCCCTGCACACCGTCTCCCACAAAAACCGTGGGCAAAGTTGCCTCGGAGCGGGCCTCTGTCTCGCACCTTTCCACGAAAAGAAGACAGGCCGTGCTCAAGGTGTGCTCGAAGACCAGCGATGCGTGAGAGAAGTAGACCAAGCGCCTGAGGAATCCCCGGGTCAGGAGAAAGTCCTTGATGGGCATGCCGAAGTTCGCGTTAAGCCACTCTCCGGGAACAATAATGCCTGCGCGCCCTTTCGGTTTCAACCTCCGGCAGATCTCCAAAATGAAAAGGCAGTAGGCGTTGGTAAGGCGGGAAAGATGCACGCCATTGCGCTTGCCCACGGCTTGGAAAATATCACTGGCATAAAGCATGTCGTGATGGCGCAAGTAAGGCGGATTGGCCAGAATGCCGTCAAATCGGTCCCGGCTTTCCCACCTCAGGAAGTCACAGCAGCGAAAGGCAACTTTCCCTTCTGGCAACGCTTGGCGCGCGGCGGCAATGGCTTGCGGGTCAACATCAATAGCCGTGATCGCGCCTTGCGGCCGGCGGGCCAGCCATCGCCTTAAGAGAATTCCTGTGCCCACGGCCGGATCAAGCAGACTCCCTGGGTTGGTGCCCTGAACCCAATCGCAAAGAATGTCGGCAATCACCGGGGGAGTAAAAAACTGGCCGTAGCGCTTCCGGTGCTCAATGGGGACGCAATGGTTATACGAGGACTCCGGTTGCTGAGGATCGTATCCCAGTGGAACCGCGCCTTCGCGCGAGGCGACTTGCTTCTCCTCAAAAAGCGAAACCACGGCGAGCCCGCGGCCGTTCAGTCTGTCTGCCTTCTTGCCGGGCCGACCCACTTGTGCCTCCATACCCTTTGTGCTAGATATAGTCTGCATGGTGCCCCGTGTCAAGAGCAATTTGGGCGGTGCCCGGAATGGGGAAGAACGGCTCCTGGTGTGACCGGATCGTGCATAGGGCCCACAAGGCACACAGGCGGACCGCCTCGTCCGGATCCTTCAGGGCCCGCTCCAAGGCAGGGGCGACGTCTCGAGAGTCGCGAAAATGGCCGAGCCAAAGGGCGGCGTCAATGCGGGTCTGCTTGTCGCCGCCGCCCAGTTTCGCGATGAGTTCCGGCGCGCTTGGCACGCGAGGCGTTATCGCAAGCAGGTTCCCGGAGACCGCGGCCGTCAGCAAAGCGGCGCCGAGAACGCGGAGTGTCCAGGTGCCGCGCAGGCAAGACCTCCCTTCACTCCTGCGGCGCATCGGCCCGGTGGCCTTCGATGCGGATGACGCCCGCCTGGATTTCGGTGCGGTCGGCCAGGACGCGCTTGCGTCCCTTGCCGAGGAAAACGGGGCTGCCTTCCAGCGCCTCGATGCCGTAGCGGCCCAGGTCGACCGACTTCTCGTCTTCGGCCGGAGCGTCCTCGATGAGCCG
>Ga0315274_10005077_pt1 | contig 19305 bp, 19 predicted proteins | sample YL17G02_20_MG_FD_203700 | JGI IMG/M metagenome (GOLD analysis project Ga0315274, IMG submission 203700) | Sediment microbial communities from Yellowstone Lake, YNP, Wyoming, USA - YL17G02_20 | ecosystem: Environmental > Aquatic > Freshwater > Lake > Sediment | place: USA: Wyoming | collected... | reverse complement strand
GGGAGAAAATCAAGAAACGCGAGATTGAAAAAGAAATGAAGCAAGCCGTCGGTTAAACGGGGATGCAAGCTTTGACGGCAATCATTGTCAAGAACAGCAGGCCAAGGCGCAAGACCTTGTTTACCCCGTCAAAAGGGTAAAAACTTGCAAAACACAAATGCCAATTTATTTGGACAACCTGCTTTGGCGATAGCTTAAAGCAGCGCCGACCTTAATGATTCTCGTTAATCAAGGTTGGTGTCATTGAACGAGATAGGTATCCTTTTGCCTGGCTCGAAAGGATTATCAAAATTGATCAGCCAGAAGAACAATGGCAAAAGCTTTGTCCGAAAAACTTTTGCTTCAAGAGGAATCGGACTAAGCCTGTAGAAATTCTTTGAGAAAGATTTGTCGGACGCGGGCTCATTACTCGCCATCTCCACCCCCCACCAATTTTGCTGTAAAATCACACGACAGCTAGAGAGATTTCTGTTTTTATGTAAATCTCTTGCGGCGCTGGCCCTTCATCCCCCACCAATTCCGACAATAATCATTGATTCTTCAACGGCTGGAAGGCAAAGTCGCCTATCGGCTCTGGCCGTTGTGTTTTCAAAACTTATTGAAGAATTGGTGGGGGAGAACTAGGGCCGGGCTATTCGCCCGCGCGCCGCTTTAAAACACCTTTGGCAAAATTGGTGGGGGGTCAATTAAACGGTTAACCAAAATCATATTCTTAAACCTCTAGTTAATAATCAGATCAGGGCTGACCAAGTTCGTCTCGTTGACGAAACCGGTAAACAGTTAGGAGTAGTCAACTTAGCCGAAGCATTTAATTTGGCCCAGGAACGCGGCATGGACTTAATTCAGGTCACGGAGAAGGTTCTGCCGCCCGTCTGCCGCTTAGGCGATTTTGGCAAATATCTTTATTGGCAGACGAAAAAGCAAAAAGAGGCCAAAAAGCAGACTGGAGGCGAAGTAAAGGGTATCAGGTTGTCTTTTGGCATTTCCGACCACGACCTAGAGATTAGAGCCAAACAAACAGAGAAATTCTTAAAAAAGAACAATAAAGTCTTGATTGAAATGGTGCTACACGGTCGGGAAAAAGCCATGGCCCATGTCGCTAAAAATAAAATCTACCAATTCCTGGAAGTCGTCAATAAGCTCCTCCCTATCAAGGTTGAAAACGATCTTAAGAGAAGTATGAGAGGATTTATAATGATAATCACCAAGGCATAAATCTATGAGAAAATCACTTTTAAAACGCTTCAAAATCACTAAAACCGGCAAAATCTTGAGAAGACATTGCGGCATCAACCATTATCTGGCAAAAAAGACAGGGAAGAAAATCCGCCATAACCGGAAATGGGTTAGATTATCTAAATCAGAGATCAAAAGAATCAGAAAACTAATTCACTAAAATATAATAGAATCCCCGTGTTGGAAAAACAGGCTTTATCGTGAGCGCAAGCGAAGGATAAAATGTTAGAAACCGAAGGTGTCTAACACGGGGGTCGGGGATTCTTATGGCTAGAGTCAAGGGCGGATTAACCAGCCAAAAAAGAAGAAGACATCTCTTGGCATACACTAAGGGTTTTCGCTGGGGAAGAAAGTCAAAGTTAAGGCAAGCAAAAGAGGCCTTGTTTCATGCCGGCCGCTATGCCTGGCGCGATCGCCGGGCCAAAAAACGCGACTTCAGACGGTTTTGGCAAATCAAAATCAGTGCTGCCGCCAAATCCTCCGGCCTGTCTTACAGCCAGCTGATTTATGCCTTAAAACAAAAGAAAATCGGCCTTGACCGTAAAATCCTCGCCCAATTAGCGGAAAACTATCCAGAAATCTTTCAGGAAGTTATTAAAAAAGCGCGGGAGTAACCCCCGCCCGCATTAAACTACTGCAAGAAACAGAGAAACAGTTCTCTGTTTTTTAGTGCTTCAGAAAGCTCAAAAGCTTCTCTGCTGGCTGGCAATTGATAATATCCTTTTTTTCGGCCCAGCCGCGCCTCGCCTGGGTCACGCCAAAGCTCATCACCCCCAGCTGGGTTTTTGAGTGCGAATCGGTGTTGATAATCATTTTGACGCCCATCATTTTTGCCTGGCGTATATGGCTGTCTTTCAGGTCAAGACGATCAGGATAAGCATTAATCTCCAAAATGGTGCCTGTCTTTTTGGCGGCTTGTAACATCATGGGGAAATCGGCTTGGTATTCGTCGCGCTTCTGAAGGATCCTGCCAGTCGGATGAGAAATAATATCAACATTGGGATTCTTCATTGCCCTGACAATCCTTTCTGTCATTTGCCCCTTGGGCATTTTTAGATTTGAATGGACTCCGGCAATGACAAAATCGAGTTTGGCCAGCGCCTCATCTTTAATATCCAGAGAGCCGTCGTTTAAAATATTGGCCTCGCAGCCATGAAGAATTTGAAATTTTAAATTTAAGATTTTAAATTTAGAGTTGAGTTTTTCTATCTCTTTCTTTTGATGCAAAAGTTGTTTCTCGTCTAAACCATGCTCAATCCGTAAAAACTTGGTGTGGTCGGCAATACCTATATACTGATAGCCCATTTTTTGAGCAGTCTTAGCCATTTCCGTTATACTGTCTCTTCCGCCATCCCAGTTAGAGTGGCAGTGCAAATCCCCCAAAATATCTTCTTGATCAATGAGTCGAGGCAACTTGTTAGAAAATGCAGCTTCAACTTCGCCCTGGTTCTCCCTCAATTCCGGTTCAATGTAAGCTAGCCCGAGAGCTTGGTAGATTTTCTTTTCATTTTCACTGGCAAGTATTTTCCTGCCCTTGAAAAGCCCGTATTCATTGAGTTTTAGGCCCCGTTCTATAGCGATTTTCCGCAAAGCAATATTGTGTTCCTTGGAACCGGTAAAATACTGAAGGGCAGCGCCATAGCTTCTTGCTGGAACAATTCTCAAGTCAATATCAAAACCTTGTTTCATGCGTATTGAGGCCTTTGTTCCGCCCTTGCCCCAAACTTTGACCACTCCGGGCAAAGAAACAAAAAAATCCATCACCCCTTTAGGGTTTCCGCTTACAGCCAGAATGTCCGCGTCTCCGATAGTTTCTTTGCATCGTCTCAAGGAGCCGGCAATATCAACTACTTTCACTTGCCTAAAATCTCTCAATTTTTCTACCACGGCCTGGATTTCCGGCAAAATATCTCCTAAAAGAAACCTGCCCTTGCTCCTTTTAAGAAACTCTATGCTTTGCAAGATATTTGCCTCGCTCTTCTCGCCAAAGTTTTCCAGAGAACGAACCTTGTTAGCTCTCGCCGCCTTTTCTAAGCCCCGAAGGTCTTTTACCCCCAGCTTCTGATAGAGAACTTTAATGGTTTTGGGACCAATGCCTTCAACCGCGGTCAATTCTTCAAGGTTGACCGGCATTTTCTTTTTCAGATCCTCGTAAAAACGGATTTTGCCGGTTCTCAAATATTCTTCAATGGCTTTGGCGATGCCTTCGCCCACGCCCGGAATTTTCTTTAAGCCCGTGAATCCCTCTCGCTGATAAATAGCAAAAACGTCTTCGCTTAAAGCCACCAGTTCTAAAGCCACCCTTTCATAGGCCTGGGGCTTAAAAGCGATGCCTTTCATCTCCAGAAAAATTGCTATCTGGTTAAAAATTTTGGCGAGCTCCTGGTTTTTAGTCCACATTAAAACATTATACAGTGAATAGAAAAACAGCCAAAGAAAAAAGCGGCTCATAGCCGCCGCACAACTCACTTTCTAGCTACTTTGCTCTTCCTTTCTGCGGAGTAAATGTTTTCTCCAGTGAAATCATAAATTCAATCAAGTCTGGCTGATCAACCAATTCTTCAATTTGCACCCACCAAGAACTAATGGGAAATTTTCTGTCTTTCTTCCAGTACTCCAAAGCCTGAAGCAGATTCTCCAAGCGGTCAATCTGACGGACGAACCTGCCCTCTTTAGTCAAACCCTGCTCATAATCTATCCAAAGGCCCTTGATTTCCTTCTTAATATTCAGCGGCAGATCAACAATTAGTTTATTGAGAGCTGTATCCTCTTTGTGATATTTCTTTGAAGAAAGATGCTGCTTTTCGGCTTTAGACAACCTGGGCCATGTCGCAACTAACTTTTTAAGATCTTTTGCATTCTTGGGTAGAAAATGGTCATAGGGAGTAGAATCGCCGGCATACACCTCGCAGAGATCGTGAATCAAGGCCATCTTAATCACTCTATTAACATTCAGCCCGCCTTTAAGGGCTAAAAGCCAAGCAGCGAGCGTCATTCTAAATGTATGATCAGCAATACTCTCCGGATTTTTGACGCCCCTCAAAACCCAACCCCTCCTCTTCATGTCCTTTAACGTTCCGATCTTGATCAGAAAATTACTTATCTTTTGCATCCTGATTTAGTATTATTATGATAAACAATCTTTTTAATTTTGTAAGTTGTCGCCGCGGCGGAACGAACCACAACCTCGTCGCCCACCCTGCGACCAACCAGGTTTCTACCGACGGGCGATTCGTTGGAAATCCTGCCCAATGAAGGATTGGCCTCCAGGGTGCCTACGATTTCCAACTCGTCTTCTTGGCCATCAACTTCAACCGTAATCATGGCGCCTAAGCCGACAACGCCCTGTTTTTCCTTGGGGGGAACCGTAATCGGTTGGACGTTTTTGAGAATATCTTCCAATTCCATGATTCTGGCATCAAGTAATTCAAGGTCTTCCTGATAAGCCAGAAACTCAGGATTGATATCTTCTGAATGGAAAATGCGGGGCGACTCCCCGCTCACTTTAAAAGACTTGAGTCTTTTGAGCTCCTGATATTCGTCTTTGAAGCGCTTCAAGCCTTCTTTAGTCAAAAAAAATCCTTGGTTTTTCACGGTAGTACAAAGGTATTTTAGCCCTCCAGACCGTCTTGTCAATGGCTGATTAGGGCATACTATGCCGAGGCAAATTAAAAGTCAAGCAACAATGACAAAACGGGCTTGAGAACCCGTTTTGTCGCTGAATTATCTGCCAAATGACTGTCTTTTTTTGGCGTGGCATTCACGGCAAAAGATCGGTCTGTCCGCGGATGGTTGGAACGGCAGTTCGGTGATTTTGGCACCGCACTCCGAGCAAGTCCAATCGCCCTGGTACATCTTCCTCTCAAAAGGTCTTTGGCTAGGATCGAATTTCTGAAACATACTTATACTTTGAAACTTGTTTTACTAAATGAAAACGGCCTTTGCGCCTCGAACTCCTTCTTAACTTTCTAAAAACTAAACGAAAATTAAGACGATGACTTCTCCGGCTGTTTTAGAGTATAGCACAACTCGGTTTTTAAAACAAGGCCCTTTGCTTGCAAATACTTTTTTGCTCGCCCTGGTTAAAAATCCTCACTTTGCCAAAAACGCCGTCATACCCGGGATCAATAATCACTTTTCCGTCCCTAACCCGGGAAATCCCCTCGGCGATTTCGGGCAAGGTCGCAGCCTGCAGTTCTAACTGGCTCGCTTCAAGCAAAATATTGAATTCGTTGCCGAATTTTTTTATTAATAATTGATATTCGGCATCCACTTTTTTGGCTCCAGGCAGCATGCCAAGAGCTTCGGCAATAATCTCTTCCAATGGCACTAGATGTTTGAAGGGAATGACAAGAGAAGGCTTGGCGCCCTCGGGCCTGTCGGCTAATTCTTCCACACGGTTTAAAACGCCGATAGTCAGGGGTTTGCCGCAAACCGGACAAAGATTGCCGTGCTTCTTGGATTCAGCCGGAGATAAACAGACATTGCACAACCTATGGCCATCAAAATGATACTTGCCCTCTTCGGGAAAAAACTCAATCGTGTAAAGGAATTTTTTGGGATCTTTGAGCTTAATAGCTTCCATGATTGAACGATAGCTCAACTCAATGTCAAAGACATTTGCTTCGCGGCCGATTTTGCGCAAACTATGGCTATCGCTATTGGAAATCAAAGTAATTTTGTCCAAAGAAGAAAGCCGCCAGTTCATTGCAGGGTCCGAGCTCAAGCCCGTTTCAGCGGCATAAACATATCTTGAATAGTCCTCAAAACATTCTTCCAGAGAGTCAAAGCCAGATTTTGAGCCAAAAATCGAAAACCAGGGAGTCCAGGCATGACAAGGAATAACTATTGAGGCTGGCGAAACCTGTAAAACGATTTTTAAAAGTTCTTTGGCATCAAGACCCAAAATTGGCCGGCCATCGGCTTTAAGGTTGCCGATAAACTCTAGGCGAGAATTAATTTTTTCCACCGCCTCAAAGGTTGGAGATAATACCAAAATATGGATTTTGCGCACCCGATTATTCTTGCTGTAAATACAACTGATTTCGCTGCTTAAAATAAACCGGGTTTCCCTCCCGTCGGCGATGAACCCGTTATTATTTTTTCCTTTTACCTTTTGACTTTTTATTTTATACAGGCCGGGTTCGACCGGTTCCAAATTTTCTTTCAATTCCTTGAGCCAACCAGGATGAGTAAAATCGCCCGTGCCCAAAACCGTGAGACCCTTGATTTGCGCCCACCTGGCCAGGTTTTCCACTGTAATTTCCTTTGAAGTGGCCCGAGAAAACCTGGAATGGATGTGAAAATCTATAAATAGCTTTTCAGACATTATAGATTATAACCAAAGAATAAAATGAAACTTAAAAATTTTCATTTTTTCGTTTCAGACAATAATTGATTTTACCAAGGTATAAAATGAAAATCTGCAATGAACTTCACGCTCTTGCAACTTAATTAATCTTTAATCAATTTTATACCCAGACCCGCGATTTGGGCGCCGGCAAAAATCAAAATGCCGGCAAAGATAGACCAAGACAAAAGGTTTAATAATTTTGGCAAAGACCCGAGCAGACTAGAAATCTGTTCTTTTTGCGGACCAAGTAAATCGGCTATCTGTACGTCAAAACCGAAAGCAGAAAGAGAGGTCCCGCTTGATTTTGTCGTGTCGGAACTGGCAAAAGTAAAAATCGCGGGCAAAGCCATTTTACCGTTGAAAGCCTGGTAGGATGCAAAAATCGTGTAGAAAATGGTTGCCAGTCCTAATAAAAGCAAGAGCCAGCCGAATATTTTTGCTAACTGCATATAGGCAAGTAAAATAAAATGGATTACAATTTGTATACCTTGTAGCCTTCTTTGACCTCTTGAGACACCTTTAGACCGAGGGAGTCGCCCTTTTTGGCGCTCTGAATCTTCTGATGCTCAACCTCCATTGAATCAACCACTTGAGTAAAATCCTTTCCGCCGCCGACAATCCTAATAGTGTCGCCAACCTTTAAGGTCCCGGCGAGCTCAAGTATGGCTACGCCTGCCCGATCAAAGTAATGGCTGACTTTGCCGATTAATTCTCCCTCTTGAGGGGTTTCGCATGTACCGCAGCTCATATTGTTTTTATTTTAAAAATATTGCTTATCGACCTTTTCCCCGTAGCAATCCCGCGATAACCAGTAAGAATATTATGACCAAGAGGCGGAGCCGCCTACCCCGTAGCAATCCCGACAATAGCTAATGAGAATACTATAACCACAAGGCGATAGCCGCCTATCGGCTTCAGTTGATAAATTCTCAACGTACCAACGATGGATTGCTACGGGGCCTACCGGCTTTAGTTAATGTGGTTACATTAGCTAAACTATGGATTGCTACGGGGTTTCCCCCACCACTTTTTATATCTCACACCGACTCGTGACGCGCGAACCTGGGAGGAATTTTCTTTAAAATCTCCAAGGCCTGTTTTTCGTCGTCTACAACTTTCCAGAAGAAAAATTCTTTTTCGTAGATCGCTTGATATTTTTTCATCGGCACTCGCTCTAACCACGCCTTCAAAGAACCCCAGTAGTCCTTGCCAATCAGAATAATAGGGATCTTTTGATAAATCTTTTCCGTTACCACCAAAGTAGCAATTTCAAAAAACTCGTCTAAGGTGCCAAATCCTCCGGGGAAGAACACATAAGCTTGGGCTGCGTGGGCTAACATCACTCGCCTGACAAAAAGATAATGGAGGCAAACGCCCTCTTTAACATAGGGATTGCGCTGTTCTTGATTGCCTAATTCCAGATTAATGCCGATTGACCTGCCGCCGGCTTCCTTTGCCCCGCGATTAGCCGCTTCCATTGCCCCAGGGCCGCCGCCAGTCAGGACAACTATCCCCTCTTTGGCCAGCAGCCGACCAAGATTTCTCGCCTGTTTGTATTCTTTTTCGCCCTCCTTGTCCAAATGCGAACCGAAAATAGAAACCACCCTGTCCTTTTCCAGACGTCGAAGGAAATTAAAACCTTTTTCAAATTCCGCCATCATCCTCTTGAGGCGTTCTTTATCGCCGGGGTCGTAATCGTAGAAGGGAAAGTCTGATTGAGGTTTCATGTTAATGCCATATTTTACCATAAAACGCTTTGATAGGAAATTCGAGGAACCAAAAACCCCGCCCTCTAAGCCCGTGATATTTAAAAATATTGATATGTCCCTAAAAAAGTCTGACTTATGGTCTTTTAGGGAATATTGGGCACAGAGGGCGGGGTCTTGAATGAGTCCCGTACCAAATCAACTGGTGAGATTCCAGTGATAGAGTGTTTCTACACTCTATCACAAAGACTTGAAGCTTCTTGATAGATTATTCTATGTGTAAAAAATTAAAATCTGGTTAATTTGGTACGGGATGAGAGGGGAAACAGCCTTGACGAATTCGGCATAGTTTTAGCTCCCGCCGGACATGGCAGGAAAGGCGCCTCTAGTCTCCTTCGTTAAAGCTATCTGTCCTTGGAGAATAACATCTCGCATCCCCTCTCAAGTATAGTATGAATAATCTTCTCATCGCCGTCAAGCTATTTGACCTATCCGAAAACCAATGATTAAAAGCCTTAAATTAAGCAATGCCCCCGAGAGGATTCGAACTTCTATTTCGGGCTCCGCCCGGTATAATGTGATGCCCCTGGGCTGACTCGAACAGCCAATCTTCTCCTTCGGAGGGAGACATTCTATCCAATTGAACTACAGGGGCTCTATACAAAATTTCTTATGAAATTTTGTCGAGCCCGACACAAACTCCTTAAAAAGTTTGTGTCTAGGGCTTTCGGGCGATTAAATAAAAATTGTCCTTGGACCTATCTTTTTGGGAAATAATGCCGGCTTCTATTATTTCAAACCCTGTTTTTTTGACCAGCTGATAAATTTCCTTTTTACCGAAAACGTGGTAATATCTTTTGACCCCTTTCCCCCAAGGAATAAAAACGTCATCCCAATCAAGACCAGACCTTTTAATTAGTTTTAAAAAACTGTATTTTAAGATTAGGAATGTCCTGCTCCTCAAATCCCAGACAGTTAGAAAGTAGAGGCCACCAGGCTTTAAAACTCTGTTTGCCTCTTGTAAAAACCTTTCGCGGAATTCCGGGGAAGGAATCTCGTGCAAAACCGCGATCGCGAAAACCTTGTCAAAAGAATTGTCGGGAAACGGCAAATCGAGAGCGTCAGCCTTCAAAAAAATCCTATCAGGATAACGTTTGACTGCCTCTTCAATCTGCCCCGCGGAATTGTCAATGCCAACGTAGTCCACTCTCATGCCGACGAACAAATCCAGAAGCCTACCATTGCCACAGCCAATATCTAAAACCCTATCATTATCTTTAGCATATCCCCGAAAGAGGTTGACGAGTTCCGGCCAAAGATAACGGCGCGTCCGGGAAAAATCCGGAGCAATCCGGTCAAAATCATTTCGCGTCTTTTCTAAAATTTCTTTAGCTAGTTCCGGTTTCATTTTATTCCTTAGCTTAAGTTATATTGTCTGTAAATTCTGAAAGAATTTTCATGGATCTAAAAGCGAAACTTATCCAGGACCTGTTTAAAAACAAGACATTAAATCCCGCGGTCTTGGCTTTGGAAAAAAGGAGGTTTGCTAAAAAATATCGTCTCCCCTGCCCCAAAAACTCTGCTCTGCTTAAAACCTACCACGATTTAATTAAACAAAAAAGGGGTCGCGAAAACAAAATTTTAGAACAGCTCTTGCGCACTCGGGAAATCCGCTCGCTTTCAGGAATCGTTTCTATTTCGGTTTTGACCAAGCCATGGCCCTGTCCTGGGCATTGCCTTTACTGCCCTACTGTGCGGGGCCTGCCAAAAAGCTATCTCCAAGGAGAGCCGGCAGTAATGAGAGCGATGGCTAATAAATTTGACCCCTACAACCAAGTTAGAGCAAGGCTGACAGCTCTCAAAGCTATTGGCCACCAGACCAATAAAATTGAACTGATTATTATCGGCGGGACGTGGTCTTTTTTGCCCTCCAAATATCAGGATTGGTTTGTCAAAGAATGCTTTCGCGCCACAAATAATTACGGTACAAATTCTAAACCCCGAATCCGAGAGAGCCTTTTAAAAGAGCAAAAACGAAACGAAAACGCTGAACATAGAATTATCGGCATTACGATTGAAACTCGGCCTGATTTTATTGATGAAAACGAGGTCAAACGACTGCGAGAACTCGGAATTACCCGGGTAGAATTAGGCGTCCAAAGCGTTTTTGACAATGTGCTCAAAAGAAATCTCCGCGGCCATACGGTTAAAGAAACAATTGAAGCCACGAAACTACTCAAAAACGCCGGTTTTAAAGTTTGCTACCACATCATGCCCAATTTGCCCGGCTCTGATTTAAAATTAGATGAAAAATGCTTTAACGAGCTTTTCGCGAATCCTAATTTCCAACCAGACTTTTTGAAAATTTACCCCTGCGTCGTGGTTAAACAAGCCCCGCTTTACCGACTTTGGTCAAAAGGACAATATCAATCCTATAGCGACCGGCGACTGATTAATCTCTTGGTCAAAGTAAAGCAAAAAATCCCTTATTACTGCCGCGTTATCAGAATCTATCGCGACATCCCTTCGCCTCAAATTATGGCTGGCAGTAAAATTTCTAATTTACGACAGGTGATAGCTAAAGAATTAAAAAAACAAGGTAAAAAATGCCTTTGTATCCGCTGTCGCGAGATCAAGAATGACTTTTCACCAAAACAGAACTTAAAACTCTTTCGCCAGGACTATGTGGCTTCTGGCGGCAAAGAAATCTTTTTGAGTTATGAAGATAAAAAAAGGCGAAAACTTTACGCCCTTTTGCGCCTCCGCCTCAAATTGTGGGAGACTGGATCTCCCGCAATCTTTCCGGTATTGAAAAACTCAGCCATTATCCGCGAGGTCCATACTTACGGCCAAACAATCGGCTTTAGCGAAAAATCCACAACCTCGCCCCAGCACCGAAGCTTGGGTAAAAACCTTATCAAAACAGCAGAAAAAATCGCCCAGGATTCGGACTTCCAAAAAATAGCAGTTATCTCGGGTATTGGCGCAAGAAATTACTACCGCCGCCTCGGCTACCGCCTCCAAAACACCTATTTAGTCAAAAACCTCATCTAAAATTAATGAACTCCGAGTTCGTTAATCCTCAAAACTAATGCCTCAAGTGAACGAGAGCTGTTTTAAATACGACGAAAGGAAGAGAAACCAATATTGCTAAAACCTGAAAAACAACTTCCAAGAACAGAAGCGAGTTTAAATATTGGCAAAAAGAAATAATCATCTGCAAACCGTATCCTAAAGAAACAAGAACCCAGAGTATAAAAAGTATCACTACAATGCCCAGGGCCACGTTATTTAAGTCCTGGCGCGAAGGCAATAAGCAGATAATAATAGCTGTCGCTAGATAAACAAAAACCCAGAATTGCCAGATTAAATAATTTTTGATTACCAATACAGAAACTGCTTTTGCAAAAACGGCGAGACCGCTTGCAGAAAAGCTAGCCGCAGAAAGTTGGGGCAGCTGAAAACCAAAAATAAATGAAAGTAGGACCAGAGCCGCTAAACCTCCAAAAAACGGGGCCAAAGAAACAAAAACCTCTTTTAAAGAAAGCTTCTTGGCTCTTTGATATTCAACATAACCGCCAAAAGAAGCAAAAAAGTCAATCTTCGAGATTTTGGTGCCAGTTAAAACACAAGCAACGGCATGGGACAACTCGTGGACAATAATGCCCGGCATAATAAACCAGCGGTACTGCCTGGAATTCAAGACTTGCCGCCAGAATCTCTCCAAAAGCGGGTTCAAACCGAAAACCAACAATATTAAACCGAGGGTAATAAAAAAACTGTCAGTAAACATTGCCAAAGCAGCGTGTCTTTTTTTTAACTTTCATCTTTAGAGACCTTAAAGCCGCTTTGTAGATGAAACGATCTGGAGTCCTGAAAGCGGTTTTCCCTTTTTGCGCCCGATTGGAAGAATACTGTTTCATTCTTTTAGGGTGTCAAATTCGCGAAACCCTGATTAGTCCGGAACAGGGAACGATTTCAACCCCTTGTTTTTGCAATTCGTCCAAAAACAAGTTCATTCCCAGGGAATCCGAAGAAATATGGCCGGCGACCACGACGTTTATATTGGCGGCCTCGGCTTCTTTTTTGCCTTCTTCGGAAATATGCATACCCACAACTGTACCAATGCCGGCAATCGCCATTTTCTCAAAAAGTTTTGGCGAGCCCTCAACACCGCCAGTGATTTCGGTCAAAGCGATTTTGCCACACCGGTTTTCCGGGCTACCGACAAAAATCTTAGGACCAGTCCCTAATTTCATAGCTATTTGATATTCAGGAATCGCCTTTAAAAACTTTACCAAGTCTTCCAGCCGTTCTAATTTCTGTGACGCAGCCTCAATCTTGTCTTTAAGGAACTTGGCAGCTAAGTTGTCGCAAGCCGTATGTAAACACATCAGGTTAAAACCCATGAGCTTGGCCGCGTCTACCACTTGTTGGTGGTTGATAGAACCTACTTTCCTAGCTATTTCTGAAATCTTTTCGCGCATCAAGCCTTCAGCAATATTGATAGGCACGCCATAAAGGTTTAAAACATCGCACTGCAACTCCATCACTTCATGGATATCTGCCAAGGCCCTACCTAAGGGGTGATGGCCGATGATTAAATCAATGTTGTCCAATTCTTTTGCCAGTAAAATCTCGGCTGGCTCAATATCAATGCCAACTAAAACTTTTTTGATTTCTTTATCTTCGGCTAAATAAACGATCCGGGTGTCGGAATAAGGATTAGTGAGCGATTCTTGGTCAAACTCGGTTTTTTCTTCTGGAGTCATTTTCTCAAACTTTTCTTTGCGCCGCGCCAGCGCCTTTTCCAAAAAGATTTGGGAGCGGAAATCCGCCTCTTTTCCCATTTTTATTGCTAATTCATAGATTTCTTTTATGGTCATTTTATTTTAGTTAAATTTACAATCTTCAATTTTAAATTTCAAATCTTGTTATTCTCCCTTAATTACCGCCAACGGCACCAGCCGGGCTACCTTCTTAGACAAACCTGCTTGATGAACTACTTCTGCCACTTCGTCTATATTTTTATACGCCAGGGGCGCTTCTTCGGCAATGCCCCTGAAACTTTGGCATTTGATAAGAATACCCTTTTCATTCAATTGCCTGACTACTTCTTGGCCAGTAATTGTCCTCAGGGCTTGGTGGCGCGACATGGCCCTGCCAGCGCCGTGACAAGTGGAAAAAAACGATTGCTCTCCAGTCAAGGTTCCTGCCAACACATAAGAGGCAGTACCCATAGAGCCAGGAATAAGTACTGGTTGGCCTACGCTACGATATTGCTCGGGCACTTCCGGATGGCCTGGCGGAAAAGCCCTGGTCGCGCCCTTGCGATGAACAACTATTTGAGTTTGCCGACCGTTAATTAAATGATTTTCTATCTTAATAATATTGTGGGCAACGTCGTACAGTTGAGTTAATTCCCCGCTGTTTCCTTTAATGACTTTTATCCAAGCCTGCCTGACAGAATGAGTTATCATCTGGCGGTTAGCCCAAGCGAAATTAGCAGCTGCAGCCATAGCGGCAAAGTATCGCTGCCCCTCCGGGGAACTGAAAGGCACACAGGCAAACTCTTGATCAGGAACTTGGATTCTGTATTTTCTCTCCATTAAGGGAATAAATTCTTTTAAATAGTCTGTACAGACCTGGTGGCCAAGGCCCCTTGAACCGCAATGAATCATAATAATCACCTGATCTAGAAATAGGCCGAAAGCCTGCGCCGTATTTTCGTCAAAAATCTCAGCGACTTTCTGGACTTCCAAAAAATGATTGCCAGACCCCAGGGTACCAACTTGGTCCCGGCCGCGGCTTTTTGCTAGCTGCGAAACAGTATTGACCTTTGCCCAACCAAGCCGGCCGCCTGCCTCGCAATTCTTCAAATCATCTGCCGAGCCAAAACCTTTTTTGACTAAGTAATTTGCTCCGCCTTCTAAAATATGTTCGATTTCGGTATTGGAAAGGCGAACTTTCCCGCCCTGGCCGAGCCCGGAAGGAACTTCATTTTGGATTTCTTGGGCTAAGTTTTCTAAATATGGCTTAATATCTTTGACCAGCCATTGGGATTTCAAAAGCCTCATGCCGCAGTTAATGTCAAAACCGCAGGCGCCAGGCGAGATTACCCCGTCCTCCAAGCTTACTGCTCCCACAAACCCAATAGGCACGCTATAACCCTCGTGCATATCGGGCATGGCCAAAGCATAGTTGATAATCCCTGGCAATGTCGCGCCGTTAATTAATTGATTCAGCGATTCGTCGCGAAAAACCCCATCTATCATTTTCTCGGAGGTATAAAATCGCGCCGGCGCTTTCATATCTGACCTAAAACCCTGGGGTATTTCCCAAAGAAAATCAGTGATTTTATTAAGATCTTTTCTGGAAATCATATTTCCAAGCGCTTTAACTTTTCAAATTCTTCCCTGACAACCTGTCGGTCATCCCAGGGGACTTGCTTGCCATTAGCCAAACACATTGTCGGCTCACAACCCTTGCCGGTAATTATGACTGTATCGCCGGGTTGCGCTAAACTCAACGCTTTATTTATCGCCTCGCGTCGGTCGATCACTTCGTGTAAATTAGAAATTAGAAATTGGTCATTAGAAATTCCAGATTTTATGTCCGATAAAATCTGGCTTGGGTTTTCGTCGTACGGGTCTTCGTTGGTCAAAATGATTTGGTCGCAATATTTGGCAGCGATTTGGCCCAAAACCGGCCTTTTCCACCTGTCCCTGCCCCCTCCACATGAACCGAATACAGAGATCATTTTGGATTTTGGATTTTGGATTTTGGATTTTTCAGAAAGTGTTTCATACACTTTCTGAAGAGCATTGGGTGTGATGGCATAATCAATAAAGACTTTGAATGGCTCGAAAATAATTTGCTCCATTCTTCCGGGGACACCTGAAAACTTTTCCAACGCTTTCTGGCAAATCTCCAAACTAATGCCTTGCGACTGGGCCACGGCAATAGCAGCCAAGGCATTGTAGACATTAAACTCGCCTATCATGGAAAGCTTAAACTCTAAACCATTAACTGCAAATTTTGACCCATCGGCTAAAATCTCAATGTTTTCCGCTTTGATAATCGGGAATTGGTCATTAGAAATTTTAGTGCTGAATCCCAGTCTCTCCTTTGCCTTAAATTGGCTGAAATATCCTGCGTTTTCATCATCTAGATTGATAATGTGAATGTTTTTAGCCGCGGCGAACAGTTGACCTTTTGCCTGGCGATATTTTTCAAAACTGCCGTGGCTCTCTATATGCTCCGAACTCAAGTTGGTAAAAACTACGGCCTCAAAACCAATAAACCTATGCCGATGCTGTACAATCCCTTCAGAAGTTATTTCCAAAACCGCGTATTGGCAGTTTGACCTAACCGCCCTGCTCAAAAATCGCTGAACAAAAAAACGACCGGGCAGAGTCATACGCTTGGTATTAATTTCTTCCGAGCCTACAATGCGAAACTTGATAGAAGAAAGAGAAGCAACTCTAAAACCGGCTTCTTCCAAAATCGCAGTTGTTAGCGCTACTACGGTTGATTTTCCGCTCGTGCCCGTAATACCGATAGCCTTTAACCTACGCCCTGGAAAACCATAAATTATTGCCCCGAGAAAGACTAAGCAATAATGATACCAATTGAGCAAGAATTCGGGAAAAATCTTCTTAGCAACGTTCTTAAATTGATAAAATATTTCTGACACAGAAATGACAATGTAATTTAGATTTCTTTTTCTAGCTCAATTTCGTCCCTTAGAGGAATCCCCTCTCTCCCGATTAAAGGAATGCTCGGTTTCACTTTTCGGGCAAATCGCACGGCGTCTGGATAAATTCTCGCAATTGTAAATCCCCTTTTCTGATAAAATTTCAGCGCCCCGAGATTATCGTTGGTGGTTACTAGCCAAACCCTTTTGAGCCGCTTTTTCCGAGCCAGGTCAACGGCTTTGCCCAAAAGAGCAGCACCGATTCCTTTCCTTCTTAAAAAACTATCCAGACTGACGATCTCCATCTGCTTCCCGGTAATCTTATAAGTAATGGCTCCTTTATTTTTGCCGTAGACCTCGGCGATAAAACCATCCAACGACTCTGGTTTATGAATTTTCCCGCGGCTAACCATAAAGTCCCCGCCCCAACGCCTTTTAAAAACGCTTTTGAGCCACCCCGCATCGTCGGTGCTTATTGTTCTTGTTTTTATCTCCATATTAGTCAATCCTACCAAAAAAACCCTGATTAATCACGGATCAAAGAATCTGTTATGATAATAGTATGCAGAAAGAACGAAAATTCAAATTGAAATCACCCTTTGCCCCAGCTGGCGACCAACCGCAAGCTATTGAAAAACTGGTTAAAAATCTTAAGGCCGGGGCTAAACACCAGGTGTTTTTAGGGGTGACGGGTTCGGGAAAAACCTTTGTCATGGCCAATGTTATTTCCAGGTTTCAAAAAGCAGCTTTAATTATTGAGCCGAATAAATCCCTGGCCGCCCAAACCTACCAGGAATTCAAAGAGTTTTTCCCCAGTGCTCCTATCCATTATTTTGTTTCCTATTACGATTATTACCAGCCCGAGGCCTACATTCCCCAGACCGACACTTACATTGAAAAAGACGCCAAAATCAACGAAGAAATCGACCGCTTGCGGCATTTCGCCGTCCAAGACCTACTTTCTTCAAAAAAAGCTATTATTGTCGCCTCGGTTTCTTGCATTTATAATCTGGGATCTCCTATCAACTATCAGAAAATTGCCTTAGAAATAAAACCTGGGCAAAAAATCAGCCGCCGCGATTTTATCGGGCAATTGGTATCCCTGCAATACCTACGCAATGATATTGACTTTAAACCCAGCACTTTCCGTGTCCGCGGCGAAATCATAGAGATTTTCCTCGTTAGCGGAGAAAAAATACTCAAAATAGAATTCTCTGGTGATGGTATACGGCGACTCTCTGTTTCCCCGCCGTCGTTCAATACTAAATACCAAATACTAGATACTCAATACTCGCTTTACCCGGCTAAGTTCTGGGTGGCGCCGGAAGACAAGCTAAAAATTTCAATCCAAAACATCAAGTCGGAACTCGTTGACCGCCTTGCTTTCCTGAAAAAACAGCAAAAGCTGCTAGAAGCGGAACGTTTGGAGCAGCGGACTAATTTTGATCTACAAATGATAGCTGAAACCGGCTATTGTTCGGGCGTGGAAAATTATTCTCGGCATTTAGAGTTCCGTGAACCCAAGACGGCCCCTTTCACGCTTCTAGACTATTTTGCCCTAGCAGACTCTAATTTTTTGGTCTTTATTGACGAGTCCCACTTGACTTGCCCGCAAATTGGAGCCATGTCTGTACAAGATAAAATAAGAAAACAGGTCTTGATTGATTACGGCTTTCGCTTGCCTTCGGCAATTGATAATCGACCCTTAAATTATCCGGAATTTGAGCAAAAGAGTCCGCAGATAACCTATATTTCTGCTACGCCTAACAGCTTTGAAAAACGTAAGGCGACTACCCACTTTGTTGAACAATTAGTCAGGCCGACCGGACTCCTGGAGCCCAAGATTGAAATCAGACCGACAAAGCATCAAATCCAAGACTTGCTTAAAGAAATAAAAAAAGGCGCGAAAAACCTTCAAAGAACTCTCGTTATCACTTTAACTAAGAGGTTGGCTGAAGACTTGGCCGATTTTTTGAAAGACAATGGCGTGCGCGCTTTTTGGCTGCATTCAGAAACCAAAACATTGGAAAGACCGCAAATACTCAAAAAATTAAGAGAGGGGACGTTTGACGCGCTAGTAGGCGTCAACCTCTTGAGAGAAGGCCTGGATTTGCCCGAGGTTTCCTTGGTGGCAATTCTGGACGCCGATAAAGAAGGGTTTTTAAGGTCAGAAACAACCTTAATTCAAACTATGGGCCGGGCAGCTAGACACTTAGAGGGACGGGTAATCCTTTATGCGGATAAAATCACCAAGTCCATGAATCTGGCAATGAATGAAATCAAAAGAAGGAGAAAAATTCAGTTAGCCCATAACCGAAAGTATAAAATTATTCCCAAACAAGTGGTTAAAAAAATAAGGGATTGGAGTTTCGGGCAAAAAGAAAAAGAGGTTGAGCTGGAGTTCATGGCTGCCCACGACATCAATTTACTACAAGACGAAATGAAGCAAGCGGCCGCTAATCTTGACTTTGAAAGGGCGACCAGAATAAGAGACCTCATAACGGAATACAAAAACGCAACTTAAGTTTTAAGACTATTTGCTAAAAATCTAGTTATCTGGTATCCTACACATGATCTTAAGATAAAGCCCGTTCGTAAATTTTGCATTTTGAGATTTACATTGCTTGCTTTAGGCAAGTTTTCTGACGAAAATATGCATTTGAGCGAACGCTGTGAGCAAACATGCCTATCACCCAATCAGCCAAAAAAGCCTTAAGGCAAAGTTTTAAAAGAAGAAAAAACAACCTCTATTATAAAGACAAAATGAAAAAACTCGAGAAAGAAATCGTGTCGCTTTTGGGGCAAAAAAAATTCAGCGAGGCCAAAAAACTATTGCCACAATTCTACAAAATCGTTGATAAGGCAGCTAAAAAAGTAATTGCCAAAAACAAGGCTGATAGAAAGAAGTCTCGGATTACTGCCCGGATCGCGGCTTTAGAAAAACAAAAGGGCTAAAGCTGGATAATTAATAGCTCCAATCCCTGCCGGGCGGATATTTTCCCGGTTTTTATTTTTGTTTCCATGGATAATATTCCTGAATAGATTTTCTTTAACTGCGCAAAGCTAAGCTTCTGGCAAAGGTAGCACGACTTCTGAACCACAAAATGATGTAGGCCGGTTTCTTTTAAGATAACGGGGTAAGTTTTCTTTGCTTCCAGCAACCCTTTCACCATCACAAGATTGCGGAACTGGTAGACCAGCATTTTGAGTAGATAGAGCGGCTGCTCTCCGAGTTTTAGGTGCTGATTTATGAGTCCGAGGGCTTGTTTTTTGTTTCCAGAAGCGACAGCGTCAATGGTCTTGAAAATATTCGT
>Ga0315274_10005076_pt1 | contig 19305 bp, 12 predicted proteins | sample YL17G02_20_MG_FD_203700 | JGI IMG/M metagenome (GOLD analysis project Ga0315274, IMG submission 203700) | Sediment microbial communities from Yellowstone Lake, YNP, Wyoming, USA - YL17G02_20 | ecosystem: Environmental > Aquatic > Freshwater > Lake > Sediment | place: USA: Wyoming | collected... | reverse complement strand
CAGCTCGTTAGCCTTCTTCAAAAAGGCTTTCAGATAGGGCTTCTTCAGGTGTTCGTCCAGGTCGTGCTTGCTCGCCCAGCTTTCATGCACCATAAAGAGAGCCTTATTATCAGCGCCCTGGTGCAGGTTGTACGTAACGCAACCCGGTTCTGAACGGGTCGGCGCTATGGGCGCCGTGAGCTCTTGCCTGACCATCTCCTCTTTCCCATCATTTGCCCTGACCCGGGCAATCACCGTAACGCCCTTGTTTGCCATCGTGCTTCTCCTTTTTTCGGGTTTCTCGCCCCCGGTTCTTTTATACCGGAGAAGGCAATCTGTCAACCGAAAGGGCAGCCAGTCTCTAAAAACAGGGTTCCTCGTTGCTCGGCAATCCGCCTGAGGCGGAACAATTCTAACTCTTGCTTCACTGCAAATTCGAAACTCTCCGCCTGCGGTCCGCCTTCGGCGGATTACCGAAAAAATCTTCATTCGCACTCAGAACCCTGGTTTATTGACTTTTTCAGAGATCTCGCAGCGTTTGCCTTGACACTCGCAGCGTTTGCCCCTTGCCTTTTATCTGCGAAGGTATTATAGAGGATTTTGAACGGGAAATCCCCCAGGAGAGAGAGCAAGCATCATTAACGAGAGGAGGATTTATGATTACAAAAATCCTTGTTGCCACAGATGGATCAGAGACAGCAAAAAAAGCAATTAAATACTCAGTTGGGCTGGCAAAACAAATGGGTTCTACCATAACACTGCTTGCTGTAGTTGATGATCGTTTCTTTATGGCCCAGTCAATTCCTGATGAAGCAACCTCAAACCGCCTCATAGAGCCGGTTGGTGATTATCTGCGGCAGGCTGCTGAAGTTTATCTTGAAAAGGCTTCAAAGCAATGTGAGAAAGGCGGCATTCAGTCAAAAAAGGTTATCAGGCATGGCCATCCAGCAGAGGAAATCGTGAAAGAGGCGGAGAAGTCAAAAGCAGACCTCATCATCATGGGGTCTCATGGCAGAACTGCTCTGCAGGCAGCATTGCTTGGCAGCGTTACCTTTGGGGTAATCCACAAGGACACAAAAATACCCGTGCTCGTTGTGAGGAAGTAAGGGCAATGCCATTGTCTTTGTGGAGGAAAGTATTATAGGGATGCAGGGGGCGCTGTAGGGGGGTTGAGATAATCTATATAAAGGTAAGTTTGACATTTGGGGTCGCAAGTTGCGACTTCAAGTTAAACGCATTGTGTTGTGAGGGGTAGTACAAATGATAAAGCTTGACAGCGGTTTTATTCTCTTTATAATATTTATTAGCAATTGCTCCCCGTCCGACACGCCGCATGGCCTCGGGCGGGGTTATTTTTTTGAGGGCTGATTAATGTCCTTTGAGCCTACCACTAAGCGCACCATAGCTTTTCTTGACGGCCAGAACCTTTATCATTCAATACGAGAATCATTTGGCTATACTTATCCGAACTATGATGTTCTTGCACTTTCTCGTACAATCTGTCAGAAGAAAAACTGGGAACTGATTCAAGCGCGTTTTTATACAGGCGTGCCAGATAAAAGTGATGACCCATTTTGGAGTGAGTTCTGGTCCCATAAATTAGCAATGCTCGGGCGTCAAGGGGTGCATACATTTTCTCGTTCCCTGCGCTATCGCAACCGCATTGTAAAGCTCCCTGATGGCACAGAACATACATTCCTTGCTGGCGAAGAGAAGGGGATTGATGTGCGTATTGCTCTCGACATAATCCGGATGGCTCACCACGAGGAATACGATGTCGCCCTGATCTTCAGTCAGGATCAGGACCTGTCTGAGGTTGCTAAAGAAATCCGCACTATAGCCCAGGAACAGGGCAGATGGATAAAAATTGCCTGTGCCTTTCCCCTCAGCCCCACAACGCGTAATAAACGCGGGATTGATAAAACAGATTGGATCCTGATTGACCGGGCAACCTACGATGCATGCTTAGATCGCAGAGACTATAGAATAAAAACGGGAAAATAATCTATAAGATGCCCAAAGGTAGGAACAAAGATACGAGAAAAAATAACGGTGCGAACCTTGGCTTTGAGGAGAAGCTCTGGCAGGCAGCATTACTTGGCAGCGTTACCTTTGGGGTAATCCATAAGGACACTAAAATACCCGTGCTCGTGGTGAGAAAGTAAGGAGCAAGCCCTTGCACCCATGATGAAAGCATATAGAAGGATGCATAAGATAAACTCTTACAATAGAACGATATCTCTTCGATGGAAAAAGACATTATAAATCCCGGTCAAATCCTCACCGGCCCGCTCTTCAACGAGCCCATGCGGGTTGAAACTGTACGGCCAAATGGACCGGATGGCTGGACAGTCGGGTTGGTAGGAATACGGTCTGAGCAATTCCGCAGGGTCAACCTCACCCCTGCTGACCTGTCAACGCTCACTATTCTCGATTCTACCTATACGTACCAGGGTGACGGAAAACTCCTCTGGCTCGGCCTTCAGGCTTACTCGCTCGGCATCGCCTATGAATTCGACCCCTATTTTGGACTCTCCATCTCCCGCATTGATCCCCTGCCTCATCAGCTCGAAGCTGTCTATGACTATCTGCTCAAGCTCGCCCGTGTCCGCTTTCTGTTAGCCGACGATGCAGGGGCTGGTAAAACGATTATGGCGGGACTCCTCGTCAGAGAACTCAAACTCAGGGGACTTGCTGAACGTATACTGATTGTCTGCCCGGCGAACCTGACCTTTCAGTGGCAGCGCGAACTAAATGAAAAATTTGATGAAAAATTCCTGGTCTTACGGGGAGGAGACATCCGGGATCAGTTCGGTGTAAACCAATGGCTCGAACAAAAGCAGGTTATTACCTCGCTCGATCTCGCAAAACGTCTGGAGATCCTTCCCGGATTGCGCCAGGTTCACTGGGATCTCATCATAGTGGACGAAGCACACCGGATGTCCGCTTCTGATCCGGAACACAAGACGCTCCGGTATCGTTTGGGTGAACTGCTTCGTGATACAAGCGATCACCTCCTCCTGCTCACTGCCACGCCTCACAGAGGGGATCCTGTCAATTTCAGTTTCTTCCTTCAATTGCTTGATCAAGATGTCTATGCCGACGTACGTTCTATCCGCGAGGCGATGGATCGCCGACGGGCCCCGTTCTACCTGCGACGTGTCAAGGAAGCGATGGTTTACTTCCCTGAGCGGAGAGAGGACGGAAGCTGGGTGGCAGAGAAGATATTCACAAAGCGGATTCCCCACACCGTCGACTTCCAGATAGACGGTCCCGAGTTTGACCTCTACCGGGACATAAGCCGCTTTGTCAAACATCAGAGTGCAAAGGCCGCTGCCCAGGGTGATGATCCCCGGGCACGGGCAGTAGGTTTCCTCATGTCCCTTTACCAGCGCCGTCTTGCTTCCAGTACCTATGCCATGCGGCACTCACTGGAAAACCGGGTTAAGCGGCTTGAAGAGGGACTCAAGCGTGCCCAGGAACTGATCCATTTGATGCCGCCAGAACTCCCTGATGCTGAAGAGATCGAAGAAATGGAAGATTACGAACGGGATAAATTGGAGGCTATCCTTGAAGCTATCACCCTCGCAGGAAATGCAGAACAGATTCGGGATGAGATTGAAAAATTAAAAAAACTGGCGGTACAGGCAAAGTCAGTTGAAGACTGCGGGGCAGAGGCAAAATTAACCCGCCTGAAAAACCTCCTTCAGCATGAAGGTTTCTTCGACCATCCTGAAAAGAGACTTCTCCTTTTTACCGAGTTCAGGGATACCCTCGATTATCTTTTAAATTGTTTAAGGTCCTGGGGTTTTCGGGTTGGATGTATCCACGGCGGTATGAAACCAGGATTCCGGGATCAACCAGGCACCAGACTTTATGTAGAGCAGCAGTTCTGGGAAGGGGAAATACAGATCCTTGCCGCCACAGAGGCGGCAGGTGAAGGCATCAACCTCCACTGCTGTAATATTCTCTTTAATTATGACATCCCCTGGAATCCGAACCGTCTTGAGCAGCGCATGGGCCGGATCCATCGATACGGCCAGAAAAAGGACTGTCTGATTTTCAATTTTGTAGCTACGAATACGATTGAAGGAAAGATACTCCAGCGCCTCCTCGAAAAGCTCCAGGAAATCCGGGATGCTCTCGATGACGATGCCGTCTTCAACGTGATCGGCGAGATACTCCCCTCAGCCCATATCGAAAGGGTGCTGAGAGACTACTATGCTGGGCGTCTGGGAGTGGAGGATTTAGAGGACCGGATCCTTAGTAATGTTGATGAAAACCAGTTTAAGGCTATCTGCCAGAATGCCCTCGAAGGCCTTGCCTCAAAGAAGCTCAATCTTGAAATGCTCATTGAGCGCCGTGCCCGGGCACAGGAGCATCGGGTAGTTCCCGAGACCATTGCCCGTTTCATGCGGGATGCCGGAGACCATGCATCATTTTCCCTGAAGCCTGTCCCATCTCTCCCCCATACCTTCGACCCGCCCAAGACGCCCTCTGCCCTGAAACGGTATGAAAGCCAGCCAGACTGGAAATTACCACCCCTGGTTGCAAAATATCCGCGATTCTCAACTGACCGCGAAACAGCCGAAAATAACAGCCTGGAATGGGTTACTCCGGGGCATCCGATCTTTGAGGCACTCCGGCGCCACGCTCTGAATCTGTCACAAGAAACATTTGGGAAAGGGGCCTGTTTCTACTCTCTCCAGCATGATACCCCAGCCCGCCTGGACTTCTACCGTGCCCGTGTGGTTGATGGCCTTGGCGACGTAATCCATGAGCGCCTGTTCGCAATAGAACTCACGGCAGATGGAGAAGCCCATTTACAGGAACCCGGTATTCTTGGAAATTTCACCCCGGCCAAGACACCGGACAATCTTCCCACAGTTGCCCTGCTCCCTGAGACAACTTCCTGGCTGAATGAACATGCCCTCATGCCTTTCCTGGAAGAAGTCCGCTCTGAGCGCCTCTCTGAAATAGACCGCGTTGCTGTCCATGTGGAGTTGTCACTCACTGAACTGCTGCAGAAGGCAGACGATGAAATCGGCAAAGCAGCCTCCGAGATAGAACATAAAATATCCGGGGCTGAAGGACGTCTCGCTATAGCGGAAACGCGACACTCAGAACTTCTGGCCCGGCGGGAAAAGAGGCGACTGGAACTGGATCGACAGCACGCCCTTTCTCTTCAGGCCGTTGAACGGATCACGAGCGTACTCATCCTCCCCCACCCTGAACGGGATACTCCGGATATTCGACGTCTGCGGCAGGATTCAGAGACTGAGGCAATTGCCATGCAGGTGGCCATAGAGCAAGAGCAAGGGAGGGGATGCCAGGTATACGATGTCCACGAAAAGAACCTTGGGTACGACATAACCAGCCTGGACCTGAATTCAGGCGAACTCCGGCTCATCGAGGTGAAGGGTATCGGCGCGGCATCGGGCACCATCCTCCTAACACCGAACGAACGGAGAGTGGCCGAAGACCGCAGGGACTGCTACTGGCTCTATGTGGTTACGAACTGTAAATCGAAACCACAGCTTCAAGCCCCGATCAAAGACCCGGCACGGCTCGAATGGCATGAGGTAAGGAAGGTGGATCACTACTATCTCTCAGTGGATACAATCAAACAGCCAATGCAGGTGAGGGAAGAACCGCCGCCGTATGGGAAGGGAGAAAAATGAGACTCTTCTTAAATGGGGGCTGATGAACACCCATTCCATATGTAAGAATATCTAACTATAACTTGACATAATATCTTACCAGTCATACAATGTTCAAAGGATGGCTGAAGCTATTTAAGTTAGACAAGAAAGGAGGGGACTTACTATGGCTTCCGCAGACATGATTGATGAAAAGCTTGGCAAGAGAATAAAGGCTCTGAGAGAGCGATTTCATATTAGTCAGCAAAGACTTGCTGAATTGCTGGAAGTTGCACGACCGACCATTACACAAATAGAAAGTGGAGGACGCAGACTCGCTGCCGGAGAATTGTTAAAGCTTTCCAAGATATTTAACACTTCTATTGATAAGCTCACCGATTTTCAAAAGGAACCGGAGGTGATTTTAGAGGAGAGCAAAGAAAAGAAGAAAATTGAACCATCGATCCGAATCAATGTTCCGCAAAAGAGCATGGAGAAGTTCAAAGAGGTACTGCTTTATATTCTTAACAAAGTTGGTTCAAAAGCGAATATTGGCGAGACAGTCATCTACAAACTCCTTTACTTTATTGATTTTGATTTCTACGAAAGATATGAGGAGCAGTTGATCGGGGCAACCTATATGAAGAATCAGTATGGCCCGACTCCGCTGGAATTTAAAAAGATCATAGAGAAGGCCATAGAACAGGGCGAAATCATGATAGTCAAAGACCGGTACTTCCAGTATCCACAAACCAAGTATCTGCCTTTGAGGAGATCGGATCTGACCAGATTGAAAGCACATGAAATGGGGGTCATTGATGAGGTGTTATGCAGGCTCTCTGACATGAATGCTGTCCAGATAAGCGATTACTCTCATAACGATGTCCCCTGGCTGACCACTGAAAACGGTCAGGTGATTGAATACGAGAAGGTTTTCTACCGAACCCCACCATATTCAATGAGAGAATACGGTGAAAATGTTTAAGGAGGTCCATTCTCATCCGGAATTTGAAAAAGACCTCCAGAGACTTTCAAAAAGATTTAAGACCCTCAAGGAAGATTTTAAGATTTTTCAGGAAACCGAATTGATGCTCTTTCATAAACTTCAGAAGGACAACAAGGGTATTTTCCCCTTAACCGGTCTTGGAATACATTTTCCTCTGATCTACAAGGCGAAAAAATTCGCCTGCCGGAGTTTGAAGGGCAGAGGGGTACAATCCGGTATCAGAATTATTTATGCCTATTTTGCTGACACAGATCGAATTGAGTTCATTGAAATGTATTTCAAGGGAGATAAGGAGAATGAAGATAGGGGGAGGATATTAAGACATTATAAGAAGTAAAATCTCTCACAGGGGTAGTGGTGCTAGAGAAAAGGCTCGATTCCTTTTAAAGGACTAAAAGGAAGATTCTTTTTCTTGGGCGATTGACACATAAGGGTTGAGATGATAACGGAAGAAATACGGAAGCTGATCAATAGCGGGGAATCTGAAAACGTTGAATTCAAGGCCTCTTTCACTAAAGAGGTCTTTGAGACTGCTGGAGCCTTTGCCAATACAAAGGGCGGTGTAGTAGTCATTGGCGTTTCCGATAGCGGCGAGATTAAAGGAATCCGCACGGGGAAAGAAACATTAAAAGACTGGGTTAATCAGATTTCTCAACTTACAGAACCCCGCATTGTTCCTGAAATTGACATCAGTGATATAAATGGAAAGAGCGTTACTGTTATCTGGATTAAGGAATTTCCCCTCAAGCCTGTTTCTGTGAGGGGCAGATATTACAGAAGAGTCGGAAACAGCAACCGCGTGATGACACCGCAAGAGATTGCACAGATGCACCTCAATACCACTGGCACGAGTTTAGATGCCTTCCCGGCAGCAAACACAGTCATTGATGACATTGATATGGGAAAAGTCAACATATACATTCAACAAGCTAATGCAGCGGGGAGAAGGAAGATTACTGATATCGATAAGCCATTAAAAGCTCTGGAGAAACTGGAGTTGGTAAAAGGTGGCCGGCCTACACTGGCAGCAATACTCTTGTTTGGCAAAACACCTCAGGAGAAGGTGCTTCAGGCAACCGTACACTGCGGCAGATTCAAACAGGAGACGGTAATCATAGATGATAAACTGATCGGCGGCACCGCCATCGAACAGATTGAAGAGATCATGGATTTCATTCGCAAGAACATCAACGTGAGGTTTGTCATGACTGGGAAACCAGCCAGAGACCAAATCTGGGATTATCCCCTTGAAGCACTCCGGGAAGCGGTGGTGAATGCTGTGTGCCACAGGGATTATGCAGATAATGCTGATATTCAATTGAAAATTTATGACGATAGATTGACAATCTGGAATCCAGGCGGGTTACCGCCGGGGATGACCATTGATGAACTCTACAATCCCAATCACTCATCGAAACCCCGCAACAAACTTCTTGCACAGATATTCTATGATGTCGAGTTGATTGAGAGGTATGGGAGCGGCATTCAGAGGATTATCGATTCCTGCAAGAAAGCCGGTCTCCCTGTTCCTCTGTTTGAAGAGAAATTTGGGGGTTTTTTGGTTGTATTCAATAAGGACATTTATACTGAGGAACATCTCAAAGGATTGGGGATCAACGAACGGCAGATTAAGGCTGTGATGTATGTGAAGGAGAAAGGAAGGATTACGAATAAGGAGTATCAAGAACTGACCGGAGTTAAAGAACGATTTGCGACTATAGAACTTAATGATTTGGTAAGGAAGAAAATTTTAGAAAAACACGGCATCACAGGGCGGGGCACATATTATGCCGCAGTAAAGGCGTAAAAGCCGCATGAAAGCCGCACTAAAGGCGCATTAAATTCGTCGAGACTCAAATGGAATGAGGTTACAAAGGTTGACCACTACTACCTCTCAGTAAATGCTGTGACTCAGCCAATGCAGGTGAGGGAAGAGCCGCCACTGTGCGGAAAAGGGAAGGCTCATGAATAGGATGCCGGTTCATTCCAGTAACATTAGGGCCCTTGGCTACGAACCCGAAACCAGGACGATGGAAGCCGAGTTCCACAGTGGCGGTGTCTATCGGTACTCCGGTGTGCCGGAGACCATCTACCAAGGATTGATGCAAGCAGCATCAAAGGGTTCCTACTTCCATGACCACATCAAGGATCGGTATCCATGTAGGCAGGTGAGGTAGGCGACCATGATCATCAAATCTATTAACGTCAAGAACTTTCGCTCAGTCCTTGATGAAACGCTTCATTGTGATCAACTAACTGTGCTTGTCGGTCCAAATGGCTCAGGCAAATCGTCTTTTTTAAAGGCACTGGATCTCTTTTACACGACAAATCCAAAGTTCAGCGTGGAAGACTTCTACGCTGAAGACCCAAGCAAGGATATCGAAATAACGATTACTTTTATGGAGCTTGACGAAGAAGAGAGAGAGCACTTTGCAAGTTACTTGGAGAGTGACCGACTTACTGTGACCCGAGTATTGTCTTTAGCTGGAGGGAAATCATCTGCAAAATACCATGGTTCGAGTCTCCAAAATGCCGAATTTGCAGCAATTCGGGTTGCAAGTGATGCGGCAACCAGAAAGAAAGTGTATGAAAAGCTTCAAGAAGACCCAAAATACGCTGATCTTCCGAAGTGGAAAAAGCAAGAAGACGCTCTCGCTTCTTTAAAAACTTGGGAAATGAATCATCCAGAACTTTGCACCCGACAGCCGGATGACGGTCAATTCTTCGGATTCACTGAAGTGGCGTATGGGTATCTCGGAAGATATACACGGTTTATTCTTATTCCCGCTGTACGGGATGCATCAGATGATGTAGCTGAAGGTAAGGGGTCGCCAATCACTCAGATTATGGACCTTGTGGTCCGAAATATCCTTGCCCAGCGTGAAGATTTAGTTAAGCTAATAGAAGAAGCGCAAAAGCGCTACAATGAGATTATGGAACCAAAAAACCTCACGGAACTTAATACTCTTGAAAATCAATTGACAATAACGCTTAAAACGTATGTTCCGGAAGCTAGCGTATCGCTTTCTTGGATTAAAGGTGGCGACATTGATTTCCCCATGCCAAAAGCTGAAGTTAAATTGGTAGAGGATGGTTATTTAGCAACGGTCATACGAACAGGTCATGGACTCCAACGAGCGTTTATTCTTACCATGCTACAACATTTGGCTATAGCCCAGGCTCCAAGGGGTTCAGCATCTCAAGGCCCGGTGAGCGCCGATGAAACTTCATCCAGTGCTAATGGGAAGTCGATTAAATTTCCCAACCTGATCTTGGCTATAGAGGAACCAGAACTTTACCAGCACCCAAATCGTCAACGTCACTTGGCCAAAATGTTGATTCAGCTTGCTACAGGCGCTATACCAGGTGTTGCTCAAAAGACTCAAGTAATTTACAGCACCCACTCTCCATTGTTCGTTAGTTTAGATCGATTTGATCAAATTCGTAAATTACAAAAGGTGGTAAAGGAGAGTGGAAAACCTAAAATTACACAGATAGAGCAGACAAGTCTCGATGAGGTAGCTCAAAAACTATTTATAGCAACGTGTAAAAAAGGTTCCCCTTTTACATCCGAAACACTTCGACCCAGATTACAAACCATTATGACACCTTGGATGAACGAAGGGTTTTTTGCTGATGTAGTTGTGCTGGTGGAAGGAGAAGATGATCGTGCAGCAATCTTGGGTACAGCAGTTGCCCTAGGATATGATTTTGAAGCCAATGGCATATCTGTAATTCCATGTATAGGTAAAAATAGTATCGATCGTCCCTTTGTGATTTTTCAACAGCTAAACATTCCTGCTTATATCATTTGGGATAGTGATGAAGGAGACGAGAAGGCAGACCCAAATTGTAATCGTTATCTCTTGCGATTATTAGGGTGTTTAGAGGAGGACTGGCCAGCTTCATTAAACACCAGTTTTGCTTGTTTCAAGAAGAATCTTGAGACAACATTACGCGAGGAAATAGGTGTTGATCTTTTTGATAATTTAATTCAGGAAACCAAATGTGAATTAGATATAAGAAAAAATGATCAGGCTCTGAAGAATCCAGTTGTCATTAAAATGATTATTGATAGAGCTAAAAAAGAGGGCAAATCCTGCCCCACACTCCAATGTATTGTAGAAAATATTTTCACCCTTAATCCTCGGAAAGTCAATTCATGATCCCCAAAGAATGTAAGCGCCTTGCTGAAGTAGATTTTCCGATTGCGGTGGTGTCGAAGCATTCGGCGAGAGAGAAATCCATCCGGCATGGGCATCCGAGCACACTACACCTCTGGTGGGCGAGGCGGCCGCTCGCCTCCTGCCGGTCAATGCTCCTCGCTCTTCTCCTTCCTGATCCTTGTGATCCACTCTGTCCAAAAGATTTTAAGAAGAAAGCGCGAGAGCTTTTACCAAAGGTTCAGGGGAATCCTGGCCCATCGGATGAAGACCTACGCAAAGCCTTTCTCAAATTTATCGGTGATTTTGCCAACTGGGACCTTTCATCTCATCCAGTCTATCTTGAGGTCTCACGGGGGCTTGTGAAGGCTGCTCATCCCGAAGAGACGCCGCTCGTGGTTGATCCTTTTGCCGGAGGCGGTTCCATTCCTCTCGAAGCGCTCCGCCTTGGTTGTGAGACATTTGCCAGTGACCTGAATCCGGTTGCCTGTCTGATTCTCAAGGTAATGCTGGAGGATATACCCCGGTGGGGAAGGCAAAAGGTTAAAGTAAAAAGGCTCAATGGGGAGGAAGTGGAGGCCGAGGGACTGGCCGAGGCATTGAGGATTGTCGGAAAAGATATCAAAGAAGCGGCTGAAAAAGAACTTGCAGAATTCTACCCAACAGATCCAGGAGGTGCCACGCCTATTGCTTATCTCTGGGCACGGACGGTGAGATGTGAAGCACCCAATTGCGGGGCGGAGATACCTCTTATGCGGTCGTTCTGGTTGTGCAAAAAGGCGAAGAGAAAAAAGGCATTGCGATACACCGTTGAAACCGTAGGGGCGACCCCCCGTGGTCGCCCTGAGAAAGGGCAGACACATAGGTCTGCCCCTACGAAAACGATTCGATTTGAAATCTTCGAACCCACAAATGATCGAGAGGTTCCTGAAGGCACTGTTGTCCGTGCAAAAGCTACCTGCTTATGCTGTGGCACAGTACTCTCGCCTGATCGGGTACGCGCACAGCTCGCTGCACAGCGCGGTGGTGCAGACCCGGTTTTTGATACTAAAGGTAACCGCATATCCGGAGCGTTTCTGTTGGCGGTAGTTACTCACAACATCGGAGAGCAAGGCCGAAATTATCGACTGTCGTTAGACAAAGATTATATAGCAGTCTGGGAAGGAATAAATGCAGCCAAAAAAGCAATGAATATTAAGCTTTCTAGTGGGTTTTCACTCATTCCCAACGAGGAACGACCCGAATCAGCGGCAGACCGAGTACGGCCATATGGGATGACAAAATTCAGCGATCTGTTAAACGCACGACAAAAATTGGCGCTTGCTACATTAGTAAAAACAATATCAAATATGGGAAATAAACCGATACAACGTATTTTTGCGATGGTAATTGGGCGGTGTGTCGACTACTGGAGCTCTGGAGCTTTATGGGCCAGAGAGGGTGAATTCGTTGCCCACACTTTTGGGCTTCAAGTAATACCAATTGGTTGGGATTTTGCTGAAGCAGTTCCATGGTCTAAATCATCGGGAAACTTTGAAGGAGCTATAGACTGGGTTTTTAGAGTAATTCAATCCTTGTCTCTCATTAAAGTGGATGGCCAAGTACAAATTGGAGATGCATGCGAATTTCCTTTACCCAGTGAATCTACAAGTCTATGGTTTACTGATCCACCTTATTACGATGCTGTACGGTATTCAGATCTTTCTGATTCATTCTTCGTTTGGCTGAAACGAACAGTCCCTACAGAACCGATATTACAAAATCCTTTCGAACCGAACAATCCCTTGACACCAAAGAGCCGTGAGGTGGTTGAAGATAAAACAAAGCATGTAAACGGTCGCCCAAAAGACAGGGTTTTTTTTGAGTCAGCCATGGCAAAAGCCTTCGCTGAGGGCCGTCGGGTTTTAAAAGAAGATGGTATTGGTTCCGTCGTCTTTGCCCACAAGACCACAGAGGGGTGGGAAGCATTACTCTCGGGCCTGATCCAAGGTGGCTGGACAATTACTGGTTCGTGGCCTATTGCAACAGAACGTCCGGGGCGTCTCCGTTCTCAAGACTCCGCTGCCCTTGCCACCTCCGTCCACCTCGTCTGCCGTCCCCGTCCAGAGGATGCACCTATTGGTGATTGGGGAGAGGTGCTTCGTGAGCTTCCAAAGCGCGTCGGTGACTGGATGGAACGACTGCAATCGGAAGGTATACGCGGGGCTGATTTGGTTTTTGCCTGCATTGGACCTGCTCTTGAGATATTCAGCCGGTACTCTAAGGTTGAGACTGCTGAAGGCCGGGAGGTAAAACTACCTGAGTTCTTGGAGAAGGTCTGGGAGGTGGTAGGACGGTTAGCACTGGAACAAGTCCTTGGTACAGCGGAAGCCCAGGCAAGGAACGGTATGGCTGGTGCATTGGAAGAGGATGCGCGCCTCACCGCCCTTTTCCTCTGGACTCTTCAGAGCACAAACGGGAATGGAGTAGATCAGAAAAAGTTAGAATTGGATGATGAGAGCGAGGAGGCAGAAGATGAGGAAGAGGAGACTCCCAAAAAGAAAAAAGCAGGTTACAGCCTGATCTTTGATGTGGTGCGCCGGTTTGCCCAGCCTCTCGGCATCCACCTCCCTGAGTGGGAAGGGAGGATCATCGAGACCGAGAAGGGAGTGGTGAGGCTCCTTTCAGTGAAAGAGCGGGCCAAGCAGCTTTTCGGTGAGGACGGTTCACAAGCAGTTGCTGACCAGTTGGAGCGATCACGTCCAGGTTCTGCGCAGCTAACACTTTTCCCTCAGAGGACAGAGGGTGTGGTACCGGAGATCAAGGGGCGCGGCGGGAAGCGAAAAAAGAAAAGTACTGGTTCGGTATCTGACCTGCCTGCGCTGGGGCTCCGGCAGGCAGGTGAGGCCCTCAGGACAAGACATGAGGCCACCACCCTTGACCGCATTCATGCCGCAATGCTCCTCCAGGCAAGCGGCCGGACAAATGCCCTCCGGGCGCTCCTCAAGGGTGAGCAGGATCGCAGTCCTGACTTTTTGAGACTTGCCAACGCCCTCTCGGCGTTATATCCTAAAACCTCAGAGGAAAAGCGTCTCTTAGATGCAATGCTCTTGGCAGTACCTCGAGCATAAGGAGATCACATATGCTTAGCCGATTGAGAATAAAGAACTTTAAGTCCCTGAACAATATTGAGATAAGTCTTCCCCGTTTGACAGTTCTTTTTGGCCCAAATGCAGCAGGGAAAAGTAATCTTTTGGATGCTGTTCAGGCACTTTCTCGAATTGGAACAAACCGTACACTTGCTGACGCACTTTCCGAGCCGATACGCGGTTATCCTGTAGAGGCGTTTGCTATTCCAAAGGGTGGGCTATCTGAATTGCTTGATTTAAAAACATCGAGTTTCGAGTTAGATGCTCTCTTAGATATTGGAAAGTACAGCTATCGCTACCTTGTTGAAGTCGGGATACAACTCGAATCCGGAAGTTTAGCGGTTAAAAACGAGTATTTGGCCATTCTCAGCTCAAAGGGGGAACCAAGAGGTAATCCGTCAATCGAAAGAGTCGATGATAAGCTAAGGATTCGTCGAAAGAGCAAACCAGCGAATCCACGCAAAGAGCCTGTAGGGCTGCTTAATTACTCAATTCTTTCGGACCCTCGGCTCGGCGGAGCAGAATATAGAGCTATTGAAGTAGTGCGCGAAGAGCTTTCCGGATGGCGTGTCTATTATTTAGATCCACGTGTCGCTATGCGAACACCAAAACCACCAACAGATGTACGCGATATTGGAGTTTTAGGAACAGATATTGCGCCTTTCCTCTATCGCCTACGTGCAGAGTATCCTAAAAACTACGAGATGATTACGCGTACTCTGAAATCATTAATCCCAAGCATTGATGACCTTATTGTTGACCTTGATAAACGACGTGGCACTCTCGACATCAACATAGAACAAGCTGGAACACAATTCTCCTCACGAATCATATCCGAAGGTACCCTAAGAGTACTTGCTCTTTGCGCCATTGTGGTAAATCCCTGGAGTGGATCGCTGCTTGCATTTGAGGAGCCGGAGAATGGCGTTCATCCAAGACGCCTTGAGCTTATAGCGCAACTCCTTATGTCTCTTGCCTTAGAACAAAAACGACAAGTCATTGTCACAACTCATTCTCCTTTATTTTGTGACGCTGTTCTTAAACTGAGCCATTCCCGTCCAAAAGATATTGCTCTCATGAACGTAAGACGAAGCCTTAATGGTACCGAAGTGCTTCCTTTCGACGTAACCGGACCTCTCTTTAAGGATCAGGAGATTGCTAAGGCGTTGACAGCCGGTACTGAAGATGGTCTCTTTGAGAGTCTGATGCTGAGAGGAATGCTCGATGAGTAATGCTATTTTAATAGACCTTTTTGTAGAAGACCGTGCGCACGAAGAGTTCCTCAAAGCACTACTTGAACGTCTTGCTTACGAAAAGAGAAAAGGCATCAACATCCGTATTCGCTCTGCCCGTGGAGGACATGGTCGGGCTCTTAAAGAGTTTTCTCTTTACCAAGCCAGTGTATTAAAAGGTTTTGTTGGTATGACCATGCCCGATTTACTTGTTATTGCAATTGACACAAACTGTAAACCCTTACACAAAGCCAAAAGAGAGATTGAATCAATAATTCACGTGAATTATAAAGATCGGGTGATCTTAGCCTGTCCTGATCCTCACATCGAACGGTGGTATGTTGCAGATCCAGACTCACTGAAGGGGATAATTGGTGTCAGACCTGTTGTCGGCAGGAAAAAATGTAAAAGAGATTACTACAAAACTGTTTTATCAAAGGCTTTAATTTCAGCCGGATATCCTACCACCCTTGGTGGTATTGAGTTCGCGAGGGAGATTGTGCAGGCAATGGATCTTTACCGTGCGGCAAAGACAGAGAGAAGTCTAAAATTATTTTTAGACGATGCTAATGCAAAGCTGACGTCCTGTTAAGTAATATTTTCGAGGAAATTTGGTACAGGAAGAAGGAAAACGTCTTCTGGATGCCATGTTTTTGGCAGTGCCAAGAAAGTAGTACTATCAATACAAATGAGAGGGCACCATGACAATAATTGATCGAATTGAGATCAATCCAAAAGTGATGATGGGCAAGCCGGTCATTCGAGGAACACGGCTGACTGTCGAACTCATTCTCCGAAAGCTTGCCGAAGGGGCGAGCGAACCAGAACTCTTGGAAGCTTATCCCAGACTTACACGGAAAGACATCCAGGCTGCTATCCGTTATGGAGGTCACGATCGTAACAGTCGGACACTGCGAGATTAAGCAGATGGAACCGTGGTATAAGGTCGCAACACCGAGGAAGGAAGTCCGTCAGGGCAGGTCATTCAACCCGGATGAGTTCGCCATTGCCCTTGAACAGGTTGTTGCTGGAACTGCGCCCGAAGACTACCGTGATCCGAAACAATTCTTCGCCCGCACCTACTTTACCCGTGCCCTCTGTGAGCATGCAGGGATGGTGCTGAGGCGGCTGGCAGGAGAAACTGAAAACACTGCCCCTGTGCTTGCCCTTATCACCCAATTCGGCGGTGGAAAGACCCACACGCTGGCAGCACTCTATCACCTCATCAAGAATAGAGAAAGACTGGAAGACAACGAAGGTCTTAAGAAACTGATGGAGGATGCCGGACTTTCGGAGATTCCACAGGCACGTGTGGCAGTATTCGTAGGAAATGCCTGGGATCCTACCTCGGAGGCTGGAACGCCCTGGGTTGACATTGCCTTTCAGCTTGCAGGGAATGACGGTGTTGCCGCCTTAGGTGCAGAAGCAAAAACAAAGGTACCGGGAACAAATAATCTGCGTAAACTTATCGATGTTGCAGGAGGGCGGGTACTGATCCTGTGCGATGAGGTACTGAACTTCCTGAGCCGCCACCGGGACCGGGCAGAGTCCTTCAGAGATTTTCTTGGAAACCTTGTCCGAACCCTGACTGGGACAACGGGGAGTGCCGCGGTCATCAGCTTGCCCCAGAGCAAACCGGAAATGAGTGATTGGGACCTGCGATGGCAGGACATCATCGTGAAAGAGGTAAATAGGGTAGCGAAAAATCTCATTGCAAATGACGAAGCCGAAATCAGCGAAGTGGTGCGCAGACGTCTCTTTGAAAACCTGGGTAATGAGCGGACACGCAAGAACGTGGCAAAGGCATATGCCGACTGGTGCTTTGAGCGCCGGGCACAGCTTCCATCAGAGTGGACAGCCGTGGATACCGCGACCACTGAAACAAAGGCCAGGGAATTTTTACAGAATCGATTTGAGGCGTGCTATCCATTTCACCCGTCGACCCTTTCTGTCTTTCAAAGAAAGTGGCAGGTACTCCCCCATTATCAACAGACTCGGGGAACACTGGCAATGCTTGCCCAGTGGATCTCATCTGCATACCGTGAAGGCTACCAGAAGGCACGAAACGAACCTCTCATTACCCTCGGATCAGCTCCGCTGGATGTAGCAGAATTTCGAGGCGTAGTCCTTGGTCAGCTCGGTGAACCTCGATTAGTGCCTGCAATCGATGCAGACATCTCCGGTTCTCAATCGCACGCACGTGCTTTGGATGCAGATACGAAAGGACCGCTGCGTAACATTCACCAGCGGGTGGCAACGACCATCCTTTTTGAATCATCGGGTGGACAGGTGGAAAAGGTCGCTCACCTTCCAGAGTTGCGCTTTGCACTTGGAGAGCCTGAGATTGACACAACCTCGATAGACAGCGCTGCGCTGGCACTGGAATCAAAGGCATTCTTTATTCGAAAAGTTGGTTCAGACGGATTCCAGATTCGTCACCAGGCAACGCTCAAGAAGGTTGTAAACGACCGAAGAGCATCACTCGATGAGGATACAGAGATAAAACCTACAATGCGGACGCTGGTAAAGAAAGAGTTTGAAAAGGGAGCAAGCATTCCCCTCGTTACGTTCCCGGAAGACAGTGCTGCAGTTCAGGATTCCCCACGGTTAACGCTGGTCTTGATGGATCCAGAGTATGAGTGGAGCGGCAGTGGTCCTTTGCGTCAAAGAATTGCTGAATGGACGAGGCAGCAGGGAAAGTCACCCCGGCTTTATCCCGGGTCGCTCATCTGGTGTCTGAAAAAACCAGGACGTGACCTCAGGGAAAAGGTGGAACTCTGGCTTGCCTGGAAACGGGTCGCCATGGAGATTGCTGAAGGAACGCTGGGTACGGACTTTGATCGTTCAGACCGTGCTGATATACAGGCTAAGGTCAGTGATGCCGAGGGGGCTGCCAAGGATGAAGTCTGGGCTGGATATCGTTTCGTCGTCCTCGCCGACAATCAGGAAGCTGATGGCCTTAACGCAATCGATCTGGGTGCAGGCCACGCCAGCGCTGCTGAGACACTCTGTGGACGGATCATCACCGCTTTGAAATCGAAGGCCCTTCTCAATGAATCGGTAGGAGCAGGTTACCTCGACCGCAATTGGCCACCTGCGCTGAAGGATGCTGGTGCATGGCCACTTGCAAGCCTTCGCCAGAGTTTTTTAAACGGTTCACTCACCAGGCTGTTAGACCCGGATATAGTCTTGCGGAGCAAGATTGTAGAATTTGTTTCACGAGGCGACTTCGGCCTGGCCTCAGGACAAAAACCAGACGGCAGCTTTCAGCGAATTTGGCATCAAGAAATGCTGCCTGCAGATGAAATCACGTTTGATCCGAATGTCTTTCTGCTGAAGAAGGAGAAGGCAGCCTTCTTGAAAAAGAAGGAAGGCGAAACGTTGATTGTTTCTCCAACACCTATTCAGCCTCCACAACCCTCAGGAACTGCAGCAACTTCTGCTGGTGCTCCTGAAACTGCCGCCCCCTCTGCTCAAGTAGTAACCCTGAAGCTCTCCGGCACAGTACCGCCTGAAGTATGGAACCGCCTCGGGACAAAGCTCATCCCTAAATTGCGTTCCGGGGAAGATTTTACTGTAGGGATTTCCTTCTCTGTAAAAGTGGATGCCCGGCACCTCTCCAGCATAGAAAACGAGATCAAGCTGATCCTCGAAGACCTCGGATTGAGCGGGCAGATTAAAATTATGAAAGAATAGAACGTACTCTATAAAAATAAGGCGGAGGTAGCGGGACAACGGGTTCATATTTCCGCATCACCGAAATCCAGCGCCACCAGAGCGAGCTGGACGATATAGAAGTGAAATCAGCGCACGGTGGAACACCGCAGCGGCTGTATGAGCCCCTCTCTGCGTTTGCCAACCGTCCAGGCGGCGGGGTAATGCTTTTCGGGCTGGAGGAAAAGCGGAAACGGATTGCACAGATCATAGGTGAACTGAGAATCTTGCTTCAAAATACCAACAATGGAGGATGAATGCGATCATTTGAATATGGCTATTTACTTGAGCAGCCGATCTCTCAAAATCTCTTAATGACGGTACGGACCTTAGGAGAATACCGGGGCCGACAAACCCTGTACCAAAAGCAATCCCCCGAAGCACTGGAGACTCTTAAGAAGGTAGCAATGGTTCAGAGCGTGGAATCCTCCAACCGGATTGAAG
>Ga0315274_10005075_pt1 | contig 19305 bp, 18 predicted proteins | sample YL17G02_20_MG_FD_203700 | JGI IMG/M metagenome (GOLD analysis project Ga0315274, IMG submission 203700) | Sediment microbial communities from Yellowstone Lake, YNP, Wyoming, USA - YL17G02_20 | ecosystem: Environmental > Aquatic > Freshwater > Lake > Sediment | place: USA: Wyoming | collected... | reverse complement strand
TCTGGCGCACCAAGGCCGGTGGCGTTTCGCAGGTGCCAGAGTATCTCAAGCTCACGGAAGAAATCGGCAAGTGGGGCGGCGACATCACCAAGGTTCAACTGCCCGACTTCTTCGAGGTTGATTACGTCCGGGTGTACGAGATGAGCAAGTGAGGGCGCGGTCTGACAGCGGGCGAATCACGATGACAGCGCAGCCCGGCTCCGGCATCACCGAGGAATTGCCGCTTGAGCCAAGGTCGCACTCAGTTCAGCGGGATGCCCATCTGCCGGAAGATCGAAGCCGAATCCCGCGCCCCCAATCGCCGGACGATCAGACCGGCGCGGAAGACGAACCACCCCATCGCGACGACCTCGTAAGACTTCCCATTCGGCGGCGTGCCCCGGAACGGTGCGGAGAACGTACCGCGCTCCGTGTACCTGACCACCACCACGTCGCCCTCCTGGATCATCATCTCGACCTGCAAGTTCATCTTAAAGCAGGTGATCAACTGCTCCCAGACGGCGTATGGTCAAAATGCTCATGCGGCCTCACGGTGGTAGAACCTCAGCAACCCTCCCAGGCGCTCACGCGTGCAGATCTCACCTGAGGACTGGCCTGTCCGGTCGGCCGGCGCCGGAAACAAGATCACGTTGCCCTGCCCTTGGTGGTTTCGCAGGCAATGGACACCACCCGAAAGGTCGGGTACGGTGTTGCAGCGCTCGCAAATGTCGGTTATGGTCACGAGGATTCGGCAACCGACTACACACAGCCTGGGAGTAAACCATCAAAGAAAGGCAAAGCGATTATGGGCGACAAGTCTCCGAAGTCCGTGCAGAAGCAGGCGGCACAGAAGCAAGTCAAAGCCAACGCGGCCGCCCAGAAGAAACAGCAAGCCGCCGCCGCGAGGCAGGTTGCGGGTAAGTGACGGGCATACGGCTAAAGAACTCGGCATTATGGCCTGCGGCAGCGCGTTGGCGATCATGTACGCCAATGTCCCCATGAGCGGGGTCAGCCAGCCGACCGACCAGCAGGTCATGCAGGTACTCACGCTTTTGGAGACTGTTCCCGGCCCGGTCTTCATCCACTGCCTGCATGGGGCTGACCGCACCGGCACAATCATCGCCTGCTATCGCATCAAACATGCCGGTTTTTGAGCAGCCAGACGGATATGAACATCTAACCACACTGGACCGCGATGTCAGCTCCAAAAGCGCAGGCCACGCTGGCTCTTCCGCTGTGCTCCCCCCACACGAAAAAGCAAATGCCTGTCAGTGACGGCAGCCCCGGCGGGGCGTGAGCTGGCCGCCAGTTGCCGAAGATACGTCTGGTTTTGCTTCTGCCATTCCCGGTTGATCTTCCACGCGTAGAACGACAAACTACCTGCCACCAACCGGCCGGTAACCAGCTTCTTGAGACCTTCCACCAGAGTATAGAGCCGCGTATGCCCATAGACCTGCGCGCGCTGAAGGTCGATGGGTGTAAAACCCGCGGGCCGGAAGACAACGTGATGCGCATCGTAGAGATCCCAGTCCAGCGATGTAATTCGCTCTTGATCCCCCATGCGTTTGTAGAGCTCCGACCCTGGCAGCGGCGTCAGGAGGAGCAACTGAACGCTCGTCAGCTTCATTCTTTGTGCGAAATCAACCGTGGCCTCCACGGTGCTCCAATCGTCTTCGTCAAAGCCGAATACGAACATGCCGTGAATGTGAATGCCAGCCTCCTGAATAACCCGGCTCGCATTGCCGATGTCCTCCAGGGTTTGGCTCTTCTTCATCCCGGCGAGGCTTTTCGGATTCACCGATTCGAAGCCGATAAAAACCGTATGACAGCCGGCGCGCTTCATGAGCCGCACCAGCTCCGGATCGCGGGCCAGATCGGTTCTCACCTGCGTGGACCATTGAAATCGGAATCTTTCCTGGATCATCGCTCCAACCAGCTCCCGGGCGCGGCGCTTGTTCGCCGTGAAGTTGTCGTCGCAGAAGAAGATGAAGTGATCCCGGGTATTGTAATGCCGGACTTCCTCCAGGACGGACCCGACCGATCGGCACCGGAGCTTCTTCCCAAACATGCCCGTCACCGAACAGAACGAACAGTCGAACGGGCAGCCGCGTGACGTTTGCACCATCACGGTCTTCTTGCCGCCGAACCGACAATCCGCTGTTCCGTCGGCTACGGAGAAATCCGGCACGGGCAGCTCATCCAGGTCGGTGATCCATGGCCCCACGGGGTTATGGTGGACGGCTCCCGCAGCATCCTTCCAGGAGAGGTTCGGAACCTCGGCACAAACAGAGTCCGTCGCTTTCACATAGCCTTTATCCCACAATTCCAGCAGGGCGGTCATGGCCCGCTCCCCTTCCCCTCGCACCACCAGGTCCGCGTGCGCCAGCGCTTCATCCGGGAGGAACGTGACATGCGGTCCGCCCAGGATAACCGGTATTCCCAGCGACCGGCATTCGTCCGCGAGAACGTATCCGCGTTTGGCGGTCGTCGTAATTGTCGATATTCCCACCACGTCGGGGCGGCCGTGCTCGGCCATCCACGCTCGCAGGTCGAAGCGCCGGCGTCCCTCGATGAACACCCGCGCTGTCCACGAGGAGCGGCGGTTCACCAGGCCGGCAAGAATGAAGCTCCCCAGCCGAGGCAACGTGAATGCCGAGAAGATGTTAACCTGCGCGGACGTCGGCTCGATGAACAGGACAAGGTGTTTCATGGGCGATGTTCCTTCTCCGCGGCCGGAGTGCATCCGGCCATCGAACCGCCAGGGTCGGTGATGATTTCATAGCTGGCCACGTCGCTGCCGATGGCACAATAGCCGAGGCTGGCGCTCTTCAGAATATCGGTCAGGGCTGCTTCAATGCCACGGTCCCGACAGCTCCAGGTGTGTCGGTTACACTCTAAGCCGAATCGGCACGGCCAACAAGGTTAAAGAGTTCTGCACTCTGACTTCCGAATCCGCAGACCAATGATTTCCCGGTCCTGGTGACCTTCAATGAGACGAACCTCCCGTTCTCCAGTGGTGGCTTGGGCAAGGCCAGGTTTCATCGGCTTCGAAAAAGGTATGGCCAGGATTATTTCCAGGTATTGGCGCTATTCTGCTTGCGGGATGATTCCGGGTGCGCTATGAAACCCTACACGTGGAAGGCGTCGGTCATCTGGCGGGGCACGCGCCACCGCAGCCAAGAGGTCGTTACCACACCGAGTGCCGTCCCGAACCAAGCCGCATACACCTTTGGCGGGGACATGGGGCGGAGCGGCACGGGTCTTCCCGCGCGAGAGCTCAATTGCGCACCGTCACCTGCAATCGCGCCGTGCCATGGTGACGAGCTTTGTTGTCGGTAACGCGGATGGCCCCTGGATCGCCATGAAGACTACTCAGAAGATGACCAAAACCAACGTGCCTGCGGCGCGCCCGGCGGGCAAACTGCGGTTCCTCAATCCGCATGCGGATCTGTTCCCGGCGAGGAGCAGACAGAGCCACATTCAATGGCCCACCGAGCAACAGATCCAGGAAGTATCCAGGAGACTGGCCGGAATCACCCGGATGGGGATTCGCTCCGAGGCCAACGGTGATTATTTCAACAGCGGAGACCTGGCCTATCAAATCCGGGAAATCATCCAGGCCACTGCGGACTTATTCAAGAAGAGCCAGCGCATCAAACGACAGGCGCCTTGCCTGCCGCGGCCGGCTCTTCACGGCGCGGAAGCCCACCAATCTGCGGCGCTGCCCATCCCAAAGACGGAACGTCAATGATCGGCGGTCAGGACTCCAAGTACATCTTAGTGACCGCGCATGGCCCCGATCAGCGTCCACCCCGGCCGGTAGCGCTGGGACGCATCGACGGCTTGGTCTCATCAGGTGGTTCAAGAGGGTTCTTCTTTCCTTCTTCCGCGGAGGTTCAGTCGCGTGTAACCTTGGCCCGCAGATGCCTCAGGAAGGGGTATGAACACTATATCCGAGCCAAAGCGGTGTCCGAAATGCGGCGGGCCAATTCCCCCAGAGGCGCCGCAGGGGCTTTGTCCCAAGTGCCTTCTTCAGCAGGCCTGCGTTCACACCGAGGCCGGGAAGGGCGAATCGGCCAAATCGGCCCCGCCAACGCATGAGCAACTGGCGGCGGCTTTTCCGCAGCTCGAAATCCTGGAACTCATCGGCCAGGGTGGCATGGGCTTCGTCTTCAAGGCCAGGCAACCGAAACTCGAACGGCTGGTTGCGCTGAAGATTCTTCCGCAGTCGCTGGCCGCCGACCCGGCGTTCGCCGAGCGGTTCACGCGGGAAGGGCGCATGCTGGCGCGGCTGAACCACCCGAACATCGTCGCCATCCATGATTTCGGCCAGGCTGGCGGCTTCTTCTACTTGCTGATGGAATTCGTGGACGGCGTGAATTTGCGCCAGGCGATGGAGGTGGGCCGGTTCACGCCCGCGCAGGCGTTGTCGGTCGTGCCAAGAATCTGCGAGGCCCTCCAGTTCGCGCACAACGAAGGCATCCTCCACCGCGACATCAAGCCGGAGAACATCCTGCTCGACACGAAGGGCCGGGTGAAGGTTGCAGACTTCGGGGTCGCCAAGCTGCTCGGCGAGCCGCACACGGACGCTTCGCTGACCGCCAGCGGCGCGGTGTTGGGCACGCCGCATTACATGGCGCCCGAGCAACTGGAAAAGTCAGGCGAGGTGGACCAACGGGCGGACATTTATTCGCTGGGGGTGGTGTTTTACGAAATGCTCACCGGCGAATTGCCGCTCGGAAAATTCCAGCCGCCGTCGGAAAAAGTGCAGGTGGACGTGCGGCTGGATGAGGTTGTCTTGCACGCGCTGGAGAAAGAACCGGCGCGGCGTTACCAACAAGTCAGCCAGGTGAAAACGGCCGTCGAGACGTTATCGGGCAGCCCCGCCGCTCCCGCCGCTTCGATTGGCACCCGGCCCGTCGTGACCGCGGCGGCAGCGCCAGCGCAACGCCCAGACCGCTTCTGGAGACGGTTTGCGTTGGGGGTGCTGGCTTTGATTATGGCTTTGATTATGATTCCGGTTGGCATTGCGGTGGTGGGCATGCTGGCGGCGATTGCGATTCCGACCTTAAGTAAAGCACGGGATCGGGCACGGCATCAGCAGTCGATGGCGCCCCTGCAAACCCAGACAATTCCAAACCTGGTCTTCGGCCCGGTGATCGAGCGGTTGGTCAACGATGTTGAGACTGGAACGGACTATTTGATCGATCTCGACACGGGAATACTTTTCACCCTTCCGCCGTCGATGAAGTTTGACGACAGCGTGGCCACGGAAAGCTGGTATAGAAAGACTGGGGTTGATGTGAACGGCAAAACGAAGGGCTACCCATCACTTTGTGGGCGCAACCTGATTTCCCAACTGGTTCGCGCGGATCGCTGGGATAATCTGACAGCGGCTGAACTCAGTGATTTTGTTGAGCGCAACAAGCAAGCTTACGCATTTCCAGGAAGTGCTCTTGGCGGATCTGTCGAAACCGACATTCCAACTTTCCTGTTCAAGACTCGTGAAGGTGGCGTGGGTCTGCTCCAGCTTGCCGGCTTTGCCGACAATCCGCCCGGCGTGAAGATTCGCTACAAGCTGGTCCAAAACGCGAATGCGCAACCCGGCAAAACAGTGGTGCCGACAGCCCCTTGAGCATCTCCCGTCACTCAGAGGAATCCTCGAAGTCTCCGGCAGCCTTCGTCACCACGCAATGGACGCGGGTGCTGGAGGCGCGCGGCGATTCACCGGAAGCGAAGGCGGCGTTGAGCGATTTGTGCGCCGCCTATTACGCGCCGGTTTTTGCCATCATCCGACGGAACGCGCCGGACGAAGATTCCGCTCAGGATCTCACGCAGGAGTTTTTCACCCGCCTGCTCGCCCGACAAGGCATCGACAACGTCGAGCCGCAACGGGGCCGGTTCCGTTCCTTTCTGCTGGGCGCGGTGAAACATTTCCTGGCCGACATGCGCGACCATGCGCATCGGTTGAAACGCGGCGCCGGCCAACCCATGGAATCGATCGAGCCCGGAACGGACACCTCGCCCGGCCTGCAATTGGCCGATCCGAATGCACCGAGTCCCGACCGCGAGTTCGATCGCAAATGGGCGCTGACGCTGCTGGACCGCGCCCTCGCTGCGCTCGCTCGGGAACACGAGGCTTCCGGAAAGGCCGTCCATTTCGAAACGCTCAAGCCGTGGCTGACCGGCGACACCGAGAACATTTCTCAAGCCGAGGCCGCCGCCCGGCTCGGCGTGAACGAAGGCGCAGTCAAGGTCGCCATTCACCGCCTCCGTCGCCGCTTTCGTGAAGTCATCAAACACGAAATTGACCAGACAGTAAGTGACCGCGCCCAGGTGGACGCAGAGCTGCATTGCCTTTTGGAAGCACTGCTGTGAAGAAACTTTGGCTGGCAATGGCCGCACTGTGGCTGGCGGGCAACGCGTTCGCGCAAACCAACCCGTGGGCCGGTTCACTGAGCTGCCGGGAGTGCCATGGAAAGTTCTATCAGTTGTGGTCCGCGTCCTTCCACGGCCTGGCCATGCAGCCGTACACCGCGGAACTGGCGAAGGCCAGGCTGACGCCGCCGAAGACGGCGATCGTCGCAGGCAAGTACCGCTTCGTCGCCGACCTGGAGACGGGCGTGGTCGTTGAGCGCTGCGGCGATGGCGCACAGCGGTATCCCATCACGCAGACGATGGGCGGCAAGGATGTCTTCTATTTCCTGACCCCGCTGGCACGCGGCTGGCTGCAGGTGTTGCCGGTGGCCTATGACGTGCGACGCCAGGAATGGTTCGACACCACCGCCAGCGCGGTGCGGCATTTCGGCGACCGCCGCGACGCAGCCCTGTATTGGAAGGAACGCCCCTTGACCTTCAACACCTCGTGTTTCGGTTGCCACGTCAGCCAGTTGGCCAACAACTACGATCTCCAATCCGACAGTTATCGCACCACCTGGGCCGAGCCGGGCATCAACTGCGAGACCTGTCACGGCCCCTCGGCCGAACACGCGCGCTTGTTCCGCGCGCTGCCGAAAGACCAGCCTGCGCCGCCCGATATCAAACTGATTGCCACCGCCACCCTGAGCAGCAGGCAGCGCAACGAGCTGTGCGCTCCCTGTCATGCCAAAATGTCGCCGGTGACGACGAACTTCGCACCCGGCGAGCGTTACTTTGATCACTTCGACCTCGTCGGTTTCGAGAACGCGGATTTCTATCCCGACGGTCGCGACCTGGGTGAGAATTACACCTACACACAGTGGCGACTGAGTCCCTGCGCCAAATCGGGCAGGCTGGATTGTGCCCATTGCCACACCGCCAGCGGCCGCTACCGCTTTGCCGACCCGGCCAAAGCCAACGATGCCTGCCGCCCATGTCACGAGCAGCGGGTAAACAACCCCACCGCCCACACGCGGCACGAAGCCGGCACGCCCGGCAACCAGTGCGTGTCGTGCCATATACCCATGACCGAGTTCGCCCGGATGCGCCGTAGTGACCATTCGATGCGGCCACCGACCCCTGCCACGACGCTCGTTTATCAGTCACCGAATGCCTGCAACCTCTGTCACACCAACCGCGATGCCGCCTGGGCCGACAAGTTGGTGCGCGAGTGGAGCAAGCGCGATTACCAGAAACCCATGCTGGAACGTGCGGCGTTGATCGCAGCGGCCCGTAAGGGAGATTCGCAGAAGCTGCCGGACATCCTGGCTTATCTCTCCAACCCTGACCGTGAAGAGGTTTTCACTGTTTCGCTGGTTCGCCTGTTGGCCAACACCCCCGGCGACGACAAATGGCCAGTGCTCCGCCACTTGATAAATGACCCATCACCCTGGGTGCGGGCGAGCGTCGCGGAGGCGCTCGGCGTGCGCGCGGACCGGACGAACGTAGCGGTGTTGCTCAAAGGGACCGGCGACGACTACCGTCTGGTGCGCGTGCGCGCGGCCAGCGCGCTGGCCGGCGTCACGGAAGAACAGGTGCCCGAGGAACAGCGCCGCCAAGCGCGCCGCGCCACGGCGGAGCTGGTGGATTCGATGAAGTCACGGCCAGACGACATGTCATCGCACTACAACCTGGGCCAATTCCACATGGCGCGCGGCCATACGACGGAGGCGGTGGCGGAGTTCCAGACCGCGATACGTTTGCAGCCCGAGGCCTTGCCGCCCTACGTGAACGTAGCGCTCGCTTACAATGCTCTCGGCCAAAACGACAAGGCCGAAGCCAGCCTGCGCCGCGCGCTCAATCTCGATCCAACCAACGTGGCGGCCAACCTGAACCTCGGGATGTTGCTGGCGGAAATGGGCAGGATGTCCGGGGCGGAACAAGCCTTCCGCGCCGCATTCAAAGCCGATCCCAAGTCTGCCCAAGCCGCCTACAACCTCGGCGTGTTGCTGTCGAATGAACATCCTCAGGAGGCGCTCACCTGGTGTCGCCGAGCGGCTGAACTGGCTCCGGACAATCCACACTACGGCTACACCTGCGCGTTCTACCTGCATCGCGCGGGCCGGTTCGATCAGGCGCTGCAGGCGATTCGCTTGGTGCGCCAACGCCATCCGGCGCATGAAGACAGCGTCCTGCTTGAGCGAGCACTGCTGCATGGCCGACCAGAATGAGCCCGGGGTCAACGGGAAGTGGCCGTGGCGCCTGGGGCAGCGTTGGTGATCGAGTCGCTGGTCACATACTCCAGAACATTGGGGATCCGGAATTGGAGCGCCGAAAGGCGTTTCACTTGCCAGGCGTAGCGCAGCCGGCTGATCCACGCGCGGAGACGCTTGTCCTCGTCAAAGACCTCCAAACGGAGTTGCCACAGCGACTGGTTCGGATCAATCACGCTGAACTCCTTGGCTGTCCCCGCCCTGATCCAGAGACGGTCCGGATCGCCCGGCGCGCCCCACGCCGGTAGCGAGGAATAGTGAGTGATGATGCTGGCCCAACCGATTCGCACGTCCTTGTGCTTCGGCGCTTCAAACCGGAATCTCACCACCCGCCGACCACCCTGCAGGGCTCGGCCCAGGACCACCAGACGGGGGCCATCTTTCTGTAGGTCGTCACGCGGCAGAAGCAGAAGCAAACCCAACGGCGCCACCAGCACCAGGGTGACCAGTCCCACCACGAACCGACGCTTCAGATCCACGCCCCATCTATTACCACGAATGGAACTTGCCGGCGAGCTTGTTTCGCCTGCCCGGCACGCCGGTCCGTACAAGCCCCACGACCATCCCCCCACCGGCATCAGGCCGCCACTTTTTCGATCTCCTTAAGCCAAAGGGCGACGCTTGGATTGATCACCTTGATTGTGATGAACAGGCCAACGCACGCCTCCGCAAGCTCCGGAGTGAGTCCGTGCTTCGCCAGGGACACCTCCATCTCGTCCCAGGGGACAGCGTCCAACTCCCGATAAGGCGGCAGAAGCTCGTTGGCCATCTTGACGATGGCCGTGCTGATGGTCGGCAAATACGCCTTCGGAATCGTCGTCGGATTCAAGCTGTTGAAGTGGCGCAGATCGTGCAGGAACAAGTCCGGAATGCAAGACCAATTACGTGCGGGTCCAGAGGCGACAGGCGGGAGCAAGATCAAATGTGGCAGCGTGCCCCGTCGTCCAACGCAGGAAGAAGGAAGCCCAGCAACTGGTGGTGGTGATGGGTTCTCCCTTAAGGCCGCAACGCCCAGACCCTTGCGAGCCTAGCCGTGTGTGGTGGTGGTGATGATCAGGATTAGCTTAGGCCAAGCTGGCCGCGTAGGCTTTAACCTCATCGGGCGCCCGCTCCTTTCTCACCACTAAGGCAAGCACGCGCCTGCCAGCCATGCAGTTTTGCCCCGTCCGGTTGGCGATCCACGCAGGGAGCGTGTCAGCTACCGGGCGTCTCATCAAAATGCGTCCTGGGGCAACGTAGCGCGAAATCTTCCGGCTTGACCCGACGAAAAGGGCCGTCAGCACGGCGGCGGCCACGCTGGAGGCGCTGGAAAAGGCGCAGGCGGAGAAACGAAAGGGTGCTGCGCTCAACAAGGTAACGGTCCGTGTTAACAGGACCACACGCGAGCCCGAGCCCCGGCGCGTCTTAGAGTCCTGGGCGGCCGTGGCACTTTTTGTACTTCTTCCCGCTACCGCACGAACAAGGATCGTTTCTCCCAACCTTGGAAACTCGGGTATTCTGAGTTACAAAGTCAATCTTCTCACTCGACGGGCATCTGAACGAAAAACACGTGCATCCCTGGAAGTTGGTGACCGCAAAGTCACCCTGACTAATAATATCCATCCCGATAAGAACATCTGTCTTGGGGCCAAGCTCTCCTTTTATGGCCCGCAAGAACGTTTCTGCGCCCCGTGCTGTGACTTGTGAAACTTGCGGGAACCACTGCTATGCAAAGGCCACCCTGGAGTGGAACGTCTCCGTGTGGCTTTCTGTCCCTTGCTCACACTTCTGGACTAAGAAGGAACCCAATTCGTGAGTCTTCGCGGTGTCACGGATGGCCGTGATTTCGTCGTCGAAAACGCCGATGACCTTGTGGTCTTTGATAACGACAAACTTGCCGCTGTGCTTCGCAACAAGCTCATCTTGGTGCTGCAAGTAGTAGCTGAACTCGTCTGCTAGTGCCATAAGCGCTCCATCTATGTACCCGACGCTCTAGCGTATCACATCGGCTGTCAACCTCAAAGACGGCCCAGAGAATCGTCCGCCACCATGCCAAAGCCAGGACCGGAAGCAAGGCAAAAGGCCCCTTGCCCGGTTGCCACCGGTTGCCAAAAAACGCCACTTTCCGCGCTATTGCGGGCAATTGCCTGTCATTGAAACCGAGAATCCAGAAACGCGAGAACAGCCTTATTTTACAGGGTTTTCCTTGTGTTTTGCGGCTGGTGCCAGAGGAGGGAATTGAACCCCCGACCAAGGGCTTATGAGTCCCCTGCTCTACCTCTGAGCTACTCTGGCAACCGTGGTTGCGCAGACGATTACCCAGCCAATCGCTGCCGGATGCTGACTCGGTGCCAGTGGCCGTGCCGGTTTGACTGCCTGCAAGCCGATCCAACACCAGGCAGCGCCCGCAAAACTACTGTGGCCTACTGTGGCCCCGCGCAAACATCCGCGCCGACAATACCTCAGAGTCTTCGACGCTCGCAAGCGCCGAGTGCGCAGCCTTGGGCAGGCGGACGATGGTGTGCAGGTTGAATTCCTTGAGCGGTTCTTCCTTGATGCGGGCGCACACGCCATCGCCGAACAGCGTGCCGTTGGGCACGACTACGGCGGCTCTGTGACTGGGCGGCCCAATCGCGCCAGGGATAGGGTGGTTCAATGGCTGGCTTGAACTTCGTCCCGGCGAGTTTGGCGTCGCTCAGAGCCTGCATGGCCTTCTGCGTCAGAGATGATTTGGCTGTTTTTCTCATGGTGCGAACGGCCGCCGTAATTGTTCGTAAAGCGTGGCGTCGCTGGTCTTAGTTTGGCCCGCTTCATCCTTGATTGGTGGATTCCGCGATGCGCTCCAACACCGCACGACCGGCCCGCAACATGCCGGCGTCTGGATCGAACGGGGAGTAGGCGCGGGCCAGCAGGTCCGGATTGATGAAGTTGCGGCAGTTGGCGTAGAGCGGCAGGAACTCGCTGGCAAACGTCGTCTTCCCCGCGCCGTTCGGTCCGGCGATGATGCAGCAGTTGGGATGGGCGAGTTCCGTCATCGGCGTTGCATGGGCGTTGGCTCCAGTTGCTCCTGCGCACAAGCGTTGAGAGGGCGACGGCCCGCAAACGTCTTGTGATGCTCGGAGAGTAGCGGAACGTCCGAGGCCACCAAGGCTGATTTCTGAGCTACTCTGGCCACCACCCCACCGCAAATCCGTAACGCTCTGCAACCCATCGACCTCCTGCCAATGCCCTGAAGAATCAGGCTGATGGTGATCGGCGTCGAGCCGATTGCCTTGGCCACCGCGTAGGACGAGAGCCCCAGCGGCTTCATGAAATCCTCGCGTAACACATCGCCCGGATGCGCCGGGCCGTGTTCTGAATGTCCGGCGGCAGTTTCCGGCTGTGCTAATCCTTGTGCTACTTACACGGCTGGCTGGCAGCGGATTAACGGTCCAGGACCAACCGGTAGATCCGTGCGGCGCTGTTCAAAGGCACGGTGCAGGTATTGCGTCCGCTGATGATGGTGACGGGCGTGGGATCAAACGTCCAGGTGTTCCCGAGACCCAGGGCCTCGGTGGATTGGAGTCTGAACTCCGGCAAGGGCGCAGGCCATGCGATCATCACCTGATCCCCGACTTGTTGAGCGGTGACGGTGTGAGGATTTACCAGTTTGGCCACCCACGCGTCGCTCTGGCCGGCCAGACTGGACTGGATGGCGTTGGTGGACAGTAGATCGGTGGAATACGTCTTACCGGCGACATAAGCGCTGCCGGCCGCGTCCACAGCGATACCATAGGCGAGGTCGTCGGCGCTCCCACCCACGTACGTCGCGTAAAGGAGCGCCGAACCGTCGGCGCTCAACTCGGCCACGAACGCATCGGTGCTGCGGTTCGTCGAACCGATGCTGTTGGTGGTGACGCCTGGGAAGCCGGGCGAACTGGTCTGACCCGTCAGGAAGATGTTATCGTCGCGATCCAGCGCCAGGCCCCAGGCCGCATCGCCCAGCGTGCCGCCAAGATAGGTGGCAAAGAGGAGTTGCGACCCTGTGGCGCTAACCTTCGCCACGAAGACATCATCGATGCCGGCATTGGTGGCCTGCCAGGCGTTCGTCGTGGGGAAGTTGTGGGAGTAGCTCTGGCCGGCGATCACGGGGTTCCCGTGGGAATCCACAGCCACGCGCAGGCTGTAGTCGTCGCCCACGCCACCCAGGTAGGTCGCATAGGCGAGGCTCGTGCCCTCGGGGTTGAGCTTGGCGACGAAGGCGTCGAAACCGCCGGCGTTAGCGGCCCACAGCGCGTTGGTCACCATGAGGTTGGTCGAGCGGGCCAGCCCGGTCACCAGCGCGCAGCCCTGGGCGTCCGCCGCGATCCCTTGCCCGTAGTCGGTGTCGCTCCCGCCGAAGTAGGTCGCATAGAGCAGGGCTGTGCCGGTGGCATTAAGTTTGGCAATGAAACCGTCGGCGGTGCCTCCGCCGTAGTTGGGCTGCAAGCTGGTTGTGGTGATGCCCGTGAAGTTCGTAGAGTCGGTCCGCCCCGTGACCAAGGCTTGGCCATAGGTGTCCACAGCGATCGCGATGACCATGTCGTTGGAAGGTCCGCCAAGATAGGTTGAATAGGCCAACCGCGAGCCGGTCGGATCAAGTTTCACCACAAAACCATCCGGCGGATAATGGTCGGAGTTGGCGTTGGTTAGGCCGGCGATGTTCGGCTGCAGGGCTGTCGAGAGCGCCGGGAAATTGCTGGAAGTCGTGAACCCTCCCACATAGGCGTTGCCCGCGCCGTCCACGGCGACGCCGTAGATGCCATCGATGCCACTGCCGCCCAGGTAAGTGAAGTATTCGGCGGCTGACCCCGTCGGGTTAAGCTTGGCCACGAAGGCGTCGCCTCCGATAAGATACCCGCCGCCGTAATTGGTCTGGAACGCGTTGGTGGTGGCAAAGCCGGTGAAGGTCACTGACTCCGTTTCGCCGACGATGTAGGCGCTTCCGGCCGCATCCACCGCGATGTCCCAGGCGACGTCGATGCCCGTGCCGCCGAAGTAACTCGCATAGCTCAGGACGGGGTCAATCACCAACGGCCGCGTCCGGTCATAGGCCGCGACCCGGAAGCCCACCTGGTTGTGGTCGGTGATCACGTAGGCGCTGTTAATGATCTCGCGGGTGCCGTTGCGGTCCTGGTAAGCGAGCGGTTTATGCTGGAGCACCGGGCCTCCGGCCGTGTGCAGCACCAGATCCCCCTCGCCGTTCAGTTCCACCTGACTCACGCCATCGAAGCTCAGACGCACCACCTCCGGTGCGACACCCGGCGCCAGTTCAAAGTCGTACTCGAGCCGTTGTTGGTTCCCGTAATAGACCAGATCGACCCCGCGATAGACCGCCTGGTACCGCACCCGTCCGTACAAGGGCAGATTGGTTCGCCACGCCGCCGGATCCTGGCCCAGGAAGCGGTTGACCTTGCCTGGCAGTTGCTGTTCGCCCAGAGCCACCGCGCCGGGACTGGCACCAACCAACCGCATTCTCAGGGCAGTGGCCTCGCGCGGCCGCTGGGTCCCCGAGCGGCTTTTGCCGGCCGCCAGCAATGGCGAGGCGTTATCGGGCTCAACCGTGGGTTTGCGCAACACCAGGAGGAACTCGGCGGGTCTCAGGAGGAGATGGCGACCCGAACCATGACAGACAAAACCGGCGCCCCCGCTCCCCATATCGGGATCGCACTCAAACATGAGCGGCAACTGGCCGTAGGCTTGTTGCCAAGCAGCGCGGCGGGCCAGTTGCCGGGCAGATGCCGCCAGACCCTGTCGGGCAACCCCGGCCGCGCCACTGGCCTCAGCAGACTGCAAATGGATCGGCGCCAGAGCCAGTCCCGCCGGGTAGCCCGGCGAAGCGACGGCGAGAAGCGCGGCACATGCCGCGAATAACAGAACGCTCTGTCCCCCGCGCCGCTGCTCACCTCTGCGTCCGGCCCCATCTGATGCGGTCAAACTCATAATGCTGATTCAGCACAATTCGCGGTCGATGTATGGGCCTTTTAGCAGCGAGTGTCAAAGCTATTGCATGGGCAGCGCGGCGGGGAACCGCAGCGACAGGCCCAGGAGCCAGCGGTGGGCACACGCGCACCTGTCGGCCCGTCGGACGGCCCCGAAAACACCGCAGCCCGAAAACACCGGTTTGCTTTTTCCTGGCCGCGCCGTAAACATTGCTCCGGGCTTACGACCCGAAGCGTGGTCAAGCTTGATGGATCAATGAATTCGCATTCTGTGTCTGACTGACACCGCGATGATGGACCGCACGGTAAGCAAATGCGCGGCCGAGGCGTTGCCTGAGAAGACCAGGCAACTCCAGGTGATCACCGACGCGATGACGGCTTACCTCCAGAGCGGCCAGTGGGACGAAGCCAGCGCGATTCTGCTCACCGGGGCACTGGCATTGACGCAGAGCGTCTGTGGATTTGCCGCTGTGGTCGTCGGCGGTCAGGGACTGCGAGTCCTGGCGTACCGGGATCCAGAATGCGGGCCCGGTCCCGACCGGCCGACCCGCGAGCAGGCGCCGGCAGGGCCCAAGGATACGGCGCCCCTGGAGGTGCCCAATCCTGGCGATCTGCTGGGGCAGATCATCGCTCGGCAGCAAAGCGCGATGGCCAATGACGCCGCCCAGGACGCCCGGCTGAGCCGCATCCCGCCCGGACGCCCGCCGTGGCGTTGTTTCCTGGGGGTGCCGATGGTTTGGGGCGGAGCGGTCGTGGGCCTGATCGGGGTGGCGGATCGGCCCGGCGGTTATTCCGCGACCGAGCAGGAGGAACTGGAGGTGTTGGGCCGGAATGCGGGGATCCTCTTCGACAGCTACCGCCGCTTTCAGCGGGAAATCGCGCTCGACCGCGAGCGGCAGCAGGAGGAATCGGCCCTGAAGAACCTGGTAGCCGGCACGGCCGCGGTCACCGGGGAGGCCTTTTTCCCCGCCTTCACCCAACATCTCGCCGAAGCGCTTGATGCCCGTCACGTGCTGGTGGCCGAAGCCGTGAACGATTCCCTGACCCAATTGCGGGTGCTGTCGCTCTGGTCGGACCACAAGTGGCCGACGAACTTCGAGTTCGACGTGACCGGGACGCCGTGCGAACTGGTGGCGCAGGGCCAGCGCGAGGCGGTCTGCATCCCGGACCGCCTGCAGGAGCGCTTCCCCAGAGCCGCCCTGTTGGCCAGCCTGCGGGTCGTCAGTTATCTGGGCGTCCCCTTGCTCAACGCCGCCGGCCAGCCGATCGGCCAACTCAGTGTCCTGGATGACAAGCCGATGGGAGACGAGCAGCGCGCCCGTTCAATCCTGAGCATCTTCGCCGCGCGCGCCGCCGCCGAACTGGAGCGCAAGCGGGCGGAGATGATGCTGCGGCAGTACACCGAGCGACTTCAGCTCCTTTCGCGCCGGTTGTTGGAGGTGCAGGAAACCGAACGCCGCCACACAGCGCTGGAACTCCATGACGAGATCGGCCAGGCCCTCACCGCACTCAAGTTCAATCTGGAGCTCTGCGCCCGTCAACCGACTGCGGCCATGCGCACCGGGCTGCAGGAAGCCCAGACGGCCATCAGCAGCCTGATCGAACAGTTGCGCGAAATGTCCCTGGATCTGCGGCCGCCGATGCTCGATCATCTGGGGCTCTTGCACGCGCTGGCCTGGCATTGCGAGCGTTTTGCCGCCCGGTTCCAGGTCCAGGTCCGTTTCCACCATTCGGAGTTGGAGGGAAAACGCTTCGAGCCGACGATCGAGACGGCTGCCTACCGCATCGTGCAGGAGGCCCTGACCAACGTGGCCCGCCACGCGGGCGTCCCGGAGGTCGCCCTGGAGATTCGCGCCGAGCCGGAAACGCTCTTCCTGACAATCGCCGACCAGGGTCGCGGATTCAACGCAGCCGAAGTCCTGACTTCGGGCACCTCCAGCGGTCTGACCGGCATGCGCGAACGGGCCACCCTCTTGGGTGGCACGCTCAGGGTCGAATCCAGACCCGGCGCCGGCACGCTCGTCCGAGCCGCCCTCCCACTCAAGCAGACCGTGCCCAGTCGATGACCATGACCACCACGATTGTCCTCGCCGACGACCATCACTTGGTGCGCCAGGGACTGGCCCTGTTGCTGGGCACGGAACCCGGTTTCAAGATCGTGGGCGAGGCCGGTAACGGACCGGAGGCGGTGAAACTCGTTGAGACCATGCGGCCCACCGTGCTGGTCGTCGATCTGATGATGCCAGGGTTGACCGGGATCGAGGTGACGCGCCAGGTGTGCCGCAACTCGGCGGAGGTGCGCGTGGCCATCTTGTCCATGCATGCCAACGAGGCCTTTGTGCTCGCGGCCTTCGGCAGCGGAGCCCTCGGCTATATTCTCAAAAGCTCCAGCCCGGCGGATCTGGTCCAGGGCGTGCGGGAGGTGGCGGCCGGCCGGCGCTACTTGAGTCCGCCGCTGTCCGAACAGGCGCTGGCGGCCTACGCCAGAAAAGTGGGCGCCGGCGCCCTTCAGCCAGCCGAAACGCTCACGCAACGCGAAGCTGAAGTGCTGCGTCTGGTCGCGGATGGCTTCACCAACGCCGAAATCGCCGCTCGCCTCTTCATCAGCCAACGCACGGTGGAAACCCATCGCTTCCATCTGATGCAGAAACTGGGGCTGCGCAACCAGGCTGAACTCATCCGCTATGCCCTGCGCAAGGGACTCACTTCGACGGAACCGTAGCGCCGCCCGCCGCACCCAACCGCGCGTGGCGCCCAACCCGACCCGCCCGCGCGGCGACACTTCAAGCCCCGGACGACGTTCCTGTGTCTCACCGGAGCTGTTCGGCCCCGCGCTTGGGACAGGAATTCCCTGGTCTTGTTCCCTTTGTCGTTGATTCCAACTCACAAAACGGTATTTTGGTCCGGTCTCAAGTCCTATGGATGCAGTCGCAAAGGAACGGTTCGGGTTCATCCTGGCTCGGCGGAGCGTTCGGGTGTATGCGCCGGGCGAGGTGAGCGAAGCGCAAGTCAACGCCCTGCTGGAGGCCGCCATGGCCGCCCCTTCGGCTGTGGGCAAAGATCCCTGGCGGTTCATCGTGGTCCGCAACGTGAAGACCCTCGCCGCGATCGCCAACGTCCTGCCCAACGGAAAGATGCTGGCGACCGCCGCCGTCGGCTTCGTGGTCTGTGGGGACCTGGAGGCCGCGCACGACCGGCAACTGAGCTACCTGCTGCAGGACTGCTCCGCCGCCATCGAGAACCTGCTGCTCTGCGCGCAAATCCTTGGGCTGGGCGCGTGCTGGCTGGGCGTCCATCCGCGGGCGCAGCGCATCAAACAGATCAGCCAACTCCTGTCGCTGCCTCCTTCCGTGATCCCCGTTTCCTGCATCGCTGTGGGCCATCCGGGCGAGGCTAAGGAACCTCGCACCCGCTACCATCCGGCCTACGTGCACCGCGAGAAATGGTGAGGGAGGCAGGCGGCGCGGTCTCTAAAGAGCGAGACTTTAATCCTTTTAGACCCCGAAGAGTTTGACAGGCTCTTCCCTAAGACGGCGGAACAATTGAAAGCCGAGGAGGAGGCAGCCGAGGATATCGCGAATCCGATCACACCCGACGAGCGTTTCAACCAGCTAACTGACCCAGAGGCACGCCGCATCTTCGCAGAAGCTGCGTATTCGATTTCCCATCCCCGAGAATATCATGAAGCCATTCTACAGAAGCAAGAATCCGAGCCAAATGCCGATTCACCAATGCCTTAATCGCAACACGAACTTAGGCTTCCAAATGCGACTTCTTATGACCGCTAACAAATTGACCCTTCACGATTCATTTGTCAGTTCGAGTGTCGTTGTCTTGCTCAAGCGCGCGATGCGCCTCATCCGGCCTGCTTTTTTCTCCATGGCTTTGAGCTTCCTCTTCACCACAAATGAGGCCGCCGCTGCCGATTTTGACACACCACCCGACAACAAACCCGATATCCTGTGGTTCAACAAGGTAACCGGTGCAAACCAAATCTGGTTTATGAATGGCACGTTGCGGAACTCAACCGGCGCCATCCACTATTCAGATGGCACTCCTGTCGTTCAAGCAGACACAAGTTGGAAGATGGTCGGAGTTGGAAATTTCCACAACCAGAATCCGAATGAAGCAACCGACATTCTATGGCAGAATACCGTGACGAAACAGAACTGGTACTGGCGCATAAATGGCTCCCTTTACTTGGGTGGAGGTTCAATCCAGCAGGCAAGCGATCCGCTTTGGACTATTGTAGGGGTTGGCGATGTCGATGGGGATGGAGACAGTGATATCGTGTGGCAATATGAAGGTACAGGCCTGAAGGCCGTTTGGTTCATGAACGGGACTCAATTTGCGACGTCGGGCATCATCGACAGCACCACGGACACTGTCTGGAGGATTGTTGCCACTGGAAATATGGATAATTCTGTTGACGGGAAGTGCGATGTTATCTTGAGAAATCTATCGACAGGTCAAATCGCCATTTGGCTTCTAAATGGAGCCACGATAACTCAAGGGTTGTTCGCCGACCATCTTTTCAAGGATCAAGATTGGCAAATCCTGGGGACCGGCGACTTCAATGGCGACGGGAAGACGGATTTGCTCTGGCGCCATTGCACCCTGGGTTTAAATATGGGAACATCAAGGCGCAGATCGTCGCCGACTACAATGCATCACCGAGTACTACCAAAGGCATTTTCATCCTTGGACACGTCGCGATTCCTTATTCTGGCTACGAGGCTTCAGACCTCCACGGCCCA
>Ga0315274_10005074_pt1 | contig 19309 bp, 20 predicted proteins | sample YL17G02_20_MG_FD_203700 | JGI IMG/M metagenome (GOLD analysis project Ga0315274, IMG submission 203700) | Sediment microbial communities from Yellowstone Lake, YNP, Wyoming, USA - YL17G02_20 | ecosystem: Environmental > Aquatic > Freshwater > Lake > Sediment | place: USA: Wyoming | collected... | reverse complement strand
AAGTGAAGGTCTCGCAGCAGTGTTGTCCTTTTTTGTCCCAGGTTTAGGCCAAATATATAATGGACAAATTGGAAAAGGCATTGTAATGATAGTTTTAGGTATTGTTATAGCATTTTCAATAATTCTTTTAATTGGTTTCATATTGTATCCAATTTTTTGGCTTTGGGGTATTTATGATGCTTTTTCGACTGCAAAAAAGATAAACGCGGGAATAATTAGAACATGATTTAAAAAATCAAATCCAGACCTTGTCGGGGTTGAGGATGTTCTTAGGGTCGAAGGCCCGCTTTATGGCCTTCATTATCTCGATCTGGGTCCCGCCGACGCGCCTCTCCAGGTAGCGGCGCTTCGTGTAGCCGAGGCCGTGCTCCCCGCTGACGGTGCCGCCCATGCCGAGGCTGATGTCTATTAGCTCCCCTATCGTCGCCTCGAGGACGACGGGCCACACCTCGTCGCTCTGCCCCTGCCTGAGTATGTTGCAGTGGATGTTGCCGTCGCCGGCGTGGCCGACCGCGGCTATAATCACGCCGCGGCGCTTGGCGACGCGTTCGCACTCCTCGACGAAGGCTGGGACGGTGGCGCGTGGGACGCAGACGTCGGCCTCATCCAGCTCGTATAGGGCGAGGTAGGCGTCGAAGAGCTTCTTACGCGCCTCCCAGATGCTCCTCTGCTGCTCCGCCGTCTCGGCGAGGAAGGCGTCGACGGCCCCCAGCTCCATGCAGACTGTGCCCGCCTCCTCTAGTATCCTGTCGAGCTCGGCTTCGCTGTTCGCCTCGAGGCCGACCATCAGGTAGGCTGGGTGGGTGTTGTCGGGGAGCTTGCGCTCTATGTACTTCTCGATTGTGAGTATGGCGTGCTGCGGGAGGTACTCCAGCGCGTATGGCTGGACCTTCCGTTTCACTATCTCGGCGACGGTCTTTGCGGCGTCGTAGGCGCTGTCGTAGGGGGCGTAGATGAGGGCTGTGAACTTTGGCTTGGGAACTAGGCGCAGCGTCGCCTTGGTGACGACGCCCAGCGTGCCCTCGGAGCCTATCATGAGGTCGATGAGGCTGTAGCCGGTCGTGTCCTTCACGTTCTTGCCCCCCATGTTTACGACCTCGCCCGTGGGGAGGACGATCTCGAGGGCCTGGATGTAGTCGCGTGTCACGCCATACTTGGCGGCGCGCATCCCGCCGGCGTTAGTGTTTATGTTACCCCCTATGCTTCCGGACTCTTGCCCGGGGTCGGGGGGGTAGTAGAGGCCGCAGGCCTCGGTCGCGGCGTGGACCTCGCTTATGAGGGCAGCGGGCTCCGATGTACAGGTCAGGTTGTCCTCGTCTATCTCAAGTATCTTGTTCATGCGCTCTAGGCTGAGGGCGATGCCGCCGCGGACCGGGTGGCTCGCACCGCTGAGCCCGGTGCGCCCGCCCTGGGCAACGACGGGGATCGTCTCCTCGTAGGCGAGCCTCATAACGGCGGAGACCTCGGCGGTGTTTGCTGGTTTTACGACTATCTCCGGCGGGTGGGGCTCGAGGGGGCTCTCGTCGACCGAGGCCTTCTCGACGTCCTCGCCGGTCGTCGAGACGTTCTTCGCGCCCACTATTGCCTCAAGCCTGCGCCTGATGCCCTCATCGACCTTACTGTAGCTAGCCACGGGTCTTCTGCTCCTTGATCCTCTCTATGAGGCGTGGGACGACCTCATAAAGGTCACCGACGGCTGCTAGGGTGCTGATCCTGCAGATGGGAGCCTCCCTGTCCTTGTTTATGGCGATGATGACGTCGCTGGTCTTCATGCCAGCCTGGTGCTGGACGGCCCCGCTTATGCCGCATGCGACGTAGAGCTTGGGGCGGACGGTTCTGCCGCTGAGTCCGACCTGGTGGCGGTACTCCATCCAGCCCTCGTCGACGGTGGGGCGGCTCGCGCCCACGGCTCCCCCGAGTGCATCAGCTAGCTGCTTTATGAGCTCGAAGCCCTTCGGCTCCCCCAGCCCCTTGCCTCCGCTGACCACGATATCGGCGTCGACTATGCTGACCTGCTCCTTCGCCGCCTCGAAGGCGAGGACCTTGACGCGGTCCTGGAGCCTGGCGGGATCGACCTGTTTCTTGACTATCTCGCCCCGCCTCGCGGGATCTGCCTTGGCCTCGGTCATTACCTTGTACCTGACGGTGGCCATCTGGGGGCGGCTGTTCTGGGTGTAGATTATTGCCATGATGTTCCCGCCGTAGGCGGGGCGGGTCTGCAGGAGGAGGCGGGTCTCTGGGTCGATGTCGAGGCTGGTGCAGTCGGCGGTTAGGCCGGTGCGGAGCTTTGCGGCGACGCGCGGGCCTAGGGTGCGGCCTATGGAGGTGGCGCCGATGAGGAATATGCTGGGCTTGAGTTCGCGGTTTGCCTCGGTGAGTATCTGGGCGTAGGGGTCGTCGCGGTAGGCGGCGAGGGCGGGGTGGTCGTATGTGAGGACCTTGTCGGCGCCGCGCTTGACGAGTTCCTCGGCCGCCTTGGCTAGTCCGGTGCCGATGACTACGGCGTAGACGGGCTCCCCGAGGGTCGCGGCGAGCTCCCTGCCCCTGCCGAGGAGCTCGTAGGCGACGGGGTGGACCCTGCCGTCGCGCTGCTCGGCGTAGACGAGGACCCCGCGCCAGTCGGCGAAGCCCTGTGGGGCGTCGGATTTCTTGATGGTGATTGCCTTTACTGGGCAGGCGGGTTCGCAGGCCCCGCAGACGCTGCAGGCGTCCCCGATCTGCGCCTTGTTGTTGGTGATGGTTATGGCGCCGAAGGGGCAGGCGGAGACGCAGACGCCGCAGCCCGTGCAGGCGTCCCCGACGTTCACTGGCTTGCTCATACTATCTTTGCCTCCCGGAGCTTCCGGTAGATGGCGTCCGCGAGCTGGTCGGGTGTGCCCTCGATGACCTCGCCCCCGGCGTGGGGCTCGGGTGTGAATATCTTGGTGACACGCGTGTAGCTGCCGTCGAGGCCGAGCTCCTTTGGATTCATCCCCATCTCCTTGTTGGTGATCTGTTTGATGGTGGCCTTCTTGGCGGCCAGCCTGCCGCGTAGGGTGGCGAGGCGGGGCTGCCCCACATCCTTGGACACGGTGATGATGAGGGGAAGAGGGGCTTCCAGCGTCTCGACGCCGTCGTCGAGGTTCCTCTTCAGGGTCACCTTCCCGTCCTTGACGTCGAGTATCTGACTGACGTAGCTTATGCAGGGCTCCCCGAGGTGCTCCGCCATCTCGGGGCCGACCTGGCCGGTGTCTCCGTCGGTGGTCTTGAGGCCGCAGATGACGATGTCGTGGGGGCCCGTGAGCTGGATGCTCTTGGCGAGTGTTAGGCTCGTGGCCCAGGTGTCTGCGCCTCCGAAGACGCGGTCGCTGACGAGTATGCCCTCGTCGCAGCCCATGGCTATGGCGTCGCGCAGCGCCTGCTCGGCCATGGGTGGGCCCATGCTTACGGCCTTGACCCTGCCGCCGTGCTTCTCCCTGAGGCGTAGGCCGGTCTCTATGGCGAACTCGTCGAAGGGGTTGATCACCGCTGCGACGCCCTCGCGCTTGAGGCGCCCCGTCTCCTTGTCGAACTCCACCTCAGTGGTCTCCGGGACCTGCTTTATGCAGACGATGATGTTAAGACCGACACTCAACGAAGTTTCCCCGCTGTTTGCTGAAACTAGGCTGGGGGCGGCGGTATAAAAGGGTACATCCGCGGGGCTACGCAGGTGCGAATTTTACTCCGATTAGGGTACGTGCCTTCTCGGGGTCTGTGACGCCGAGGACCATTCGGGTGCGGGTGGCGGTGTAGAAGTATTCGACGTTCACACCGGCGTCGGAGATTCGGCGGGTGACGGCGGCGAGCTCCCCGGGGCGGTCCCTGATGTCTATGACGAGTGCCTCGCGCTGGTCTTCGATCTTGATGCCTGCGGCCTTGAGTGCCTTCCCCGCTTGGGTGGCGTCGTCGACGAGGATGTGGGCGATGTGTGTAACGAATTCGCGGTCCTCGCCGCCCCTGACCTCGCGTGCGAATCCGCAGATGCCCTCGATGTTGACTCCGGCTCTGCCGAGGGCTTCGCTTAGGTCGGCGAGGGTGCCGGGGCGGTTCTCCAGGGTTATCTTGAGGTCCTTCATCGTGTTACCCGGGGTGTGGGTGTGGTTAAGATTTTGGACACGTGGGCATGGCTGGGGTCTCAACGCTTATCCGCCGATGGCTGCCACTTTTAGCTGATCGCGTTGCCCGTCCACCCCATAGAGTTCCGGTACAGGTACCCCGAGATGTACGCCGTCTTCACCGAGGAGGCGAAACTTCAGAGCTGGCTAGACGTCGAGGTCGCGCTTGCGTGGGCGCACGCCGAGCTGGGCACCATACCCAGGGCCGCGGCGAAGGAGATAGAGAAGAAGGCGAAGGTCGGCGTCGTCAAGGTCGAGCGGGTAAAGGAGATAGAGGAGAAGACGAGGCACGACCTGCTCGCGATGGTGTACGCGCTTCAGGAGGTCTGCGAGGGGGACGCGGGCGGCTACATCCACCTCGGGGCGACTAGCTACGACGCGGAGGACACGGCGCTCGCCCTGCAGCTCCGTAGGGCCATGGACATCATCGAAGGCGACCTCAAGGCGCTGCTCAGGGTGCTGCTCGATAAGGCGGTGGAGCACAGGGAGACCGTCTGCATAGGGCGGACCCACGGGCAGCACGCTCTCCCGATGACCTACGGGATGAAGTTCGCCCTCTGGGCCTCGGAGGTGGGCAGGCACCTCGACAGGCTCGCCGAGACGCGGAAGAGGATAGAGGTGGGGAAGATGAGCGGCGCCGTAGGCACCATGGCGAGCTTCGGGGAGAAGGGCTTCGAGGTCCAGCGCCTCACAATGGAGAGGCTCGGGCTTGAGCCCGCATTGATCACGAACCAGATCATCCAACGGGACCGGCACGCGGAGCTTCAGTGCCTACTCGCCCTCATCGCGGGGACCCTCGACAAGATGGGGAGGGAGCTACGGAACCTCCAACGGACGGAGATCGCGGAGATCAGCGAGCCGCTGCGTAGCCCGAGCAGCACGATGCCGCAGAAGCTGAACCCGAGTAACACGGAGCGCATCTGCGGGCTGGCCCGGATCATCCGTGGGAGCGTCAACGCGAGCCTCGAATCCATCGCGTTGGAACATGAGAGGGACATTAGCAACAGCGGGATGGAGAGGATCAACATCCCCGAGGGCTTCATACTCACCGACTACATCCTCCGCCAGATGACGGGGATAGTGAAGGGACTCAGCTTCGACTCTGATAACATCGAGAGGAACCTTGAGACGACGCTGGGGCTGATACTGACGGAGAGGGTGATGATCGAGCTTGTCTCGAAGGGCGTCGGGCGGCAGGAGGGACACGAGTTGATGCGCCGCCTCGCCCTCAAGGCGTGGAAGGAGAAGCGCCCACTCAGACAGGTTATGGAAGAGGACGAAGAGGCAACGCGCCTCATCACCCCCGCCGAGATGGATGAGTGGCTCAACCCCCACACGTACATAGGGACGAGCGTCGAGCAGGTCGACAGGGCCGTCAAGATTCTCCGGAAAAAACTGTCATAGAGGCGGCGCGTAGATCATAGCAAGGTTTACTTCATCCAATAACGGAGCATTGTCGTGCAAACTAGAAGGATCGTTTACTTCGAGGAGGGCGGAGCCGAACACACGGACGCGCTCATCGACATAGTAAGGGAGGCGGCTTTGGAGCTCGGCGTTAAGAAGATCGTTGTGGCGAGTACCTCTGGTGACTCGGCGGTTAGGGTCGCCGAGAAGCTGGCGGGGACGGGCATCGCCATCGTTGCGGTGGGTCATCAGAGCGGTTTCCCGGTCGCCGGTCAGAGGTTCAAGGGCGAGAACGCTGAGAGGCTGAGGGGCCTCGGCGCAGACGTCTGCCTCGGCGCAGACGTCTGCCTCGGCACGGACGTGCTGACGAACAGCATACGCCAGAGGGAGCGCCTCGGCAGCAGCCCGCTGAGCATCATCACCCAGATGCTGTCCACCCTCAAGATGAAGGTGAACGTCGAGGTGGTCCTGAAGGCCACCGACGATGGTTTCCTCGCCCCCGGGGAGAGGGTGATCAGTCTTGCGGGGAGTCATGCTGGGTTGGATACCGCCATCGTCTTCGAGGCGCAGGAGTCAGCGAAGATACTCGACCTGAAGATGGGTGAGATAATCGCCATCCCGTTGAGCAGGGAGAAGTCCGACGCGGAGTACATGAGGAGGCGCGCCGCTCAGGCCGCCCCTCAGTGAGGTGTTCGTTGATGATACTCGGCGTATCGGCGAGCGGTAGAGTCGCGCGGCGTAACGAGTCTGGGACGCTCACACATGGTTTGACGGAGGAGATGGTGAGGTACATACTCGCCAAGTCGGGGGAGCCGTCCGAGTTCGTGAGCCTCGCGGATAAGACGATAAGGGGATGCACGGGGTGCTGCGGCTGCGCCGGCGACAACGTCTGCGTCTTAAAGGATGACTGGGGCGCCATCAGGGACAGGATGTTCGAGGCGGAGGCCTTCGTTTTTGGGGCGCCGAACTATTACGGGGTCATCAACGCCGTCGGCCACGCCTTCCTCGAGAGGACTTTCAGCCTGCGCCACAGGGAGAGGTTCAAGCTGGCGGGGAAGCTGAACGCCATTGTGACCACGGGCAGCGACGAGGACGCGTCCGTCGAGGATTTCGTCCGCAAGGTCTTCAGGAGCAACTACATGGCTGAGCCCGTTGGGGCGCTGAGGGTGGCGGGGATAAGTCAGTGTTACCAGTGCGGCTACGGGGAGGGCTGCACCGCGGGGTCGGTTGTCTCGCGCCACGGCTTCGTCGACGAGATAAGGGAGAGCATCCTGCCCCGCGTCAACCCGGATGCCTATAAGAAGGCGGAGATAATCGCCCACCGCTTGGGCGAGGTAGTAAGGGCGAAGCACGGGTAACCGAGGCGTAGACGAAGAGAGGAGAGATAGCGCGCCTCATCACCCCAGTTGAGATGGATGAGTGGCTCAACCCCCACAACTACATCGGCACGAGCGTCGAGCAGGTCGACAGGGCCGTGGCGGTTCTTAAGAGGAAGCTGTGACCACGGCGCAGCCACCTAGGGGAAAACTAATTATTTAGGGGATTACCCTCAAATAATGGGGATTAGGCGTGGAAGTGGAGGTCAAGAGGGTGGACTCTCAGGGGCGCATAGCCCTCCCCGCCGACTGGAGGCGGGACGAGTTGAGCGACGGTAAAGAAGTTGTCATTCAACGCGAGGGGGATCTACTGATCATCAAGGCAAGAAAGAAGCCAGACCTGACTCACTTATTTGATTCTCTTGAGGTTGATCTTCCCCCCGAGTCCTTCAAGGATTGGAAGACACTCAAAGGCGCACTGCTGGAGGAATAACCTTGAACTTCATAGACTCCTCCGCCTTTCTCTACGCTTTTCTAACCGCCCAAAAGGAGTTGTCACACGAAGTTGAGGAGATGAAAGCGCATGCGCAGGCAATCATCCGACGTATACAAGAGGGGGAGAACGTAACAACGAGCACCGTCCACATCTCAGAGACCGCAAACATATTGGAGAGAAGATTTCCACTCTCAAGGGCACGCTACGTAGCCTCTCAGATAATCCAATCACCAAACATAGAGATACTCCCGGTAGATCGGCTCCACTACGAGGCTGCCCTCGCCGCATCTGAGCGTCACGACCTCGGGTTAAATGACGCCCTCGCTTACACGCTCATTAAGGAAAAACGAATAGACGCCATCTATAGCTTCGATAAAGACTTCGATAAGCTCCCGGGGATCCGCAGATTAACAAAATAATACCTCAACGATGTACCGTTTTTATCTTCTAGCCTGCAACTTGAATACGATTGGATACCCCTGACGCGAGGAAATATGATCAAGGCAGAGAACTTCTCAAGTGGATAGCAATAATCACAATGACGGTTGACCACGTCGGCCTGATACTATTTCCAGAGTACACGGTTCTCCGGATAATCGGCAGGATAGCGTTCCCCCTGTTCGCCTACCTGCTGGTGCTGGGGATGAGGAGCACCCATAACCTGCGGGGGTACTTCAACAGGCTCCTCTTCTTCGCGCTTGTGTCACAGGTGCCCTACGCCCTCGCCAACGGGATACAGCCGTGGGAGAAGATGAACATCTTCTTCACACTCGCCCTCGGGTTGATCATGGTGTACTTCATCGAGAGGAGCAGCGTCGCGTTCGTCATCCCCCTGATAGTCTCGGTCCTAGTCCAAGTCGACTACGGGGTCTACGGCACGGCCACCGTGCTGTTGCTCTACCTTATGGGGAGGGATTGGAAGATGGGGGCGAGCATATTCGTGCTGATCAACCTCGTGCTGGCGGTATCCGGCGCATGGTACCAGCCGTTCGCCATATTCGCCCTGCCACTCATCCTCCTGCACGACAGGGGCAAGCTAACACTCAGCGGAACCGAGGGGCAGGTGAAACACCCCAGATTCAGGAAGTACTTCTTCTACGCCTATTATCCCCTGCACTTGATGGCGCTTTGGTGTTTGAAGGCATTCTTTCTCTAATCGCCTCGGATGGGCACAAGATCACTCCAATAAAACTGCCAACGAACTCTTCGACCTCGTCAACTACACAGCCGAACTCTATAGAGCAATTGGAGATAGAAAAAAAGATTTAACTAATCTGTAACTTCTTTCCCAAGTTGTTAAGCACATAAAATCAGAGAACCGGAAAGAAGGGATAAACAAAGAGGAGGAATACAACATCCTCAGCGACGATAAATCTGATGAGGGTTTCAACGAGATAATAAAACGACTTCTCACCCCGAAGAGAAGGGGATCAATTCTATCCCACAGCGGGAAGTGGGTGGGCACAGAGGAAGAGTTCGAGAAAATATTCGGAGATCGAGCCCACAACGAGTAAAACCTTTGCCAATCACACATGAAATTTTTTTTCTCTTATCTATGGTAGCGCAAGTTGGACCGTCGCCTATTTATCGGAAAAACACCCATGCACCACCATGCTTGAGGCCGAGCGAATCCTCCGCGAGCGGGGCATCCCCTACCACCTCATCGAACTCACCGACCGCGCCATGACCGTCGCCGACGTCGCTCGCTACAGCAAAGGCGACATAAAAGTCGACGAGATATGCAAGACCATCATCATGCGCGACGACTCCGGAGACCACTACGCATTCCTCCTCGTCGGCACGGACAGGGTCGACTTCCTCAAGGCAAAGAGGCTCACTGGGAAGAAGCTGCGAGTCGCCAGCCCCGACGAGGTAAGCGCCTCCGCCGGCGCAGACCCCGGCGCCGTCTGCCCCCTACTTCTACGCATCCCCCTAACCATCGACCAACGCGTCACCAAACTCCCCCGAGTCAACTTCGGCTCGGGCCACCACCTCCACGGCATCGAGATGGCGACAGCCGACCTCCTCCGAGCCATGCCCCACACCGTCGCCGACGTAGCCCAATAACCCCGAAAGGGCAGCCAATCCTGCCCACTTTCCTTTTATTCTAAACGTAAAACAGGGGTACGGATAAGACATGATCGACTTCCACAGCCACTTCTACCCGAAGGCGTACATGGAAGAACTCAGCAAACCCGGCGGCTACGCCAGGGTCGAGAAGGACAAGCAGGGCAGACTCCTCATCCACTACGAGGGCGACTACAACGTCGTCGTCGGCCCCCACATAGACATCGCCGACAGGCTCGCCGACATGGACAGGCATGGCGTAGAGACCCACGTCCTCACCCTCACCACCCCCAGCGTCGAGCGCGAAAACCCCGAGAAGAGCCTAAAGCTGGCGAGGCTCGCCAACGACGGCTTCTCCGACATCTGCGAGAAGCACCCCGGCAGATTCGTCGCCCTCGCCGCCCTACACCTCCAGGACCCCACCGCAGCAGCCGACGAACTCGAACGCAGCGTCAGGGACCTCGGCCTCAAGGGGGGCACACTCATGTCCAACGTCGCCGGCAAGCCCCTCGACCTCAACCTCCAACCCGTCTACGACAGGGCCGTGAAGCTCGACGTCCCCCTCTTCATCCACCCCACATCCCCCATAAACACAAAGTACCTCGAAGACTACCGCCTCGTCCCCATCATGGGCTTCGGCCACGACACCAGCCTCAGCGTCCTCCGCATGGTCTTCAGCGGCCTATTCGAGAAGATGCCCAGGCTCAAGATAGTCGCCAGCCACCTCGGCGGCATCTACCCCTACCTCAGGGGCAGGATAAACACCGGCTACAACGCCTACCCCGAGTGCAAGACAAACATCAGCAAGCCCCCCACAGAGTACCTGAAACGAGTCTGGGTCGACTCCCTCATCTACGACGCCGACGTCTTCCGCTCCACACTATCCTTCCTTGGCCCCGAGAAGATAGTCCTCGGCAGCGACCACCCCACCAGATAGGCGACATAGCCGAGGCACACAAGCGGATCAAGAGCCTCAAACTCGACAAGGGCGCCGAGGACGCTATCCTCACCGGGAACGCCACCAAGCTATTAAAACTCTAACCCTCCACCCCCCAAACCCCACACCAACCGACCCCCACGTTGTTACACCCCATAACACCCCCCTTAAATACACCCAAACACCCAAAACCCACAGAAAAATAACACAAACTAGCAAAACCAAACACAACCCCCAACACAGCCACACACATCCACACAACAACCCACACGATGTTGTTGCTACTATGCCAACCAAAAACCACCCCCCACACGCACACGGAGCACAAAGAAAATAAGCCAAACAACATTCACACCTAACCACATGAACCCAGAGCCCCCGAAACCAAAGCCAAAGCGGCAAAAGGCAGAGGACCGCATCACCGAACTAGAACAACAACTCACAGACACAGGCAAAACCCTCGAAACCATCACCACACAGCTCAAATACGCCAAGGCAGACCTCGACAACATCCAAAAACAGACACAGAGACGAATCGACGAAGCCACCGACAGAAACAACGCACGAATACTCACCCAACTCATCACCATCGCAGACGAACTCCGCATCGTCACCGCCAACACCAAAAACGAAGCAGACGCCATGATCCACGCCAAACTCCTCAAACTCCTCGAAAACGAAGACGTCAAACCCATCCAATGCCAAGGCAAACCATTCGACCCCTACAAACACGAGGCCATCCTAGAAGTCGAAACAACAACCTGCCCACCCGGCGCCGTAGCAGAGGAGATAAGGAGCGGTTACACCTACAAAGACAAGGTACTACGCGCCGCCATGGTCAAGGTGGCGAAAGCACCAAACAAGGAAGAATAACGATGTCTGAGAAACGAGAAAAGATCATAGGAATCGACCTAGGAACGACGAACAGCGCCGCAGCAGTCGTCATGGGCGGCAAACCAGTAGTCATCCCAAGCGCCGAGGGGCCGACGGTCGCGGGGAAGATGTTTCCCAGCGTCGTCGCATTCACAAAAGACGGCCAACTACTCGTCGGCGAACCCGCCAGACGCCAAGCAGTCACCAACCCCGAGGGCACCGTCCGCGAGGCAAAACGCCTCATGGGCACAAGCAAAACAATCACACTCCTCGGCAAAGACTACACGCCCCAACAGATCAGCGCCTTCATCCTCCAGAAGATACTACGAGACGCCGAGACATTCCTCGGCGAAAAAGTCACCAAGGCAGTAATCACCGTCCCCGCCCACTTCAACGACAACCAACGCCAAGCAACCATCGACGCAGGCGAAATCGCTGGCCTCAAAGTCACACGCATAGTAAACGAACCCACAGCCGCAGCCCTCGCCTACGGTGTAGACAAAGCCGACAAAGAACTCAAGATACTCGTCTTCAGCTTCGGCGGAGGAACAAACGACACCACAATCATGGACTTCGGTGGCGGAGTCTTCGAGGTCCTAAGCACAAGCGGCGACACCCAGACCGGCGGAGCCGACGTCGACAAGGCCATAATGGACTACCTAGTCGACGAGTTCAAGCGCAGCGACGGAGTCGACCTACGCAGCGACCTCAAGGCCATGGCGCGCCTCAAGGAGGGCGCTGAGAAGGCCAAGATAGAGCTCAGCGGAGTCCTAAGCACCGATATCGACCTCCCATACCTCGCTATGGGCGCGGGCGGCCCCAAGAACATGCACATCACCATGACACGCGCCAAGCTCGAACAGATAGCACGCCCCATCATCGAACGCATAAAGACGCCCATAAACCGCACAATCGAGGACGCCAAGATAACCAGAGACAAGATCGACAAAGTCATCCTCTTCGGAGGCATGACCAAGATGCCCCTCGTCCAGCAGGTCGTCGAGGAGGCCGTAGGCAAGAAGCCCGAGAGGGGCCTCGACCCCATGGAGTGCGTAGCCATGGGCGCAGCCATACAGGGCGCCATCATCGCCGGCGAGATCAGCGACATAGTCCTACTAGACGTCACCCCCCTAAGCCTAGGCGTCGAGACCCTCGGCGGAGTCCTGACCAAGGTGCTCGAACGCAACACAACCATCCCAACGAAGCAGACGCAGACATTCAGCACCGCAGCCGACATGCAGACCGCAGTCACCATCCACGTCCTACAGGGCGAACGCGCCATGGCCAAGGACAACATAAGCCTAGGCCGCTTCGACCTGACCGGCATCCCCCCATCCCCACGCGGCGTCCCACAGATCGAGGTCACATTCGACATAAACACCGACGGAGTCCTCAACGTCAACGCCAAGGACCTCGGCACAGGCAAGAAGATGGGCATCACCATCCAAGCCTCCACCAAGCTCAACCAGAAGGAGAAGGACCGCATGATGGAGGAGGCCGAGAAGTACGCCGACGCCGACAAGAAGGCACGCGAAGAAGCCGAGATCAGAAACAACGCCGACAGCATCGCCTACACCACCGAGAAGACCATCACAGACATCGGCGACAAGCTACCCAGCGACCTCAAGAACAAGATCACCGACAGCCTCACCGCCCTAAAGGAGACCCTCAAGGGCGCCAATACCGAAGCCATCAAGGCCAAGACGGATGAGCTAACAAAGATCGTTCAAGAGGCCGGCGCGGAGATCTACAAGCAGACCGCCGCCCAGCAGCAGGCCAGCGCCGAGCAGCCGCAGCCCGGCGCAGAGCCCCAGCAGGACCAGGGCACGAAGACCGTCGACGCCGAATACAAGGTCGTCGACGAAGACAAGAAACAATAAACCTGTACATCGGCGGCCCCACACGGGGTTACGCCAACTTTTCCGCCCCAAACCCACAGTCAATCCTGACCCCACTTGGCGGAGCGAACAAAGCTCGACGCCCTCGACCTCATAGTCAGGGTACTGCTGGAACACGAAAAGACCCTGAACAACCTACTCGAGAGCATGGACGGTATGACTGACAGGCTCGAGGAGATGGTAGAGCGCCTGGAGGCCCTCTACGAGCCCCAGACCGGTTAAATCCAGCTAGGCAACGTTTTTAAGCCCTCCAACTCGGAGAAGTCAACAGAATTCGGGGGACTAGCTTGACTGCGAAGCGCGACTACTACGAGGTACTCGGTCTTAACAAGGGCGCCTCCCCCGAGGAGATAAAGAAGGCATTCAGGAAACTCGCCTTCAAGCTCCACCCGGACAGGAATAAGGACCCCGCCTCCGAGGAGAAGTTCAAAGAGATAAGCGAAGCCTACGCCGTCCTCAGTGACCCCGAGAAGAAGCAGAAATACGACGCCTACGGCCACGCAGGCATCAATGGAGCATACAGCCAGGAGGACATCTTCCGCGGTGCCGACTTCAGCGGAGTCGGCATAGACATGGAAGACATACTCCGCACCTTCTTCGGCGGGGCCTTCGGGGGCGGATTCGGCGGGTTCCAGCGCCAACGCGGCGGCCCACAGAAGGGCAGGGACCTACAGACCGCGGTCGAGATCACACTCGAGCAAGCAGCCACAGGCACCACCGTCGAACTCACACTCAACAGGCTCGAGCACTGCAGCCGATGCGGAGGAAACGGCGCCGAACCCGGCTCGAGCGTCGTCAACTGCCCCAAATGCAGCGGCACAGGCCAGATACCGAGAAGCGTCGCAAGCCCATTTGGGAGAATGATCACAGTCACAACCTGCGACCGCTGTCAGGGCAGGGGACGCACCGCCGAGAAGCCCTGCACCAAGTGCCGAGGCGACGGCGTCGAGGAGGCCCGGAGAAAGATCGATGTAAAGATACCCGCGGGCATCGACGAGGAGATATACCTCACCCTCCGCGGACAGGCGGACGCCGGCCTATACGGGGGACCCTCAGGGGACCTCTTTGTCGGAGTAAGGATCAAACCCCACCCCTACCTGCTCCGCAAGGGCGCCGACACAATCTACGAAGCCGAGATAAACGTCGCCCAAGCAGCACTAGGCGACGAGATCACCGTCCCCGTCATCGGCGGCGAGGAGAAGATCAAGGTTCCCACAGGCACACAGAGCGGCGACATAATCAGACTCAAGGGCAAGGGAATGCCGAGCCGCCACGGTAGAGGCGACCACCTGGTACACGTCACCGTCAAGGTTCCAAACAAGCTATCGAAGCGCCAACGCGAACTCATGGAAGAACTCGGTAAGGAACTTGGTACCGAGACGCAGAAGAAGGGATTCTTCAGGCGTTAACGTCTGTCGATTAGCGCGTCCACGCCGGGACCGGTACCTATCAGCGAGACGGGGGTCTTGACCTCGTCCTCGATCTTCTTGACGAACTTCTTCGCGTCTGCGCCGAGCTCCGCATACTCCTTGGCCCCCTTGCAGTCGGGGAAGAGCACGTCCAGCTTTGTCAAGCCGATCATGGTGGCGCCGTTGATCATCTTCGCTCGCCGTGCGAGGTTGTAGTCGAAGGGTGCGGCGCGCCTCTGGCGGCCCGTGACGGTGCCGTACTCGTCCCAGCCCCTCTTCTTGGCCTCCTCATGGCTGATCTCCCCGTCGAGCTCGCCGCCGCCGACGCGTGTCACGTAGCTCTTCAGCACCATTACCACGTCGGTGACGCGTGTGGGGCCGACGCCGACGTCGCTGCAAGCTGCGGCGGCGCAGACGTCCTTGCTGGTGACGTATGGATACTGGCCGTAGTAGAGGCTGATGAAGGTCCCCTGTGTGCCCTCGATCAGGAGGTTTCTCCCGTCGTCGAGTGCCTTGTTGGCGATGGCGGGGACGTCGGCGAGGTACTTCTTGAGCTCGGGTATCTCGCGGGCCATCTTTGCGACGCGCATGATGCGGTCCGCGTTACAGGGGCCTGTCCCTGTGCCTGTGGTCTTGACGATGTTCTTGAGGTTGCTGTCGGTCTGGTCGAGCTGTATGTGTTTGTGCTCTATTATGGCGCACTGGGGGTCGATGCCGAATCGCGTCTCTATCCCAGTCTCCACGACCTCCTTGAGGACGATCTCGGGGTTGACGAGGACGCCCGGCCCTATGAGCATGCGTGCCTTGGGGTTGACGAAGCCGCAGGGCACCATCCTAAGCTTGTAGACCCTGCCGTCCTTGACGACGGTGTGGCCCGCGTTGGGGCCTACCCCCGCCCTCGCCACGACGGCGACGTCGTCTGCCACCGCTAGGAAGGAGATGATCTTCCCCTTGCCTGTGTCTCCATAGAATCCATCAACGACAACAGTGCAGCCCATACAGACTCACCTGAAACCAAGAGATTGGGGGCTGAGCGACGCTTTTAACCTTTTTTATCTAAAGTAAGTGGTTATTTAATCCCTATAATTGACTAATCGGCGTAATAAATCCTTCGATACCGCGACGGCTGAGGCCCCGACTATTGCCTCCTACGAGTCAAGTCAAGAAACCTCGATAGGCTGATTTACCCACTGACGCCTCTTACCCTAGAGGGGGCGGCGCTCTTGACGGATATAAGCAAAGTCGAGAAGGGGCTCGGCGTCCTCTTCCGCGAGTTACACGGCGGGGACACACGGGTCGAGGGTTTTGAGGACATCACCGTGGGCTGGGAGACGCAGATAGTCGCCTTCAGGCTCCTGCCCCCCAGCGGAGAGACGATGGACCTTGTCGCCAGGATCTACTCAGGCCCCAGCGGGGGGAGGAAGGCGGAGTGGGAGTTCAACGTCATGTACCGCCTCGGCGCCGTCGGATACCCCGTCCCCCTAGTCTACACCTATGAGGCGGGCGGCGACACGCTCGGGTCACCCTTCCTCATCATGAAGAGGATCAAAGGCGGCGTCCTCTGGGACGTCTTCTTCAGCAGCCCCCGGGAGAAGTACGGAGAGGTGCTCGCCCTCAACTCCCGCCTCATGGCCCAGCTACACGAGATACCACCCGCCAAGGTTCTACCCGGTGTCCGGCGTGAGAGAACCAGACGCCGTGTCCTCGACAGGGTCCATAAAGAGGCGGAGCAGTTGGAGGAGCATGGACTCCAAACGACATTTGAGCCCCTGATAACGTGGCTCAGCGACAACACGGGAACACTCACAGAGAGCCCACCCTGCCTCATCCACCAAGACTTTCACCCGCGTAACATACTGCTCCGTCTCGACGGCTCCCCCGTCGTCATTGACTGGGCGACATGCACCGTCGGCGACTTCCGCGAGGACCTCTGCTGGACGGGGCTCCTCGCGGGCACCTTCATCGATGAGTCACTGAAGCAGGCGATCTACGACGCCTACGGGGGCGCCTCGCCGCGTGTGCTCGTCGACCTACCCTACTTCGAAGCCTTCGCAGGGCTACGGCGATTAGCTGACGTGGCAGTGACAATGAAGGCCGGGGCGGCGGCCCGGGGGATGAGGCCGGAGGCCATCAGGGAGATGGAGGGGAATAGACTCCACTACGCCAAGGTTCTCAAAGTCGTGACGGAGGCGACTGGCGTCAAGCTCCCAGAGCTTACCCGCCTCCTCGGGGTCTAGGCAAACCCCTTTACGCGCCGCACGGCACCATTAAGCGAGTTGACAAGCCAGGTCGCCATAATCACGGTCGGCAACGAGATACTCGACGGCATAATACTCGACACGAACACGAAGTGGATGATCGAGCGCCTCAAGCCACTGGGGCTGATGGTGAAGGAGGTCATCATCGTGAGGGATGATGTCCCCGAGATCGCCAGGGCCATCAACAGGGCGGCGGACGACGGCTGCGGCCTCATCATCACGAGTGGGGGTCTCGGCCCAACTCACGACGACATGACCCTGAAGGGCGTCGCGGAGGCTTACCACCTCCCCTTGGGGGTCAACGAGGAGGCGCTCGCCATCGTCGCTCGGCAATACGCCGCTCTCCACGAGAGAGGCATCATAGCGTCCGGGGAGATCACAGAGGCCAGGAGGAAGATGGCCATTTTCCCACGTGGCGCGCGCCCCCTCGACAACAGAGTCGGTGGAGCCCCAGGAACTCTCCTCGCTCACGGCGGCGTCGAGGTAGTATCCCTCCCCGGCGTCCCCCACGAACTCATGTGGATATTCGACAACCAGCTAGTCCCCCACATCAGCGAGCACCTGGAGGGGTTCTACTACGAGGAGGTCCTCAGCCTCCCCCTGAGGGACGAGTCAACCCTCGCCCCCCTCATCGACGAGGCGATGAAGCGCGTCCCCGGCGTCTGGATCAAGTCGCTCGTCAAGCCCTACGGAGAGCGGGGCATCAAGTTCTGGATAAGCGCCAGAGGCACCGACAAGGGAGAACTAGAGGCGAAGGTCAAGAAGGCAGCCGAGACCCTCCTCCGCCTCGCCGAGGAGCGCCTCCCCTCGGGGTAAGGCTGGACCATACTATATATCAGCCCGCTGACAAGCCATACGGGAACGAAGATGCTCGTGGCGGACCTCCCCATCCCCGAAGAGGTGAAGCAGATCCTCATCCTCAAGGGGATAAAGGAACTTTACCCGCCGCAGGCAGACGCCGTCAACACAGGCGTCCTAGAGGGAAAGAACCTCGTACTTGCAACACCCACCGCAAGTGGTAAAACACTCATCGCTGAGCTTTGTGCACTCAAACATGTCCTCGAGCGCCACGGCAAGGTACTATACCTCAGCCCACTACGTGCACTGGCATGGGAAAAGTACGAAGGCTTCGAGGAGTACGCGAGCATTCAGAAACCCGGCGGCGGAAAGATACGTGTAAGTGTCAGTACCGGGGACTTCGACAATAAGAGCCCGTGGCTAGAGGGCTACGACATAGTCATCACGACGAACGAGAAGTGTGACTCCCTCCTCAGGCACAGGAGCCCCTGGATGGGGAACGTGACCCTCGTAATCGCGGACGAGGTCCACCTCATCGGGGACGAGCGCGGACCCACGCTGGAGATCGCCATCGCCCGGCTCCGCCAGATGAACCCCGAGATGCAGGTCCTCGCCCTCAGCGCAACGATAAAGAACGCGGACGAGGTCGCCGAGTGGCTAAAGGCGGCGTGCGTCACGACCGAGTGGCGCCCCACGAAGCTCCACGAGGGCGTCGCCCACGGCAACACCGTCATATTCCGCGACGGTACAGTCAAGAAGCTCCGCCCCCTAAACACGATGGACGCCCTAAACATCGCCATGAACAACGTCCTCGACGGCGGGCAGGCACTCATATTCGTCGAGTCTCGCCGACGCGCCGAGAGCATGGCGCGGGAGGCGGCGATGGCGCTCAGCGGGACGCAGAGCAGGAAGATCCAAACTGATCTCGAGGGGCTGGCGTCGGACATCGAGGCCCATGGGGAGAAGACGAGCCTCACCGACGCCCTCAGCTTCGCAGTCTCCAAGGGAGTGTCATTCCACCACGCCGGCCTCAACACGGAGCACAGACGCATCGTGGAGCGCGCCTTCAAGGCGGGGACCCTCAAGATACTCACCGCCACACCCACGCTGGCCTCGGGCGTCAACCTCCCAGCCCGAACAGTCGTCATAGGCAACTACAAGCGCTTCGTCGCCGGATACGGCATGTACCCCATCACCGTCCTAGAGTACAAGCAGATGAGCGGACGCGCAGGCCGCCCCCAGTACGACCCCTACGGCGAGGCAATACTCATCGCCAGCAGCAGCGACGAGCAGGACCAGCTGATGGAGAACTACATACTCGCCGACCCGGAGAGACTCTACAGCCGCCTCGCCCAAGAGTCGGCTCTCCGCGGCCACACCCTCGCAGCCATCGCCAGCGACTACGCACATACCGAGCAGGGCCTCCTAGACTTCCTCGGCGGCACATTCTACGGCTTCAACTACCCACCCGCCAGCATCAAGCTCATCACGACGGGCGTACTCCGCTACCTCCTCAAGGAGGAGATGCTTGAGGAGAAGGGGGACTACCTTTACGCAACCGACTTCGGGAGGAGGGTCTCGGAGCTGTACATCGACCCCCTCACGGCGGTTGTCCTCCGCAACGGGCTCCGCAAAGGCGCTATGGACGTCACCGACTTCACCTGGCTCCATCTGATCTGCCACACCCCCGACATGAGGCCCATACTCCGCCCCCGCAGAG
>Ga0315274_10005073_pt1 | contig 19314 bp, 12 predicted proteins | sample YL17G02_20_MG_FD_203700 | JGI IMG/M metagenome (GOLD analysis project Ga0315274, IMG submission 203700) | Sediment microbial communities from Yellowstone Lake, YNP, Wyoming, USA - YL17G02_20 | ecosystem: Environmental > Aquatic > Freshwater > Lake > Sediment | place: USA: Wyoming | collected... | reverse complement strand
TCCTGCTGTATGGCAACACGCATAATCTCCGCATCATTGATTTCCAGTTTTCGCATCGCTGCCTCCTTTCCAGAGGCAGCTTAACATAAAGAGAAACTATGCGCAATTATTTATGACGCCGTGTATAACATGTTGACGGCGCCTACCGGCGCGCCTACAATGGCGGACAAAACGGGTCTCGAAAATACAATGCAAGGGACACAAACGAGGAGTCCTAACATGCGAGATGCGGGAATGTCACGACGATACTTTTTGATGGGGACTGCCGCGACCGTGAGCGGCTTGGCAGGCGGGTCGGCGGTTGCCGCCAAGCAAAAACGGCGGAGGGTTTCGCCCAATGAAAAGCTCAACATCGCGGGGATCGGCGTCGGCGGCCAAGGCGGCAATGATATTGACAACCTGAAGACGGAGAACATCGTGGCCCTGTGCGACGTGGACGATGCGCATGCCGCGGGAGTGTTCAATCGCTACCCTCAGGCCAAGAAGTATCGCGATTTCCGCGTCATGCTCGAGAAGCAAAAAGACATCGACGCGGTGGTCGTTGGTACCCCCGACCACTTGCATGCGGTCGTCTCGATGACGGCGATCCAGCTAGGAAAGCACGTCTATTGCGAGAAGCCGCTAACGCACTCGATCCATGAGGCCCGCGTGCTGGCCGAAGCCGCCCGGAAAGCAAAGGTTGCGACCCAGATGGGCAACCAGGGTCAGGCGTCCGAGGAGTCGCGCGTATTGTGCGAGCTTATCTGGGCAGGTGCCATCGGGAACGTTCGCGAGATCCACGGTTGGTGCAACCGGAACCCCTCGATCTCGCCTCGCGGCATGGCCCGCCCACAAGGCTCCTCACCCGTGCCGGCCACGCTCGACTGGGACCTCTGGCTCGGGCCGGCGCCCGTCCGGCCATATGCCGAGCATGCGTATAACCCGTTCGTCTGGCGCGGCTGGTGGGATTTCGGAACGGGCGTGTTGGGCGACATCGGTTGTCACAACTTCTCCGCGATCTTCAAAGCGCTGAAGCTGGGACATCCCACATCCGTCGAGGCAACATCGACCGCCGCGCAGTGTCCGCCTGAAGTCAATAACGAGAGCGCACCAACCGCTTCGATCGTGTACTACGAATTCCCGGCCGTGGGAGATCGGCCAGCCGTGACGCTCACATGGTACGACGGCGGGCTGATGCCACACCGCCCGGAAGAACTCGAGCCGGGTCTGCAGTTCGGCGGCGGCGATGGCATGATGTACATCGGCGACAAAGGGAAAATGCTGAACCATCGCATCATCCCCGAGTCGAAGATGAAAGAATACGGTCCTCCCCCGAAGAAGCTCCCCCGCTCACCCGGCCATTACCAGGAGTGGATCAACGCCTGCAAAGGAGGCGAACCCGCAGGCGCCAATTTCGATTTCGCCGGACCGTTGACCGAAGTCGTCCTGCTCGGCAACATCGCGATTCGCACGGGCAAGAAGCTGTCTTGGGATGGCCCGAACATGACCGTCACCAACGTAGCCGAGGCAAACCCGTACGTCAACCCGCCATACCGAGAGGGGTGGACCCTCGGGGCCTAGCCTGTGGTAATGGCAATGGACGACAATTGCGAATTCGTTCGCAACAACGCTGCCCGGCTTGACACAAACAGACAACAAGTTTCCCCGTTTCCGATCACGGTACAAGGGGGACAAGAATGTGTCAACGGCAATGAACAGATTAATTCTTCTCCTGCGAGACAAACTTCTCCTGTCTCCTGACTCCTGTCTCCTGACTCCTGACTCCTGAGTTCCTGATTCAGACCTAAACCTTTTCTGCTCGGCTGGCATCTAACCAGTAAACAGACGCAGGGTCGACGCCGGGAGAGCGGCATGCGCTCGGGGTTGTGTGTCATACTCGGAGTGGAAGCGTGGGACTAGCCGCGGTAGAGAGACATCTCATGGTCGACGGCAAAGCTTGTACGGCGTCTGCCGACGATGCCTTGGTTGCGCGGGCAAGGGCCGGCGACGCTTCGGCCTTCGAGCAGCTCTACCAGAAGTATGCGGGCCGCATATATGGGCTTTGCGTCCGTCTCACTCGAAGCCCGGTCGTGGCGGAGGACGTTACGCAAGAGGTCTTTGTTCAGGCGTGGCGGAAGCTGTCGGATTATCGCGGCGAGAGCGCTTTTCCCTCGTGGCTTCACCGCATTGCCGTGAACGCAGTCCTTGGTGTGCAGCGCGCTCAGAGACGCCGAGATTTTCGGCTGGCGGCATTGGGCTGGCTTCGCGGCAGAGGTGGAACGTCGTCCGGAGGCGATCCGGCGCTACGGCTTGACCTGGATGCGGAGATCTCCAGATTGCCCGATAGCGCGCGGAATGTGCTCGTTCTGCATGATGTCGAAGGGTATCGGCACGAAGAGATCGCGGGGATGCTCGGAATAGCGCCGGGCACGTGCAAGGCAAGCTTGCACCACGCACGGCGGAAGCTTCGAAAGGAGTTGGAAAAGTGAGGTGCATCAAAGCGAGAGCGCGCCTGAACGACTATGTGGACGGCCTGCTTGCGGAATCTGACGCGGCCGCCGTGGCGCAGCACCTTGGCGAGTGCGGCGATTGCCGGAGCGAGGAAGAAGCATTGCGGCGTATCCTGCAGCAGGCGCACGAACTCCCGCGCGAGATTGCGCCGCCGCGTGAGTTGTGGGACCGCATCGCGAATAAGATTAGCGGGCATGAAGAGGCAGCGCTGACGCGTCCACGGAGTGCGAGCCGTGCGCGTCTGTTGGCGAAGATGGCGATGGTTGTGCTTTTCCTAATGGTGATCTCCGCCGGGCTCGCCGTCCGGATGTCGAGGAACACTTCGAGAGATGTGAGTGCGCCTGCCATCGGTTACGGCGATTGTGAGGAAGCATTGCAGAAGTGCGCGCAGGCGCGTGCGGCGCTCTTGGCGGATTTGGATGGGCACAAGGCCAAGCTTTCTCCTAAGACGCTCACGATGGTTAACGACAATCTCCGGGTTATCGACAAGGCGATCACGGACATCAAAAACGCCTTGAAGGGAGACCCGGAGAACGACCGGCTGAAGGGGTTGCTCGTTCACACGTCCGCGAAACAGGTGCAATTTCTGGCCGAGATTGCGCGATTAGTCAACCACGCCTGATGCGCTGGCGTAAGAATGCCGATGCGACTCAGGCTGAAAAGAGAGGAGATACCGGAGGATGAAGACGTTGCGGCCATTTCTGGCGGGTGTGCTTCTTGTGAGCGCGGCTGCATGGGGCGGCGAGGTCGCTGACTCTTGCGATGCGGCGCCGGACGGTCTTGTGAGGGTGAAGAACGTGGCTGGTTCGGTGCACGTTCAGGGTTGGGACAGCAATCAAGTGAGCGTGAAGGGCATTCTGGGTGAGGACGTCGAACGGCTCGAGTTTGTCTGCACCGATAAGCTGGTCAGAATCGAGGTGATCATCCCAAAGCATCATGGCCGGCGGATTGAATCCGATCTGACCGTATCAATCCCGAAGGGCAGCAGCCTGAAGCTGGAAACCGTGAGTGCGGAGGCGCGCGTCGAGGGCGTCGGCGGTGCGGTAACGGTCTCGACGGTGAGCGGCGGTCTTGCAATACAAGATGCGGCGGGGCCTGTCGAAGCACAGAGCATCAGCGGCGATGTCAGTGTTTCAGGCGATGCTCCTTCCGTTACGGCGAAGAGCACCAGCGGCAAAGTGACTGTCTCAGGGGGGATCGGCCAGGTTCGGGGGGAGAGCGTCAGCGGATCCATGGGGATCTCCGGAACAATGAAGCGTGTGGAGGCCAACACCATAAGCGGCGACATCAAGATGGCGGGCGCAGCCGATCAGGTGAAGCTGGAAACGGTCAGTGGCAAGGTATCCGTCGACAGAGTTCTGGAACAAGCTGAGGCATCCACTGTAAGCGGGAGCATTGACATGACCGGGGATCGGCTGAGCGCGGCGGAGTTCTCGACCGCATCGGGCGACGTGGATTTCACGGGTGATCTTGCCGAGAAGGGAATCCTGAAGGTTTCGACGCAGAGCGGCGGTATCAAGATTCGCATCTCAGAGCAAACCGCGGCGCGATATGACGCGAGCACCTTGTCCGGCGCAATCAAGAACGAATTCGGACCAACTCCCCAGCGGGCGAATGAACATGGCCCGGGACTGAAGCTGCAGTTCGGCCCGCCGGAGGCAACCGCGTCGGTGAGACTTGAGAGCGCTAGCGGCGGGATAAGCATCGAGAGAAGGTGAGCAGCGGCTGTGCAGCAGCGTCGCAGTCGCGTTACACGCGCGACTGTGGTGTTGCGGTCCGACCGCATTCGGAAAGGGCGAAATGTACATTAGTTGCGGGAATGGTGGGTAGCGCTTCGCTTCGCCCACCTTATGCGCGCAAGCAGAAGCGCCAAGAGGCCGAGAGCAAGAAGGATCGAGTCTCCGATCTCATGTCCCGGCGCGGCAGCCCCTTCCGATGGTGGCGCGCCGCTGCATGTCAGCGTGAGCGGCGCCTTCGCCCCAGAGCCGCGCAGGTATAGGGTTGCGTAACCGCCGCCCTCGAAAACAAGGTTGCCAATATACCTCGCCGCGGCGACCGGCATGAATCGCACGGTCACGCGAGTTGCCTCTCCCGGGTCGAGGTAATACAAACCGCCGCCGGAGATCACGCTGAACGCGTCGTTGGTCGTGGTCACCGTTCCCGACAACACGCCGCCGCCGACGTTCCGCAGGGTGAACGTGGCGTCGCGATAAGCGCCGAGTGTCACGAAGCCGTAATCCTGTGTAGACCCGTTCTGCGGAGACAGGCTGATCCGAGGTCCCTCGATGGGCGTGGAATACGGGGCAAAGACCGATAAGAAAGCCACGTCCGCCTCCATCGCGGCATTCGTTATCAGCAGCCTGCGGATGGCGTCCGTGCCCCATTCTCCTTGCCAGGCGGTCACTTGGTCCCCGAACTCCGGGTCACGAACGAAGCCGGTCTCGTGGCCATAGATCAGGTAGCTGCTACCGGGAATCACGTCCAGACCCTTCATGCTCAGATGAACCGGCTGATCGTCAAACCGGCCGCTGTCGATCTCCGCGTACGTCTCTCCGTTGTCGAGGCTCATGATCACGCTTACCTCGACATATTGTCCGCCGCCCACCAAAATGGAAGGTTCCGCTGCAATCAACTGTGGTTCAATAGGGCCGAGAAGGGTGGGCAGGTCAGGAGCGACTTGGACGATGAGAATGCCCGATTCGCCTGCCTTCAGCAGAGCGCGTGGAACTGAAACGGCTGCTATCTGAGCGGGCCGTGCCGGGTCCTTCACCGACAGCATGATCGGGCCGGCATCCGGCTCTCCCTCGAAAGGGCCTTCCCAGCGCGTGGCCATGGTCAGTCGCCGATTGAGAGTCTGCGGCACGACAATGGAGGACATCCATGAAACGCCATCCGCGTTGAGGGCCGCGAAACTGTTGTCGGGCAGCCCGTTCATGTCATTGTCGACGTTGGCCGCGGTTGACTCGACCGTGAATGTCACGACGTCCTCGACGACCACTTGCGGTTGATGCCTGCTCGTCGCGTCAATGTATAGCGTGTGCGTCCCGTACCCAAGGCTGGCGATCGAAGGTCCCGTAACCGAATAGACGCCGCTCTGATCCGGCATCAATGAGATCGCCTGCCATCCTCCGCTCAGCGTGAACGTGACACGGGCTACCTCGTTAACGCAATTGGTGACCGCATTGAAGATGACGGGCAGATCCCTTGACTCGATGCCGACTTTGATCGTCGAGCCGTCGCGGGGGCTAAGGGCAGTTACATTCTCGAGGGCGCATTGCAGGCTCATGAACACGGCTGTCACGTTCTTATCAGCGTTCATGACCAGCGCGTCCGGCGCATCACTGCCGTCGAGATCCGTCTCCCAATGGCTGAACACGTATCCGGGAAGAGGAATGGGCATCAACGCAACGCGCATTCCCGCCACATACGATCCGCCCGCGGGATCCAGTTGCACGTAACCGCTGTCCGTGGGCACAACCGTGACGTCCAGACTGTAGTTCAAAGCAGAGGCGCCCCACGGCAAAAGCATGGCAAGAGCTAACAATACGACCGTTTTATTCATACCCCATTTCCTTATCCGTTCAAGATGATACTTCAACTCCCCATGTCTTGATGGCTAGGGAACCGTTCATCATTGTATTCGCACCGCGGAAATACGTCAAGCGCGTTGCGCCGGGACGATCCGCGGCCGTCTCTTCTGCCTCTATTCCCGGAGCTCGATCAGGCTCAGTTCCGGCACATGAATCTGCTCCGGCAGAAGAGCGCGCGCTCCATGCGGATTCCGGACGCATATCGTTCCCTTCAATTTCGACACGATATCGGCTTCGTCCGGGCATCTTAGCACGAGCGCGGGACGATCCTGCTCGTCATACACGTAACAGCCCGTAAACTCGACCCCGCCGAGTTTTGCGGAAGTCTTCTTGAGGAAGGAGTGGATCAAGATCGGCACGCGGAGCGGATTGCCCGGGTCCGAGGTGGCCACGTTCTTCCACTTGCAGTTCACAAAACGAGCGACCGCGGCGCCGGGCGACTTGTCATAGACGTAGGCGCCGCACTTCTGGGTGTCCTCGATGGTGCAATTGACGAATTCGACGGCGCCCTGCGGCCCGTCGTCCTTGAGAGCGCCAAGAGCGATGCCCGCATCCTTTCCGCCCTTGACGTAACAATTCTCGAAACGGATCGACACCGGGTCACTCTCGCGTGAAAGGTTCTTCAGATAAACGAGGATGCCGGCTCCGGAGTTGTTTTCCATGCGGGTATTCCGGACCACCACATTCACCAGCTTCTCTCTCGGGCCGTTTGGCTCGAGGTCGATGCCCGCCTGCGGCGCCGTGCCGTCCGTGTTCGACAACACGCAGTTTTCGATCAGGAGATTCACCGCGCCGATCACGCTGATGCCCTGACGGTGATTGTCGTGGCACGCCACGTCGCGGATCACCACGTCTTCGCAATAAGGCAGGTTGCCGGTGGCCCCGAGATAGATGCCGTCGCCGCCGCTGCTTTCGAGGCTGAGCCCTTCGACGCGTATTCGCCGGCACCCGCTGAGATCCAGCGCCATCCGCCATTCCGCCTTCTGGTAAGGCTCGTTCTGGTAATCCGTCTTGCGCATGCGCAGCGCGGCGCCGTACCCGCGCAATGTGATGTCACTTGCGTCCGTCGCCGAGAAGAGCGAGTCGCCTTTGCCCTTGAACTCATCCTTCTTCGCGAGCACCACGACGCCTGGATCGAAAACGATCTCGAGGTCGCTGTGCAGTTTCAGCGGGCGCGCTATCCACTCCCGGCCCATGTAAGGAACGACCAGCTTCCGCGCGCCTGAATCGATTGCGGCCTGGAGATACTCGGTCGAGTCCTCGGCGTTGAAACCCCACCACGCCGCATTTGCCTCGGTGCGCTGACCGGACTTCACCTCGTCAATAGCATTTGGGTTCGGCGCATTCGGCGGAAATCCCTCCGCATAAGCGAGCCGCGCCCCGCAAGACGCCAACAACAGGACTAACGGCATCGCGATGGTAGTTCGTATGATTTGCATTGTCCGGATAGCCTCCCACCTGTTTCATCCTGCGCAGCGGCAATCGCTCATCCCTATTGTTAGCGAGAAATGCCCGCCTGTCAAACACGCGACGTTTCAGTGACAAAAACCTTCGTTGTAGCACGACTAAGGTCCCGAGTTCCGGGCTGGATTCCAGGCTGAACCCCTGTAAAACGGACTTTGATGGAGCGTGATCTCCGCCTGCACGCGCGTGCTATAATGACGGGGCGGGATTCACTCACAATTTCCAAGGAGGATTGCTCATGACTTCGCGGGATCGTGTGACGAAGGCGTTGAATCACCAGGAACCCGACCGCGTGCCTCTGGACCTTGGCGGAAGCGCGACTACAGGCATGCATGTGACCTCAGTGTACCTGCTGCGGCAGGCGCTCGGCCTCGATGCGCCGGGGACGCCCGTGAAGGTCGTCGAGCCTTACCAGATGCTGGGTGATATCGCATCGGATCTCGTCGATGCCTTGGGCATCGATGTGCTCGGACTTGGCCGGCCCGAGACATTCTTCGGGTTCAGGAACGAGAACTGGAAACCTTGGACGACATTCGACGGGACCCCCGTGCTTGTGCCCGGCGGGTTCAACACCGACCCTGAGCCGGACGGCAGCGTTCTGTTGTTCCCGGAGGGCGACAAGTCGGCGCCGCCCAGCGGGCACATGCCGAAGGGAGGATGGTATTTCGACACGATCATCCGTCAACCCCCTATCGACGACGATGAACTCGATGTGATGGACAATCTCCAAGAGTTCGGCCCGATCTCCGAGGAGGAGCTGACGTATCTGGGCACTGAGGCCGACCGGCTGTTTTCCCGCACGGATAAGGCCATTCTGGCGAACTTCGGGGGTACGGGCCTCGGCGACATCGCCCTTGTCCCCGCGCCGTGGCTCAAGTATCCCAAAGGCATTCGGGACGTCGCCGAATGGTACATGAGCACCGTCATGCGTCCCGATTATATCTACAGCGTCTTCGAATGCCAGTGCGAGATCGCCCTCGGGAACCTGGAGAAGATATGGAAAGCCGTCGGTGACAAGGTCGCGGCTGTATTCGTGACGGGCACCGATTTTGGGACGCAACGCGGTCCATTCATCTCGCTCGAAACCTATCGTGGGCTCTTCAAGCCCTTCCACAAACAAGTCAATGACTGGATTCACAAGCGCACGACGTGGAAATCCTTCATCCATTCCTGCGGATCGGTGAGCGCTCTACTGGAAGACTTCATCGAGGCCGGATTCGACGCGCTCAATCCCGTCCAGTGCTCCGCGGCGGATATGGACCCTGCGTTTCTGAAATCGCGTTTCGGCGGCCGCATCACGTTCTGGGGCGGCGGCGTGGACACGCAACAGACGCTGCCTTTCGGAACGCCCAAAGAGGTCCGCGAGTGCGTCCGGGAACGCATCCGCATTTTCGGCCCGGGCGGCGGCTTCGTGTTCAACACGATACACAACGTCCAGGCGCAAACCCCCGTCGAGAACCTTGTCGCGTTGTACGACGCCGTGCGCGAGTGCGGCCGCTACCCACTGTAAGAGCGTGGTTGGGGAAATCGGCGATAGCAGGATGGTCCGATTTGGAAATCGGACCTACGTTGGGGGTGATCTCAAAGATCTCGAAACACCGTAACGCCCGCAGATACCCGCTACCTTATGTCCGCGTGGTACTCCTGGAGCGATTTGACGGGAGGGCGGCCCTCGCGGACGGCTGCGATGCCGCGGGCCGCGGCAAGGGCCGCGGCAGTCGTCGTGATGTACGGAATCTTGTACTTGATGGCCGACTTCCGGATGTAAGAATCGTCATGCTTGCTCAGTTTGCCGACCGGCGTGTTGATGATGAGCTGAATCTTGTGGTTCTTGATCGCATCCACGATGTGCGGCCGGCCTTCGTGCATCTTGTTGATGAGCGTCGTCTCGACGGCGTTGCTTTTCAGGAAATCGTGCGTGTTACGCGTTGCCAGGATCTCGAAGCCGAGCCGGGTGAATTGCCGCGCCACTTCAATGGCGCTGGGCTTGTCGGGATCGGCAACGGTGATGAGCACTGCACCGGCGGTTGGGAGGGTCAGTTGGGTGGCCTCTTCCGCCTTGAAGAAGGCGAGCCCGAACGAACCGGCCATGCCGAGCACCTCGCCCGTCGAACGCATTTCAGGTCCTAGAAGCGGATCCACTTCCGGAAACATGCTGAATGGAAACACGGCTTCCTTAACGCCGTAATGGGGGATGGCCCGATGCTTCAGGTCAAGGTCGGCTAGCTTCTTGCCCAGCATAACCTCGGTGGCGAGCCGCGCCATCGGGATATTGCAGACCTTCGACACCAACGGGACCGTTCTTGAGGCGCGCGGATTAGCCTCGAGAATGTACACCACGTCATTCGCAATGGCGTATTGGATGTTCATGAGACCCACCACCTTCAACTCGACGGCAATGCGCCGAGTGTATTCATTGATGGTGTCCATATGCTTTACGGGAATGCTGATCGGCGGTATCACGCACGCAGAGTCGCCCGAGTGGATGCCCGCGAGCTCGATGTGCTCCATGATCGCCGGCACAAAGGCGTCCGTCCCGTCCGCAATGGCGTCGGCTTCCACCTCGATGGCGTTCTCGAGGAACTTGTCGATCAGTATGGGCCGTTCCGGGGTGACCTCGACGGCTTTGGCGACATACTGCCTCAGCATGTCCTCATCGTGGACCACTTCCATGCCTCGACCGCCCAGCACGTACGACGGACGCACCATGAGCGGATATCCTATCCGGTTCGCGATCTCGAATGCCTCGTCAACCGTGCTCGCCATGCCCGACTCCGGCTGTGGAATGCCTAACCGGCGCATCACGTGGCGGAATCGGTCGCGGTCTTCGGCGAGGTCAATCGTCTCAGGGGAGGTCCCGAGTATCGGCACACCGGCCTTGGCAAGCTCGGCGGCGATATTCAAGGGAGTCTGTCCGCCGAACTGTACGATGGCGCCGATGGGCCGCTCTTTCTCGTAAATGCTCAGGACATCCTCGACGGTCAAAGGCTCAAAATACAGCTTGTCCGACGTATCGTAGTCGGTGGATACGGTTTCGGGATTGCAGTTGACCATGATGGATTCGAGACCCATGTCGCGGATAGCGAAGGCGGCATGAACGCAGCAGTAATCGAACTCGATGCCCTGCCCGATCCGGTTCGGCCCGCCGCCGAGCACCATCACCTTGCGGTTCCGGCTCACGGGAACGCGGTCGACGCCGTTGTAGGTCGAGTAATAGTAGGCCGCGTTCTCGACGCCGCTCACCGGTACGGCGTCCCAGACCTCGACGATACCCAACGAGGTGCGCTGTCGTCTGATATCCACCTCCGAGACCCCCAGGAGTTTTGACAGGTAGCGGTCTGAGAAGCCGTCCTTCTTGGCTTGCACAAGGAGGTCGTCTGGCACGGCTTTTCCCTTGAACTGGAGGATTCTCTCCTCCAGTTCAACAAGTTCCTTCATTTGTTCGACGAACCACGGTTTTATGTACGTCAGATCGTAGAGATCCTGGACACGGGCGCCTTTGCGCAATGCTTCGTACATTTGGAACTGGCGCTCGCTCGTGGGAGTCCGAAGAAGCTTCATGAGTTCGTCCAGGGACCTATTATTGAAATCCCTGGCAAAGCCCAACCCGTACCGTCCGTTCTCGAGGGATCGAATGGATTTCTGGAAAGCTTCTTTATAGGTCTTCCCGAGACTCATGACCTCGCCGACGGCGCGCATTTGCGTGCCCAGCTTATCCTCGACGTCGCGGAATTTCTCGAAACCCCACCGACAGAACTTCACGACGACATAATCGCCGGACGGCGTATATTTCTCGAGGGTGCCGTCGCGCCAGTACGGGATTTCGTCGAGCGTAAGGCCGCCCGCCAGCAGCGACGACACAAATGCAATGGGGAATCCCGTGGCCTTCGATGCAAGCGCCGAAGATCGCGACGTACGCGGGTTGATCTCGATGACCACCACACGCCCCGTATTGGGATCGTGGGCGAATTGTATATTCGTTCCACCAATAACCTGAATGGCCTCGACAATGTCGTACGAGTGCTTCTGAAGTCGCTGCTGAAGCTCCGGCGCGATGGTCAGCATCGGCGCGGTGCAATAGGAATCGCCCGTGTGAACGCCCATCGCGTCGACGTTCTCGATGAAGCATACGGTGATCATCTGGTTCTTGGCATCGCGCACGACCTCGAGCTCGAGTTCCTCCCAGCCAAGCACCGATTCCTCGACAAGAATCTGGCCCACGAGACTGGCCGAGAGCCCGCGGGCCGCGATGAGACGCAGTTCCTCGATATTGAAGACCATGCCGCCGCCCGTTCCGCCCATCGTATACGCAGGACGTATCACGAGCGGATACCCCAGGCGTTCGGCGATGCGTTCCGCTTCCTCGACGGTGTAGGCGAGGTCGCTCTTGGGCATTTCGATTCCAAGGCGCTCCATCGTCGTCTTGAAGGCTTCGCGGTCCTCGCCGCGCTTGATGGCGTCCACCTGAACGCCGATGACTTGAACACCGTACTTCTCGAGCACGCCTGCGCGCGCAAGCTCGGAAGACAAGTTCAGGCCCGATTGCCCGCCAAGGTTCGGGAGCAAAGCATCGGGCCGTTCCTTTGCGACAATCTCGGTCATTGTGGCCAGATTCAGCGGCTCGATGTACGTGATATCCGCCATGCCCGGATCCGTCATGATGGTGGCCGGGTTCGAGTTGACAAGGACGATCTCATACCCGAGCTTGCGCAGGGCTTTGCAGGCCTGCGTTCCTGAATAGTCAAACTCGCAGGCTTGGCCGATCACGATAGGCCCGGAACCGATGATCATGACCTTCTTGATGTCTTTGCGTTTTGGCATGGTACTAGACGGCTCCCTTCCACTCATGGTGGGATCAGGCGATGCGGGCCGGGCCTCTGTTTCCCGTCCAGCAATCCCACATCTTTTTCACCCTCGCCCTTAATCCAAGAGTCATACGGGAAATCAGGACGGACTGTCAAGCAAAACTTTTCGGGGCCCATTCAAGACGTGATGACCTTGAGCCGCTAAAAGCAAGGCGGGCCGCCCGTGGCGGCCCGCCGATTCATCAAATCACGATTGAAAGATTATGCCTTTTGAAACACCCGGATCATCCGCCGGTCAAGACACCCGCTAGCTCGGCCGTCGGACGGTTCGCCGGCGGTTCCCCGCACTGGTCATAGCGAAGGAACTGGACGTGGCCGTCCATGTACAGCACGTTCGCGCCGCCCGGAATGTGATTGTACGCCTCGGGATTCGTCGCCAACTGGTCATACATGATGTAGAGTTCGCTTTGAGCCATGGCGGACGCCGCGGGATTGTTGATATCGGTGATCATGAACCGTTCGACACCCTCGCGCAGACGGTATATGGTCGAGCCGCCGCCGTTCCCGTAACCCGCGGGCGCTGTGATATCCGCATCGGCTCCCGCAAGGGCCGATGGCGCAGTCGGGGTCGGGCCCGCCAGTGACAGAATGACCGCTTCAATCAAGCCGTCCAAGGTTGCGCCGAACTGCCGATCCACATTGCCTTCCGGGGTGGTGCCTGCAAACATCGTGATATAAGTGAACTCGGACCAGGGCGCAACCTGATCGCAGTGGCCCTGATCTTCGACCCAGCCGGAATAGCCGTAACTCGAATCTACGGCCCGCGCGCAGTGGCCGCCGTTGTTGTCGGAATACCCGACGCACCAATCCCCGTTGGGTCCCTTTGCGTCGCCCATCTTGTCGTCAAGCTGCGAGTCTGACGGGCAGAAAATCAACATCGGGTCCGTCAGGTACTCGGGGTACAGCGTGAAAAGGTTGGGCCCGAAGTCGAACGCGCCTTCAAGCGCCCCGCTCTGGTCATAGTAGGTACCGACTTGTATCGGCGGGAATTTCATCCCTTTCGATTCGTTTGCGTACATCTTGTAAACCAATGCCCATTGCTTGAGATTGTTTGCACAGCTTGCACGCCGCGCGGACTCGCGTGCCCGAGCCAGCGCCGGCAATAGGATGGCAGCCAAGATGCCTATGATGGCAATTACCACCAGTAACTCAATAAGTGTGAATCCTCTTTTCTTCATGGCTTGTGTTCTCCTGTTGGTGTCTAATGGTTTGAGTGTAGAACCGAACTTGCAGTAATCGGTTACCGGAAAACATTCTATCATAGGTCAACTGTTACGTCAACCCTACACACATCAGAAATACTCACATTCGGAAGTTCCCTTATTTTAGCATATTAATGAGTTTATTGGGCGCTGCAAAACAGAAGAACGAGTGTGGTAATCGATTACCACAATCCTTCTTCAATGGCTCAGGGGAGGGACGGAAAATGCTGGATGGGAAGATTCAGTCGAGTAGACCACAACGAAGCGGCAGAGATGCCGCTTCTACATTAGCGCCCCAGAAAGAATCCGCACATAAAGTAGAAGCGGCATCTTTGCCGCTTTAGCGTCGGCTACCTTGACGTCAGGGCCGCCCCGTGCCAGAGTATGAGAGCATGACGTCATCATGGTATAGATTCTTCGACCCATCGCAGCCGGTAGGGCATCTCTCAGGAAACCTGCCGCATTGGCGGCAGGAAGGGACGATGTACTTCGTTACTTTCCGTTTGGCCGATTCGATCCCGCAAGTGAGGCTCAAACAGTGGCTCGCAGAGAAAGAGACTTGGCTGCGCACGCATCCCGAGCCGCTCAGTGAAACGCAGAGAGCGGAATTCTGGGAGCGCTTTCCCGCGCGATTCCACCAGTGGCTGGATCTGGGATATGGCTCGTGTGCGTTACGGGAACAACATGTCAAGGAATTCCTGGAGGGAGTGTTACGACACTTCGACAAGGTTCGCTATCGTCTTGGCGAGCATGTGATCATGCCAAATCACGTACACACCGTTGTAACTCCGCTTGAACACCACGACCTCTCGGCGATCCTCCACTCGTGGAAGAGTTTCTCCGCCACCGAGATCAACAAGAGACTGGGGCAAAAGGGCGCGCTTTGGCAAAAGGAATCCTTTGACCATATCGTTCGAACTCCCGCGCAACTGGAGCGGATAAACCAGTATGTCCGCGAGAATCCGTTACCTCCAGCGAAGGCGAAGCGGCATCCCTGCCGCTTCAGATCGCTGCGTATATTCATCTCCGCGGTTCCGATGAAATGATCCCGTCTGCCCTGATAGATTATCTGAGCGGGCGAGACAAATGCCGGCTTCGCCTATGGAAGCTTACTCGAGAGCATGCATATGACCCCACGCGAGAGAGTCATGACCACCTTCGCGCACCGCGAGGCTGATCGTGTCCCGGTGGATTACCTGGCAAATCGTGAAATTGACGTTGCGCTGAAGCGGCATTATGGCTTGGCCGATGATGACTCTGAAGGATTGGCGGAGAAGCTCGGCGTGGATTTTCGCGGGTGTTACGTCACTTACACGGCCCCGGCGTTGCACGGTGCGCCGCAAGGCATACACGTGAACGAATGGGGTGCGCGAACGCGCTGGGTCGAGCATCCGACGGGCGGCTACTGGGACTTTTGCGACTTCCCGATGTCGGGCGTCTTGACGAAAGAGCGCGTCGATGCCTGGCCGATGCCTTCCCCGGACGATTATGACTTTTCGGGCATCGAGCCTTACTGTGATGCGCATGCCGACTACCCCATCGTGGTGGGCGGTGCGGGCGTCGGCTGCATCATCAACCGAATCGGCCAGTTTCGCGGCATGCAGGACACGCTATGCGATGTGGTTACCGAGGATCCCGCAGGACTGCGTTTGATCGACCGGATGCTCGAGATCGATTTTGAAGTCGCGCGGCGCGCCCTCGCTGCGGCTGGGCGCAAGGCCCAGATCTTCTGCATGGGCGAGGACCTCGGCACGCAGCGAGCACCGATCATCGGTCCTGAGACGTACCGGCGCGTGATCAAGCCACGTCATCAGCGCTACATCGAGGAGGCGAAGAAGCACGGCCTGCTCGTGATGTTTCATTGCTGCGGGTCGAGTAGCTGGGCCTTCGACGACATGGCGCACATGGGCGTGGACATCATCGATACGCTTCAGCCCGAAGCCGCGGACATGGAACCTGCCCGCCTTAAGCAGCAATACGGCCACAAGCTCTGCTTCCACGGGATGATCTCGACCGCGGGCGTCCTGGCCTTTGGTACGGCGCAGCAGGTCCGGGATGAAGTGAAGAGGACCCTTGACATTATGATGCCCGGCGGTGGGTATGCGCTCTGCCCGACGCACATGATCCAGTCGAATTCACCCGTCGAGAACGTGGTGACAATGTATGAGACCGCGCGTGAGTACGGCGTCTACTGATTGACGATTGGGAATTGGCGATTGGGGATTGGGGATTGCCGATTGGGGATTGCGCGGATCTTGAGTTTGGGGTGGTCAGGTTGAATGCATTTCCCAAGTGATTTTTTCTGGCGTTGAGCATTGGGCTTCGAAGCAGATCCGGCCTCTGTCGTCTATTGTGAAGGTGAACGGCTCTCCATTTACCTCTAGCATGGCCGATGAGGGGTTGACATCCGCCGGGGGACGTATCGCAAAGCGAAATGTGCCGGCCACGACCGGCGCATAGTATCCGCGACAGCGTCCTGGCAGATAGGCGGCGCCGATCAGCGGGAGGCGGATGGCGAAAGAATCGAAAGGCATGCGCGGATCGATGACGATACGATCCCCTCGAGGCTCGATACCTGCGAACTTGATGGCATCGAGAAGGGGTCCCGAGTGTCGATTCGCGTTCATCACCGGGAAATCCGTCATCGGCGTGAACGTGATATTGAACGTCTCGCCCGGCCGCGCATGGTAGTGCGCGTTGTAAGAGTCCGGCCCGGACCAGATCCCATACCAGACGTCCGGATAGGCTTCGGCGTGCGCGGCCAGGGTCGTGCTTAGAAAGAAGTCCCAGGCGTGCCGCGGATCGTGCTTCGACCACGCCCACGCGATCCACGAATCAATCGCGGCCCATGTGCCGCCATTGGTATCTGAACCGGAATCGAGCAGCGGCCCTTTCATCGGCGGCCACATCGAGAGCGCCCCGACAAACTGCGGTTTCACGCAAACGGAATGGATCGCATCGAACAGCGCCGCCCTTTGGGCCTCGTCCCACAAACCGGCAATCACGGGGAATGCCTGCGTGTCGAGGAAGATCCTGTCCTTTCCGAGGATCGCGCCGAAGTAGCCCAGATAGCCGCGGATCAGCCAGCGACCCGCCCAGAGCGATCGAAGGGCGCGGGACTGCTTATCGGCGAACTCGCGCAACGATGCGGAAAACTCCGGCGCGACAGACTTGATAGCCTCCGCGAACGCGGGCAAAGCCAGACTGGCAAGCCCCGCATTCAATGACGACTCGCCGCGCCGTATCGTGAAGGGGTACATCCGCGAATACGTGATAAGCAGATCGTTCCAGTCCCCCGTGCCGCATCTCAGTAGCCCGTGGGGACCAAGCCCAACCAACTGTGTCAGGTGCCGGAAGGACGCGCGCGCATGTTCGAGCACCGTCCCCGTTTTCGCCGAAGACGGCGGGTAGAACGATACGGCCTCATTCAGGAATTTGAGGTCCTGCGTGGCGGCGAGGTACTCCGCAAGCGCCCACAGGAAGAAGAGATCGAGGTCGCTGCTCTTGTTGTGAACCACAAACCCCGACAGCTTTCCATGTCCGATGTGGGCGTAAGAGAACGCGCCCGTGTCAGGATCTTGCGACCGCATCGAGAATCGCAACATCTCTTTGGCAAGGTTTGGGCGAAGATAGACCATAGGGAGCACGAACAGGAAGAAATCGCGCGGGGCGCCTGAAAGGCCCTGCAGGTAGCCGTAAGCTGATCCTTGATCGACGAAATGCGCACCGTAGAAATCCTGATAGAAGGTATTCGCCTGAAGATAGTACGAATGCCACGCGAGTTCGCGGCCCAACCACGCCGCGCCGGGGACGGCGAGTTCGAGCCGAGCGCGTTTCGCTTGCGGCGCAGGCGCGTGATACTTGGCCGCCAGTTCCGGGATGCACTCTTTCTCGGCATAGCCGAACAGGTACCGCAATGTGGCCCCTTCTCCTGGAGCAAGATGGATGCATCGGCGCATCGCCAGTACGGCTCGCCCGCGGTACGCGCTCCGGTGATCGAAAAGGAGCCCATCCGCTTCGCCGCGGACGCCGGGCGGACTATCGAGTCCCGTATTGCCGAAAAAGGTGTCGCCGTCCGCGGATAACTGGGGACAGTTACCATTTATTTGTGAGGGAGAAATAAATGGTAACTGTCCCCAGTTATCCAGTGCCGCAAGGAAAACCGTCTTGGGATACCAATCGAGCATGCTTGGCTGACCGGGCTTCGGGACACGGAATCGGCGCGTGTGCGTGAATGATACTGACAGCGCGGCGCAGGAAGGGTCCCATTCCGAACACATTCGAAAGAGTCTGTTGTGACGGCGGCGTCGCCATTCGAAGAGCTTGCCAAGACCGTGGGTCATGATCGGGGCGGTTGTCAACTGATGCAGGTTCACGCCCCAAAACTCAACGACCGACAGGTCGAGAGGTGTCACGCGCCTGTTCTCGATTGCCGTCGTCGAGAGTAACACGGGATCATCGCCGCAAGGGGCTTCAATCCTCTCAAGGATTGCGACATCGCGAAACGAAGTGTGTTTCTCAAAATAGCCGACGCCGAAAACGCGCCGCTGCTGGGCGTCTTTCGGAAGTCTGTCCCATAAGGTCGTCAGGATCTGGCCGTCAATCTCGAGAAACTTGAACCCGCCGGCATAGTGCCCCCTTTCGGGGTCCCATCGATTAAGGATCTTCCCGCCGCGCGACCAGTCGTAGACCTGGACATACCCCCCGTTGTGTGCCGTAGCGGCGATTCGGTCGTTGCCCAACACGTGCCAATGATCCGTCGAGTGCCCGCCGGTCACGTAGTATCGCGCTCGAGGGTCCGTGCGCTGATCGGCTTTGTATTCGTAAGCTGGTTCGCCGTTGCCGTCATTGAGCCATCCACCGAAGTGTCCCGACCCGTAAGTCTCCTCCCCGAACGGCTGCCACGCCTCATCGAACAAGCGATCAAACGCACTTTCAACGTCGCTCATGAATGATCCGCCCCAAATATTGCAGGAACAAGGTATCAGTCCACCGGCCGTCTATCAGCGTGGCTTTTCAGAGCAACTCAGCATGCACCAGTTTCTGATTCGGTTCAAGAGGGCACTTTTTCCGCCAGCGACGCAGGTGATAGAATGCACGGGACGGAATGCAACTTATGAGGGAGAGTCCAAGTCATGGCTAAGATGGATCGGAGGGGGTTCTTGTCTAGTATCAGCGGGGCCGCATTGGGTGTTGCTGCCGCAGGGCTGTCGCCGAGGCAGACGGCAATTGCGGGGAGCAAGCCTCTGAATTTCGTGTTCATCCTGATCGATGACATGGGATGGAAGGACTTGAGCTGTTACGGCAGCGCGTTCTATGACACGCCGCGGATCGATGCCCTGGCCGCGCAGGGCGTGCGGTTCACGAACGCTTACGCGGCCTGTTGCGTGTGCTCTCCAACGCGGGCCAGCATCCTCACGGGGAAGTATCCCGCACGCCTCCACATTACGGATTGGATTCCCGGCGCCAAGCAGCCGAATGCGAAATTGAAGCCCCCCGATTTCCGCCAAGAGCTTCCGCTCGAAGAGAAGACCATCGCCAGCGCGTTGAAGAGTGCGGGGTACGCAACGGCCAGCGTCGGCAAGTGGCACTTGGGCAAGACGCCGTTTGACCCGCAACATCACGGGTTCGATATCAACTTCGCCGGAGACGAGCGCGGTCATCCGTCGAGTTACTTCTATCCTTACAACGGCCCGAACGTCG
>Ga0315274_10005072_pt1 | contig 19320 bp, 11 predicted proteins | sample YL17G02_20_MG_FD_203700 | JGI IMG/M metagenome (GOLD analysis project Ga0315274, IMG submission 203700) | Sediment microbial communities from Yellowstone Lake, YNP, Wyoming, USA - YL17G02_20 | ecosystem: Environmental > Aquatic > Freshwater > Lake > Sediment | place: USA: Wyoming | collected... | reverse complement strand
CCGACGTGGCCGAGGAAGCGGTACGGCTCGATGAACTGCGGGGTCTGAGCCGTGTCTTTCGGCGTGATGCGTTCGAGGTGGCCGAGGCGGACGTAGAAGGGCGGCGCGAGGTCGGCTGCGATCGGCGGAGCATCGGTGCCGGGAGCGAAGCCGGCCCATCGGGGGTTCTTCACGTCGTCGGGCGGGCCGCCGGTCTTCTTGAAGTCCCAGAGGCGCGCCGCGTTGTTGGAGGTCTCGATGACGCGGATGTCGGCGAAGGTGGCGTTGGCGGGCCGCTCGGGCTCGGGGTTCGTCGGGTCCTCGCGGCGGTCCTGGCCGCCTTCCGTGTAGGGCTGCTCGGCGTCGCCGTCGTAGCAGGTCGTGTCGCTGCCAAGGTAGAAGCAGGTGTCGGGCGCGATGGGCAGGGTGCCGGAGGGGAACTTCAGGAGGCGGGGGTTGCGGGCGTAGGGGAAGGTGTTCTGCGGGAGCGCGACGAAGGTGAAGCGGCTCCAGTCGTAGTCGGGGGGCTCGAGGACGTGGAAGATCTGCTTCGTCTCGCGCTGGCCGGTGGCGTCGGTGAGGGTCACGTCGTCGGCCGGGCCGATGGTGAAGCGGCTGCTGGCGACGAAGAAGACGGGCATGACCGCAGCGGGCGCGGTGAAGGCGTATGCCTTGGCATCGCCGAGCGAGCTCTTGCCCTGCTGCGCGCGAAGGACGCCGACGACGAACTTGTAGCCGCACAGCTCCTCCTCTTCGGTCTTGAGCTCGGGCTGGCTCGTCGCGCTGGGGACGAAACGCGGGTAGGTGAAGCGGATCCACTCGAAGGCGGTGCCGCCGCTGGCGGCGCTGCCGCGCACCTCGAAGATCCCGTGCCCCGCGTAGGTGTCGGTCTGGGTCATCGAGATGGGCGGGTCGGTGCCGGGCACGGTGTGGGTGGTCGTGACGGTGCCGCGGTAGCCGCGGGCCAGCGGGCGATTGTTGCTGAGCTTGATGCAATCGAGGCGGATGACTGCGGTCTCGACGATCGGCTTCGCCTCGCCGCCGCCTCCCGTTCCTTCTTCGCCGGTGCCGAAGCAGCGGCGCTGAGCGAAATCGGCGACGTAGCCGATGTACCAGGCGAACATCCTCTTCTCGGCGTCCGGCTTGCCGCCGTCCGCGGGATGATAGCGCCAGACGAGGACGACGCCTGCCTTCTTGAACTTCGCGATCTCCTGCTTTTGCTCTTCGGAGATGGCGTCGGGGTTCTTCAGGAGGCGGAAGAAGCCGAGGCCATCGGCCTCGGTGATCGCGCGATTCCCGGCGACCGAAAGCTGCTGGGTGGTCCAGCACACCAGGCGGAGCAGGCCGGCTTGCGGCTTGGTGTAGTCCACCACCTGCTTGAAGAACTCCTCGCGGTCCCGCAGCGTCCGCTCGACATCGGGCGGGTCGCCCTCCTCCACGACGGGCTTGATGGGCCACTTATCGCTGGCGCCGACGGGAATCCAGCCCTCGGCGGGGATCGTGTAGTCGGCGTGGACGCTGCTCGCGGTCTGATAGGAGGTGTTCCACTTGCTCCAGTAGTCGTCGGTGGCGTCCGGGGTGACGGGGGTCGGGGTGACACCCCCTGGGTAATCCTTCTCGTCGCCGTCGTCCACGGTCACGTCGGCGAAGGCTTCGGGCAGGCTGTATTCGAGCGCGGGCTGCTCGGCGGGCTTCACGAGGTAGGGGAGGGGCTGGTAGGTGTGGTAGTCCTGGCTGGTGATGTGGGTGTCGTAGCCGAAGAGCTCGACGCGGGTGGCGGCGGCGTGGGCTCGGGCCTGGCTGCCGCGGGCGCCGCGGCCGCCGTCGGGAATGGTCAGGCTGCCGGCCGCGCTGGCGTACTGGACGATCTCGGCGCCGAGGATCGCTCCGCCCGACTGCGGCCAGAGGAAGGGCTTGAAGATCTTGGCGTTGCCAATCTCCTGAGTCCCGTTGAGGTTGCTGCACGGCAGCAAGAGGACCGCGTCGTCCACGGCGCCGCTGAGGGAGGCGCAGGGGTAGTATCGCCCGACGCTCTTGCCGTCGATCAGCAGGGCCAGCTCGTTGTGGTGGATGCCCTTGACGACGGCCTGGAGGTGATACCAGCGCTCGGGCTGGAAGGTCGCTTCGGTGATGGGATGGCGGACCTCGGCGGCGGTGCCCTGGATGGTGGAGTCGCAGACGCGCAGCACGAGGTCTCCGCGGTCGGTTCCCGTGCTGTCGTAGTAGAGGGCGAGGCGGTTGCTGAACCCCTCGTGGCCGAGGTCGAAGAGGAAGTGGTCGCGGGCGTAGTCGAACTGCCCCCTCGGGTCGAGCTTCACCCACATGCTGAGGATGAAGGGCCGGACGTCGCCCCAGCTCCTGTCGAACGGGATGTTATCCTGGTTGATGGGGTTGCCATCGGCGTCCTTCGGAGGGTCGTCTACCCGCGCGCGGTACGCCAGGGTGCGGGGCTTGGTGACGCCTGGGACTTCGCCGACGTGGAGGCCGTCGCGCAGGAGGTCGGAGTCGTCTCCGCCCTCGGGCTTGACGGTGGTGAGGCCGTTGACGGGGTCGGGGAAGGGGGCGGGGTCGCCGCGGAGGACGTCGTCGAAGAGGGGGCCGTCGAAGCGGAGGGCGAAGCGGGACGATGCCTTCGGGATTCGGGCGAACGGCTCCAGCCCCAGGCGGCCGTGCCGCGGGATGAGGGCGTCGGCGGGCGGCTCGGTGCTCTTCGGCGCCACGTCGCTCACCTGCGCCGCGTTGGGCCAGGTGGCGACGCGCCACGACATGGCCGCCTGCCGCGAGCGCTCGAAGTCCTCTTGCGTCTCGATGCGGACCTCCAGGTCCACCTGGGGGGCGATCTGGGCGACCTCGCGGAGGCTGTAGCGCGCCCGCTCGCGGCCGTCGGGGGTGTTGACGATGCCCGTCGCCTCGATGCTGTAGATGTCGAACGAGCGGCAGCAGACGGGCACGGTGGTTGTCGTCAGGTCGAGCTGGGGGTTGAGGGGGTTGATGACGTTGGCTAGGATGGCGGAGCGGCTGCGGGGGGTGAGCTTCTTCTCGTCCACCAGCCGCTGGAGGATGCCCGCCAGGTCGTGCTCGATGTCGGTGAGGAGGAGACGCACCTCGACCGGCACGTCGGCGTCGTACTTCCGCGGCCGGTCCACTCGCGCGGCGGCGGGATGGCTGGGGTCGTCGGACTTGTACCAGATCGTGAGCGTGGAGCCTTCTTTCTTCCAGTAGCGGACGGCATCGCCCTCGATGGAGATCCAGAAGCCCTCGACCGGCTGGGTCAGGTCCTCGCCCAGCTTGGGAATAGGGAGATACGCCGTGGTGTCGGTTTTCGGGTCCGCTGAGGCGAGGATGACCTCCGTGGAGGAGGTCTCGACGTCGGCTCTGAGCCGGGCCGAGACGTGCAGGTGGTTGATCAGTTCGGTGAAGTCGTCCGTCCACGTCACGTCCTTGCCGTCCTTGTCCTTCGCCGTGTAGGTGTCGAGGCCAACGCCCTTATGGCGGTCGGCCTCCGCCTTCCCCGGCTCGTAGAGCTTGATGCCGAGGAGGAGCGCGCGGAGGATCTCCTTGGGGCAGGTGTTGACGTTGACGGGGTGGAGCGTCGGGGCGCCGAACGCGGTGTCGCCGGCGAGCGGAGCGGAGTAGAGGGTGAGGAAGCGGACGAGGCGCTGATATTCGCTTTCGGTGATGCTCGTCACCGCCTCGCGGAGCTGGGTGAAGCTGGTGAACGGATGGGTCGTGCGATAGGCGACGATGGCGTCGGCGATCTGCGCGGAGCGGGTCGCGCCGGGGTTCGCGGGGTCGAGCGTCTCGCCGAGCAGCGTGAGCAGGAGGTTCGTGAGGGCCGCCTTGCTGACGGACTTCAGGTTGAGCTTGCCCTGCTCATCCTGGGCGGAGGCGCTCCACATCGCGCCCGTGGGGTTGGCGAGGTTGATCTCGGGGAACGATCCGTCGGCGAGGTCCACCCGCAGCTCGCCCGTGGAGTCCACGTAGGGCGAGTTGAAGATCGTCCCGAGCACCTTCTTATCGGCCTCATACTGCTCGTAGAACTCGTGGGAGCGTTCGAGCTGGGCTTTGGCGAGGTTGAGGGCGCCGAGGGCGACGAGCTTGGCCTGGATGCGCGCCGCGAAGTTCAGGCTCGCCGTCTCCTGCTGCCGCATGGTGAGGGCGAAGGGCGCCCCAATGATGAGCAGCCCGACGAGCACCAGCACCACCATCAGGATGGCGAAGCCCCCGCGGCGGCCCCGGCCAGAGCGAAGCCGGCGCATTCGCCGCATAGGCCCCATAGGACGGATAGGACCGATAGGACCGATAGGACCGATAGGACGCATGGGACGTATCCTCGATCCGTGTCATTGCTGGGGCGGCGGCTCGTGGTCGAACACCTCGACGCAGCCCACCCAGTTCACCCGCACCACCCGCAGGAGAGCGTCCTCCTGGGACGCGACGCGGAACAGCACGGGCCGGCTGTGGCAGGTGCGGTCCAGCTTGCCCTCGGCATCGAAGTGGACCCGCCCGTCCCGGCTCCCGCCGGCGTCCACCGTGACGTCGACATTCTTCTCGAGGCGATGGCGCTCTCCAGCCAGGAGGCCGCCGATCTTCAGCTCGTCAATGCGGCCTCGGAAGTATCGCGTGCCGTTCGTGCCAATCTGGAGCGGGTTGGTATTCGCGATGAGGAGCATGCTCCCTGGCGACGCGGGGCCGATCGTCTGGCGAACGGCCTCCTCCCCGTTCACCCGCAGCGTCAGGAGGCCCTTGTTCGCGCCGCTCTCGGCCTGCCCGTCGCGGCAGTAGGCCATGGCCACACGGGTCCATTCGCCCGGGCGGATGACGAATTCGGTGCGGTACTGCCCCTGCTGGGCGCCCCCGCTGTCGGTCTCCACCTGCTCCACCAGGGCGAAGGCGCTGTCGCCGTAGGCGAGCCAGACGCGAAAGCTCCCATCCTTGGTGACGATGGGGAGCTCGTCGCCCGCATTCCATTCCAGACCCGTCGGACCCGTCGCGTCGGGGAACACGTCGCACTCGACGAACACCCCTTCGCGCAGGCCGTCGAGATAGGGGCTACTGACCTCGACGCAAATCGAAGAGCCGTTGAGCAGGAGCGCCGTGCCGACCTTGCCCGGCGCCGGGGTGGCGCCAGGGGGCACAGTGCCCTCTTGGCCGAGCGCCCCCTTGATCTTCGAGCCGGCGAACTGGCTCGGCTCGAAGTGCCAGCAGCTCACCGTCTGCCGCCCGAGGGCGTAGAGCGAGCCGACCAGCTTCGGATTGTCGCGCTGCGCCTCGACGACCACCACGGCCGGCTCGTGCTCGTGGATGGCGCCCGCCCGCGCCGAGCGGAGCACCGCCTCGATGCTCGACGTCGCCGCCAGGACCGCGTACCCGCGGTTCATCCCGCGGTAAGCCGCGACGCCGACGCCCATCAGGATGATCGCGACCGAGATCGTCACGAGCAGCTCGATCAGCGTCACGCCGCCGAGGCGCTGGTTGCGGGAGGGGCCTGGTCTCAACTGTTGCTCTTTCGCCATTGGGTCGCGTGCCCAATCTGGAATCTGGGATTCGCCATCTGGCATCGCGCGGCGGCCGGAGGCCGCGGCGCGCTCTCAGTTCACCAGGAAATTTGCGATGTCGTCGGCGCCCTCGGAGCGGCCCTTGCCGCCGTCGTTCCGCTCGTTCGGGCCGCACGACCAGAGCTGGAAGCGGCCCAGGTTGTAGTAGTCCTCCCCTTTCGCCGGGCGGGCGGAGCGGTCTCCGAGGACGTCTCCGAGGACGTTGTACTCGTGGAACGTCGCGTCCTTCATTGCGGAGGTGTCGAAGTAGATGAACGGCCGGTCCCACTCGTCGAGGAGGAGCCAAGCGGCGATCTCGCCCCGCTGGTAGAACGCGGCGGGCAGGTACGGCGCCCTCGCCCCCCCCTTCGCGTTCAGCAGCACCACCAGCGAGCGGTTGCCCCGGTTGGGCCCCGCGATGAACTCGGCGGGCGGGTAGACCCCGTAGTCATTCTGGTATTCCTCGATCGCGTGGACGATGGCATCGCGGGTAGCCTCTGTTCGCTTGATCCTCTGGCTGCGGCGGATCGCATTGAACGCGGGGAAGAGCGCCCCGAGGAGCACGACCAGGATGGCGATCACGACCAGGAGCTCGACGAGCGTGAACCCCCGCTCGCGCGGGCGCGGCCCGACCGGTCGCAACGGCATGGGGCTGAATCCTACAAGTCCAGGCGGGACAAAGGCATGGCGCTTCTGTTGGGATAATACCTCAGGGGCCGGCGAACCTTGTCAATCGCTTGTAAGCGAATTGTAAAGAATTGTAACCGGGATCCGCCCAGCCGCGTCCTCTGCCTTCTCCGGCTCATCTGCCGCTGCATCAGAAGAGGGTTGATTCTTGACGGTCGGGATGGTACTATCCAGGCGCACGCCCGGCGGCCACGAGGTGTGCTCCGCACCCAACCCAGAATGGAGAAGGCAGTTGTGACACGGGCCGATGCACGAGCTCTCGCGGCCTCAATGGCGGCGATCCTCTGCGCCCTGAGCGCCTCTGCGATCGCAGAGGTCGAGATGAAGTCGGAAAGCTGGGAGAACACCCAGCCGGCCTTCGAGAAGTTCGACCAGCGCATCCGCTCCATGAGCCCCCGCAACCTCCTGGCCCGCCGCGGCGTCCGAGTTGCCGCCGACAGCTCGGGGAGCGTGGACAGCCTCGCCTTCCTCACCGACGGCTGCGCCGGCGAGCGCTGCGAGGAAGGCCGTGTCTTCGTCAACGGCCAGCCCTCTATCATCACCTTCTACCTCGGCGCCGCGAAGACCATCAAGGAGGTCGGCGTCTTCACTTTCAATGGGGACGCCCGCGCCAACCAGGACTTCGAGGTCCGCTTCGCCGACAACTCCAAAGAGCCTGGCAAGCTACCGACTTTCCCCGAGAAGCCCGGCCTCACGACGGGCGACAAGATCCTTGGCAAGAATGGCGGGGGCTTCCACACCTTCTTCGTCGGCAAGGGCGGCGGCGCGCTCGCCCCAACCAAAGTGGACTGGGTCGAGTTCCGCATCTGGCGAACCTACAACGTCCAAGCCGGCCAGCCCGCCAAGACCAAGACCCCTGGCGGTGGGTCAACCGTTATCGAGCTCGAGGTCCTCGGCGAGGAGAACGATGCCATCGTCCCCTCGGCGGAGGAGCTCGCCCGCCGCGAGGCCATCCGAAAAGCCCCCAAAGCCCCAGCCATCGAGAAGAAGGCCGCTTGGCAGGAGACCATGCTCGCCGCACGCGAGGCCATCCTCGCCTGGGAATGCCTCCACGACCGCCTTGCACTCCCCGACTCCGGCGTCGCCTTCGGCCCCTGGCGCGCCATCGGGCCATTCCCTTCCAGCTCCAAGGGCGCAGCCGAGATCGAGCGCCTCCGCGCCATTGACCCGGCCAGGCAGCACGTGCTCAGGGAAGGCCAGGCAATCGCCTGGCGGGAACTGCCGGACCTCGAGGATGGGGAGACTTTGGACGTCGCCAAGACCCTCAACGCCAAGCCCAGCGAGGTCATCTTTCTCGTTCGGCCGCTCACCGTTGATCGCCTCCTCGACCACCGCAATCCCTTCGCCATCGGCGTCGGAATGGGCACCAGCACGCTCAAGCTCCTCCCTTCGGGCGCCGCCCTCGCCGACCCGCGCCCCGGGGGTGCTGCTGTCCCCAACCAGCGAACCTGGAACCTCACCGTCGCACAGGGGCAGTACCAGGTGCTTGCGAAGCTCACCGTTGCTCCCGACGGCACGTGCGGCTTCTGGTTCATGCCCCAGCCCTCGACTGCCAGGCCGGGCGCCGGCACCATCCACACCCGCATCTCGCGCCGCGAAACTCTCTATGACCAGATGAAAAAGCTCTTCCCCGACCCCGTTAGCCTCGCCCAAGTCACGTGGGAGCAAACAGATAGCATCTGGATCTACTTCGAGCGGCGCGCGATGGCCGGCATCGAGCGCTTCCCCACCGACTGGGCGCCGGGCGACCCGGCTGTTCTCAATGGCCAGTACCAGGGCGCCATCCAGCAACGTCTCAAGCGCCTCGCCGACGGTCTCACCGTGGCCCAAGCCCCCCTCCGAGCCAAGGTCCAGCCCTGGCTCGCCGCCTTCGAGGCTGTTCAGCCCCCGGGCGACCTCGCGGCCATCCGCAAACGCTACTATGCCCTCGCCACGGTCCAGGAAGTTGTCGCTGAGGCCCATCGCATCGAGTCCATGCGCCTGGCCATCGAGGACCAGCGCGACACGTTCCGCGAACGCTATCCCAAGGCGCAGGAATACCTTACGCGCGTCGCGGAGCTGGACTCTCGGATCGCCGCGGCCCTCCCCCAGGCCCTCGATGCCAAGGACGGCGCCCTCGCTGCCATCCTCGCCGTCCGCGAGGACGCTGACCGCGCTTCAAAAGAGATCCTCCTCGCCAACCCACTCCTGGGATTCGACAAGCTTCTGCTGGCCTCCGGCGGCCCCGGCTTCAACTCCAACTGGAGCGGCCCCAACTCCCTCGGCTCCGAGCTCGTCGTCCTATCTCCTGTCCGCCCCGATGGTAAGCTCACAACCATCTATCGCCTCCCAGGTGGCAGCATCAGCAACTTCGACCTCAGTTTCGACGCGAAGAAGATCCTCTTCTCCAATGGCCGCCACATCTTCGAGATCAACTCCGATGGCACCGGCGCCCGCCAGATCTCCCAGCAGGCCGATGAGCACGTCTTCCACTACGACCCTTGCTACCTCCCCGATGGCGCCATCATGTTCACCTCCACCGCCTGCGAGCAGGCCGTCCCCTGCACGGGCCAGTGGTACGTCGGCAACCTCCATCGCATGGACCCCGACGGTCGCAACGAGCGACGCATAACCTTCGACCAAGACCACAGTTGGAACCCTGCCGTCCTCAACAACGGCCGGGTCATCTACACCCGCTGGGAGTACACCGACACCCCCCACTACTTCTCTCGCCTCCTCTTCCACATGAACCCCGATGGCACCGAACAAATGGAATACTACGGCTCTAACTCCTACTGGCCCAACGCGATGTACTGGCCCCTCCCCATTCCCGGCCATCCCACGATGATCTCCTGCGTCGTCTCCGGCCACCACGGCGTCGCCCGCATCGGCGAGCTCCTCATCCTCGACCCCGCCAAGGGCCGCCAGGAGGCCGATGGCGTCGTCCAGCGCATCCCCGGCCGCGGCCGCAAGGTCGCCCCGATCATCGAGGACGGCCTGGTCCAGGACTCCTGGCCCAAGTTCGCCGCCCCCTCTCCGCTGGCCGAGCCGGGAACCGACCTCGGCGCCGGCAAGTACTTCCTCGCCACCGTCAAGCTCACCCCTTGGTCCCCCTGGGGCATCTACCTCGTGGATGTCTTCGACAACATGACCCCCATCCTGATGGGCGGCTACTCGATGCCCACCCCCTTCCGGCCGCGCTACACCACACCCGTCATCCCGCCGAAGGTGGACCTGGCGAGGACCGACGCAACCGTATACATAACCAACCTTTACGCAGGTGGAAGCCTCAAGGACTACCCCCGCGGCTCCATCAAAGCCCTCCGCGTCGGAACCCACCACTACCGCTACGGCAACAACGGCGACACCTATGCCTGCTCCCACGATGGCGGCTGGGACATCAAGCGCATCCTCGGCACCGCCCCCGTCTACGAGGATGGCTCAGCCTACTTCCGGGTCCCCGCCAACACCCCAATCTTCGTCCAGCCCCTCGACGTCGAGGGCAAGGCCCAACAGGTGATGCGAAGCTGGTTTACGGCGATGCCCGGCGAAGTCGTCTCCTGCGTCGGCTGCCACGAGCGCCAGAACTTCGTCCCCCCCAATTCCTTCCCGGCAGCCACGAAGCGCCCGCCCTCCGACCTCCAGCCCTGGCACGGCCCCGCCCGCGGCTCCAGCTTCGAGCGCGAAGTCCAGCCCGTCCTCAACCGCCGCTGCGTCGGATGCCACAGCGGCCAGGCCCGCCAGGACGCCAAGCAGCCGCCCGACTTCCGCGATAAGCGCTTGCATGCCAACTACAACGGTCACTACAGCCCAGCCTACATCAACCTCGTCCGCTACGTCCGCCGGCCCGGCTACGAGGCCGACTACCACCTCCCCGCACCCGCCGAATGGGAAGCCACCACAAGCCACCTCATCCAGCTCCTCAAGAAAGGCCACAACAACGTCAAGCTCACCCCGGAAGAGTGGGAACGCCTCTACGCCTGGATCGACTTCAACGTCAACTACCCGCTGAACTGGCGCGAGAGCCACGTGAAGCCCGAAGATTCGCAAGTCGAGCGGAGAGCGAAGTATAAGAAGCTCTATGCGAACGTTGACGACCGCGATGAGAACCCGCTCCCGCTCCCCGAAATCCCCAAGTTCGAGCCACCCGAGCCTGAGCCACCTCGGCCCGCCCCCGTCAAGCTCGATGGCTGGCCCCTCAAGCCCGAGGCCGCGGCCAGGCTCCAGCAAGACCTCAAGCTCCCCACCCTCACCCTCGACCTCGGCAGCGGCGTGACCATTGCCCTCGTGCCCATCCCCGCCGGCAAGTTCGTCATGGGCGACGCCAACGGCTTCCCCGACGAGTTCCCGGAAGCCGCCGTCTCGGTTGATAAACCCTTCTACATTGGACAGTTAGAAGTCACGAACGAGCAGTACGCCCAGTTCGACCCCGCCCACGACAGCGGCTACATGGACGCCCGCGGCAAGGACCGCTTCACCCGCGGCTACCCCGTCAACGAGCCGAGGCAGCCCGTCATCCGCGTCACGTGGCATCGCGCCATGGCCTTCTGCGGCTGGCTCTCCCGCCGCACCGGCCAGCGCTGCACCCTCCCCACCGAAGCCCAGTGGGAGTGGGCCTGCCGCGCCGGCACCGCCACCCCCTGGAGCTTCGGCGAGAAGACGCCTAACCTCAACAGTGTCGGCAACTTCGCGGATTCCACAATCGCCGGCTGGAACTGGGGCCGCTCCGAGCCAGGCTACTCCGACGGCGCCCAGTTCTCCATCCCCGGCGGACGCTACAAGCCCAACTCCTGGGGCCTTTGCGACCTGCACGGCAACGTCGCTGAGTGGACCTTAAGCGCCTACGCGCCATATCCTTACAACCCAGCCGATGGCCGCGACATGCCGGAGGAGAAAAGACACCCGCTGTCTTTTTCACAGAAGGTGGTTCGCGGCGGATCGTGGAACGACCTCATCAAGTCCGGGCGTTCGGCCTCCCGCTGGGCCTACCTGCCCCACCAGCCCGTCTACAACGTCGGCTTCAGGGTGGTCCTCCTCCCGGACTCCAAGGTGGCCTCCCGCTGATCGCCCCTCGTCCTCGGCTCCCTCTGGGCGCGGCCCGGGCGTCCTCGGCTGCCCACATTGTGATAGGTACCCTTTTCAGACATCCGAGGGGTCCTTTTTTCGCCACGGTTCTGGCCGCTTTTCGCGACTTCCCGTGGCCTCCGTGACCGCTCCGGGTGTGGCAGAGGGGCTGGCGCCTGACGGGGATTTCGATGTCGCATCTTCAACAGCCAGCCATTTCTCCCGTGACGTGGTCGCGCGCGGCGGGTGCCGCCACGCGAGCGATCCTTGGCATGGTCGCATCACGCCGCGTCACGAGAGGCATGTCAAGGGATCAGAGTCCGCGAATCCGAACACCCCAAGTCCAGGGTAGCGCCCCCTGCACCACATGTTCGAGCGCTCGTCAGTGGCGGCGGACTGGTTGTCGGCGAGGTCGTAGGCGAAGGATCGGGGGTTCCCCGCGGAGTCCACAGAACGTGACACCCAGATACACCTTCGGGCAGAAGTCTCCCCAAAACGCAACTCCCAAGACCTGACCCCAACGGTGTGAGCCATCAAACGTGCCGCGTGTCGGGAAGCTCGATCGTGCCCAGGCGCACGCTACTGTGGCGTGGCGAGCAGGCCCGCCAGGGGCTGGGACGCGGTACCAGGGTCTGAATTGCCTTGACAGAGGTCCTGCACTCCGGTATCATATGCATGTAACCGGATACGCGAATATATAGCGAGGCCCCGAGAAATGGCTGACGCCGTCCGGATCTTCAAGGCGTTGGGCGACGAAACGAGGCTCCGGATTCTCAACCTCCTGAGCCGAGGCGAACTGTGTGTGTGCGACATCATGAAGGTCCTGGACGTTCCCCAATCAAGGGCGTCGCGGCATCTCGCGCACCTGCGGGCCACCGGCCTCGTCACGGACCGGCGCGAGGGACGCTGGATGTACTACACCCTGGCCCCAACGGGCAGGGAGCTTCAACGCTGGCTGTCGGGGCTTGACAACGAAGTCCCTCGCGCGTTGGCCGACCTGCAAGCGCTCGAGAGCTTGCGGCGGAGCGGTGAGCTGTGTTCACAATGCCCTCCCGCCAGCCCGGGGGCGGGCGACGGAGTAACGCGTCTTCTACCCTCTGTAACCACTGGCACCGGAGTGTCGCCATGCGGAAGATGACCCTTGCGGCTGTTCTCGGCGCCTGCGTTGTGGGGCTCGTTCTGGTCGTGATACTGCTTTGGGGGCAGCGAGACGCGGCGGGTCCGGCCGCTGGGCCGGGGATCCTGGTATCGGCCAGCGCTGGGGAGCTGAAATCGGCGGATGCGGGCGACCCCGGGAAGGCCGACAACGGACGCGCGGCCACGGGCGTGGCGGCTATAGAGCGCGCCGCGAAAGCCGGGAAGTACCTCTTCGTCTTCTTCTACAAGGAGGAATCGGAGAAGACCGGGGAAATGAGGAAGGTATTCCATGCCGCGATGGACAAGGCTTCCGACCGCGCCGACTGGGTAGAGGTCAAGGCGGCCGACCCGTCCGAAAAGGCGATCGTGGACAAGTTCGGCGTCGGCCGTGCGCCGATGCCGCTCGCCCTGGCGCTCGCCCCCAATGGGGCGGTCACCGGTGGCTTTCCCGTGGAATTCGACGAGAAGCGGCTGCTGCAAGCCATCGCCAGCCCCGGCTTGGCGCAGTGCCTGAAGGGACTCCAGCAGCGCAAGCTCGTCTTCGTGTGCGTGCAGAATCAGGCCACGAAGTCGAATGAGGCTGCGATGCAGGGCGTTCGGGACTTCGAGGCCGACCCGCGCTACACGGGCGCGACGGAGGTCGTGACCCTCGATCCCGCCAAGAGCGAGGAGGCGAAGCTCCTCGGCCAGCTCAGCGTCGATCCGGACACCAAGGAGGCCGTAACGGTCCTCCTGGCTCCCCCCGGCGCCGTGCTGGGCACGTGCCAGGGCGCGACGAGCAAGAGCCAGATCGTGGCGATGCTCGACAAGGCCAAGGTGTCCTGCGGATCGGGGGGGTGCGGGCCTTCTTCGGGCGCCGGGTGACGCTGAAGCCCCGAAGCCCGTGCGGCTTCTCCCTAGAGACAGCAGACGCGCAATGGTGCTGGGGCGATGCCCCGGCCGCCGTCGGCAGCCCTTGTGAACAGGAGCCTTTGACATGCAGCTCCGCACCTTCGTGTGGCGCGAGATGTTCGAGCGGAGGAATCAACTGGCCACGAGCCTCCTTGCGATTCTCCTCGGCATTGCGGCGATTGTGTCCATCAAGAACGTCACCTTCTACTCCGAGAAGGCGGTGGCAGGGCAGCTCGACGCCCTCGGCACCAACATCCTCGTGCTCCCGAAGTCGGCCACAATGCAGGACTACTACAGCGCCGACATGCAGGACGACGTGTTCCCGGAGGAATACGTCATGCGCCTGACGATGTCCAACCTCTCGGGCCTCGACAACCTCTCGCCCAGGCTCTCCACTCCGGTGCAACTGGCGGGCAGGACGGTGACGCTGACCGGCATCCTGCCCAAGCAAGAGTTCCAGGCCAAGGCTGCCTGGCAGGGAGCGGGCATCTTCGCGCGTCCCGAGAATTGCGGCGTCGCCGTAGATATCCCCGGCGCCCAGCCCGCCAAGGAAACCCTCGTGCGGAAGCGCGTGATCCAGACGCTGGAGGCCAACGAGATCCTGGTCGGGGCCGATATCGCCGCCGCGTTCGGAACGAAGGAAGGGGACAGCCTCGGGCTGCTGGGGAAACGATTCTCGGTCACTGCCGTGCTGCCGGAGACTGGCACGGTGGACGACTCCCGCATCTTTGCCCACCTGCACACCGTTCAGGAGCTTACCGGGAAGGGGCCGGTGGTCAACGCTATCGAGATCGTGGGCTGCTGCAATGAGATCTCCAAGGGCCTGGTGGATAAGCTCAACAAGCTCCTCCCCGAGGCCAAAGTGGTGACCATCACCCAAGTCGTGGACACCCAGGTTCGGACGAATCGGATGATGTCGCACCTCTCGATGGTCTTCCTGGGCATCATCGTGCTGGTGGGTGGGGCGAGCATCGCCAACTACATGTACGCCAACGTCTTTGAGCGGCGGCGGGAGATCGGCACGCTGATGGCCATGGGCGCCGAGTCCTCGGTTATCCTCAGGATGTTCCTGCTCAAGGCGCTCCTTCTGGGCTTGGTGGGCGGAATCGGCGGGTACGCGCTCGGCACGTTGCTGGCAGTGACGCTTGGCTCCCGGCTTGCCGGGATCCCCGTGTTGCCGATGCCGGTGCTCGTTCTCTGGGCCATGGGCCTCTCCCTGGCCATCGCCCTTGCCGCAAGCTACTTCCCGGCCCGCCGTGCCGCCCGCCTCGACCCGTGTGCCACCCTCCAGGAGACCTGACCTTGCTGACCTTGGAAGCCGTCTCCGTGACCTACAACCATCGCAGGCAGGCCGTCGGAGCGCTTGCCGACGTCTCCCTTCAGATCGCCGACGGCGACTTCGTATCTGTGGTCGGCCCAAGCGGCAGCGGCAAGAGCACGCTCCTGCTCACGCTGGGCGGCATGTTGTCGCCATCGGCCGGGCGCGTCTTGCTGGATGGAGAGTCGGTCTATGACCTCCCCTCCGATCAACGCGCCCGCCTTCGACGGAAGAAACTGGGGTTTGTCTTCCAGACGTTCAACCTCGTCCCGTATCTCACCGCCTTGGAGAACGTGCAGGCTCCGCTCTTCCTCGCAGGCTTAGGTGACCGCGAACAGCAGGAGCGGGCCACCTCCCTGCTCGAACGCGTCGGACTGGGGGACCGGCTCGACCACAAGCCTGGCGAGTTGAGCGTGGGACAACAGCAACGCGTCGCCTTGGCCAGGGTGCTCGCCAACGATCCCGCCATCATTCTGGCTGACGAGCCGACCGGCAACCTTGACCCCGACACGGCCCAGCAGGTCATCGGGTTCCTCGAGGAGTTTAGCCGTGAGGGCCGGACCCTCGTGATGGTGACCCACGACCCGCAGGCCGCTCGCCGAGCGAGGAGGAAGCTCAGCCTGCGCGCGGGGAAGATTGCCTCGGAGGAGCAGGGAGCCGGCGAGCCGCGGCGTGGCTCGTCGTGTGGTTGAGGCAAGGAGCCGTCTCCGATGGCGACTTATGGGACGCATCGGTTGCCCCGGGGCGCAGCGCCGCAAGGACTTACGGCGAGCGCCGCGAGCCACACTTCTGCTCCTCTTTCACACAAGGAGGGGGAGACGTTGAGGCGCCAAAAAATGAAGTTCGGCGGGGTCGGACTGAAGATATACCTCGTCGCGGGTGTCTGTTTTCTGGTCGCTCTTGCGGTCGACTACACGAACCACGGTTTCTTCGCGATGTGCGTCGCGTCCTGCCTCTACCTGGCCTGCCTCTGGCTGGCCGTGGCCGAATGCGCGATGCTTGCAGCCCCGGCGCTGGGTTTAGTGGCCCTCATAAAGGTCCGGCTGGCATACAAGAAGCGGGCACTAGTCACGGACGGCATCTACTCCATCTGTCGCCACCCGTGCTACACCCTCTTCCTGGTTTGGCTGTGCGGCGTCGTGCTGTCTTTTCGGTCGTGGGCTATGCTTGTGGTTCCTCTCGTCGCCTATCTCGCCGCCCGAATCCTCATCCGCTCCGAAGAACGCTTCATGGTGCAGCGATTCGGACAGGCGTATCTCGCTTACCAGAAGGAGGTTGGCCTGTTCTTCCCGACCCTCCGCCGCCGTCATCGTGCCAAACACGATGGGAATGCGTAAGGTGCTGCCTCCAAGTCTAGTGGCAAGAGGGGGCAGGTCTTTCTCTTTTCCTCTTGGCGGCAGGGATGCGGCGCGCTCCGGCCCGCCGCCGCTCGTCGTGTGGCTCAGGCAAGGGCCCGCGCACCCCGGGAGAAAGTATTGTGACCATGCCGACCTATGACTACGCGTGCGCCGACTGCGACGGCACCCTCGGGAGTGCGGGGATGGGGTCATGTCCCGGCATGCACATTGCGTTCGGGGTGTCCTATGTCAGGACCTGACCCGCGCACTGGAAGAACCGTGAGCAGAGGCGGAAAGATGCTCAAAGCGCGATACGTGGTTCCCGTGCTTCTGTTCGCGCTTGTGCTGTGCGCTCACTTCATACAGGCAGAGCGCCGTCGCATTCGACGCCCTGACTTCGACTACTCCGTAGGCGCGTGGTCGGCTGCAGCGCGCTCGTATGCGTCGCGCGACAAGATCTGGCTGGGGTTGTCCTTGGCCACGGCAGCAGGCTTCGTGGCCTTCTGGCTCAAACGTCCCTGCAAGACGCGGAAGCAAGCCGTTAAGGGGGCGGGCGGGGGGCTGGCCATGGCCACCTTCCTCCACGGCATCGGGTGCTTCCTGCTGGGATGCTGCGGATCGCCAATGCTGGCCGTGTATGTGGGCCTGCTCGGCCCGCGCTTCGCAGGCCTGACCGGTCCGATCAACTTTGGTCTCACAGTGCTCTCGATTGCGGTCTCATGCGTGTGGCTCAAACGAAGGGATCAGGCTCGGTGCAGTTGCGAAGCAGGCAACTGTCCCGCTGAAGTGCCCATCGGGACACAACAAGAACCACGCCAGGAAAGGCCAGAGCAGCCAGCTTGACTCTGAACGCGCGGAGGCGCACCAGTGGCAAGAAGGGGCAGAACCTCCTTCTTCCCTCTTGGCGGCAGGCATGCAGCGCCCTCCGGCCCGACGCCGCTCGTCGTGCGGTTGAGGCAAGGGCCCGCGCGCCAAAGACGCTGACGTGCCCGACATTCAGTATGGTGTCGCCGGAATGCCCAAGAGACCCGACACCCTCGCTCCCAGCGAGGTATTGCGATGGAGAACCGGTTGAACCCTCCGAGAGTGGCCCTGGTCGAGGCCAGCCGACCCTCGATCCACGTGTACAGCAGGACGTACCTCCCGCGCGTCGGGATCCCCACGATGGGCGCGATCCTCAAGAAGCTCGGCTATGAGTGCGACCTCTGGTTCCAGGCCCTCTCCCCAGTTGACGAGGAGCGCCTCCGCCGATACGACATCGTCGGAATAGGCTCCCTCACCAATACCATCCCCGAGGCCTACCGCCTTGCCGAGGCCTGCAAGCGGCCCGGCAACACCGTGGTCATGGGCGGGCCGCACGTCACCTTCCTCCCCGACGAGGCACTGGCCCACTGCGACTACGTCGTGATCGGCGAGGGCGACGCCACGCTTCCCGCCCTCGTGGCCGCACTCGCGAACGGCCAGCCGCCGGACGCCATCCCCGGCCTCGCCTACCGCCTCCCCGACGGCAGCGTCCATTTCACGGGCACGGCCGCCCCCGTGGACTATGAGAGCCTGCCCTCGCCCGACTTCTCCCTCTCGCCCCAGGTGCGAGCCGGCCGCACCCCGCCCATCATCGTCACCTCGCGCGGGTGCCCGAACAACTGCACGTTCTGCAGCGTCACGGCGATGTTCGGCAAACGCTATCGCTTCCGCAGAAGCGAGCAGGTCATCGCCGAGCTTCGCCCTGTCCTCCACCGCAGCGTATGCTTCGGCGACGACAACTTCTGCGCCGACCCGCGGCGCACCAAGGCCCTGCTCCGCGACATGATCGCCCAGAACGCCGTGCCCCTGCGATGGTCGGGCCAGATGTGCATCGAGGCCGCAGACGACGAGCTCCTCGGCCTCATGCAGCAGACCCGCTGCCGAATCGTCTACGTCGGCATCGAATCGGTGAACGACGACACCCTGAAGAGACTCGGCAAGCCCCACGGCGCCGCATCCATCGGCCGCTGCATCGCCAGCCTCCACCGCCACAACATCGGCATCCACGGCATGTTCATCGTCACCCCCGACGACACCCCGCAGGCCGTGCGCCAAATCGTCGACTACGCCATCGCGGCGGACATCGACACGATACAGCTCTGCTCCCTCTGCCCCCTGCCTGGCACGGGGACGGGCCGTGAGTACCGCGACAGGATTCTCCACCGTGACTGGCAGCACTACGACGCCCAGCACGTCGTCGTGAAGCCAACGCACGCCACCGCCTACGACATGCAAATGGCCATCGCCAGCGAACTGCGGCGGTTCTACAGTCTCAGGCGGGTTCTGGGGGCCTATCGGCGCGGGCGCGGCTGGCGGGTCAAGTACCGCGCCGGTGGCCGCTACCTCGTCCGCAGGTGGCTCAAGGAGAACGCCGACTACGTCGAGCGCCTCAGAACGTTCGTAACACTTCAGCCCTCTGAAGTGGCCGCCCTGCGAAGCGAAGTGGCCCCCACCGGCGTTGCGTCGGTGGAGCCGAGGACTGACAACTAACAGGGCGACCCAAACATTCTTTCCTCCCCCCGCCCGCCCGCCTGCCACCGGCGGGCGGGCGGGGGGAAAAAAGGTCGGCGCCGCGCTTGTAGTGGCCAATCATCGCTCCACCGAGGCAGGCTCGGCGGGGGCGGAACTTCAGACGGCTGAAGTGTTACGAACGTTCAAGTCCTCGGAGAGCGCCAGTCAACTGGCAGGGAGCAGCGGATGAGAGAGTCGCACGGTGAAGGCATAGCGAGCCACACCGGCCCCAGCCAGGCGAGCAGCGCCTCTGAAGAGGAGCCGGCACGCGGCTCCGCCCAGCGCCCACGCCCCGCATTTCGCCCGCCCCATAATCGGGTTGGGCACGGTGGGTCGTTGACAGCGGCCGCGGCTTGTGCTAATGATGCAGGGTCGTGTTTCCAGCGAGTGCGAGAGTCACCAGAGGCCAGAATCCCGGAGGTACTCAGCATGCCGTCGAGATGTTGGGGTGTCGCGCTGGTGGGCGTCCTCGCTGCGTTCGCTTGCACGGCCTGCGGGCCGCGCCAGCGCAAGGAGGCGAAGGAGATGGTGGACTTTGGCTTCACCACGTCGAAGAAGTTCGGCTTCGCCTTCACCCTGCCGGGCGACTACTTCAATGTGACCCCCATCGGCTACTCGAACGTCGACGGCACGTTCCACGGCATCGGCCGCCGCCAGGTCGGGGCGGTGGCGATTCACGACCACTCCTGGGGCATCCTGCTCGCCGGCAGCCGGAAGTTCCAGCTCGGCCAGTTCGACCCCAACGAGATCCGCGACCTCTCGCCCCGCGAGCTCGCGGCGCTCAAGGCCGAAGGCAAGCCCCTGCCCACCGAGACCCGACGCTACACCACAGGCGCCGTCGGCATGCTCGCCTTCG
>Ga0315274_10005070_pt1 | contig 19325 bp, 9 predicted proteins | sample YL17G02_20_MG_FD_203700 | JGI IMG/M metagenome (GOLD analysis project Ga0315274, IMG submission 203700) | Sediment microbial communities from Yellowstone Lake, YNP, Wyoming, USA - YL17G02_20 | ecosystem: Environmental > Aquatic > Freshwater > Lake > Sediment | place: USA: Wyoming | collected... | reverse complement strand
CGCGACGGTGGACAAGGGCAACTGGGAGATGGGCGTGGAGATGGTGAGGCTGCTGCTGGAGCGGATCGAGGGCAAGCTGGCGCCCGAGCCGCAGGTCCGCTTTGTCCGGTCGAAACTCGTGCTCGGCGCGGAGATCGAACTGGCCCTCCGAGCCGGGCATGCCTGAGCGCAAGCGATCCGAAAGGAGATGGCCGTGGAACCGCGGGAAAGAAGGCCCATTGGCAGTCCACGAGAGCGTGGGGCGCATCGCCTTCGGTGGGTAAAGCTCGCCGCGATCGCCATCGGCACGGTCGCGCTCCTCGGGGGGACGGGCACCCGCACGCTTGCCGCCAACTCTGGTTGGATCGGTTCCTGGTGGGATCCGATCGACGTGAAGGACTACGAGGAGGTGTGGGGGTTGAAGCCCACACACTTCGGCAAGGACTTCTGGGGACCGCACTTTCACGAGAACGGCCAGGTCCGCGTCCAGCTCATTGCCTCGAGTGCGGTCGCCAATCTCTTCTGGCCGGGCGAGCAGCCGGAACTGACTCTCCAGTTCGTCAACCTCACCGATCAGCCGCTGATGGCCAAGGGCAAGCTGGACCTTTGCCAGTGGGGGATGCGGATCGGCATGGAGAACATGTGGAAGCAGCGCGTCTTCCGGATCGCGGACCGTGGCACGACACCGCTCGAGGTGAACCTGCCGGCCAAGGGCTTCCAGAACGTCGTGGTCAAACCGTCGCTGCCCGAGAAGTTCGGCGCCTATGCGCTGATCGTGGCGCTGGAGGGCCAGGACCGGCTGCTCGGTGCGTTTCTGGCCCGAACGATGAAGGCGAAGCCGGAGCGGGTGCAGTATCCCGTGATGTCGTTGGACGAATCTGACCCGGCGGGTCTGGAGCGCCTCGGGATCAAGGCGGTACGGATGCAGATCGACTTCACTCCGAAGAGCCATCCGGAGTACGAGAAGCGGATGGCCTGGTACAAGCAGAAGCTGGACGAGTGCCATCGTCACAACGTCACCGTGCTGGCCATGCCCCAGGGCAACGGCGTGCCGCAACCGCTGGGGCGCGGTCGCGGCGGGCACTACGACAAGGATGGCCGCAAGGGCGGCGTCGGGGACGCGGCGTGGCTTCCGGAATGCGATGAGGAGTTTGAGGACTGGGTGGCGTGGCTCGCCGGCACCCATGGCTGGCCGAAAGGTCCCATCAATGCCTTCCATCTCTGGAACGAGCCGTGGGAAGGCGGGTCGGTCGCCGGCTGGGGCGCCGACTGCCTGCGCTACCGTGAGATCTACACGGCCATGTGCAAGGGTGTCGAGCGGGCGCGCAGGGACGCCGGCGTCGAGGTGCTGGTGGGCGGGTGCGATTCCTCCTCGAACGCTCACGACAAGCTCTTCTGCGATGGCAGCGACCAGTTCCTCAAGTGGTACGAGTTTCTGAGCATCCACTACCAGGCGATGGACCCGAGTTCGATGGAGAAGGTCTGGGTGAACCGGAAGCCCCGGGCTCGTTTCTGGGACACGGAGTCGTGGATCGCCAACAGCGAAGGCCAGGTGGCTTCGACGGTCGCCGCCATGCGCTCGGCAGGTTACGACCGGGTGCTCGGGATGATGACCAACAACATCATGTACGCGAAAGACGTGGACATCCGGACGGGCAAAGGACAGGAGAAGCGCTCGATCGTGCAGGCGGTGTCGCTTGCACCAGCCTTGGTGGCCTGCACGCAGCTCCTCGGCGAGCGCCCCTTCAAGGAACTGCTCTTTCGGAACGGCCTGCCTTGGGTGACCGTGTTCGATGGCCTGCCAGATGCTAACGGCAAGTCCGATCCCGAGGACGGCACGGTTGTGGTGGTCGGCGACATCGGCGCGGTATTCACGGGCGACTGGCCGGACTGGATGCTGTTCCGCACCGCCCGCAGTCTCAAGGAGCGCAGCCGCCAAGCGGAGCTGAAGGCGAAGCTGGCGGCCCTGCCGACGGATGCCAAACCCCAGGAACGCGAGGCGATCGAGAAGGCGCTCAAGGCCAAGCTGCCCCTGCAGGGGGCGACGCTGACGGTGACGGCCTCGGACCGCTTCCGCCTGATCGATCCCTACGGCAACCCCGCCGCGCCGAAGGACGGCAAGTACGAGTGTCCGCTCAACAGCGAGGGGTACTTCCTACGCGGCGACGGCAGGAAAGGATCGTTCGAGGCCCTTCTCGCCGCCCTGCGCCAGGCGCGCATGGACGGGATCGAGCCGCTGGCCAAGGCCTGCTCGGACATGACCGCGCCCGTCGGCCAGAAACCGACCTCGCGGTTGCGGCTGACCAACGTGCTGAACCGACCGGTCCAGGGCCGCTTTTCGGTGAAGCTAGGCAAGCTTCAGGTCGAGGCACCGCAGGACTTGACCTTCGGCGCGCACGAAACGAAGGAGATCCCGGTGCGCGTCACCGGCGGCGAACAGTCGCCGAGCAACACCTATCCATTGTCGATGGTCTTCGACGCGGGCGCGGACGGGACGTCCACGCACGAGGAGGACATGCGCTGCAACGTGGTGGCCCGGCGGACCATCAGGGTGGACGGCAAGCTCGATGACTGGGACGGGGCCCTGCCGCAGATCGTCAACGAAACCGGGCAGTCGGCCCCTACGATGGCTGAAGCGTGCTGGTGGCCGATGCGCTCCTTCGATGCTTCCATGAAGAAGGGCGCCGCGACCTGCTACGTGGCCTCCGATGACAACCACTTCTACTTCGCGGCCAAGGTGGCTGACGCCACCCCGGACCCGGGCATGCCGCGCTATGCCACGCTCGATCCGGACCAGTTCTTCTACCCCGAGGTCGTCTATGCCGCCGACGAGAAGAAACCCGCCGCGCCGAAGACGGAGCTCGTCTGGCCCAAAGGCGTGAGGCGTTTCACCTACTGGACGCAGATGATGGAACTGCCCTCGGGCACTTGGCCCGCCCATGACAACGTGCAGATCGCCTTCCAGGTCTTCCCCCGGGGGCACGCGAAGAAGGACGACTACCTCTGCCCGCCGGGAACCATGCCAGGGTACATCGGCTATCACGACAGCGACTACATCCTCGCGCTCAACCCCATCGCCGAGAGATACGGCGGTGGGACGGAGATCTGGCGGCTGAAGGTGCCGGGGATGCCCCGCAAGCACTTCTACCCGCGCCAGCCTTCCTCGCCACGGGATGGCCCTGTGAAGAACGGCAAGCTCGCGATCGCCCGCGAGGGGAACACGCGCATCGTAGAGTGCGCGATCCCGTGGTCGGAAGTCCCCGAGGTCAAGGCCAAGCGCGACGCCGGTGAACCGGTGAGGTTCTCGTTCCGCATCAATGACAATGCCGGCACGGCCTGCATGGAACTGGCGCGCGAACGAAGCGTCTCGAGGCGTAATTCCGCCACCTTCCGCAATGACTGGGAGGCCCACTGGGCCAACGAGGTCGAGTTCGGATGGGAACGCTGAGGATCGGTTCTCGCGGAGGGCCGCAGCCTCGCCGACGCTGCCGGCCCGTCCGTCAGGCGAATTGGCAGACTCCCAGGAGGACGTCATGGGCATGAGGAGACTGGCTGCCATGGTGGCCACGAGCGCGTGTTTCCTGGCTGGCGCGTCCGGCAGGGGGCCTGTGTCGGCGGGGGAGAGCTCGCCGCCTGCCGGTCCCGGGCAGGCGCTCGCCGCGACGAAGATGGTGCTGGAGCAACCCGGGACATTCTTCCTCACCCTCCGGGCCGATGTGTTTCGAGGGCCGGAGGCCCGACGTCTGGGCTACACTGTGTGGGCGCAGGGGAGCCTGCTCAAGTACCCCAAGGGCAACGCATACGACGGCGTGTTCGATCCCTACTTCGTCATCGAGCCGGACGGCACGAAGGGTCGGTTCATCTTCCTCCTGCCCATCCGCCTGCCGGCGGGGGAGTCCACGGTCGAAGTGCGCAGCCCCGAGGGGGGCCAAGTCAGCGACCTGCGGCTGCGCCCTGAGCTCGACAGCGTGAAGGTCTCGGCCGAATGCCCGGGCAGCGTAGACGGCGTGTACTTCCCGGACGAGAAGCCGCACGCCGCGGTGGCGTTCCGGGGCCGCGCAGGCACACGGCTCGCGGGGCGGGCGATCGTCCAGCTCATCCGCCTGGCCGATGGCGACCCGGACGACTTTGGCCCCATCGAGGACCGCGTCGTGCAGGCGGCGAAGGTTGGCGAGACGCCGGTCGCCCTGACCCTCGACGACGGCGGCGCCACCTGGAAGAAGGCGGTTGACAAACCCAAGGGCGGGGCGGTGTTCATGTGGTCTTACGATCCGGTCAGCGACGTCTTCTACGCCCAGACGGGCAGCATCTTCCGCTACGCGAGATAACGAACGAACCCTGAACAACCAAGAGCAAGGAACAACCATGAAAACCCTCAGCACAATCAGCATCGGCCTCATCAGCCTGTTGTGTGCGGTCGCGAGCGAACCGCGACCCGAGATGGTCCTCGACCTCGGCAACAACATCACCATGAAGCTGGTGAGAATCCCTCCGCGGAAGTTTCTGATGGGGAGCCCGGCGAACGAGCAGGGCCGCAACGCGGATGAAGGTGTGGCGCCGGCGGACGCCAATGGCGCCAAGACGCAGGTGGAAGTGACCATCAGCAAGCCGTTCTACATGGGCGTCTACGAAGTCACGGTGGATCAGTACAAGCAGTTTTCCCCGAAGGGCGACAAACGTGGCACTATCAAGACATGGGGACCGGGTTCCCCCGAGTACCACCAACGCGGGGGCATCCCTTTTTTCAACTGGTCATTTGAAAACAAGGAAGTGAAGTCTGAGCAGAATGGCAACCATCCGGCGCTCGCGACCTTGCCGGAGGACGCGCAGACATTCTGCGAATGGCTGTCCGAGAAGACCGGTAAGAAGGTCATGCTGCCGACGGAGGCGCAATGGGAATATGCTTGCCGTGCCAGCAGCACCACCCGCTTCTCCTTTGGCGACAAGGACGAAGAATTGTGCAGGTATGCCAACTACTGCGACCAGTCGAATACCTGCGCATTTCCTTGGCAGGACAAGGCACATAGTGACGGATTCGACAAGACCTCGCCGGTGGGATCCTTCAAGCCCAATGCCTGGGGGCTCTATGATACTACCAGGAGCAGTGTTTATTTGACATGGTTTTGGTGGCCCGGTAGCGGGGGTCATGCCCTTGAACGCCGTCTGGCACAGCCAGAGGCGGTTTCTCTGCGATCCGTCGGTCGTGCGCGGGCCAGACGCATGTAAAAACAATACTGCTCCTGGTAGTATGCACGGAAATGCTTGGGAATTGTGCCGGGGGTGGTACGCGGAGAACTACCTGGCAGGGGATACGGTGGATCCGAAGGCACCCGCCACGGGCAAACACTTCGTATTGCGTGGCGGAGCTTATGAGGGCACCCCCGCGCTTTGCCGTTCGGCCGCCCGTGAGAGAAGGGATCCCTGGAATGACCCTCACAATCGCTCGGATATCGATGGTTTCCGTGTGATTGTTGAAGAATGAAAGGCACAAGCAGACAACTGGAGATTCGCCATGAAGATGAGAACGACACGACGGTTGGGAATCCATCCGCTATTCTCACTCACGGCTGTCGTTTGCCTGTGGCCTATGGGAAGACATGTCGCCGCGGGCGACGCGGCGGGCAAAGCGGTTCTGCCTGAAATGCTCCTCGACCTCGGCGATAACATCACGATGCGGCTGGTGAAGATCCCGGCGGGCAAATTCATGATGGGGCAAGCGCTGGGGGAGAAGAGCTTGACCTGGAATGACAAGACATATCGGTTTGAAGAGCGAACGAATGGCAAGCCCCAGACCGAGCTCACGGTCGGCTCGTTTTACATGGGCGTGTACGAAGTGACCCGCCGCCAATACGCGCAGTTCACCAAGCCGCCGGGGAATTATCCCTATTTCAGACAAGACAATGACAACCACCTGCTATTCACTTCCACCATTGAAGACTGCGGGAAGTTTTGCGTGTGGTTGTCGCAGAAGACCGGCAAGGATGTCCGCCTGCCCACGGAAGCGCAATGGGAATATGCCTGCCGCGCGGGCAGCACCACCCGCTACTACTTCGGGGATGATCCTGCCGAGCTCCATAAGTACGCCAACTACTGCGCCGCGGCGTGCTCGCGGGCCTACCGCTATCGCGACCGACAGCACAACAATGGTTGGGACATGACCGCCCCGGTGGGATCCTTGAAGCCCAATGCCTGGGGATTGTACGACATGCTCGGCAATGTCCAGGAGATGTGCTTCAACGAAGGGGAGACGGCCGCCACCTTAGCAGATGGGAAAGGGAAGAATTGGCCGATTCGGGGCGGGGCTTGGAATAGCGCCTGGGGAGACGCCTGGGGAGACTGTGCGTCTGCTACGCGGAGTACGGTCGGATGGAAGTGGATGCACAGTTACAATGAGGGATTCCGCGTCGTCGTGCCCGTTGACCCGAAGACCGGCGAGGCCGCCCTCGTGCCGGCTGCACCGTCGGCGGGCGAGGCGAAGGCGATGGGCGATATTGCCGCCGTCGAACCTGCAACCGCCCCTGGAGAGCCAATGCAGAACGTCCTTCGCCCTCCCGACGCCGTGATCGCCTTCCTCGACGGCGGGGATAGGCCTCTCCGTGCCCAAGAGAAGGGCCGGTGGACGCACGAGGACATCGTCGTCGACACAATCGTCGAGCGCGACCGCGTCACGGTTCGGCTGGCGGCGCCAAAATCGGCAGTGAAGCAGCTTGGTCTTCAATGGACGGCCACCCTCAATCCCTCCGCCAGGCTCATGTGCGACGAATGGGAGCGCGGCTACGGCAACCTGGGATGGAAGGCGCTCGATCCGCGGCGAGTCATGCCGTGGTACTTCCTCTACCACCACAAGCAGCGCACCGGCGCCGCCGGCGTGATGACCGGCCCCGGGGCCATGTGCTTCTGGAAGGCATCAGACAACATGATCGAACTGCATGCCGACGTGCGAAGCGGCGGCGACAGCGTGATGCTGGGCGCCAGAACGCTCAATGTCTGCACCGTGGTGCAGCGTCACGGCAGAGCAGACCAATCGGCGTTCTCGGTCCTGCGGGAGTTCTGTCGGCAGATGTGCCCCCAGCCTCGACTGCCCGCCCAACCGGTTTACGGATTCAATAACTGGTACTACGACGGAGGAATCAACGCGGAGCGGTTTGTGGGCGACGCCAAGTTTATCTCTCGTCTTTCGCCCGACAAGGACAACCGGCCCTTTGCCGTGATCGACGACGGCTGGCAGGGCGGCCCCGGCGTGTGGACCAGGAGCAACGGCAAGTTTCCCTCGATGAAGGAAATGGCGGAGGACATCCGCAAGGCCGGCGCCCGGCCAGGGGCATGGACCCGCCTGTTGCAGGCCCCGAACAACTCGCCCAAGGAGTGGCGCCTGAAGCGCGACAAAGGAGTCCTCGACCCGACGGTTCCGGAGGTGCGGAAGCATGTAGCCGACCAGGTCAAGTGCATACGCCAGTGGGGCTACGAGTTGATCAAGGACGACTACTCCACGTTCGAGGTCTTTGGTCAATGGGGCGACAAAATGGGGGAACAGTTGACCACGAATGGCTGGTCGCTGGCGGATCGGTCGGTGACGACCGCCGAGGCACTTCGCGAACATTACCGCAACATCCGCGACGCCGCCGGCGACGGCGCGGTCATCATCGGGTGCAACACGATTGGGCACTTGGCCGCGGGGATTTACGAAGTCAGCCGGATTGGCGACGACACCAGCGCCCAGCTTTGGTGGTGTACCAGCACGAGGGGCATCAACGCCCTGGCATTCCGTCTGGCCCAGCACGGTGTCTTCTTCGCCGCCGATCCCGACTGCGTTTGCGAGACCGGCCACCCGAAACAGCCCTGGGAAAAAAACCGCCAGTGGCTGGACCTGGTGGCCCCGAGCGGGGCGGCGCTGTTCCTTTCAGTGAAGCGGGAAGCCGTCAGCGCCGACCAGGAGAAGGAACTCACCGAGGCCCTCAGGAAGGCGGCCAAGCCGCAGGAAGTCGGCGAACCTCTCGACTGGATGGAGAAACTCCTCCCGGCGAAGTGGCGCCTTGACGGCCAGCGCGTTGAGTTCCAGTGGTAGACGGAAGAACAAACCATGAGAACTGACACAATGGAGAACGCCATGTCCCTTCAGAGACTGGCAAGCAGTGCGCTCTTCCTGTTGGCGCTGACCGCCATCACCAGCGCGCGCGTCGCGGAGACGACTCCTCCCCCAGGCGACCCCACCAAGAGCGGCACCGAGGCCGCCCGCTGGGGGTACGTCGGGGCGCTGGCCAACCCCGGGGCGCCCGAGGTGCTCATCGCCCCCACATCCGACATCGGCAAACTGCCCCAGGGGCAGGTCTATGCCACGTCCAGGTGTCGTGTCCTGCACTACCGTTTCCACGTGCCCGACGGCACCTACAAGGTCCGCGTGCATTTCCTTCAGGCCGCCGGCGGCGCCACGAAGAACGAAGCAGGGCTGTCCGTCGCTGCCCATGGAACGAAGATCGTCCACAACCTTGACCACTATGTGACCAGGACGCCGGACGGTCCTCCGCGGAAGGTGGAACTGCCCTCCGACGTCGTCGCCAAGACCGGTGAAGCTGACGTGGAGAGCAAGAACGGACAGATCATGGTCTCCTTCCCGGTCACCACGAAACCCAACTGGGCGGTCTGCGGCTTGGAAGTCATTGGCAAGCGGGCGACGATCCGGGTCAATTGCGGCGCCAAAGCTTCCTACACCGACGCCGACGACCATGTCTGGGAATCCGACTTGGATCGCCGTCTGCCGAACACGTCCGGCGAGATCTCCCTGGAGAAAAGCGCGATGCCCAAGGGGGAATGGGTGAACATCTCGGATGACATCCTGCGCAAGTTCCGCGATGAGCTGGGCCTGGTGCCGGTGTCAGTCTGGCCCTATTTCTTCGCGGCGAAGGATGGCTGGGTGGTGTGTGACCGCTCGGGCAACACCTATGTCGGCTATCTGGGCCTGGGGCTCTGGCGCTATGACCTGGCGGCCGGAAAGCTGTCGCGCGCGGACGAGGGGAAGTATACGGCCGAGCCGAACAGCATGTGCCTGAGTCTGAATCCCAACGGGCCAGGCTTCTTCCTCATGGGTTGGTCGGGACAGAGCCAAGACTCCTTTGCCGTGCGTTGTGTTGATGGAAGCCGGCTGGAAAGCATCGATGGCGGGGCCCAGCACAACGGCTGGGACCAATATTCGGTGGACTGGACCGCAGATCCCCCGGTCGTCTTCGTCAAAGTCCATCACACCAAGGGCATGACGAAACTCAGCACCGATGGCGGCAAGACCTTCAACCAGATTGGGGACGATGGCGAGAACCTGTTTGCAGTCGGCGCGCTGGGCGACCGTGTGCTGGTCAAGTGGCTGAGGGACGGAACGATTGTGCGGAGCACCGATCTCGGTGCGAGCTGGGCCAACAGCGCAGAAGTGAAGTACGCCAAGAAACCGAGAGAGCGTGGATGGATCAACCGCATCGGCAAGACGGCCTACTTCCCCTCGCAGGATGGCCTGTACGTCAGCCAGGATGCCGGCGTCACCTGGCAGCTCGTCCCGAACAGCCCGGCGTTCACGGAGAGCCTCCTGCCTGGCAAGAGCGATGGACACCTGATCGGATTCGCCGCGAACGCCGCCTATGAAAGCACCGATGGCGGCGCCACCTGGAAGAAGGCGGTTGACAAGCCCAAGGGCGGGGCGGTGTTCATGTGGTCTTACGACCCGGTCGGCGACGTCTTCTACGCCCAGACGGGCAGCATCTTCCGCTACGCGAGGTAACGGGCGAACCAAATCAACCAAGAGAAAGGAACCAACGAACCATGAAAACCGTCAGCACAATCAGCACCGGCGTCATCAGCCTGTTGCTTTCGGTCACGGGCATGCAGGCGGCGGAGCCGCCGGCGACCGCCGAGCAGAAGACCGAGTGGCAGAACATCTCGGCTGAGATCTGCCAGACCGCCGGCCTCGATACGGGTGATCCCAAGAAAGTTCCCGTCTATATGCGAAACCACCAGGGACTACTCGTCCTCCCCAACGGCGACGTGGTCATATTGAACAATCAGAAGGGGATGTACCGGAGCACCGATCAAGGCGCCACGTGGACCAAGTGCGGCGAGGATTGGATGAAGGGATGCGCCCAGAGCTCGATGAGCTTGAAAATGTACTATCCGGATCGTATCGGCCTGACGCTGGATGGCCCCATTGCGGTCTCGTCGGACTTGGGCAAGTCCTGGGTCAAAGTCAATCGCTCCAAGCAAACGGTCTTCGCGGCGGACATGGACCTGTCGGTCAACATGCCGCCGAAAACCATCTTGGGCTTCGTCCACCATGGGGATCTCGCGGGGGGAATGTTTGTGCAGACCTCCGATGGAGGCGCAACGTGGGATTGGGCCGCCCCGGTCCTGAAAGAAACGAAGGGATGGCTGCGAACGGGCGTCGTCAACGCCTCGACACTGCTTCGCGGCACTGAGCCGGGGAAAGGCGGCGTCCCCGCGCCCGGCATCCATTTGAGGACGGATCTCGGGCAGAACTGGACCCAGGTCTCGGACTACACCCTGCATGGCACGTCGCCGGTTCATTACGGCTCTAATCTGTACTGGGCGGCGAAAGAGGGCATCGTGGTCTCACGCGACGGCGGAAAGACCTGGAGTGTATGCGGATCGGCGGTCGCGAACATCGTATTCGGCCCGTACTTCGGAAAGAGCGAGCAGGAGATCATGGTCGTCTCGTTCAAAGACGGATACTCCCTCACGAGGGATGGAGGGCGGTCGTGGAGCCATGTGGCTCCTTTTTTCGCTGCTCCCGACAGGTGGGGCGAGCCCACGAATGAAAGGACCTGCACCCCCAATGATGGCCGCCACTGGCGTGGGGCTCTCTGGTATTTCGGATGGGACTCGGAGAAGAACATACTGTACGAGAGCCTTTTTGGTGGAGACGCCTGGAAGCTGCAATTGAGCCCGATGCCTCCTGCAAGATAGCGAACCAATCCAACCAGAAGAAAGGAACAAAAGAACCATGAAAACTCTCAGCACCATCACTATCGGCCTCATCAGCCTGTTGTGTTCGGTCGCGAGCATTCGGGCGGCGGATTCGTTGGTCACGCCTGAAACGCGCAAGGATCTGTGTGCGCGGGCTGCCAAGGCCGGCTGGCTCAAGGGCGTCCGCACCGTCCAATTGATCCGCGCCGACATCCTCTCCGTGACGATGGATGCCGGCATCACCGGGGCGATCGCCCCGACCATGTACATTGCGGATTCCGACGTCACCCGGCATCGCGCCGTGCTGGAACCGTACGTCAAGCCGGATGCGTTCACCATCACCAGCCCGACCGACCCGGACTACAAGACGCCGGTGCGTCCAGCCGACGTCGGCCAGTGTACCTATGAGGGCCGCAACGGCGTCCATGCGGGCAAGACGCTACCCAGTTGCACCATCTTCCACACGGACTGTTTCCTGTTCCTCCCCAAGGCGATGAAGTCGGGGCATCGCTACACCATCGAGGTGCAGCCGCGCGGCGAGCGGGAGGCGGGCCTGGCGTACTCCGGCACGCTCGAGTACGACGACGCGAAGACCTCGACCAAGGTGATCAAGATCAACCAGGTCGCCTACAGTTCGCTCGCGAAGCAGCGCTACGCCTATCTCGGCTGGTGGGCGGGCAACAAGGGGAAGGTGGACTATGCCGCGTTGAAGCGGTTCGAGGTCATTGACGAGAAGACCGGCAAGACCGCGCTCACGGGCGAGGTGAAGCTGCGCGCGGGCGACGAGATGACCGCCAAAATCGCCGGCGAGGAGATCTACGAGATGGACATCGCGGCGCTGCCGGTGGGCCGCTACCACATCCGCATCCCCGGCCTGGGCTGCTCGGATCCATTGGACGTTGGCGGCAAGGGCATCCAGGCGCTGTACTACCACGCCCTGCGCGCCTTCTTCCACCAGCGTTGCGGCCAGGAGTTCAAGGAACCATGGACGTGGGTGAAGAAGCCAGCCTGCCACAGCGAGATTTACGAGAGCGGCTACTTCGCTCCCGAAACGCTTTGTCCCGGCGAGAAGAACCAGGATCCGAAAAGGATCCCGCCGCCGGCACCCGACACAAAACCCAGGCACTTTCGCGGATGCTACCACGATGCCGCAGACTTTGATTCATTTACCGGCCACCTGTCCGCAACCAGCGAACTGATTGCGCTCTACGATTTCTTCCCCGAAGCTTTCGCCGACCGCGACTTAGACCTGCCGGAAAGCGGCAGCCGCATCCCGGACATCCTCGACGAAGCCGAGTGGTGCCTGTTGGGGTTCCTCGATTTGCAGTATCCCAACGGGGCGGTGCCGTTGGGGCGCGGTAACATGCAGGACGGCATCGACCAGAACATCGAGAACGGCTACCACTATTGGGAGTGGGCAAAAGGCAAGAACGTGGTTCCGCCCTACACCATTCTGCCGCCGAAGGACGAGTCCACGCCAACGTTCGCCGCGGTGGCGGCTTCGTATGCCCGCGTCATCCGGAAGTTCGATGCTGCCAAGGCCGATCACTACCTGGCGGCCGCGCAGAAAGCCTTCGCCTATGCCTCGACGCATACTCCGGAACAGGTCTGGACGGAGTACTCGACCGACAAGGTCAGGATCAAGAAGCCCAAGAATTGGAATGATGAGGGGGCATGGAAGGGCTGCTGTCTATGGGCGGCCGGCGAGTTGTTGCGCGCCACGGGCAAGCAGGAATACATGGACTTCATCAAGGCGACCAACGAGAAGTACATGAACCGGATGAACTGGCGCTACGCGCAGCAGCGCGTGTGGGCGTTCGTCAATGCCGACGCCGCCGATCCCGCCATGCGGGAAAAGGTCCGCAAGGATCTGCTGTCCAGCTTCGACGGTGTCGTCAAGACGACGTCCTCGACGCCGTATCGGATGTCCTATTGGCCGACCACCAATGGGTGCGGCTGGTGGGGGTCCATGCAGGGCATCCGCACCGACATGGTGCTCGCTTACGGCATGACGAAGGACCAGAAGTATCTCGACACGCTATGCCTGCTTGCCGACTGGCACCTGGGCTGCAATCCGCGGTCGCAGACGTGCATGACCGGCATGGGCTACCGCTACCCGCGGCGCCCGGAGATCAGCCCATTCCTTTACGAACAACCGTTGGAGGACCTGGGCGGCAAGACCGTGCGCGGGATCAGCCTCTACGGTATCGGCCCCGAACTCCGGGACTGGTTCGGGCCATGGCCCAAGCACCGGAGTTGGCGCGACGTCTTTGACGACGGCGCCGAGGTGTACAGCGAGTTCACTGTCCCACAGACGTTGGCGCCGGCCGCGGCGGTCTATGCCACGCTCTATGCGCTTGAGAAGCAGGCCGGCACCATCCCGCCCGGCTCAAAGCCTAACCTGCTGGAACACTGAGGTAATGCGCTATGAACAACTATCTTCAACCAAGGAGAACAAGCTCTTCATCCGCGACAGCAAGGCGTTATACTGCTACGACCTGAAGTGACGCCTCCCCCCGCAGAGCGGCGGGGCTTCCAGGCGGCGCGGAAGTGAAGCGCGAGAGCGAGGTGAAACGTGCGTTCAGCCGTCATTGGATTGAGCATGGGGCTTTCTCATGCCATCGCCTATGGCTCCAGACCGGAGGTCGAACACGTCGCCCTGTGCGACCTGAACCAGGAGCTGGCCCGTCACGTGGCGGCGGAGGGACTGAAGCTGGAGGGCGCCGAGAAGACGTTCGAACTCCAACCCGAGGCCAGTGCGTCGTTCGCCTTCCCGGTGCTCGGGCCGACCGAGGCCATGCAGGGATACCCCGTCACGGTAAACGTCGAGACCGACCTGGGGAAGACTGAGTGGACCGAGCGGATCTCCGCAGCCGTCATCGGCCGCGGCACGCCGCAGATCGACGGCGACCTCGCCGATTGGGGGAAGCTAGGGGCCATTCCTGTCTTCCTCAGCAACAGCGGCGAGACGCTCCGAGGCGCCTTCGACGAGCAGAAGCCTTGGGTGAAGTACAAGGCCGGAACCTACTCGGTCAAGGCCGCGTTCCTGGCCGACGACAAGAACCTCTACATGATGGCCCGGGTGTACGACCCCGAGCCCCCCCAGCGTCGGCTCCCGTCGGTCCTGCGGGGCGAGGCCCGGAACCGGTTCAAGGCGCCGCCCGCCGATCACGTGTACGAGCAGGCAGGGCCGTTCTACGAGTGGGGCCACCCATCCTTGCGTCTGTCGCTGGGGCCGGTGACGGACAGGGTGTGGGACAAGGAGCTGGAGCAGCACCCGGCCGATTCGCCACAGCGCCGGTTCGGCGCCTATATCTCCACGCCTTACCAGTACACGCTCTTCCCGACCCGCGATGGCCAGGCCGACCTCTTGCGCCTCCGCACGCCCGAGTTCCGCTTCGTCCACCCGCTTCCGCTCGACTACGCGTGGATCGCACAGCACTGCCGCGTCCAGGGCGCGCAGTATGTGGTCAGGTGCGAGCCCGACGGGTTCGTCTACGAGCTGGCGCTCCCGTGGTCGGAACTGAGACTGGTGCCGCACGCTGCGGGCGACCGTATCCGCTTGAGCTTCGAGGTCTGGCGCGACAACGACAAGAACGTCCTGGAGTGGTCCAAACGGCGCAGCATCGCCGGGCTGAGTGCCCTGGACTGGTCGAACTACAACAGCAACTACTACTGGTCCGCCGAGACCGAATGGGTCTTCGGCGCGCGGAGGCCCTGACGTGCAGAACGTCTGCTGGTGCGGAGCGCTCCGCCGGGCCGAGACCGCATGGACGCCAGCCGGAGGTCGCATCCGGATGGGAACGCGGAGGAGCCGCCTTCGGGGCGGGATGCCGTGCGATGCGGCTTGGTTGGTTGGCTTGGCCGTCGCAGCGTGCGCGATCGCAAGCGGGCTTGCAGGGTGTCGCGCCATGCCCGGGATGAAGGAAGCGGGAGAAGTGGCGACGCCGGCTGCCTACACGATCGTCCGTCCACCCACCGGCGATGCCGAGCGCGAGCGCCTCCGGATCGAGGCGGAAATCCACGGCGTGCCGGCTGCCGAGCAGATGGAGGCCCGCGTCCACCGCAGCGCCGATGGCCGGACGATGCCATACCGCCTCTTCGTCCCAAAAGGGCGCGGGCCGTACCCGCTGGCCGTCTACCTCCACCACGCGGGGCAGACGGGCACCGACAACCTCAAGCAGATCCGCCACGATCAGTCGCCCGACAAGACCGACTGGGGCGTCGGCGTCTTCCTGCTGGCCGCGAACCAGCGAAAGCACCCGTGCCTGGTCCTCGCCACGCAGGTGCCCGAGCAGAAGGCGTGGGCGTACATGGACTGGACGAAGCCCCGGAGCCCACGCCCGGCGGAGCCGAACGAGTTCATGCGGATGATGTTCGAGATTGTGGATGGCCTGCTCGCGAAGTACCCCGTGGACCGTGGCCGCATCTACGTCACCGGCGCGTCCATGGGCGGCTTCGGCACATTCGAGGCCGTCTCCCGCCGGCCGCATTTCTTCGCGGCGGCCGTGCCGATCTGCGGCGGGCACGACGAGGCATGCGCTCCGTTGCTGGTGGACACGCCCATCTGGGCCTTCCACGGCGACCAGGACGAGACGATCAGCGTCCGCCGAACCCGGAACATGATCGACGCCATCCGCTCGGCCGGCGGCATGCCCATCTACTGGGAGTACGCCGGCGTCGGGCACACGTTCGTGCGCGACCTGGCGTACGACGACCCGCGGCTCATCGAATGGATCTTCGAACAGAAGCGAGACGCTTCCGATACAAGAAGCTCAGCAAAGAAGAAACCATGAGACACCGCCTACGCATCCTGAACGTCCTTGGCCTCCTGCCGCTCCTCTGGCCGGTCCAGGCAAGAGCGGAGGACGCGGCGCCCGCTCCCCAACCGCCGCCGAGCGCCTACACGGCCTCCTGGGTGGCGAACTCCTTCGCCATCAAACTAGACATGGATCTGGGCTTCGGATCGGAGTACTGGCAACACGTTCTGGACAGGGCGCCGTCCGATCTCTATGTCTTCCCCGACGGGACCGTCACGACCAACGCGGGCTATGATGAGAACGGCGCCGACGGCAGCGTGTACACCGCCGACGGCGTCATGATCGGCAGCCAGAGCGGTCGCGGCTCTGCCGTCACCGGCGACGGCGCCTACATCTACCGCAGCGGCGACGGGGGAGATGCGGGCAGCAGCGCGAAGAACGTGATCGTGCGCTGGAAGCCGACCGACCGGATGACCTACTGGCAGAACGACTGGCGCGACAAAAAGTGGACGCGCTTCCGCATCGACGAGAAGGCCCGCATAACCGGGCTGGCGGCGAAGGACGGCGAACTCTACTTGAGCGACGCAGCAGCCAACGCCGTCAAGGTCTTCAACCTCGACGCGTTCCCGCCGTCGGGGACCGACCTGCCGAACCCGGTGCAGCCGGTGCGCTCGTTCCCGCTCGAGCGACCGGGGCATCTTACCTTCGACGATGGCGGACGGTTGTGGGCGATCCAGACGTGCATCAGAGGGAAGGAGAAGAAGCGGGAGGACGGCCGCAAGCCCGGTGAGTGGCGAGACTACCATAACATCGAGGAATGGGGCGGTATCCTCACACTGGGCCGCGTGGTGTGCTGCAATCCCCGCGACGGCCGCGTCCTCGCGACCATAGACGACCTCAGCGAGCCGATGGACCTCGCGTACTCCACCAAAGACAAGATGCTGCTGGTGGCAGAGCGGGGCGCGGATCACCAGATCCGCATCTACTCAGACCTCGACGCCAAACCGAAACTGGCGCGCACGTTCGGCGTCAAGGGCGGGATCTTCGCCTCCGGCAGTGCGCTCGGCAAACGGGGCGAGGTGAAGCCGCAGAAACTCCATCCGCCGACCGGCGTCGGCGTGGACGCCAAGGGCAACCTCTACGTCTCGGGCGGATCCGGCCCGGCCGACTTCTGGCCGGTCGTGATCGAGTCTTATGCGCCGGACGGGAGGCTGCGCTGGCAGCGGTCCGGCCACACCTTCATGGACAGCGCCTGGTACGACCCCGTCGAGGACTGCATGTACACCGCGGTCTCGCGCCTGGGGATGGACTGGTCGAAAACCGCGCCGGGGAGCGAATGGTCCTACAAGGCGCTGACCGTGGACCGCTACCGCTATCCGCAGGACCCGCGCAACAGCGGCTGCGCGCACATCATGCGGGTCGTTCACAGCAAGGGCCAAAGACTGCTCTACGAGGGATGGAAGGGGCGCATCAACATCTTCCGCTTCACGCCGGAAGAGGGCGAGATCGGCGTCTGGTGCGCGGCCGTGGGCGGATCCGACGGTCCCCTGGGCTGGACGACCTACGTCTGGTCGGATCGGAACCGCAACGCCAGGATGGACCTGGACGAGATCCAGAAGGGCGGCATCTCCGGAGGCGAGGGGCGAGACGTCGATGAGAACGGCGGCATCTGGCTGCCGGCGGGAGACGGCAAGGGGATCGTGTACTACCCGCTGGACGGGATCGATCCGGATGGCATCCCGAAATACAGCGTGGAGACCATGAAGGTCTACCCCATCCCCGAGGGCAATCCCTTCCGGGACGGCCTGGCCGGCGGCACATCCGGGATCGAGGGGCTCCGGTACGACGCGGCGACCGACACCCTGGTGCTCGGGGGCTTCACGCACGAGTACCCCCAGCAGATCGAGTACGGCTATGCCGGCTTCGGCCGGGTGATCGTCTGCTACCGGAGCTTCACCACGAAGCCCGTGAAGGCCTGGCAGATCCTCGTCCCGCGCCACGAGCTCCACAACGACAAGCCGCGAAGCATGGCGATGGCGGGCGACTACGTGTTCGTCGCTTACATCAAGAACCAGCGCGTGAAGGTCTACCGCAAGGCGGACGGCGCGTTCGTCGGCAACCTCGATCCCTTTAGTGTACCGGGCCTGAACAACGGCACCTTGATCGACCATCACCTGGGGCTGCGCGCCGGCGTGCGGAAGAACGGCGAGTACGTGCTCGGCGTCTACGACAGCCTGGACAACAAGGCGTTCCTGTACCGGTGGCAGCCGTCCAAGGATACGCCGGCGAAACCGCCGGCGCCGCCGGTGCTGGTGGCCGTCGGCGGGGACCGGAAGATCACGGTGCGCTGGGACAAGGTGGCGAGCGCCAGCGAGTACCGGCTGCACCGCGGCCTGACGCCAGGGAACGAGATGCTCTACCGCGAGCATCTGAAGCAGGCCGAGTTCGTGGACGACCAGGTCGCGGACGGAAGGGCGTACTGCTATCGCGCCTCCGCGGCCAATGCGCAGGGCGAATCGCCCCTGTCCTTCTGGTTCATGGCGCAGGCCTACGGCGTTCCGCACGCGGTGCCGGGTCGGATCGAGGCGGAGAACTTCGACAAGGGTGGGGAGGGCGTCGGCTTCCACGCGCCGCCCGCGAAGGACGGTGCCGACAAGCATCGGCGCTGGAAGCTCTACCGTCCCGAAGAGGGCGCGCCGATCGGCTCGGAGGGCCTGGCACGCCTCATGAGCGGCAACTACTCGACCTATGCGTTCGTGCCGGGCGCCTGGTGGCGCTACGCCCTGGATGTCGCGGCATCGGGCGACTACACGGTCGTGCTCCGCGCCCAGACGAACGAGAAGGACCGCAAGGTCCGCGTTCAGATCGACGGCGCGGACGCCGGCACCATCGCGGTCCCGCAGACCCACGAAACACGGGCAGACTACAGGAATCGCATCTTCTACTGGGGAGAGGCGGCGCTCGAGAAGGTCGCCCTGAAGAAAGGGAAACAGGCGCTCACCCTCGTCGCGGAAGGAGACGGCATCCATGTCGACCGGATCGACGTCTTTCCGACCGGGAAGCCATGGCCGTACTTCGGCGTCCCGGCCCCCGTGCCGGGTCTGATCGAGGCCGAGTACTTCGACCGAGGCGGCGAGGGCGTCGGCTATCATCGCGAGCAGAACAAGAAGACGCTCACGAAACCAACGTTCGAATACCCCACCAAGTTCGACAGCGACTGGTTCCTGAACAACGTGGCGGCCATGGTCTTCCGCCCCTTGGAACGGGCCATGCCCATCGCGATGGTGGAACGCGACGAGACCGGCGCTCGCGAGCCGGCGTGGGGAGGCAACTTCTACATCAACTGGGGTGGCAGTGAATTCCCGTGCTGGACCGCCTACACGGTGGACATCGCCGAGGCGGGCCCGTACGACATCACCTTCCGCATGGCCAGCGCGGCCGGGCCCGGGGGCAGGGACTACCCCATCTATCGGCTCCTGCTCGACGACAAGGAGATTGCCGGTCCGGTCCGCTTCAACTCCAAGGCCGAGGCAGGGAAGTGGGAACACACCGTGCCGTCCGTCACGTTGCCGGCGGGCGTACACGTCCTGAAGGTCGTCAACGACAACTACTTCGGGGGCGGTC
>Ga0315274_10005068_pt1 | contig 19327 bp, 20 predicted proteins | sample YL17G02_20_MG_FD_203700 | JGI IMG/M metagenome (GOLD analysis project Ga0315274, IMG submission 203700) | Sediment microbial communities from Yellowstone Lake, YNP, Wyoming, USA - YL17G02_20 | ecosystem: Environmental > Aquatic > Freshwater > Lake > Sediment | place: USA: Wyoming | collected... | reverse complement strand
CTCCACGATCTTCCGGCTGTCCTTGATCCTCTTCCCCCAGTACTTCTCGAAGTTGACTCGGTACTGGTTGAGCCTCTTCGCTGACGTGTCCTCGCATACGATGGCGTCGACGGCCTCCTTCCCAGCCATCTTACCCGCCTCGATGCCGCTGTGGATACCCGCGCCGGTCATGGGGATTAGCTGACCCGCAGCGTCCCCGATCAACATGAGGTTATCGTCGACGATCTTATCCAGCATCCCAGATACAGGCGTGACGCCGCCGTTCCTCCTCTGGACCTTCGCCCCCTTGAATCTGGGGTCCGAGTCGAGGAACTTCCTGAGATAGTTGATTGCTGGCTCGGTGTGGATGTTTCGGACGCCGAGGCCGACATTCGCGACCTCCTCGTTCTTCGGGAAGACCCACGCGTAGCCGCCGGGGGCGTACCTCGTCCCCACGTAGAATTCGGTCGTGGACGGGTCTTCGAGGTGGAGACCGCCGAGCTGGAACTGGGCGCACGTGACTATGTCGGGGTACCACCTGGCGAGTCCCGCGGAGCGGCGGACGATAGACCAGTACCCGTCTGCACCGATCGTGACCTTCGCCTTCACCTTGATCTGCTCACCGTGGCTCTCCGCCATGACACCGGCGACCTTACCATCCTCCCTGAACACGCCCGTCGCCTTCGTCTCGGTCAGAAGCTCCGCACCCGCCTTCACGGCGAGATCACCCATCGCCTTGTCGAAGAAATCCCTGTTCAGCGTATAGCCGACCCAGTCGTCGCTGGTGAGGTCGATGTGGTTCCTGTTGGGGGCGAAGACCCTGGCGCGCGTGATCTTCTGGGCGACCAGCGGGGCGACGGGCTCCAGCCCCGCGTCCTTTATGCCGTTGAGGCTCAGCCCCTCGGCGCAGAACACCGGGGAACCGATCACCGGGTGCTCCTCTAGAAGAATGGTGTGAGCGCCTGCGGCCGCCGCGACCCTAGCGGCCGACGAACCCGCGGGCCCACCGCCAACAACGACGATATCGCAGTCGATTTGCTGCATACTAATCAAATAGTCGCCCGTGGCAATCGTATATTAAGGCTACCTCTCCATGACCTTCTGCGCGGCGATCTCTATGTCCTTCGCCTTCACAGTCTTCCGACCCGCGTGCTTGGCGTAGTCGAGGGCCTCCTTCGCCACCTTGACGCCAATCTCCTCGAGAGCCTTACCGAGCGCGATGGCACTCTCCTCACTCACCCTGTCCGCGCCGGCCCGCTTGATCAACTTGTGCATTGGAGCAACTTTAATTTCATCCGTCATCTCAAATCAACCCTATCTCAAATCAGGTTTCCAATAATATTTAATACTTATCCCCATTTCAAACAACAGAACCCTAAACGGGACTTATCACAGTTTTAAAAGCTGATTAAAGGCTTATCAAAATGGCTGTCATCTGTTTACTGAGATCTCTTCTAGACCCTCCTTTGGTGACAGTCCGAATTAATCGTTTGAAGGAAATTTATCGAGGATGCCAACATCTGGGCGCATTCACGACAAACAATACGTCTATGCGCTCATGCTCGCCATATGCGCCTACTCGGCTATCTTTAGTGTGGCGACTTGTTGGAAACATTATCAATTCAATAGCTACGCGTGGGACCTCGGCACATTCGACCAGATACTCCACGACTCTGTATTCGAGGGGAGGCCTTTCTACTACACGCTCGATCTCTTCATGAACCCCTCGGGCCACTACTTCTCCATACACTTCAGCCCGATACTCCTCCTTCTCATCCCCATATACCGCTTATTTCCGGTACCTCAGCTTCTCCTCGTCGTTAAGAGCCTGGCAGTGGGCGCGGCCGCGTACCCCCTTTACCTGATAACGAAGAAACTGACTGGCAGCCCCCGAACCGGGGTCCTCCTCGGGCTAGCTTATCTGCTCAGCCCCTGCATACAGGGGGCAAACTGGTTCGACTTTCAGCCCCAGAGTTTTCTCCCCTTATTCATCTTCTCCGCCTATTATTTCCTAGAATCAGGATCGATCCGACTCTACCTCCTGACCATTGTTCTGACGCTGATTGTGGAAGAGCACTCTTCGGTCATTGTACTGGTCATGCTCGGCGTGTTTCTCCTCGGAACGGGTGTGCGTAACATCCCTCACAAATTCGAGGATAGGCGAATCCAAGTGATCACTCTGCTGACCGTCGTCCTGAGCCTCTCAGCCCTCGCCGCTTCGATATACTTCAAACAGCTCTACCCCCCAAACCCCCAGTTCAGCGATGTCTATTCCTCCGTAGACGCGTACAGTATCCTCGGATTCGAGGGCAACGCCCTAACCGCGCCGCTGTACGCAATCACACACCCCACCGATCTATTACGCGCCCTATTCTATGACTCGACTTTGAAGATCGTCTACATCGATTTCCTCTTCGCCCCCCTCTTTTTCACCCCACTCCGGAGCGGCCCCACTGCCCTGAGCGTGATCCTACTCATCCCGTTTCTGCTCTCAAACTACCGCGCATACTACATGATCGGGGCACACTACCCCCTCTACATAATGCCCCTGATGTTCATCTCGACGGCCTATTTCCTGCGCGGCCGACCAAACAAGGGCTACGGGGCCGCCGCGGCGATGGTCGTCTCGACCGCAGTCTTCGCCCTCGCCTTAAGCCCCCTAAGCCCCGCGTCCACATACCTCTGCGACGTCTCAAACATCCTATGGTACCCTCGAAACCACATGACGCCAACCGAGATAGCTGAAGTCCACGTCATGATGGCAACCATACCCGGAGACGCATCCATACTGACGCAGAACCACCTATTCCCGCACGTATCGGGGCGGATCAACGCGTACGCGATACCCGTGACACCATTCGGAGACACGCAGCTCCCAGCCGTCGAAGAGTACCTGAGAAGCCTCATGGAACGATCAGAGTACATCCTCCTCGACTCCTCGGACGGAAACCCACTCACCCCACTCGTGATCCGCCTCGTCGAGGCAGACCAGAGGTACAAACCAGTAACCTCAGTGGGCGACGTGACCCTCTACAGGAGGACTCCGTGAGGAAGGGGCGTTAAGGTAAACGTTTAAAAGAGTGCCGAAGCCTCATACAGAATCGGCAAAACCATCCCGGTGGTATGTAAGTGGGTAAAGTCAGAACAGAGATGGTCAAGAGGTTAGCGATAGAGCTCATCGGCAGGTACACGAAGAGCTTCAACACCGACTTCGATCACAACAAACAGTTCCTCACGGAACTCAACATCGGGGTCTCGAAAAAGATGAGGAACAAGGTCGCGGGCTACGCTACCAGGGTCGTAAGGTCAGACCTCATGGCCGTAGATGTTGAGGGTGAAGTAGAGCCCGACAGCATCTAGACCCAATAACCGGTTCTTTTAATGAGTCACTTGTCTTCGAGCGTCAGGTAACGCTCGACATCTCTTCCCTTGAAACCTGCCTCGATGAGCTTCGCCGAGATCGCTTTTCCCCTGTAACCGCCAGCGCGTATCTTGCCCGCGACCTCGAGGAGGCACTCCTTCAGCTCCCACGGGTAGACGACCCAGGAATCCACGTTCTCCGCGTAGTAGTCGGGGATGTACTTGCTCCAAGGCTTGATGTGGAGGGTGGCCACTCTGACCTCCGACGCCGCATTCTCCCCGATGTGCTCCTTTGCTTTGATCAGTGAGGCTCCGGAGTCGGATACGTCGTCCACGACCAAGATCTTCTTTCCCTTGAGGTCTGCGTTTACGGGGAGTATGACGATGGGTTCGGGGCGTTTGACCATGCCGTCGTATGCCTCAAGCTGGACGCTCGCGAGTCTCCTGACGCCTAGTTGGTCGCAGAGTATCCTCGCCGGGTCGAAGCCGCCCCTGCTCACGGCGACGATCATGTCGGGTTTGAAGCCGGACGCCTCAATCTTCCCGGCTATCGCCTCGGTGAGGCTTTGGACGTCGTCCCATGATAGGTGTAGGAAGCGTAGATTCTCCATCTGCCCGCCTCGAGGTGATGATGTAAAGGTTACCCCGCGGGATGCATATAAGCCCGACGCGGGCGTAAATCTTGGTTTATATCCGGGGATAACCCTTTTTGAGGCATGGCTCCCCGGAAAAGCCTCGGCGAGTTGTGCACCAAACTAGTCGGCGACTACATCGCGTCCCCGAATAATTCATTCAACGACATAGGCGAGCCCGCGTGGGACGAGTCCCTCGTCGGCTTCTCAAGCGGAGCCGACCCCCTCTACGACTTCTACAGGAAGGATATTGGTAGCTTCTATGTTCTCCCGGTCGAGTTCTTCAAGGCCGCTCATCCATCGATTCCGGTGAGGGCGGATGAACTCACGGTGATAAGCTGGGTTCTCCCCCAGACGAAGGCCACGAAGTATGATCACAGGAAGGAGTCTAGGATGCCGAGTGAGAGGTGGGCGAGGGCACGCATCATGGGTGAGGCCGTGAACGTGAAGCTCCGCGCCCACATGGTTGAGGCGCTGGGGAAGGCCGGGTACCCCGCCGTGGCGCCTATGCTCTCCCCCCTCTGGAAGCAGCACATGTCTGAGAAGTATCTATTTGCGTCCTCGTGGTCGGAGAGGCACGCCGCTTACGCGGCTGGGTTGGGGACCTTCGGGCTTAGCGACGGGTTGATCACCGCAAAGGGCAAGGCCCACAGGGTCGGATCTGTGATAGCAAAGATCGGTATCCCCCCGACGCCACGCCCCTACACCGATCACCACGCCTACTGCCTATGGTACGCCAAGGGGACGTGTGGGGTATGCATGAACAAGTGCCCCGCCGGAGCCATCACCGAAAATGGGCACGACAAGCAGAGGTGCAGCGACTACGTCGACACGACCCACGCCTTCGTCGAGGAGCACTACCACTTCAAGGGGTATGGGTGCGGGCTCTGTCAAGTCGGGGTCCCGTGTGAGAGCAGGATACCCGAGGGCATCGACGCCCCGTAGAAAGGGATAAACAGGCGCCGGTGTAGGTACCCCTCAACACCGGTGGAGTCAGATGGCGAGAGCACTGTTTGTCGGGCGTTTCCAACCCTTCCACTTCGGTCACCTCCACGCCATCGAGACGATACTGGGCGAGGCGGAGGAGCTGATAATCGTCGTGGGCAGCGCCCAGATGAGCCACGACCCCGATAACCCCTTCACGGCGGGTGAACGCATAGAGATGATAAGGGAAGCCCTCGCCGAGGCGAACGTCGACAGGAAGCGATACATGCTCATCCCAATCGTCGACGCCCCAAGCCACAGGACCTGGGTCAGCTACGTCGAGTCACAGACGCCCCGGTTCGACGTCGTCTACTCGAACCAAGCGTTGACGCGTAGGCTCCTCATCGAGGCGGGATACAACGTCAAGGAGATCCCCCTTCACAAGCGGAGCAAGTTCGAGGCGACGGAGATCAGGCGCCGCATCCTCAAGGGGGAGGATTGGAGCGAGCTCGTCCCCACCCCCGTCTACCGGATCGTGAATGAGATCGATGGGGAGAACCGCATCCGCGACCTCAGTAAGTCCGACTCGCTCCGCGTAAAGGGCGAAGAAAACCACCCAGGATAGCCCCATGTACCTCACGCTAGACAAGGATCTACGCTCCAAGTTCCCCGGTTTACACGCCCGGGTGACGAATATACGAGGCGTCGCCATCGCCCTACGGAGCCAAGAGCTGGAGTCCTTCAAGGGGCGGATATTCGAGGAGGCTGCCAAGAGGTGGAACCTCGACGAACTAAAGGAAAATCCGGTCTTCAGGGCTTACCGCGACTTCTTCTGGAAGGTGAAGGTCGACCCGACGAAGACTCGCCCCGCCTCGGAGGCCCTCCTGAGAAGGATACTGAGGGGAAACCCGCTGCCCACGATCAACACACTCGTCGACGCCTACAACCTATCCTCCGTGGCTACGAGCATACCCTTCGGAGCCTTCGACACCGACAAGATGCGCGGCATACCGGTCATGAGGGAGGCGAAGGCGGGGGAGGAGTTCCTCGGGATAGGGATGGATAAACCGATGCAGCTCGGCGGGGGGGAGGCCGTCATCCAGGACGATGATCGCCTCGTAGCCGTCTACCCCTACAGGGACGCTGACTACAGCAAGGTCACGACCTCCACACGAAACCTTCTGCTCATGACCTGTGGCGTACCCGGGATAGGCACCGAGGAGCTGGAGAAGGCCGAGGCTATCGGTGTGGAGTACATCACCCGGTTCTGCGGCGGGACCCCCTCATAGGTGTTTGCAGTGATAGAGGTCGACGGCTCCCTGATGGAGGGCGGTGGACAACTCCTACGGATGGCCACAACATACAGCGCCATCCTCGGCGAGCCCATCAGGATCACCAACATCCGGGCCAACAGGACCCAGCCGGGTCTCAAACCGCAGCACCTCTCCACGCTGAAGGCGGTGGCAGGTCTCTGCGCCGCGGAGACAAAGGGCTTGGAGATGGGGAGCCGCGAGGTCGAGTTCCGCCCCGGCAGGATCAGAGGTGGGGCATTCGACTTCGACATCGGGACGGCTGGGAGCTGCAGCCTACTCCTCCAGTGCGTGGCTCCCGTCGCCGCCTACGCTGATGGGCCGGTCAAGATCAGTGTGAAGGGTGGAACCGCTGTTCGCTGGTCTCCGCCCATGCACGTTGTTCAGCACGTCGTCTGGGCCGGGCTCAGGCAGATGGGTTTCTCCGGCGTCGTGAAGATTCTACGTGACGGCTACTACCCAAAGGGCGGCGGCCTCGTAGAGGCGAGGATAGGCCCGATCAGGGGTTTCAAGTCCATTGTCTGCGAGAAGTCTGAGGTCAAGGGCGTCCGTGGCCTATCGACCTGCGGTGGCTTGCCGAGGCATATAGCCGAGAGGCAGGCCGAGGCCGCCCTCAAGGTGCTCAGGGATGAGGGCTTCGAGTCTAGGATCGACGTGGCGACGCCTGGTAAGGCTTCGAGTCCACTGTCTCCGGGGAGCGTGATATGCCTCTGGGTTGAGGGGGACGCCCTCATCGGCGACGACGGGCTGGGGGAGCGTGGGAAGACGGCGGAAAGGGTGGGGGCGGAGGCCGCCCAGCGCCTCATCGACCAGATTAGGACCGGGGCCTATGTCGACCTCCACACAGCCGACAACCTCGTGCTACCATGCTCACTGGCATCTGGAACCTCGAGTTTCACGGTGTCCCGGTTGACCCTTCACACCCTGACCGCCGTGGAGGTCGCGAAGAGCATCACGGGGGCGAAGATAGTCGTCGAGGGTTCGGAGGGTAAGCCGGGGAGGATCACGGTGGGGGGCCGCGGCATCACCAACCTCCGTTTCACGGATCAGGTTTAACCACGCGAAGCAGGGAGTTCTAACGTCGGCGTTGATCGTGCTCAGGTTCGACCGGGGGGCGCTTGTCGTCGAGGACGATCAGGGCAAGCCCCCCGTGCGCAGACGGGCGAACGAGTACGCTGGTGTTCTGAGGGAACTAAGGGAATGGAGCACAGATTTCCGAGACGAGGCCCTCAAGGCGCCGCCGGTCGAGCCGTTGCGTTCCCGCTTCGAGGCGAGGGACTACCAATCCGAGGCCGTCGTGGGCTGGGAGAAGGCCGGCTTCAGGGGGATAGTCGTCCTCCCCACGGGTGCCGGTAAGACGATCATGGCTATCAAGGCGATGGAGCGGCTGCAGGTGGCGACGCTCGTCGTCGTCCCCACGATAGTCCTCATGGAGCAGTGGAGGGGCGTGCTGGCCGATGCCTTCGGCGTCGAGGTCGGCGCACTCGGGGGAGGATCGAGCGACATTCAGCCCATCACCGTCTCCACGTACGACTCCGCGGCGCTGAGGGCGCGTGAGCTCGGTGACAGGTTCGCACTCATAGTCTTCGATGAGGTCCACCACCTCCCCGCCCCAAGCAACGCCAGAATAGCCCTCAACTACCTCGCACCCCATAGACTCGGGCTCACAGCGACCCTGGGCAGAGACGAGGGCGTCCTGCAAGAACTCGAGGAGCTCGTTGGCCCCGTCGTCTACGAGAAGGGCGTCGAAGAGCTCGCCGGGAAGCACCTGAGCGACTACACTGTCCACACGGTCAACGTGCCCCTGGCCCCATCGGAGAAGCTAGAGTATGACCGGCAGTTCGCCGTCTACAAGGGGTTCCTACAGAGGCGGGGGATAAAGATCAGGAGCGCCCGCGATTACCTCCTGTTCGTGAAGCGGAGTGGCGTGGACCCCGAGGCCCGGAGGGCGTTGATGGGGAGAAACACGGCGATGGATATCGCGTTGAACAGCAGGAGCAAGGAGGAGTACCTCAGGAACCTCCTCGCGGCGAACCCTGACGAGAAGACCCTCATATTCACACGCCACAACAAGCTCGTCTACCGGATAAGTCGGAGCCTCCTCATCCCCGCCATCACCCACCAGACGGTGAAGGAGGAGAGGGAGGAGATCCTCGACAGGTTCCGCCGCGGCGTCTACAGGAGGATAATCACCAGCCAGGTGCTCGACGAGGGGATAGATGTCCCTGACGCGTCCCTCGCCGTCATCCTCAGCGGGACGGGGAGCAGCCGCGAGTTCATCCAGCGCCTCGGCAGGGTCCTGAGGAAGAAGGAGGGGAAGGAGGCGACCCTCTACGAGCTCGTGAGCTTCGGTACGGCGGAGACGAGGATGAGCAGGAGGAGGAAGGAGACATGATTCTCCCACACGAGTTCATCAGGGTCAGGAGGACCAAGACCGCGATTACTCCCCTCTTCGCGGACTCTGAGAAGCTGAGCCTTGCTAAGACGTTGATCGCCGTTTATGGCGAGAATCGGGATGGGCGGCGGGGGGAGCTGTTGGAGGGGCTGGCGAGCTGCGAGGAGCTGGGTTATGATTTTAAGCTCGTGAGGGGGCTCTCGGCGGTGCTAGACTCCCGGTGCATCTTCGGGGCGAGGTCGTTCGTGCCCGCCTTTAAGGCTCGGACTATGTTGTTTGAGGAGGCGGCGCGTCGCCCCTCGATGTTAGAGAGGGACCGCGGGGAGGTGCTGGCTAAGATGGCGGAGAGGCTGGGAGTGACCCCTACCGACTTGGATGAGAGCATGTACGCCGACCTTCTGGAGGAGCAGCACCTCATCGACTTCAAGGAGCCCTCACCGGATGAGCTTCTGCAGCTCTACAACTTCGCCCTCGCCGCCGTGGTCCTCGCTTACTCGGTGCGCATCGTCGTCGGGTACCCGGGGAGGTGTGAGCGGTTGGAGAAGGCTGCGGCGGCCCTGGGTGAGCCGGATGTCCGGGTCGGCTCCCTGAGCGTGGAGATGAAGCCGGTGAAGCAGATCGGTGTGCGCGGCGCCAAGGTGGAGCACCTGTTGGCGCTGCTCCTCGAGGCGAAGAACTGGAGCCTACGCGCCGACGTCGCGTACCCGCCCCGGTATCAGGAGACGAGGCCGCTGGAGCTGACCCAGAAGCTTCACGGCGGGACGCTGAAGGCGGAACCCGTCGAGGAGGAGGTGGTGATAGAGATAGAGGTCCCCGTGAGGAAGAGTAGCTTCGGGGGCATCATAGTCATCGATGACATCACCCATAGGCTCGGCATCACCGACAGGGAGCTGCTCAGGAAGGTCGAGGCGGAGAAGGTGAGGTACGTCAGGTTGCCTGGGGTCCTCGTCACGCCGGAGAAGCTGGTGGAACTCCGCGCCGGGTTGGAGGAGATTGAGGGGGACGACCTCGCGGCCTACAAGGCGTTCCTCAAGGGGCATGGATGCAAGAATCCTGTCCCCGTCCTCGAAGCATTGGGCTACTTCGTCGATGTTGACCCCGAGACACGGAGGCCTAGTGTGAGCCGGCTTAGGCGGGGAGCGTCAGGTTAATATCGTGCCGGGCGGAAGGGGGTTGGGAAGTGGCGGAATGGGCTGGCAGGATTATCAGGGCGCTACGACGATAGGCCTCGTCTGCAAGGGGGGCGTTGTCCTCGCCTCGGAGAAGCGTGTGACTTGGGGGAACATGCTCACGAGCAGGGGCGGCATGAAGGTCTTCAAGATGAACGACAGGATAGGCCTCGCCTTCGCCGGCCTCATGAGTGACATGCAGGCGCTGACGCGTGAGGTGTCCGCCTACGCGAGCCTCTATGAGCTTGAGAATAACCGGCCCATCGGCGTCAAGGCGCTGGGGAAGCTGGTGAGTAACATGCTCTTCCAGCGGAGGATGTACCCGCTGCTCATGGAGACGCTGGTCGGTGGCGTGGATGAGGAGGGCGCCAGCCTGTTTAGCATGGACCCGGTTGGGAGCCTGATCCCTGACCCCTTTATTACCGCCGGGACTGGCGCGCCGATCGCGATGGGTGTTATCGAGGCGGAGTACACGGAGGGGATGAGCATGGAGGCGGGGGCGGCGCTCGCTCTCAAGGCGATCAAGGCCGCCGTGGCGCGGGACATCGCCAGCGGCGACGGCGTCGACATGCTCCTCATCACCAAAGACGGTGTTGAGGAACGTAGTGTTAACCTCAGGAAGTAGGATTCTAGGCGGTTGCGCCGCCGTCGATTACGAGGGTGGCGCCGTTCATGAAGCTTGAATCATTGGAAGCGAGGAATAGGGCGCCTTTCGCTATCTCTTCTGGTCTGCCTATCCTCTTTAGGGGCACTTCCTGTTCTAGGTATCGGCGTCTGGCGGCGGGGTCCTGTGCCTTATTGATGCCTTGTTCTAGCATTGGTGTCTGGGTGACTCCGGGGCAGAGGCAGTTGACTCGGATGTTTCTGTCGCCGAACTCTAGGGCGAGGGCGCGTGTTATCTGGACGACCCCTCCCTTGGCGGCGCAGTAAGCGGCGTAGTTGCGTGCGCCGCTGATCCCGATCTCGGAAGCTGTATTGATTATTACTCCCCCGCCCTGTCTGAGCATCTCCGGGATAATATACTTGCAGCCGAGGTAGACGCTCTTCAGGTCAACCGAGATTACCCTGTCCCAGTCCTCCTCCGAGGTCTCAAGGAAGGGGCGGTACATACCTATGCCCGCGTTGTTGTAGAGAACATCAATTTTGCCATAACTCTTGACCGCAAGCTTGACCGCCGCCTCCCAGTCCTCTGCCTTGGATACGTCAGCCTTGAGAAACACGGCTTCGGCCCCTCTTTCGCGTGCCTGCTTAGCCGTCTCATCCCCTGATTCATTTAGATCGACAAGGGTGAGCTTCGCACCCTCTTCCGCGAAGAGAAGGGAGGCTGCCATCCCTATCCCGGATGCTGCTCCGGTGATCAGCACCGACTTGCCTTCAAGCTTCATGGTGATACGCCTCTTCAGGCGTCTTATCTGGTTTGTCTCCGCATAAAGCATAAATGTGGAGCAGTCGTTAGTGTTGCGGCGTTAGGGCACTTAGTTCAGCGGTATGAACGCCGCGTTCGCATCGCGGAAGTCGGGGGTTCAAATCCCCCAGTGTCCACCAACAATTCTAATCCAAAGAGATTGATACAACCCGCAATATTGAACAATTTGATCAGAAATACCCAGAATATCAGGCCCAAGATAAAAATGGCACGCGCAAACATAACATGCATAAAAAATCAAATTTAAGAGGGGAGCGTTTAATTTGCCCCAAAAAAAGATGAATCAAGCGGTCATAAGATGGGGTCTGCCCCCTAAGTCGTCGATTCTAAGCACACATGATGATGGTCCTATCCCAATAGATTATTCTATTGCAAATTATTGTCAATAAATGCACGTGCGGCCGCTATAGTTGCAGAAGTCGGTTGACCCAAGACACCGAACTATGTCGCGGAGTACAACGGTGGAAGCTACTATTTCTGTTCGGAAAAGTGTATGAATGAGTTCAACAAAGACCCGGAAAAGTACTTACGGGGAGGTGGCGGCAATTCACACAGCGGTCACCGCGGCGGGGGCTGTGGCGTGATGATGGGTGGAGGTTGGGCCTCATACGTCTTCTTGGGCATCATACTCCTCCTGCTGATCATACGATTCTTCTGGTGAAAGACCCGGTAAGGGTTACTGAACTCGGGGGATTGGCTGGAACCCCGTGGACGCTTATATACCGCCTCCCCCTCCCGCCTTAGTCAAGCGGGTACCATTTTATTATAGTACGAAACAGGTGATAGGCGTGTCAGGAACCGAGGGCTTCTCTGGCGAGTCTCCGGACTACGTCCGGACTAGCACCGCAGCCGCGATGACGATGGGCTTCAAACCCGGTAAATTCTATAGGGACGCGAGGCTCTACTGCGTCAACCTCCTGCTGACATACGAGGAGGGCTGCAGTGCCAGATGCGCTTACTGCGGCCTCTCAGGCAGCAGGGGAACCCCCGACCCCCAAGAAGACCAGAGCTTCATCAGGGTAGACTGGCCCACCGTCCCACTCAGCGAGGTCGTCTCCCGCCTCGGGAGAGACTCCACGCCGCACGTGGAGCGGGTCTGCGTCTCCATGATCACTAACCTACGCGCCCGGGAGGACACCCTCACCGTCGTCGAGAGGCTCAAACCCGCCGCGGAGAGGATCTCGGTGCTCATCACCCCAACAATCGTGGATCGGGGCTGGCTCCTGGAACTCAGACACGCTGGCGCCGACATGGTCGGGGTCGCTGTCGACGCCGCCACACCCGAGCTCTTCGACAAGCTCAGGGGCTCCGGTGTGGGTGGGCCCCACGAGTGGGGGAAATATTGGCGGACCCTCGAAGAGGCTGTCTCCGTCTTCGGGAGGATGAACGTCGGCATCCACATCATCGTCGGGGTAGGCGAGACCGAGAGGGAGATGGTCGACACATTCGCGAGGGCACACCGTATGGGCGCCAGGGTCCACCTCTTCTCCTTCTTCCCCGAGGAGAAGTCACTCATGGAGAGGCAGCCCCAGCCCCCGATGGACCAGTACCGCCGTATGCAGCTCGCCAGGTACCTGATTGAGCACGATCTCTCGAGCCCCGACGCGATGACCTTCGACGGTGGCGACAGGCTCGCCGGCTTCGGGATGCCCGAGGAGAAACTGGATGCCATCATCGACCTCGGCCTACCCTTCATGACCTCCGGTTGCCCCGGAAAGACGATGGATAACGCCTGCAACCGGCCCTTCGCAAACGAAACGCCGGCCCAGGCTGAGAAAGGCCTCATGCGTAACTTCCCCTTTCCGCCAGAGCGAAGGGACCTCGATCGAATCAGGAAACAACTCGGGTGAAACCACCTAGGCGCAGACCACAAGATGGATAAAGAGATGCTGAACCGCTGCTTCGAGGCGACGCCCGAGGAACTCGAATGCCTCTTCGAGGAGGGCTACGCTGTCGCCCGGAGACGATTTTCTAACGAGATCCACTTCTACGCCCCGGGGATGATCCACTTCGAGTCCTCATTCCACATGGCTAAGAACCCCTACCGATTCCCAGCGATCTCTGTCACAGGAAGGAGCTGCCACCTCCAATGCGAACATTGCAGGGGAAAGCTCCTTGAGGAGATGATCTCCGCCCCGACGCCGGAGGCCCTCCTCCGGGTCTGCACAGAGGTAAAGGAGAGGGGCGGCGGAGGATGCCTGATCAGCGGAGGCTCAGACCCCGACGGAAGCGTACCCCTCGACGACTTCCTCCCCACGATAAAGAGGGTGAAGACGGAGATCGGCCTCGACGTCGTGGTGCACACAGGCCTCGTCCACCCCGAGGTCGCCGAGGCCCTAGCCGACGCCGGCGTCGACGCCGCCATGATCGACGTCATCGGATCGGATGAGACCTTCCGCAAAGTCTACCACGTTGACCGGGGCGTCGCCGCAGTCGATAGAACCCTCAAGATATTCGAGGAAAACGGCGTAGAGGTCGTGCCGCACATAGTCGTTGGCCTCGACAGCGGGGCGATCAAGGGGGAGAAGAACGCGGTCAGGCTCCTCTCCCGGTACAGCCCCGCCGCTGTCGTCATCGTGGCGCTCATGCCGCTTGAGCACACCCCCATGGAGCACGCCGTCCCCCCGTCTCCCATCGACGTCTCGAGGGTGATGCTCGCGGCGAGGCTCGGGCTGCCCGAGACCCCCATACTGCTGGGCTGCGCCCGGCCGAAGGGCGAGGCCAAGGCTGAGCTGGACGTACTCGCAATAAAGGCGGGGGTGAATGGCATCGCCTACCCGAGCGAGGAGGGGTACGAGTACGCGCTGAGCCGAGGCCTCAAGCCCCTTATCCACGACGAATGCTGCGCCCTATTATACCGGAACACATCCAAGCCAGGGAGGTCCTAGCCGTTTGACTTGGAGGCTCATCGACACCGGCCACCTCGACGCGGCGCAGAACATGGCGCTGGACGACGTCGTGCTCGAGTCGAGATTGCGGGGCCTCACCCCGAACACACTCAGGTTCCTCCAGTTCAGCCCCTCCGCCGTACTCGTCGGCTACCACCAGTCGGTGGAGAGCGAGGTCCGGGTCGAATACTGCCGCGAGAACGGCATCGACATAAACAGGAGGATAACCGGCGGAGGCGCGATACTCTTCGACCCGAGCTCCCTCGGCTGGGAGATCGTGGCCTCGAAGCGCGACTTCGACATAGAGGGGGGTTTCTTCGACCAAGAGAGGCTATTCGGGAGGATATGCGACGGCGCGATCCGCGGCCTCAGATCCATGGGGATAAGGGCGGAGTTCCGCCCCAAGAACGACATCGAGGTCGACGGGAGGAAGATCTCGGGCACCGGGGGAACCGAACGCGACGGCGCATTCCTATTCCAGGGGACCCTCCTCGTCGACGTCGACGTCGAGACGATGCTTCGCGCCCTCAAGATACCTCTGGAGAAGCTGAAGGACAAGGAGATCGCCTCCGTCAGGGAACGCGTAACGTCGGTCCGCGAGGAGCTCGGGCGGGTCCCCGACGTGGCAGACATCAAGAAGGCCATCGCCGAAGGATTCGAGCGCTCCCTCGGCATGGAGCTTGTTGAGGGTGGGCTGACCGCCGACGAGAAGACCCTCTATACCGAACGCCTCGCAAACTTTAGATCCTATAACTGGGTCTACCTTGAGAGGCCGCCCCTCGACTCCCGCTCCGAGGTCTACGCGGTCACCAAGACCCCCGGAGGCCTCATCAGGGTCTCCCTCACCCTCGACCCGGCGGCAAAGACGATAAGGACGATACTAATCACCGGCGACTTCTTCGTCTTCCCATCCCGCGCGATACTCGACCTCGAGGCCGCGCTCAAGGGCGCCGACTGCGACCGTGAAAGCGTTCAGAGGATCATCCGCGGCGTCTTTAACCGCGGGAACGTCCGGATACCCGGTGTGACCACCGATGATGTCGTCGATCTCATCTTCAAGGCTGTCGGGAAGACACGATACGAGTCTGTCGGCCTAACCCTCGCCGAGGCGAACCACATCTTCGAGGTCAACATCGACCCCGAGAAGCCCTTCGAAGGCGACTACTCCATCCTCCTACTCCCCTACTGCGCCAAGCTCCCGACCTGCGAGTTCAGGGAAAAAGACGGTTGCATACAATGCGGCAAGTGCACCATCGGAGACGCCTACAAGTTAGCCGGAGAGCACAGGCTCAGACCCATCACCATCGTCAACTTCGAGGACCTCATGGAAAAACTACAGAGCCTCCGCAGGGAGGGGGCCCTCGGCTACATAGGCTGCTGCTGCGAGGGCTTCTACTGCAAGCATCAGGACGACTTCGAGAGCATAGGCCTACCCGGCATCCTTATCGATATAGACGACACCACCTGCTACGACCTGGGGAAGGAGCACGAGGCTCTCCTCGGCGACTTCGAGAACCAGACGAACATCAATACGGGGCTCCTCGAGAAGCTCGTCAACAACCTGTCGCGTGGGAGCAGAGATGCCTGACTACGACCTACTAGTGGCTGGGGGCGGCCCGGCGGGCGCAGCGGCCGCCGCAACCGCGGCCAGGCGCGGCCTCGATGTGCTGCTGCTGGAGCGGGGAGGGCATCGTCGACCCAAGCCCTGCGGCGGTCTCCTCCCTCAGGTAGCGGCTGAGGTGGTCGAGGACATCTTCGGTGAAGAGATCCCCGAGGATGTGATGAGCACCCCAAGGGACCTCGGACTTTTCTACTCGCCTCCCAGCGGCCTCCGAAACGGCGGTTGGGTGAAGAACTATCGGGTGTTGAACATTGACCGGCCCCTCTTCGACGAGTGGATCAGGGTAAGGGCGGAGTCGATGGGCGTCGAGGTGACCTATGGCTCATCTCTCGTCGACTTCGAGGTGTGTGGGTCCGTGAGGTCCAAGATCAAGGGAAAGGACGGAAGCGTCTCCACCGTAGACTCCCCCTACCTCGTCGGCGCCGACGGCGTCTTCTCCATCGTGAGGCGCCGCCTAGCCCGAAGCAGGGCGAGGCTCATGGGGGTGATCCAGGAGACCTGGGAGGGGAGCGGCGAGCTCGATGGGTTCCACGTCTTCTTCGACAGCCGCCTCACGAGCACGTACGGGTACGTGATACCCAAGGGGGGACGCTTTGAGATCGGCCTAGGCGTCTCAGGCGACAAAGCAGCGAACCCATCGGACCGCATGGATGCCTTCAGAGGCCTGCTGGGGAAGAACCTCGGCCTTAAACTTGGATCGCTGCTCCGACGCGACTCGTGGGCCATCCCCTACGGGTTCATCCACAAGGGTGAGGGCCCCGTCCTCCTTGTGGGAGACGCCGCGGGGTTCTGCAACCCCCTCTCCGGAGAGGGCATAAGGCTCGGGATGGAAAGCGGCGAGGCGGCGGGCTCAGCCGTGACCGACAGCCTCAGGATGAGCGTAGAGGCCCTCCCCCTGTACTCCTCCTACGTGAGGCAACTCGAGCGGCTGATCATGCAGGTCTATGAGTTCTCCTCCACCTTTACTGACGAGGCGAGAGAGGAGTTCGTGAGATCGGAGCTCGGGCGCTTGGTATAAGTACCATTTAAACCTAATTGCTATCCCTCTTACTGCGCATATGGAATAAAGTTTCTGTTGGTTCCTCCTTAATCCCATCGTTAACCCCCAATTTATCGGACTTTAACCCTTATTGGCTCAAGTCCGGCCCAACCTTCGAGATTACTATCCTTTCACGTTGGCGCAAACAGAGATCGATAATTTGGAGGAGGGAAGTTCTTTGATATATTAAATTTATTTTAAATAATATAATCTCCAATGATAAGGTACAACTACGTTACTGCTTTCATTATTCTCAATCTTAACCCAGTAGCAGTCATGTCCCTCTCCTCCTTCCTGTTGGTGATGACGAACTACGAGGAGAAGGAGGCGGGTAAGGCTGGGCTGTTCTACTTCGCGATGACGCAGCTGAGCACGATGTGCCTGATGGCGGGGTTCCTGGCCCTCTACGCGTTGACGGGGTCCTACTCGATCCCCTTCGCGGCGGGCGTGGACCCCGCTGCCCTCAGCGTCGTCTTCGTCGTGCTCTTCGTCGGCTTCGGGATCAAGGCGGGCGTGGTGCCGTTCCACAAGTGGCTTCCCTACGCCCACCCGGCGAGCCCCTCTAACATCTCCGCCCTCATGTCTGGGGTCATGATCAAGGTCGCCATCTACGGCCTGATACGCTTCGTCTCCGGCGTAGCATCCCCGCCCGGCTGGTGGGGCGGCCTCATACTCGTCGCCGGCACAGTATCCCCCGTCTTCAGCTTCTTCAACACAGTGATCTTGACATCCTTTCCAACCATTGAACCACCTGCGATCACTCCCACCTTCCTGATTTGTTACATGTCTACGAGGGTAGGGGAGAGGGGGGTGGAACATCCAAGCCATTCCCAGCCTCATTTAGCTGAAAGAGGCTTTAAAACGGCTCCTTATCGACGCCGATCTACGCAAAAGGAGCATCTATTCCCTACAGAGATCCGGAAGTTTTGTTGGTGCCGCTGGTGTGATTTGAACACACAACCCCTCGGTCTTCAGCCGAGCGCTCTCCCAGGCTGAGCTACAGCGGCGCGACAACAACAAGGCAACCATATTTGATATAAAGATTTTCTTCGCCGGGCCCGGTGGCTCAGGCCGCGTCGCGGAGGGGGAAGGGGCTCCTCCCGGCTATCTCCATCGTCGCGGCCACGTGCCTCTCCTCGAAGCCCGCCTCTCGGAGCGCCTCGCCCAACCCATCAAGCCCCGCGGGCTCCCCCGCGCCAGCCTCGATGAACCTAACGATGCGCCGGGCGTCGTAGTAGCCCACCGCGCTCCTCAGCTCCCTGTAGAGGGCCCTCTTAAACAGGCGCCCGAGCCTCATCGATTTCATCCTCCCTATACGTCTTCTTGGTTATCTTTTGGTCGGCCTTCCCTAGCGCCAGGAGCGCCCCGTGGATTAGCGCCTCGGGCCTCGGCGGGCACCCGGGAACGTAGACGTCAACGGGTATCGCCTTGTCGACGCCCCCTAGGGCGGTGAAGCTGTCGTGGCATATCCCGCCCCCGCAGGCGCAGTTGCCGACGGCCACGACGAGCTTGGGTTCGGGCGCCGTTTCGTAGGCGTTCATGAGGGTACCGTATGACTGCCTCGTCACGGGTCCGGTCACGAGCAGGATGTCCGCGTGCTTAGGCGAGGAGACCCGCCTCATCCCGAACCTCTCCACGTCGAAGTAGGGCGTGAGCGTGTCGACGATCTCTATGTCGCACCCGTTGCACCCGCCGGTGTTCACGTGGAACACCCACGGGCTACTACCGATCTTCTTCGCCTTCCCGGCCTCGTCAGGACTCATATCGGGCCTCCCTGTAAGCATCCGCCAGAGCCTCCCCCCACTTCCTCCTCCTGCAGTCGGGGCAGAGCGTTATAACGTCCCTGAAGTCGTCCGAGTAGCCGCCGGAGAGCTCCGAGTACTCCGCGGCGGTCTCCTCCAAGACCCTCCTCGTCGTGAAAAACTTCCCACAACCGCTGCAGGCGACGCGCCGCAGCTGCAGCTCCACCTCCAGGTCCTCCCTGTTGGTGGTGGCGAGTTCGTACTCGTCTGAGAGCCTGATGGCGTCCTTCGGGCAGACCTCCTCGCAGAGGCCGCACATGAGGCACCTGCCGTAGAAGAGCTTCAGAGTCCACGTCCTCTCGCTCTCCTCAACGGTGAGGGCGTTGGCGGGGCAGACCCTGGCGCAGCCCCCGCAGCCGATGCAGGCGTCGAAGTCGAGCACGGGTCGGCCCCTCAGCCCCTCGGGGGGCGGTGTCCTCTCGGCGGGGTACCTGCGGGTGACGCGTCCCTTAGTCAAGCCGATCTTGAGCAACTTGAGTATGCCGTTCACGCGCACCCCTCCCGAAGCTCCTCCCCCGAGACGAGCCTCTGCCTCCCGCTCGCCTCGTCGACGACTATCACCCTCTCGGCGCAGGAGATGCAGGGGTCGATGCTGCCGATGATCACGGAGGCGTCTGCGAGGGTCTGCCCCCTCAGCATGAGGGGCGCCGCGGGGAGGTTCGCGTATGTCGGCGCCCTGACGCGCCACCTGTAGACGGTGTCCTCCCCGCCGGTTATCAGGTAGTGGACATTAGTCCCCCTCGGCCCCTCGACCAGCCCCATGGAGGTGACGTCGGGGGGGA